>Ga0209710_1000497_pt1 | contig 36461 bp, 28 predicted proteins | sample ArcticOcean_MG_C_5_FD_187436 | JGI IMG/M metagenome (GOLD analysis project Ga0209710, IMG submission 187436) | Marine microbial communities from western Arctic Ocean - ArcticOcean_MG_CB4_138 (SPAdes) (version 2) | ecosystem: Environmental > Aquatic > Marine > Oceanic | place: Arctic Ocean...
TTCAGTTTATGCAAGAGCGTCGGTTTCTTTGCAGATGATGATTGCATTCTTGTTCTTCGCGTGTCTTTGGAAGTTTTATTTCATACGTTTCTAATGCATGATTTGTGTTCGCGAGTTTTATTATTAGGTATTAGGTATTCGATGTGATTTGCAAAACGTTCAAAGAACGAATTCGTTCGTTCGTTAATGAAGAGAACGTATTCGCATTCGTACGCTTGGAAATACCTTGATTGACGTGAACCTGTCCTTTTTTGTTCCTTCTTTCGGCCTCGTTTCTGCTTTTATCTCCTTCTTCTTCTTCCTTATTCCTATGTTCGCGATTTTAATCCCTGATCTCTCTGATCTATAATGATATGCGTTTTTCTCGTATCAGTATACTATAGTAGGAATTAAATCTGCTCGTACTTCCTACAAAGTAGAACGAAGTCCATAAAATCGTCTTCGTCGGCATAGGAAACACTCGTCACATCGTCGTCGTCGTCATCGAAGTTGATCTCGAGTTGAAGGACATATTATTACATAAAATAATATGCGTTTTTCTCAGGAATTCCTTCAAGAAAGTCAAAGCAATGGGTCCATAAAATCTCGTCTTTGTCGGTACTGGAAACACTCGCGAGGACATCTGCTAAAGAGAACTCTCTATGAAACCGATCAGCTCTCAGAAGTTCCATCGAGAGCAAGAACACGCGTGACCGTGATTCGTCGTCATGGTCGCTCGAACGCGCTCTGCAACCGGAACGACGGAAAAGAAACCGTCGAATGTGGATGATCACGAAGTGTCTCGGGAAGAACTGAGAACTAATAAGGCACCGATATCTTTAAAGCAGTGCATCGCGATATTGACGATGATAAACGTGATCGGGAAAGTAGCGGATTGCTCGATCTTAGTGCTTGGACAATTACCGACGTTGTTACTGTTATTGAACGCGAATGATGTTAATTTAACGATCGCTTCGGCCGCGAACGTTGATTTTAAGACATTTGTTCTCATAGGTGTTTTGAGGAGAGTCGTAGAGGACGCGGCGTACTTCTTCACGGCTCGATGGTACGGCGAGGAAGTCGAGGTTTGGTTAAAGGGGAAAGGGTATGCGAAATCGGTCGCGAGAGCGGAGAGGGTTTTGAGGAAGTACGGACCGGTTATGTTACTCGCTATACCTGGCGCGTTGAGTTGTTTCGCTTACGGAGTGAGCGGCAGTAAGGGCGAATCGAGGAAGAGGACGTTCTTTTTGTTCGACGGAGCAGGAGCGGCGTTGCGGGTGTGTTTATTTCGCGTCGTCGGTGGGACGGCGAAGACGGTTTTGAAGTTTAGTGTCGTGAAAGGAACGATTGATTTGGTTCTTAGGAATAAGGAAGTGATCGTTGCCGGTACGACCGCGGTAGCGATTGGCGCGGGTTCATTTTATTATTACTATTTTTTTTAGTGTACTACTAGTAGTACACGACGTAGGTTGATTTTAATGCGTAAAACCATCATCGATATTAGTAGTATCGTGGGACGAACTTCCTTTTTCTTCGTCCTCTTCTTCGTCTTCGCGATTACTCGCCGTTTCTTCAAATTCTTCGTGAAAATTATGACCTCCTCCATTATGGACATTTTGCTTTTTACCGCTTTGTAATTTTTTCTTCATGTGGTTGTTACTGCTACTGCTACTACTACTACCACTACTGATACTTATACTACTTTCAGCTCCACCGCCGTGATGGTTTAAGTGTACTTCTGCGTCACCACTTTGTTCTTGACACGTTAAACACTCTCTTGCAGAGTCGTGGCATTCGATAATGCACGGATCCGCAAAGCGTAAAATGCCGCTCTCTACTAAAGATTTCACGGCCAACCATTCGTCCCCGTCTCTCTCCTCGTTCGCTGGTTCATCGGCGGCGTTGTAGTAATGATATTGCACGCCGTGATGTCTCGAAACTTGAAAGCCGTATAAATCAACCGAAGCACATTTATGCGCGGCTATCAGCGCGCCAAACAAACCGCTCGTGACTAAGAAAGAAAACGATTTGTCCACCCATCCGTGAAGTTGTGGATGAACGCCGTATAAATTCAAACCTGGATATTTTGCGCGTTTTTTGAACATCTTTACCAGAGACATTTCGTTTCTCATATGCTGCACGACGCATTCGGAATCATATTCTCGAAAACCGTAATTTCGAGAGTTTGTTATTCTATGCGTCGTTTTTGCCCCGACGCTCTTTTCAAACCCTTTCGTCGTCGCTGAATTGAACCTAAATACGACATCGTGTGAATCGATATCGGCGCCGTGAGAATGTTTCAACAAAATTCCAGAAGAGCCAACGATCGCGCACGTCTCAAAAACAACCGATCCTAATGGATCCTCATCTGGTAAGTGTACCCTCGATTGTCTCGTTAATTTACCAATTTCGGTCACCATGGCCTTATCCGACCCAGGATGCGCTGGCTGCCCAGGATTCCTTCTCACCATCAAAGGCATGCTATTCTTCGTATTTGCTTTTGCTAATAAAGCGCTGCCTTCGAACGCTTTCTTGAACCCTTTCATAACTCTCGGATGATCGACGAAATCTCTCAAGTTCTCGCATCTCTCGCCTTCGTATATCGCCGGACATTGACACTTCGTCCCTTGACTCAAACACGCGCCTCTGTTGGAACAAAACTCGCACGTTTTTTGCCCTCTCGTCACCGGCACCTCTCCCTTCCACGCCTTTGCTTTCCCATTTCCTACTTCATCGTCCTCGTCCTCCTTTCCCATCTCCTCCGCAATCGCTTTATCGAGATTAAACTCACCATCGCTACCGTCGCCGCCGCCGTCGCTACTTCCCCCGCTTCTGAAACCCTTCCCCAAATCTCTCCCTAGCACTCTCTCGTGCGTCTTCTTCGCGAGTTGATGTCCAATCTTCAACGGTTTATATACCACCGCGCGGCGCGTAATCTCGTCATCGCCCGCTTCATCATCCGCCCCATTATTTTCGTGCACAAAAATCCTCTGAAACACTTTCTCGAATCCATCTTTTGCCTCTCGCCACCACAGATCTTGCTCTCGAGCGTTCTCGAATCTGTTCCGCTCTCGCGTCTTGAACGAAAGCTTATTCGTGCTCGATTTCCCCTCAGTACCAAACCTGTTTTCGTTCTCGTTCTTTCTATTATGTTTCCTCGCGCGGTGTTCGATGTTTATCAAAGCCGGTAAACAAAACGCGATTAATAAGACCACGAACAAGCACGCTCTTTTCATCATCATCGCTCGTTTCTTATTATTCGTACTGTTCGTATTCTTATTAGTGTTCGTATTGTTATTGTTATTGTTGTTGTTAGTGAACTTTTTCTTATCAGTAGATGTAAACATCATCGTCCCGTTTTCGCTTTTGTTCAAAGTCCGATCGATGACGATGACGATCGATCGGTCGATCGGTCGTGATTTATGTGTGCGCGCGTACTTCTACGATTGTTTTACTTAATCGTCGCGAGAGCACGCAAGTCGTTTGTGATAAATGTTTTGTTCGAATCCCTCAAAACTCTCACAAATGAATTTCTCCTATTTCTCTCCTTACTTACTTACTACTACTGATGTCTACTTCTATGAAGGTGAAGTGATTATTGGGATTATTGATATGGACGACGAGCGCTTGAGCGGGATTGGAAGCGTTACCGATACTACCCCGGTGGTGTCGTTGATCGTGTGGAATTTCTCTATTTCTCTCTTTATTTACTTACTCTCTATACTCTCTCTCTCTCTCTCTTTTAAGTGCGTATTGGGATTATTAATAAGGACGACGCCGCGCTTGAGCGGGATTGGAAGCGTTACCGATACTACCCTGGTGGTGTCGTTGATCGTGTGTAGCGGTGACGCGCGAGTGCACGTTTCGGTTTTGGTTTTGATCGTTGTTGTTATCGTAGCCGCGGTTACCTCGGTTTGCGTTGTTAAAGCCGCCGGCGCCGCCGCGTCGTTGGTTTTGCGAGATGGACATATCGTGCGAGTATTTACAGATGGAACCGCGAGTGCATCGGCCCATTTGGAAATTTCTGCACATTTCGACTCTGTAATTATTATTTGTAGTAGTAGTACGTTGTTGTTGCTGCTGTTGATGATGTTGTCCGTTGTTTCGCTGATATGGATTGTTCATCATCGGTCTACCGCCGCCGCCCCTACCTGCCCTACCCTGTTGTTGCTGATGTTGAGAAGACGTACCTCCTCTTTGGTTCTCAAAAACGTCTCTTCGTCCATCGATTAAGTCTTCGACCATTCTTCGAGCTCTACGTCTCGCCTGCGCGTCGTGCGAACATATCAACAAAGTTTTATCTTCTCCCTCAACTACTGGTTTTTCGAAATCCGTGGTGAATATGAACGTATCGGTGGATTCTTCGACTTTACGGCAATTTCCTTGTAAACGAGGTAAATCGATCGTTCCAGGAACGTCGACGATTTCACAATCCGTTCTCTGCGAAGGATCGACCGAGCACGTTCCATTATTTTGTCTTTGTTTCATGAGCCAGTTCGTGTAATCCCAGCATCTCGCGCGTTGCTCTTTATTTCCAGCCATGATCGCGACTCTGCCGAGGTATTCCATCACGCACCCGCTCGCTTTAGCCAACTTCCTACGAACTTTACCACCTTTTCCTAAAGCGTATGAAAACTCTTCTTCAGTGAATGGAAACTGGTCGTAAGCGAACCCGTCTTTTAATCCATCGCCTTGTTGATATAAAGGTTTTCTCAACTCGTTCTTTTCGTAATCCACGAAATAGCCTTGTATTTTCGTTTCCACCGAGGACATGACTTTCAATTCAGCGCCTCTTCTGCACTCGCGATCACCACAAATGATCAACTTTTCATCATCAGGCTGCGTTCGATCTACGTGTCCAAAAAACATTAAAGTCCCGTACTCATCCTCCACGCCTCTCAAAGTCTTCCCTCTCGCACCGACGACAAACGCCATCGCTTCGCTCGGCACGTCGACGACGCTTACGTTCGCTCTCACGACGTCGTCTTCTAAATCACAGAAAATCTTCCCCTCCTGTTGTCTCAATACCCACATAACATACCTCTTCGCCTTCTCTCTAGCTTCATCGGAGCCTTTAATGATCACGACTGATACCTCTTGGTCATCTTCGCAATCAGTGATCTCGATTAACGTCTTCGAGACCCTTTGTACTTTCCTCTTCGTGAAACCGCGTTCGCCGATTAAGAAACCGGCCTCTTTTCTCCCAATCCTAATCTCGTCGTAGTTTTCAGTGCACAAATCTCCTTCTTCGCGTAAATCGTCGCATCCGCCGCGTTTATCGACGAAATTCTCTCCGTCTTCGTCCTCCGCGTTTGCCAGGATCTCCATCGCTCCGTCCGCGTCTTCTAAATCCTTCGGAACGATTTTTTGATAACTCGCCTGTTTTATATATTTCGACACAGACGAGAGAAAACAAAAAGTATGCACACGCGTGAGTACGCGTTGATTTTGATAGCGATACTTCGCAACGCTCTCAATCCTCCTTCTCTCTTCTCTCTTCTCTCTCTCTCGTTTACGATCGTAAGTGTCCTCAAATAAGAACGAACGCGAAAACGAACACAAGAAAACTGAAACGAACACAAGAAAACTGAAACGAAAATGGAAAAACGACAAACCATCATGCGAAGCGAATACTCTACTAAAAAGAAAGAAACGCGAGAAGAAAAATGAAGCGCGAAGAAAAATAATAGTCTCGTCTGTGCACCTCTCGTTCCGGTGATCGCCTGCGTCGATTGTCAGTATCTGCTTCAGTGTCTGCTTCGTTCATTTTTATTATAATTTAATTCTCTCTCTTCTTTGTTTTGTGATGTCTTTTTCGTGACTGTTTCACGTTTCTGTCTTTTTTAGGGTTTAGGGTTTAGGGTTTAGGGTTTATAAAAAGCAGAGATTAAATGATTGCGATAAATTTTACCCAACGCGACAGTAATAAATAAATAAATAAGTCAAGTTCTTTACGTGAGTAGGAAGTGGTCTCCAACACGAGTAGGACGGCCGTTTTATTTGATTCAGGGCTCAGATGATCCTCGTCGACCGATGATGACGAGTGCGGCATTTGCTCGCTCGAAAGCTACTGCGCTAACCGCTGCCTATGAATCGAGTAAAGATAGTAATCTTAAGGACGTCGAACGACGCGGTCGAATTGGAACGAAAGAGAACGGTTCCAATCAGGGCGATGAGGATGATTTCAATGATAATGGTACCGTTCACGAAGCGATGCTTGAGACATTAGAGATTAAGAACGACGACGACGACGATGATAAGTGTTTGTTGTTTAAGTTGTTACCGAACGACCTGTTGTTCGAAGTACTTAAGAGGATATCGGCGCGAGATTTAGTGCGCCTGAGCACGAGTTGTAAGAAGTTCGAGAAGATCATAGACGGCCGAGGAACGAATGATAGCATCGAAGCGAATAGGTTATGGGAGAAGATCTCGAACGAAGCGTTTCAGTTTTATGATCGAACGGAACAAGGGACGAAGAGAAAGTGTGATTTATTCTATGGTGGAAGCTATCGAAGGATGTTCTATGAACGCGCGAGAGTGCGTTCGGATGGATTATACGTGTCGAGGAATACGTACGTGAAGGCGGCGCCGAGGAGGGAGATTGGAAGTTCAAAGAAAGATGCGAGAGGTGCGGCGCATGTAGTCGTGTATTATAGATATTTTAGGTTTTTTCCGAGCGGCGAATGGTATGCAAAGACGAGTCCGGAACCTGTTAAGGTCGTGAAGAAGACGATGTTAGATTGTAGACGAGCGAACGAAGATTCGTCCGTGAACGTTGGGTTTTATAAGTTGGACGATAAAAGAAGGGAAACGAGAATACATTGTCAAAGTACGAAGATGAAATCAGAAGCTGGATATGTGACGCATACGCATTTTTGGTTACGATTACGCTCGCGCATACGAGCCGGGTCGGATAGATTAGATTGCGTGAAATTACTCTTAGTAGATGAAGATTTGCACGAACTAGAGAACGAGAGCGAAAGCGATCGCGTGGAGAAAGAGCAGAGGTTAAAACCGTCCGAACAAAACTGGAAAGACCAAGATGATTACGAAGCATTATATCGCCGAAGTTTAGCGGCTTCGAGACAAGGCGTCGCACCGGGCGCTTATTCTTCAGATAATATAAATAATGAACGCGATTTACAACGGGGCTTAAATACACTCGTATTCATTCCATGGTCGGAAATTGATGCGCACGAATTGAATAAGCCTATCGAAGAAATGGACTTTTATGTCACCGGTTAATATTATTTATGCCGTGAGTAAAAAAAAAACTATACGAGGAAGATCGTTTAGTTCGACCATTCGTGGAAGGATTTGAACTTCCATATAGAAGGTGGTTCCATTGGCGAATTTATGCGAACATATCTAGAGGCCTTTCAGTTTCATAAACGTTTCAGCGAATGGTCGAACTAAACGATCTTCCTCGTATACCTTATTGCGCACGCCATCGTACAGTTGTCCAAAACTTACCGGTCCCTCGTCTATTGTTCCAGCGGTCTCGACCAAATAACCGTTGTCATCTGTTAATTTCAAAATGAAATGTAACCATTTTTTCCAACAATCAAGCGTTTCAACGTTAAACGCTTTTATGGATTTCTTCCCAACAAAATCGCTTTGGTTATGAATTGAGGAACTCATGCCCGCATGAGTTTGCATTTTTGACGGACTCTGCATTACTATTTATTAAGTACTGTATTTTATATGAGACTCTTTTCTACTACAGTACAGGTATGTACTATACTAATAATTATATTGCATAAATGAAGTTCTTCCTCGGAGCCCGCTGCGTCTTTTGAGCTGCTTAATTTATCGCTAGTATTCTTCGTTTCTTCTTCATTTTATTCTTCTTTCATAACAGGGTCAAACGCTTTAAAGCTTTCCTTGAACGCGTTCGTTCGCTCGATTTCTCCATCTTCGTCTTGAACGACAGATTGCCAATTCGCAGTTTCGGGCGTCTTTAACAAGTGCGAAATAACCTCTCTTCCAAATTGCATCCAATGTTTATCGTATTGCTTAACCTCTGAAAGTAATATTGTTCCATCTGGCAAATGCACGGCATAATATTCAGCTTCAGGAAACGATAACAAAGAAGTAATCGCAGTTCGCGCAGCAATACCGGTTTGCGCCTGTTCCGGAGCAATGACGTCCCAGGAAAAATCACACCTTTTTGCAGCCTGATCGAAAATCTTTTTCGACAAATGCGTTCTGTTTTTAGGAATCGGCACTACGTTCAAGTGCATGTGATTTCCTCCTTTGTTCTTCAACGTCAAATGTCTCTCAAAAGCCACAATACCACGTTCTTCAGTGCTCGCGGCGTACTTGCGCAAGCCAGTCAAATACGACCATACTTCATCGCACGTTTCGTCGGGAAGCATGGAAAACGCGGCGACGTGTTCAATCGGCACTATTTGCGCATGTTCGGGATTTAAACCACCTTTATCCATTGATACAAACGAACTATTTCCAATAGAAGCAATCATGTGCGTGTCTTTACCGTTCGACACGCAAAACCAGCACGATAACGGGGGAGGAGGAGGTCTCTTGTTATTTGAGTCATAATTACTACCTTCACCGTTATATTGCTTCGATTGAAGTTGCTGTTTGTCCATGGCTACGCGAATTTCGCGTCCATAAAAGTTCTGTTGATCTCTTTCTAAAGCGGCGTCTACACCTTCCTTCGTCTTATACGAAATTTTGCAAAACCCGCGCGATCTCCCCGTTTCTATATCTCTGCCGAGCCTAATATCCGCAAGTTCGCCACATTCACCAAAATATTCAGCAATTGCACCTTCATCTGCTCGATAATCGAGATTTCTTACGTGTATCGTTTTATCTGCATCACCAATAAGTGCTCTCGTTTGATTTTCTTCCAAAAGTTTTTGTTTCTTTGCTTCACCTGCGTTATCTCTCCAATCCGGTTTCAGTTCTCTCTTGTTGATATTATTATTACGATAGTTTGATGATAAATTTGATACTCCGGCCATGGCATACGGCGAAGGCGTCGAGTCTGGCGGCATTTGACACAATTTTATGGGATTCATCCTCCCCCCTGGTTCCATGCCAAGCGCGTGAATCCATTTCTGTTTCGCTTCATTCGCGACTTCAGCTAAAGAAATGAACCTCGTAGCGTATTTAGCCGAAACGTTTCGATACGGTTCTCTCTCAAAAAAATCACCGCCACTATACGAAGGAACGACGTGATAGCGTGGGCAAATCGAATTCGCTAAATCTGCAACATCCCTAGACGCTAAATTTTCATCGCCGGAAATCAAACCCATTTTTTCTTTATACCTCGATAACATGTGCACGTCCTTCGGCCACGCGTTGCTCAAGAACACGTCAACGACTTGCAACTCCGATTGTTGTTCTTTCAACCCCCTACACGCCGCTCTAATAACCTCGACATCTGAAACAGTGAACTCACCATTCGCTCTCGCAGTTTTCTCTGCAAGCAAGCTTTTCGAGTCCTTCGCGTTCAAAAAATCGTACTCTCCAGGTAACACCGCTATCGAAAACTTCCTCTTCGTTTTATTTACGCCTTCTTCTTCGTCGTCGTCGCTAGATACCGATTTAAGCAAATTCGAATACACTCCAGGCTTCGTTATAAAGAACACTTTTCTCAAGTGCTCTTCCCCTTTAATTCTCTTAATCGATTTCACTGGGTTCAATCCTTCGACGGCGTTAGTATTCAAATCATTTCCCGTCCGCCGAAAATCCCCTACAACGACAACGGCCTCTCCATCGTCATCAAAGGACACGTCTTCAAACTCAACCGCGTTCATTAAAAGCTCTTTCATGCGCACTAAATCGCTCTCCGTGCACACAAAAAACAAGTTCACTTCGTCAAATAATCCTCTGTTTTCTTTCGCGAATAAGGTTTCGTGTAATTCCATCTCTTTCGCTTTTTTATCGTCCGATTTAACATTCTTCCAATCAGCCGCCTCGTCTTCATCATCAACGTCAACATCATCTTCTTCTTCTTCTTCGTTCGCGTTCGATGTCTTGCATAACAAGCTTCCGAAAACGAACAAGGCTTCGAATGGACCGGCTTTTTCGTGCACGCGTTGGACCCTTCGTAGGAGTTCAATTAAGTTCTGTCGAGTCGTGTTCCCACTGAATAAGATCTTCTTCGTCGTTGACATTTTCTTCCAATCCCGATATGCTCTCGACGTACTCGTGAGTAAGAAAGAGCGCTTTTTGTGCGACGTTGTGCGAGTGAATAGATTTCGGGTTTCAGAAGAATCGATCAGATCGGATCTAGAATCTGTTCGTTTCCCTTTTAGTTTTTTATTTCGATCAGTATGTGTGTGCGTGTGTGTTATTTAACGCCCATCGCTTCGTATTTAATGACGGGGAAATACTAGGGGAAATAGGGGAAATAGGGGAAATAGGGGAAATAGGGGGACCATCATCAAGCAAGAAAACTTTAGGGAAACAACACTTTTGTTCTCCGTAAGAAATATATTCTATCATCATCAAAAATGGGACCGACAAAAGCGCAAAAAGCGACGACGGCGTATCACGCCATGTTCGGTCAGTACATACTCGAGCGCTCGTTCGTTTCTTTTTATTTCCTGCGCGCGCCTTAAGCGTTTATTCGTGTCTTTTGTCATACTTGTAACTAATGTGAACATTGGCAATTCGTGAATTCGATCGAAATCTTTTCCAAAACGCGAGATACTGATACTAGTGCGATGTTACTACTACTACTTACAAACGCAGGGGTAACTTTATACCACGATTGGGAGAAGTATTACGGCCCTAAAGGGCTAACGCCGTACTTCTTGAAAACTGAAGGGAGCATCGCGACATTCATGGCGCGAATGTTCGGAGCGATGTTAATCGGTGTCGCGATTAACTGCTGGACCGCCGGTAATAAGGACAAAATCGCAATGAAAGGCGCGATGATTGGAGAGTTGTTAATTCTCCCTTTAATGATTTGGGGTGCGTTCTTTGCGGACGCGAAAACTTTTAATCCAATCATGTGGAGGATTAACATCCCGCTTCATTTGTTGATGATTTGGTTGAGTTATAAAACGGTTCATCCAACCGTGAAGAAGTCCCCGAGAAGCAGACGATAAATAATACGCACATTTGTGTGTGTGTGTGTGTGTGTGAAGATGATGATGATGACGGTTGTGTTGTATATATTTATTTCATAAAAAAACTGATTTATATAATATCAATGACTTTTGTTGACAAACTACTACAAATCTTGTTTCAACCAGTCTAAAGCGGTTAGTAACCACGGACCTACAACTTCAGCCTCTTCATCTTCGTGACCGGTCAAAACATCGTGCGTAGTCACTTTTGAGATTGCATCGGAGAGCCATTCGACTTCTCTTCCGAAATTTTTCATTGGTATCAAAGCCAATCTTGGATGAAGTTCTAACTTTGGGTCTTCCGAAAACTGCTCGATGTTTTTACTCGAATGCGCTAAAAGTAAAACCTTGTATTCATCTGGAAATGACTCTCCGCAATCTGGAAACGCGTCGTAGTATCGTAACGCACGTCTGCGTTTCTTTTCATTCTTTTCTTCTTCAGTATCGCTTAATTCGTTCATTTTTTTCATATCCTCGGGCGATTGATAGTTAGATGCTTCCAAATACCCTTCGCGGACGATATCTCGACCTTCGTTTGAACCTCCCCAAATCGGTGCATCGGCAGAAACCGCTCTATGGAAAACATCCGGATGTCTATATAATAAGGACAAAACGCCATATCCACTCGTACCATACCCAATCAACGAAATCCTCCCGACATTAATAGCCTCTTCGCCTAAAAGCTCTGGCAATAACTTGTTAATAAAATACGACTCGTGGTTCCTCGAAATACTATCGTTCATCCAAGTATGAGTATTAAAACACAAATCACAAATCACGCAATCGTTCTCGTTATGATAATCTAACTCTTTCAACGCCGAAACCATACCTTCATACTCCAAGTACTCCGACGCTAACCCATAAAAGTCATCCTCGCCGAATAACTCGTCCAAGCCGTACCCGGGCTGACCAGGTACACAAATCACCATCGGATACGGCTTCTCTCTCTTCTCATCGTACGTATCCGGAAACAGAACTCTCCTCGAGATCGGTTTCACTAAGTTGTTCTCCATCGCAAATCTCGCCGTCGCTTGATTCTCCATCAGAACCTGATTTATTTGAATCTGATTCATTCTTAAATCTTCAACTTTTCGATTAGGTTCGAATCTATGATCGTACGTCATGTCTCCGTTTATCGTCGTGAACATCGTTCCTGATTTGCACTTGTGTGGGTTGAAAATCTCCTCTTTGTTCGCCGTTTTTGTTGTTTCAGATGACGACGAAGAAGAAGAAGAAGAAGAAGATTTCGTTATTTCTGATTTTCGTCGTTGGCGGCTCGACGTTCTCCTTTTCGCGTAAGAAGTCGATGCGAATAAAGATCCAATCGATCGAACGTAAAAAGCGGACGAGGTCATTTTAATTATATTCTTGTGCGTATTCGCGTGTGTTTCAATTAAAAGCGACGCGTGTTTGATGTTGTGTGCTCGCGAGCGCCTTCTTTCTGAAGCGTCTGAAGGTTAGTCCTTCGTAGTAAAAAGTATAGAGTATCATTTCATTTCATTTTTATCGTTGTTCGATATATATGTACGCGCGCGCGCATTGCTCGCATATTTTCGTTCGTTCTAGAACAAACTGCTCTCGTGAATATGAACGTGCTAAGGCCGACGCATTTTAACCTTTAGACTTGGCTCTGAGTACGAAACCGAAGCAGTCGCACGCGATGACTTTCGCGAGTCTTTTGCGAGCTCCGCTTCTTTAGTTTGTGGAGCGTTTTCAGAAGCCGTCGTCGTCGTTGTTGTTACAGATGCTGCTGTATTGAATGGGTTTTGTAGATCTAAACGGTTTGCGAGCGTTTTCTTTTTCTTTTCATTGATGCTGTCGTTGTTCTTTTGTAAAAGCTTGGCTTGCGCTGTTTTTGTTGTTTCATCGTCGTCGTCGTTGATTTTTTCTGTGGCGGAGTTCTCGTTTCCTCCTAGCAATGGATCTCGCTCATCATCTGCTTCGTCGATGTATTCTCGCGTCGTCATCGTCGTCGTCGTTCTCTGCGCGTTTTCTTTAGACTGTACGACGCGCTTATCGTTCTTCTTCTTTGTTTTTTTCTGTTGTTTCTGTGCGAGTTGCTCTTTCTCGATAGTAGCGGCCGATATCAAAGGCTGCGGTTTATTTTCATTATGTTCACGATCTCGATCTGTCGCGTTCATTTTGGCGAGAATGAACGGTTCTTCCTTTTGAGTCTCTCGCGAACGCTCGGAACTAGTCGTGCTCTCGTTTAACTCTTGCTCAGAATCACCTTGTAAATCCCATCTTTGCAAGTCAGTCGATTCTTCAAAATACTCCTTCGTATCAACAAACGCCGCCGCCGCCGCGTCCGCGGGTTTCTTATGTAGAACTAAATCCTCCTTCGTCTTCTTCTTTTTCTTTTTCTTCTCAATATCATCGCCATCGCCGACACCATCATCATCATCATCATCATCAAAGCTATTACGCGCTAACATCACGCGCGCAGCACTCTGATCTTTCAAATCGGCCCTCGTCTCCAATACCGCGCGTAACATCTTACACTCGTCCTCGCTCTCTCTTAACGTAATCCGTAATCGCACGACTTCATCTCTTAAACTTTTCGCAGTTCTCGCATCATCGCGTCTCATCCTCACGAACTCCTGCCGCTCGCAATTAAACGCCACGCGCGTCATGATTTCCGATTGCTCGCATCGTTGCGCGTATTCCCTAGAGTCCTTCGACTCCCTCCTGACCTACATAAGGCGTTGTTTCGTAGTTAAAAGGCGAAAGGTTAAAAAAAAAATATGAATATATGCGCGCAATCGCGTCGCGCGACGGTTAACGCGTCGCAGAAAACAATAATTCGCACGCGAACGTTTCTTCTTCATTCAACGCGTTCACTAAAGAGAACGGAGGAGCGACGGCGAGGACGAACGAGCGCTAGTTCTTGCGCGACCTCGAAAACTAAAAACGGGCCGCTTAGTAGTAAAAAAATATTATTTATTTCGAAAATACTTTAATAATACGCGTAAAATATGTTTTATGAAAGAAACCGACGCGCGAGCGAAGCAGAAGACGCACTTTTGAGATCTCTCGAGCGAGATCGACGTTTGCGACTTTGCATTCCTGGAGTCTCTTCTGCGCCTCTGCGAGTTGTTTCTGTGTCTGCGGTATTCGTTGGTTTTCGGTGAACATATTTCAGTTATAGGAGTAATTAAGACAGAGAGGAACGAAACGCGTGAGAAAACTGAGGTAAAAGTGAGAGAAGAAACGAATAAATATGGTACTAGTAGTAAACTTTGGCGATTATATAATAAGAGTAATAAGAATAAAAATAATACAACAATAAATGTGAAGAACTCATGGCAGCTATCTGCGAGTTCCGCCTGGTGACGTATCACCAATGTTCGCATGAGCAGTACTGTTGTTTCTCGACGCGACGGCGAGAATATTTCTCGCGTTTCTTTGTTCCTCTCTTCTCGTTTTCTTCGTCTTTGAAGCCTCTTGTTGATACACGACGCCGCCGGAAACGCAGATCATTAAGAACATGAGACCAAGTGGTGAAGCGTGGTGGTTCCATATGAGCGTATTTATGATCACGGTTCCGATTTTGTTCACGACGCCGAGAACGGTGAACGTCGTCGCGCCAACGGCTCTTCTCGCGCCGAGGCCAAAATAGGAGATTGATAAACCCATTAAGCACGAAGTGATTATCGCGAGTTCGATTGAATGGTTATCGTTTTTTAATGATTGCATCATTTCTGGATATAAAGCGTAATCTCCTGAAATAAAATACGCAATTGGGAATAAGAACATTGCCAAGACGTTGTTATAATATACGAGTCCCCACGTCGATAAATCGACGTTTGTGACAATCTTTTTGATGAGTACCATATCGATTGTCATTGAAATGACATAGGAAATTCCCCAGAAATAGCTATGCAATTGAAAGCGTTTATCGACGAGCGCGAAACCAACAGCGCCGAGGAAAATCGAAATCAACGAAAACAACTGTTTTATCGATACTCGCATCATTTGCATCTCTTGCTGCTGTTGTTGATGATGCCCTCCTAAATCACTTACATCTTGAAATCCTCCTCCTCCTCCTCCGTTACTAATATTACCGCTACTATGACTACTGATACTACCATTTTCGCTATTATGATTATGATTATTATGATTATGATTATTAGTCGTAGTTGTATTATTCTTCTTCCTTAAGAACAAATACTCCAACGGCAACACTAACAAAGGGCAACAGGATCTAAACACAATAAACGTATCAACGTTCGCGTGCTGCAACAACTTCGAATTCGTGAAAATACTCACATAAAACAAAACAACCGCCGGCGTGAACTGCCTCGCTTTCTTCCAATCGAGTCTCACGCGTTCGACGACGCCAAACTTCCCAAGAATCGTCACCGCAATCGCGCTCGATGAATACTGAAACGCGGTTAAGATCGATGGATATGGGAACTCTATTAACGCCCATTTATTCACGATTGCTAACAAAGCGGATGAGAAGCAATATCCTATACATAACGTCGCAATCTTCTTCCTATTATTCTGTATTGTACGTGCATTCGTTGTTGTTGTTGCATTAACTTGTACTAGTGGGATCTGATATTGCTTACGTATTTCATTATCGAACTCATGCGCGAGCTCGGTACTCATAATTACTATTATTATTATTATTATTATTATTATATTATCTTCTCAATATCGAGAGATCAATCAATCAATAAAGAACAAAATAAAGAGATTCTCGACAAATCCAAACAATATCCAATCAGATGATGAGTTCTTCCCTTCTTGATGAGTGGAACCAATTCAACAGCCCTCAAATACTCTCTCTCTCTCTCTCTCTCTCTGTTTAATATATGAATCAATAAATATAATATAACCACACGCGCAGAAGGAGATAAAACACACGCGATCACTTATATATAGCAATATAATATATATATATATAAATGTGTGTGTACTATGTATGATCTCTATTTCTCATTGGGGAAGTTTCCTATATAGAAAAAACAAGTTTTTACTTTTTAGACCGTTAGACAATGACGAATGAGCATATCACGTGTTCATCTTTTCATAAGAAAACACGACGTGCGCGAATATAAATAAATAAATAAATAAATGATCACATCGCGCGCTCATAGAATCGAAATCAAAGCACTTCATTTACTACGACGACCGCTATTTACTCCCCTCGCTCGCTTGCACCGTGGTCGCAAGCGAATGCTCCAAATCACGACATTTGCGAGGGAAAAAGACGAGGATGGAAAAGCGTCCAACGCTGAATCGTTCCAATCGAAACTAATAAAGTTCGCGAAAGCGATGAACGTGACCGATCCAGCGGATTTAGTAGAAATGCGATCGAGCACGTTTGGCTCTAGTAATAGTAAGGAAAGAGGAGGACGTTCTGGTAAGAGTACGAGTGACGCGAAAAGGCAAGTGAGGGCGGACGAAGAACGAGTTTTGAGTTTTTGGAACTCGAGCGAGTTCACGAAGATCGGATTAGGTATTACTGTCGCGTTGTTGTTGTTGTATTTAATCATCGGTCCGCCTCCGCAGGAGGTTGATTTGTATAATCGGTAGTAGTAGGAGTAGTAGGAGGAGTGGTAGCAGTAGGAGTGGTAGCAGTATTTTATTTATCATTGATTGGTATTTTACGTTATTATTATCGTCCGTCTCGTCGTTTATTCATTCGCTGGCTTCGTCGTCGCACGGCACGTGCTGTTTCGTCTTCGTCGTAGTACCCTTCTTCTTACGCTGTAACGAGCGATCGATTTTTTCGTTCACTTTTGAATCAAGTTTCTGTTTCGCGTCGTCTTCTATTTTTTTCCGCTTAGTATGCACTTCTTCGCCTTTGAGGAAGTTCTCCTCGATCGATCGAGAACCGCCTAGGGCGTTTCGTATGAACCTATTCGCTACTTTCGCGGAAACTCCGCAGACGTCTTCGCCATCTTCTCCCCTGGACCGTTTACTATCATTCTTCTTAATATCGTTATTTACTGCTCTATCGCTCCTCAATCTTTCGTTCGTTCGCTCGATCTTCCTCTCGTACGCGTCTACCCTCTTCCATTCTTTCCTTAGGCCTTCGTGTGTTTCTGGACAAACCCCTCGCGCTTTCAAGACCATCTCAAACATTCGTAAACTCTCTCGAATCAAACGCATCATTCTCTCGCACGAACTCAATCGATTCATAACATTCGCTTCGTTCTTAGTTTCATCATCAAACGTGCTCGCATTAATGCTATCACTATTCCTCGATTCTATTTCGAACCTGTTTAACAACGAATCGAATTTGCTCATTTTCTCGCTTAATTCGCACAAATGTTTTTCGCGTTCTTCGTCTCGCTCTATCGATCGTTTTCGCTCTTTATCTATATCGCTGATTCGTTCGGGGTCTCTCATCGTGCGAGTTTATTGTTCGCGTTCGATTTTATATCGAAGTTTTCAAGCGTTGTTGCTTGCTGGTCTAAAAATGTGAGCAGCATAATCTTGTTCGTTGAAACACATCATCATCCCTAAATTATTCTATTTTTAGAATAATCACAATTTACGCGCATTCCCCTACTTAATAAAGTATTAAGTAAACATCGGATCTTTTGCAAACCGCCGGCGCGCGTGGAAACGCACGAAAAAATGAGCGAAAAAACGAACAATATGAATCAGAAATCGTCGGAAACGAAACTAAGGCGCGAGCTAGTCGGTTATAAAAATTTCAAGCCATCGAACCCGCGTTCGGATAAGTTCGGAATCCACAGATTCCATTCGATCGAGTTCTGGTGTCAAGACGCGAAAACGAGCGCTTCGAGGTTCGCGATAGCGCTTGGGATGAAGAAAGTGGCGAAAATCGATCAAATGAGCGCAGGCAAAGGCAGTGGTAGCAGTAGTAGGAGCAGTAGGAAGATGACCAGTTATGTTTTGAGGACGAACGAGCTCGTGTTTTGTTTCAGTGCGCCTTTGTGGAGTTGTGATTTAGTGAAAGATCTGGAAGGCGACGTCGTCGTCGACGGCGGTCTGAGCGATGATATTGATGATGATAATAATGATAACAATAACAATAACAATAACGATAATGAAATTAAAGAAGAAATCAATGAAATGAATAGGTTTATTGAGAAACATGGGTTAGCCGTGAAGAGAGTTTGTTTGAAAGTAGACGACGTGGACGAAGCGATGAGAACGAGCGAAGCGAACGGAGCCAGGGTCGTAAAGAACTCTCAAAAGACGATGAGGAACAGTAAAGACGGGTATGAGAGTAAATGTGCGAGCGTGGAGTTGTATGGAGATGTTGAGTTGAGGTTTGTGGAAGATCAATCGAGTCATTTGGATTCAGACGAGGAGTATAGGTATTTAGATTACGACAAAGTCGTCGTTGAAGTAGGTGATTATAGTGAAAAAAATAGTGTCAAGAGGAATTTTGGGATTAAGCGCTTGGACCATTGCGTTGGGAACGTGCACGATTTAATAGAAACGGTAGAGTACATTGAAAAGATGTTAGGATTTCACGAGTTTGCCGAGTTTGTCGCCGCAGATGTTGGCACGGTTGATTCTGGCCTAAACTCCATGGTTCTCGCGAATAACGACGAGTTCATTTTATTGCCAATTAACGAGCCGACGTTTGGGACGCGAAGAAAGTCACAAATCCAGACGTACTTAGAAGCAAATAATGGACCAGGTGTACAGCATTTAGCGCTGAAAACGGATGATATCATAGACACGGTGACGGAAATGAAGAAATATTCTGGAATGTTTGGCGGCTTTGATTTCCAACCGCCGGCGAGCGAGACGTATTATAAAAATCTAAAAGAGAAGGTTGGTGACGCTTTGAGTGAAGAGATGTTAAAAAAATGTGAAGAGCTTGGATTGCTAGTCGATAAAGATGATCAAGGCATCTTGATTCAAGTCTTTACTAAACCGTTAACCGATCGACCGACGATTTTTATTGAAATCATTCAACGCATCGGATGCGAATACCTGAAAGGGGAGAAATTAGAACAATCTGCTGGATGTGGTGGGTTCGGTAAAGGGAATTTCGCGGAGTTGTTCAAAAGTATCGAAAACTACGAAAAAGGAATCGAAGATGCGCAAAAGCAGATGTAATATATCTTTTTATTTAATTTCACTGGTCAAACTTCATTCAACAATCGTTCATGTGTGTGTGTTTGCGTGTGTATGTATGTATCTTTTTATTATGAATATGACTAATCTATTTTTGCAGGCTACTACTGTATGTAATTTTTCTATCTATGACTATCTTTCTATCAACCCTCATTTAAGCGAATGGGTTATATGCCGTCGCCGCTGAGTTCGTTAAATTCTTTGGTTGCGATGAAGTCTGCTGTTGCGTGATTTGAGGCATCGCAGGCATTGCGGGCATCACAGGCATCACGGGCATCACGGGCATCACAGGCATCACGGGCATCGCAGGCATTGCGGGCATCGCGGGCAACGTAGGCATCGCTTGAGGAATTGTAGGAATTTGCGGTGGTGCAGAGACACCTGTCATACTACCGAACATTGCAAAAGGATCCACGGACTTTTGTTGTTGAGGAACGCTCGATGATTGCATCAGAGTCGTTTGCGGCATCTGCGGCATCTGTGGCATCTGTGGCATATGGGAGGCTGCTGGCATTGCTTGCTCCGGCTGGTTTTGTACCCAAAAAGCATCGTCATCTAACATTGAGCCATTCATTTTCCCTGCCACCACCTTATCTTCTAATTGTTCGTGTTTGGTTTCCTGTTGATGTTGATGTTGATGTTGGATGATATTTGTTGCCGCTTTTGGCGGCGGTTTCAATGAAAAAGTTTGGTTAAATCCAGAACCGCCAGTTGTTACTTGCTCGACGGCATCGAAAAAAGACGTGATGGTTTTTGTCACAGGTTGTTGTTGATGATGATGCTGATTTTGTGTTTGCTCTGGCGGTGAAAAATGCAAGGGTGAATTGAAAGAACTCCACGCAGGCTGTCGTCGTTCTTGTTGATGTTCTCGTTCTTGTTGTTCGCTACTATTATTGCTACTAAAAAGTCCTTGGAACAAATCTGGCGATTGCACTCTCTCCGGTACCGCCGCCGAAACAATACTACCTTTCAAGTCTCTATTTTGAGCATCGCTGCCTCCTTTCATATCATCATCTTCCTCTTCGCCTTCTTTCGCCATCCAAACGCGATCTACGAACGCTCTCTTAATGAACGTCCTCAATCTCGCCTCATCCGAAACCGCGTTCGCTAACTCCCTATAATCAAAATGTTTCAGAAACTTCCTCCTCGCTTTTTCGTTCCCGCCTTCTAAATGAAACGACTCGACCTCCTCTGGCGTAAATATGCTCGCCGAAACCGACTTACATCGTCCGAGGTTAAACTCTCTGTATATTCCCGAGCACCTGGTACAAACGAACGCCATGATCGGTTTCAAGCACGCGTACTGAGGCGCCAAAGACTCGCACGTTAAGCACTTCTCTTGCTGTCGTAATCTTTTCATCTCTCGCTCGCATCGTTCGTCCCTTTGTTGTTTATTCTGTACCTGCGAGACCTTTAAGAAATCCCACTTCGTACTGTTGTTCTCCATTTTTATATCCGCGATTTTTGTCTCGTCTTCTTCGTTCCCATAATACTGACGATGTTCTTTTTGCGTTGACTTCTATGAATATGTATACTAATATGTATACCAATATATATTAAGACGTAAGAGATTGAGTAAAGTGAGATCTATCCCGAGCGATTTCTCTCGATCAGATCTGACGTATTCTGCGCTATAGTTACTGAGCTCTTTGCCTTTACGCTCGCTGATATAGGCTCGAGCCTTAAAACTGATCACTCCGTTGCTCTGACGCGTTTTCTTTTTCCTCCTCCACTTAAACTGTTAAACTCTCTCGGCTCTGTCTGCTCTGTCTGCAGTGCTGCCGCAGTGCTGCTTTTCGTTCGATCGGTGTGATCTAGATCTCTCTCTTCACTCTCTCTGCTCTCTTTGCTCCTCTCTATCTCTCTCGATCTCCGATGCCGCAGCGCTGTCGCTGCTTTTCGTTTGATCGGATGATCTATAGATCTAGAATCTAGAATCTATAGATCTCTGCCCTCACCTCGCGCGCATGTGCGCTTTACTCACACCATTCGTTCAATCTCCGCGAACGAAACGGTTCGAGCGAAGTCTCTCTCGGCCTCTCTCGCGCGTTCACACGCGCGAGCGCTCGAGTAGCTTGCGAGCAAACAAAGTCAAAGTTTCTTTTCTTCTTCTGTTTTCTCTTTTATTTGAAATTTAAAAGTCTCCAATGAATGCCAAACATCACGCGTTCCACACAATATACATCCGCGTTTTACTTAATAGAACAATTTAAAACGCGAAAACGAAACAACGATGGTCTCCAAAGCAATAGTTAAGAAAGCGAACGATTTCGGTGATAGCATCGGCAGACTCGACCGCATTGAACTGGAGAACTTTAAATCGTACAAGGTAGTACTTCTTCTTCTTCTTCTTCGTTCTTCGTTCTTCTTCCTCGTTTCGGTTCAGTTTTTTGTGATTTATTTTCTCTGTTTTCTGTTTTCGCACGCAAGCTCGATGAAACGAAAAAAGAAAGATGAAGTAAAACGAGCGCGCTGTGTAAAAGAGAGGTTTTCAGTTCGTGTTCTGTGAGTGATTTGAATAGGAACAGAGTTTAAAATCGCTGCTTTGTAGAGCTCTTAATCTCTCAATCTCTCTATGAATTCGAATTTCGAACTTCGAAAACAACAATATCTTTGCTGACGGTTTTGATAAAAACGACGAAACTATGAAAAAGGGGAAACAAACGATTGGACCGTTCAAGAAGTTCACGTCGATAATTGGACCGAACGGGTCAGGGAAGTCAAACTTAATGGACGCTATATCGTTCGTTTTAGGCGTACAGTCGCAGCAATTGAGAGGGTCTACTTTGAGGGATTTAGTGTACGCGTACGACGTTCAGGACGCGCAAGAGAAGAGGACGGCGAGCGTTTGTTTAGTGTACGTTTTAGGGCGAGATGAGGATGATGGTGATGGTGAGAATGATGAGGATGCAAACGCGAATGATGAGAGAAGAACGGAGGTGAGGTTTCAAAGGAATATCGCGAATTCTGGGCAGTCCGAGTATAGGATCGACGGGAAAGTCGTGACGTTCGAGCAATACGCGGAACGTTTGAAAGAGTTTGGGATTTTAATCAAGGCGAGGAATTTTTTGGTTTTTCAAGGCGACATCGAAGCCGTGGCGCAGAAATCTCCGAAAGATTTAACCGCCTTGTTCGAACAAATTTCCGGTTCCGAAGAATTGAAAGAGAGCTGGGAAGAGGCAAAGACGAAAGTGAAAGACGCCGAGGAAGAAAACGCAGTCGTGTTTGGGAAGAAGAAGACTTTGATGAACCAACGAAGACAAATCAAGGAGCAAAAAGATGAAGCAGAGCGACATATGAAGTTATTAGATGAGTTGAAAGATTTAAAGACGGATAGGACGATGTTGAAGCTGTTTCACATGGATGAAGATATCGCAAAGACGCAAGAGGAAAAGTTGCAAATCGTGAAGAAACGAGACGCGCACGACGAGAAAAACGAGGTGAATAAAATTGAATTAGAAGAAAAGAAAAAAACGAAAGCGCAGTTGGCGAAACAAGCTCTAGTCGCCGAGCGAACGATGACGAAAATTCGCGAAGAGCTTTCAAAAACGACGCCAAAGATTACGAAATCAACCGAAGCTTTGAATAGAAACAAGAAAAAGTTGCAACTTTTGCAAACAAACTTGGAAAAGACAAAGGAAGATAAAGATTCTAGATCGGCCGATGTCGGAAAATTAGAACGACAATTGGACGAAGTGAACAACGCGGAAAGATTATACGACGCAGAGCAACTAAAAAAAGCAGAAAAACGCTCGAAAGTTGAATTGACGGATGTGCAAAGAGAGGAGTTTAATAATAAGCGCGCGGAAGCTGGATCGAAGACTTTTAAGTTTAAACGCGAACGAGACGCAGCAGAAAATCGCGCCAACGTCGATAAAGGGACGTTAGAACGTCTCGAAGGTAAAATCGCGCAGCTCGAACAGCGTAAAAAGTTTTTAAAAGAGAACGAAAAGCAACAAAATACGCGAATGACGGATGTTTCGGAAAAAGTGAAATTGGCCGAATCAGATTTACAAGCGCAAGACCAGAAGATTAAAATTCTTTCCGACGAAAAACGATCGACGCGAGCAAAAGCGGAACACTACCAAACGCAAATTGATGCGTTGACGGAAAAGTTACGAAACGCAAAAGCAATGCGAAAGGAAAACGAACGAGAAACGAAAGCTACCGAGGCCATCGATTCAATGAAAGCTCTCTTCGCCGGCTGCCGAGGTCGCATCACTGAACTCATAAAGGTATCGCAGAACAAGTACGAACTCGCTGTGATTACTGCATTGGGAAGAAGTGCCGACGCTGTCGTCGTCGACGATCGTGAATGTGCGAAAGAATGCATTCAGTACTTGAAAGAACAACGCATACCGCCGATGGAGTTTATTCCGCTCAAAGATATCAAAACAATGGCTGAAAACGACGAACAATTACGTCAGCTTGGCGGTACTGCAAAGTTAGTCATCGATGTTGTCACATACGAAAACTCGTTACACCGAGCGCTTCTTCACGCCTTGGGTGATTGCGTCGTCTGCGACACGCACGACGAAGCCAAGAAGCTCGCATACGAAAAGAATAAGCAAAACGCCGGCGCTCGATTAAAAGTTGTTTCATTAGATGGCACGAGCATCGATAAAGCTGGTAAACTCACCGGCGGTAGCTCTGCGGGCTTAACCGATAAAGCGAGTAGATTCTCGCGCGCAGATATCGACAAGTGGCGCAAAGAAAAAGAAAAATTAGAGACGGAAATGTTAAAGTTAAAATCGGTGAATCAAATCATAAACGAAGAAGCTTCGGTGCATAGTCAAAAATCACGCCACGAACGCGATTTACAGAATCTCAAGGAAGATTTCAAAGACGTCGAGGCAAAATTGAAGCGATTCCAAGATGAGCTATCTACGATCAATGCGACATTAGACCCGCTCGTTCCAGAGCGCGCAACGACAAAAAAGACGATTGAAGAATTCGAAGAGAAAGTTCAAACGCTTGACGCTAAAATCCACGAAGTTCACGATGAAATCTACGCCGAATTTTCCAAGCGCGTAGGGGTGAAGAATATCCGTGAACACGAAGAAGAGCGCGAGACGAGACGAAAGAAAGAAGCTGAGGCTAAAGCTGAGTTTGCATCGCAACGCGCTCGCGTCGTTGAATTACTTGATTACGAAAAATCACGCGATAGCGATGCGGCCATTCAGCGAGGCGAGAAAGATATCGAAAAGTGCGAGAATGAGATTACGACGTTGGAAGCTGAGTTAGAAAAGTTGAACCAAAGCACGGCTGAGAAGAAGACGAAGCTCAAAGATCTCGACGGTGAACTGAAACGCGCGAAAGAAGACTCTAGAAATGTTGAAAGCGAACTTCAATCTTTGAAAGAGCTCAACTCGGACGCAAACGACGAACGCGAACGATTTTCGCGACTCATCAACGCCAAGAATAACCATTTGGACGCACTTCGAGGCTCAAGATTGGACGTTTTGAAAAACGCGAGCATGGAATTACTTGAAATTCCGCGCCTCGCGCAACTTCCGATGCCTTCGAATTCCAAGAAGAGAAAGAGTAAAAAAGACAACGAATCAGAGGAGGACGAAGACGCGATGGATATCGATGTGCCTTCGAAAAGTGAGTACGAAACCAATGAGAACTACGCCGTTGACTATTCTGATCTGAAAGCAGAGCTTCGCTTAGCCATCGATCCCGGGCAAAGAGAGCGTCTCGATGTAGAAATGCGCACGGAGTGTGAAGAACGCGCGAGTACGCTAGAAAAGCTCGAACCGAACATGAAGGCGCTCGAACAATACGACCAAATTCTCGAAAAGGAGAAGCAACAAGCGTCGGAAATCGATGCAGCAAAAGATAAACTCACCGCATGTCAACATGCGTTTGAAGAAATTGCCGAAATGCGAAGTGAACGATTCAAAGGCGCCTTTGAGCACGTCGAGAAGTGCATTTCTGAGACGTACCAAGAGTTGACGAAAGGCGCATCACATCCAACTGGAGGCCAAGCGTTTTTGACGCTCGAAAACAGCGATGAGCCGTTCTCTGGTGGAGTAAATTTCACTGCAATGCCTCCATCGAAACGCTACCGTGAAATGGAGATGTTATCAGGAGGGGAGAAAACGATTGCCGCTTTGGCGCTGCTCTTCGCGATTCATTCTTATCGAGCGTCTCCATTTTTCGTTTTGGACGAAGTCGACGCGGCTTTGGATAAATCGAACGTCGAGAAGATGGCTAAATTTATGCGCTCGCGCTCTTTGGGTAAAAATGGCGTGCAGTCAATTGTTATTTCGCTCAAGGATAACTTTTACGACAAGGTAGAGTCGCTCGTTGGCGTCTCGAGAGATCAAAGAGAGGCGTGCTCGAAGGTTTTGACGTTTGATTTGACTCAATTCGCCGAGTCGGCTTAAATTTGTTTGAACTGTACTAACACAACAACAATCACATTACACACACGCACATGCACACTATTAGAAAAGAAAAGAAGAGAGAGACACCACAAAATACAATAAATTTGTAATCATATATCAATAAAAGAAGAAGAAGAAGATGTGCGACGCTAAATTGTACTATACAGACTAATAAGTTCTCTTCGCTGTTTTACGCCTTTTTGAACGGATTTGGTAAAAAGCTTTCTTTGAGTTTATCGAATGTGCCTTTCATAGCGCCGACACCTTTATTTACATTAGATGTAGCCGCATACGCGTTATAAAACGTATTCTGAATATCTTCACCCTCCGGTCTTCGTTGCATTGAACCGACTTGCTTATATTTACCATTTTCATCCTTCATTAGTATTCGCCAAGGCGTTCCCGAGGGAGCGCCGCCTACGACGCTCTTAAACACCGCCCCGCTCGTATTTTTTCCAAAAACTTTATTCTCAATTTGCAAAGGTAAATAACTATACACGACAGAAAACGAATTCATAAACATCTCGACGTCCGATATTGTATCAAACGAACCAGTCGAAATCTTTTCCGATTTGAAAATATCGCCTCCATCTCCGGCGTGTTCCCATTCGCAATTCAAGAGCACGATCGCTCTCGCGGAATTGAATTTACTTCTACTCAACTTCATCGCATTCGCGGCATCGTCTGCAGAAAAGCCGACTAAATACACTGGACCATCTCTCTCATCGATACCTATAAAATCATTCGCCAACGCTTCCTCAATCGTAAACATCTCAATCGCGCTATCATTTCTCTTTTCTTCGCCCTTCTTCTTCGCATTTACATCAGCAAAAACTATCGTCGTCCGCTCGTGATCGTACACTAACTCATACGCCAACTCTTCCATTGACTCTGCGCCATCATCTCTCGTAGGTAATTCCACGCAAATCGTTAGCCTTTTTTTTTTAGCCAGCACCCTTTCTTTCCTTCTCTTTGTCCTCTTGTCCGAATTTTTATGAGAAGAAGAGGAGGAGGAACATACGCGCTCGATTGAATTCCTTGCCTGTGCGAAAGCGAGCGATTTCGAGTCTGGGGGATCGAAAATCCCTCTCTGTTCTCGTTCTCGTTCATTCATAGATCGTTCAGCTTCGGTCTTAATCGAGTTCTTTCCGGTTTTCTTTGACTGCGCATTATTGCGCATCATCTGTACTCGATGGACTAATAAGTTTTCAAAGTTTCTATTATTCCGAGAAGAATAAGCAGAGGAAGAAGAGGAGAACATTGTTTATATCGACCGTTAAAGTATTTCGCAGTAGGTTCGAATGTAGTTAAGTGTGTGTGCGTGTGCGTGTGACTGTAGAATATCGCGAGCTATGAATGATTGCTTACTTAAAAGTGTGTCAATGCACCTTTTAAATGATGATGTTAAATTACCTAAATAGGTTAGTTGATAAAGTCAAAGCGCGCGCGAAAAATAATCATCGTCATCATCATCTTCCCTCTCGAACAAAATTGATTGGATTCGTTGGATCTTTTTTCCACATCCTCGATAGTAACTCATCGTATTGCGATTTCTTCAATCCAGGTCGATCCTCTTTCAACGTCGGTAACTCGCGTTCCTCGAACGCCATGTAAGCGGCTTTCATGGAAACCGGTTGCGTCTTCTTCTTAATATCTAACCCGGTCAATTCCTTCACCGCTAAATCGATCGTTCCAGAACTATCAATATCTACATCATCTCTTTTCTTATTCGTGTTCTCGTGCGCATCGACGTCGACGTAGAGCTCTCTCTCCTTCTGTTCCTTGAATTTCTGTTGCAGCCTTTCCTTCGCCGATGCGTTCTTATTTTGCTCGATCTCGAACTTCGTCATCTTCTTCTGCGCCGCTTGCGACTTCTTCTGTCCATAACTGGCCAGATCTTCTTCCTCGAGTTTCGCTAGCCTTTGTTTCTCTCGATCTCGCTTTTGCTTTTCGTCCAAGGCTGATTCCGAGGCCGCAGATTTTAAATCCTTCTTCGTCGGTTTGTGCTCCGAAGATTTCCAAAGGAAGTCCTCGTCGTCTTTTCTCTTTTGCTCGCTCTGTTTCTGCTGTTGTTCCTGTTCGCGCTGTTGCTTCTGGTCCTGTCGCACTTGCTTCGTGCCGGCCATTTGAGAGTCGTTCGTTCCTTAGCGCGATTGATTTTAATTGATTAATGAAAGGCGGGTTTTGTGACACCTAAAGTTTATGGTATAAAGTATTAGGGTTTAGGGTTTTGATGTAACCCTAAACCCACACGCATAAAGTATTTATCATCACCTAATAATAGCGAGTAAGTATGCACGTTTTTTATCACACAAGACACTAAAAAAGCTACTGTTATGTTAAAATGCTCTTAAAGTTGTTCCTCTGCGTACTTCTTCGAATCAGTTTTGCGTACTCCTTGCAAACCGCGATACTTTTCCTCTCGGCGAGACTTTCGTCTTTTGCAAAGAAACGTCGTCCAAGGCTTGCGAGAGCAGGCCGACTGGGTTACAAATTACACTTTTCGACCTCGCCGCACTTACCCTCTGCGTAAGTTGGCGGCTCGGGCGGGTTACCGTAACGTTCAGAAAGACTTTGATTTTGCGTGCCCACTTGTTGGTCAAAGTTTATACGCTTTTTCGCTTTCGTACTTTTGGACTTTGGCTCGTTGTGACGCATTTTCTCGCAAGCTGTAAAAAATGCAGGTGACGCCGTCACGTCTTTCGTCTTCGTTTTCACTGTCTTTTTTGCTGGCGTCTTCACATTACCCAGCTTTGGACCTTCGTTCTTTTTCTTACTTGAGGTGTAGTCTTTCGTCGTCGTTTTCGCCTTTGTTTTTACTGGTAAATTTTCTTGCCGGTTTAGGTGAATTTTTTCTTGCCGGTTTAGTAGAAGACGGCTTCGTTTTTACTGGTACCTTCTTCCTTGCCGGTTTAGAACTCAACTTGATCGGGTCACTGGTCTTCCTGTTTTCTACAGCCGTCTTCTACTGAACCGGCAAGAAAAAATTTACCAGTAAAAACTAAGGCGAAATTACCAGTAAAAACTAAGGCGAAAACGACGACGAAAGACGACACCTTACCTAGTACCTATAGTACATACGTATGTATACTAAATTGTTTTATATTATATGGACGCCGGCGTCGAGCATGTCAGTAGTCGCGTCTTCGACAGATTTGTTCAAGTTAACAGCCTTCGTGCAACGTTCGATGACGAAAACGTTCTGGAAGAACTTCGCGGCGTCTATGGAAGAAGATCGGACGCAGTAGTCGTACGCCACGCCGACCAAGACGACGTTTTGAATCGCTAGGTTTTGTTTTTCTGATCCGAACACTGCTACGTTTTCTTCACCGTTTTTTTCTTTGTCGTGTTTTCTGAGTATCCTCAACGTCCGTTTCTTAGCGTCTATTTCTTCGACGAACTCGTCGCCTTCGCGTTCTCGTCGAGCGCTTTCGTTCATGCATAAATACTCGCGCAACCCGGTCTCGGTCTCTAAATCGTTCTCTAAGAACGCTGAATACGAATCGACCTCTCTTCTGTTTCCTTTTCTCACTACTCTTGCATGATCTGGGACGAACAACGAGTCGTGGAAATCGGCCCCGCGCGTGCTCTGGACGCAATGCGCAGGCCATAACGTCTGCAGGCCATGCTCTGTCTCAATTTGATCGTACGCTTGTTTCCCAGTATGTTCACTTACAAAACTTAAATGGTTCTTGCAATGATAATCTTGCGTGAACACGACTCTTCTGAACATTCGCGTTAAATAATTAATCTCGGGAATCGTTTCGGTGGCATCATTGACCGATAAAGCGCCTTCGGGTTCACAGAAGTCGTTTTGGATATCGATCACGAGTAAGACCGTGTTTTCATTCAATGGATCTATTTCGTGTTTTTTTAACAGGTTTTCGAGGTCAATCGAGCGATCAAGCTCTGGACAATCCACGCTCTTTTGATCGACTGCGCGGTTGGCCATTTCTAAAGCGCTTTAGAGCGTGCGCCGAGAAGTATGCAGAGAGAAGAGCGCTCTCGCGAAACTTCTCTCTTCTTTCTCTCGCGTGATCTGACGAAGTGAAATAATAATCTTGACTTTTTTGTGAAGTTTGAAAAGCGTTTTAGTGGAATTAATTAATTAATTAAAATGGCATCGAAGAACAAGAAATTCAACATCAAGCACTTGGGTGGGAACATCGATTCCTCCGAGTCCGCCCAGGTCACCAAGGATTACGAGGTTCGTTCGTTTATTTCTTTTATTCAAGAGAGAGAGAGAGAACAAGTTGTTCGCGTTAAAAGCGAAACATTTTTATTCCCATACATCTGTTTCTTAATCACTCTCGTCCTATGTTTACTTTCAAAACACTTTGAATATCTGTTATCGATGACTAATGAGACATTAACGCGTAAGTAACAGGAATACTTCAAAGAGCGAGATGATACGAAGCGCACTGGGAACTACGCGGACGTAGTGAACAAATATTACGACCTAGCGACGTCGTTCTATGAATATGGATGGGGGGAGTCGTTTCATTTCGCGCACCGGTATAAGTGGGAGACGTTGAGGGAGTCCATCGTGAGACATGAACACTTCTTGGCCTCGAAGCTGAACGTGAAAAAGGGGGATAAGGTTTTAGATGTTGGGTGCGGGATCGGAGGCCCTTTGAGAGAGATCGCGGCGTTTACTGGAGCCGACGTCACCGGGTTGAACAATAACGCGTTTCAAATCTCTCGAGGCGAGGAGTGTAATAAAGCGACTGGGAGACATGATAACTGTGGGTTTATTAAAGCAGATTTCATGAATATTCCAGTTCCTGATAATACGTACGATGCCGTGTATCAAATCGAAGCGACTTGTCATGCGCCGGATGCGGAGAAGTGTTATAAGGAAATCTTTCGCGTTTTGAAACCCGGGGGCGTTTTCGCGAGCTACGAATGGTGTTTAACCGATGAGTACGACGCGAAGAACGAAGAACATAAACGCATTCGACAAGATATTTTGTTAGGTAACGGTTTACCAACCGCCAGAAGTTGCAAGGACGTTTCGAAAGCCATGAAATCTGCCGGTTTCAAGCTCGAAGAGGAGGAAGATTTGGTCAAAACGTCCGACGTCGCTTGGTACGAACCGATCGACCCGTACAGAAGATGGTCACCGTTTAGAGATTTCTGGAGTTTCAAAACGACCATATGGGGACGCGCGATCACGCATTTTCTCGTCCTGTTCTTAGAACTCGTTCGCATCGCTCCAAAAGGCTCCGTAGGCGTTTCTGGTTTTTTGAAAAAAGGCGCCGACGCTCTCGTCGATGGTGGTAAAACTGGCATCTATACCGTCATGTATTTCACGAAAGCCGTTAAGCCTATGAAATAAAGTAATTCTATTTATTTATTATACGCACGTGATCTACGATTCATTCTTACATCGCGCTCGTTCGAAATTTCACACCTGCAGGGCACCGAACAACAAAAAACAAATTCAATATTACCTAATCTTCAGAACAGTTGCTGTCTGTCTCTCTTCTCTCTTAATCGAAATCGAAATCGTGCGAAGACGAAATAACAATGACGAAAATCAATAAAACAACGGCGAATAATTCTCAACAAGAAGATAGAAAACCGTACTACGTCGCTGGATCTCTCCCAATCAAACTGGAACCGATCGAAGCATTTTGCGTAAAAATAGAAAAACGCAGGGCGTCGGAATTCATTAAAATACAAACGCAATACGAGCGCGAATTAAAACAATCGAGATTGGATGAGAGAAAGAAAAACGATGATAACGAGCCGTGCGATTTTTTTCATACGTCCTCGATCGATGATGGTTTAGATCTCGGACTACCTCCGAGACATATTCGAAGAGTGAAACCTAATGCGAAGAAGGAGGAGGATTTGGTCGAGGAAGGTTTTGTGTTCATTTTCGTAGGGGTTTGCGAGAACACGGAGTACGCTCGACGTCTGTTAATCGAAGCGAAGAAAATGAATGAAGAGTATGAATTCGATAAATGTGTAATAGCGAATAGAGAAGTAATGAATAAAGAGGAGTTAGAGGTAGCGAACGAGTGGTGGCCGAGTATTTTGTTGAAGAGCGGGAAAGGCGAGCGGTCGTCGGAGGCTATCCTCGCCGATGAGGATTTGAGGAAATGTCGAGCGAGGATGGATAGGTTTAGGGAGATTATTATTAATTTCGGAGGAGGAGATAGTGGTGTGAATAATGAAAGGTATTGTGAGATCGTGGATCCGAAAACGGATGCAGTCATAGCGAGTGCGAGGAATGGTGAGAGAGATGAAGGCGGTTTAGTGAGAAGCCGGCCGATGCAACACGCGGCGATGATTGCGATTGAGAAAGTCGCAAAGTTAGATTTAAAAAACTTTCCTTCTTCTTCGATGAACGAAAACGAAGTAGTACTAGATGAAAGAAAAGAAAATGAAGAAGAGAATGATGATGATAATATCAATACGTCCCGGGAAGCAAAGAAACGACGGAAGTCTGTCTCAGCCGCAGTCATGCAAGAGTCAATAGGTATCCCAGAGAAACCCTACTTATGTACTGGGTACGACTTTTACACTACGAACGAACCTTGCTTAATGTGTGCAATGGCGTTGACGCATTCAAGAATCAAGCGCATATTTTATTTGAAAAGGGAAGAAAACGATCGAGGCGCTTTAAGTAGCACGAAGCATAGACGTTTACACGGCGTGAAAACGTTAAACCATAAATTTGCCGTCTGGTCTTTCGATGATGTCGATGAAAAAAATAGTGTATAGAGAAAGTCACCACATATACATTATAGTACGTTAAGTAGTGTCGATAGAGTGATGTTATAGATATAAATAGATATACTGGTACCATTAGTGTATTAGCATATATTAATTCAAAGATCCGTAATGCAACCCTTAGAGGCTGATGCTACTAACTTGGTATATTTATATAAAGTCCCGCTCGTGCATTCCAACGGTTTCGCAGTCCATTTTGCTTTTCTTTGCGCCCAAATATCGTCCGAAATATCCAACGCATTCATCGTTCGCTTCTCTGCATCAATCTCAATAATATCTCCATCTTCGATTAAACCAATTGGTCCACCTTCTTGCGCTTCTGGCGTGACGTGACCGATGACAAAACCGTGCGAGCCGCCTGAAAATCTTCCATCCGTAATCAACGCGCAGTCGTTACCCAAACCCGCACCCATGATTGCAGAAGTTGGCGTCAACATCTCTGGCATACCCGGTCCTCCCTTTGGACCTTCATAACGAATAACAATTACTGAACCGACGAATTGCTTTGAATCTTTCGCAAGCGCTTCGAGCATTTCTTCCTCCGAGTCGAAGCAAATCGCAAAGCCTTTGAAATACAAACCTTCTTTACCGGTGATTTTCGCCACGGAACCTTCTGGAGCGATGTTACCATACAAAGTTTGCAAGTGACCAGTTTTTTTTATTGGTGTTTCGATTGGAACGATGACTTGTTGTCCTGCTTTCAAATCTGGACACGCGGCTAAATTCTCCGCTAAAGTTTTCCCAGTGACAGTCATGCACGAACCATCGATCAAACCATTCTTCAAGAGATACTTTAACACGGCTGGAGTGCCACCGACTTTGTGCACGTCTTCCATGACATACTTCCCACTCGGTTTCAAATCTGCAATGAACGGTGTTTTATCGGAAACTGCTTGGAAATCGTCAAGAGTTAACTCGATGCCGCAAGCGTGCGCCATGGCGATCAAGTGCAACACTGCGTTCGTACTTCCACCGAGCGCGATGACGATTGTCATCGCATTCTCAAACGCCGCTCTGGTCATAATATCTCTTGGTTTCAAATCAATTTCCAACAAATGTCTAATCGCGTTCCCGGCTAAGAAGCACTCGTCCATTTTCAAAGGATCTTCAGCCGGAATCGAGGACGAATAAGGCAAAGTCATCCCCAAAGCCTCAATAGCTGAGGCCATAGTATTCGCGGTATACATGCCACCACACGCACCAGCACCTGGACACGAGTTCTTAACGATATCTCGTCTCTCTTCTTCCGTAATCGCGTTAGTCACAAACTGCCCGTAACTCTGAAACGCGGATACGATATCTAACGATTTCGTCGCATCTAACTCGCTCACGCCTGGTCGAATCGTCCCCCCATAAATCATCAACGACGGCCTATTAATCCTCCCCATGGCCATAATCGTTCCAGGCATATTTTTATCACACCCAGGTAATGACACGTTCGCATCATACCATTGCCCACCCATAACCGTCTCTATCGAATCCGCGATTAAGTCCCTCGATTGTAAAGAAAACGACATCCCGGGCGTACCCATGGATATCCCATCCGATACCCCGATCGTATTAAACTGAAACCCGACCATTCCACTATGATCAACGCCTCTCTTCACTTCGTTCCCTAAAATCAACAAGTGCTTATTACACGGATTTCCTTGCCACCACACCGACGATATCCCAACCTGCGCCTTGTTCATATCCTCCTCCCTTAAACCAGTGGCGTATAGCATAGCCTGCGAAGCGCCTTGTGATTTCGGTTGCGTGATTTTCCTGGACCATTTGTTCATCGCATCTTCAGGTCCTTCTGGCATGTTTATCCCTGCTCTATACGCCTCCGCTTTGATCAAAGTAATCCCTTTGTTTTGCAGATCCGAACGTTTTCGATTCCGATTGGAAACCCTCTCGAAGTTCTTTATCTTCCCCTGAAGCGAAGAAGCGGTGCAAAAACTGCATTTCGTGCTAGAAAAAACATTCGAAGAGTGCAATCGCTCGTTTGTCAACCGCGTCCGTGCCAGTGAATACATTGTTGTTATCTTTAACTCTTACTGCGTGTTCTTACGTCTTAGCGTGTTGTGACAACTTCGCTCTCGATAAGTAAAAGCACTTTTTGTGCCGATTTTTGATATTCATCAGCAGCTCCTAAATGTTTAAAAAAGTACTACTACTACTGGTACAATATATTGTTCGAAAGCTATTATCATTGTGGTATTACTAAATGGATACGTTATTATTAAATGCACGGATGAGAGATTCGAGATCGGAAACGATCTTCGAATGAGCTGGTTCCGAGTCTACTTGCATGGTTTTTCCGACGTCATTCAGCGGCGCTTCTCCAGTGGACGAGTGGTCGTAGGCAATGAACGGGAAGACTTTGGGGGAGTTTTTTGTACGTTTTGTCAAAACGTCGACGCCGAATTCAGTGCATACCATCGTGTGTTCGTATTGTGCGGATAAGCTGCCGTCTTTTGTGACCGCGGTCCATCCATCTGGCCATAACTCGTCGCGCCATTCTTTGCTTAAGTTTATCATCGGTTCAATCGTGAACGCGTGTCCAGGTTTCATCGCGCCTGTGGCTTTGTTGCCCTTATAGTGCGGCACGTTTGGAAAACAGTGGAAGTGTTTGCCAATACCGTGACCGCAATACGTACGAACGACTGAGCAGTCGTATTTATCGGCAACGGAGGAAACGTTTTCGCCAATATCGCGGTATCTCGCGTCTGGTTTCACTACAGCTATGCCGCTCGCGAGACATTCGTATGCGCACTTTAATAGTTTTTTCGCCGCCTCGCTGTTTTCCCCACTATCTACGTTCGCGTTACCAACATACACTGTTTCGTTCAAATCACCATGGTAACCTCCGAAGAACGCTGTAACATCTACGTTGACTATATCTCCGCGTTCTAGAGGTCGACAATCTGGAATACCGTGACAAATGACCTCGTTCACGGAGATACAACACGATTTCGGAAAACAATAATAATTCAAAGGAGATGGATACGCGTTATTATCACAAATATAATCGTGACATAAAACATCCAACGCTTCTGGTGTTACCCCAGGTCGTATCGCTCTCACTACGCAATCAATCGCTCCGCGTCCAATTTCGCACGCTTTCCTTAATTTCTCAATCTCGTTCTTCGGCAACTCATCCGCAACGCGTTGCTGCCTCGCACGCTCTTCCGCTAAAGGTCTAGACGTTTCCCACCACTCTGCTTTCACGACCGAATCTGGAACTTTCCTCATCCCGCGAAATAACTTTTCTTGGTGCGAAATCTTCCACGGTCTTAATTTCCCTTTCCATTTAAAGTTTGGCATCTCCTCCGTCCTCGCATTACCTTTATCATCACAATATAACCATTTTACGTCATCAGTCTCCTTCCCCGGACTCGATTGAAGTTCAAGAAATTTCGTCGACGGTGCAACTGGATACGCAACAAACGCTTCATCGTTTTCAGATTTTCCAAATTTCCCGGTATTCTTCGATTCCTCGTACGTCGCCCCAATCGCGACTGATTCTCCGCATCGTAATCGTACGCTCACGATCACTCCATACTTATTCCTATCAGTATCACTATTAGTATCACTATCGACATCATCCGCGCTACCAACGCGAACATCTCCGCCTCCACCACTACTTCCACTCGACCGAGTACACCGCGCAAAGAACTTGAACAACTTTTGTACGTTTTCCATGGAGATCCCGCATCCGAACAACTCCTCAAACCTCTCCATATCATCGCTTTGATCATCGCCGATAAACAACGAAACTATTCTTGACTTTTTCGCGATCGTTTTCACTGCCGATCGTTTCAAAGTTTCCGCAGTTTCCTTCTTAAACACGTTCGAGAGCGCTCTCAAGGCCGTCGAGGAGATCTCGAAAAAAACACATTTCGAATTCGATTTCGAACGCGCTTCTTCCTCTTCCTCTTCCTCTTTTCGGTTTAAGATTTCGTGGAAGAAGTTCTCTAGAGCGTGTTGCGTGGAGAGGAGTTCTAAGAGCGCTATTGCCGAAGATAACGTTTCCTCTTTCTCGTTCGATGCAGGGGACATGTGCGTGTTTTTAATGGTTGATTTTCTTCCTCACAGCTTAATAATAAGTCCTTATTTTACAGAGCGGAATACACTTTTTTACATGCTGATGGAAGATTACTACTTTTGCTAGTTTAAATACACT
>Ga0209710_1000500_pt1 | contig 36344 bp, 34 predicted proteins | sample ArcticOcean_MG_C_5_FD_187436 | JGI IMG/M metagenome (GOLD analysis project Ga0209710, IMG submission 187436) | Marine microbial communities from western Arctic Ocean - ArcticOcean_MG_CB4_138 (SPAdes) (version 2) | ecosystem: Environmental > Aquatic > Marine > Oceanic | place: Arctic Ocean...
TAGAAGTATGCAAGATGTTTTAAGTAATTTAGGAAGTCATAATGTAAATGATTACATAACAGAAGACGAATTGAGTAGTTATGGAAGTGCTTTATCTCCAAATTTTAGTGGAAGTGTCTTGGAAAAAGTTGATTGTGATGAGGGTGATAGTGTGAATTCTAACAGCTACGGTAATGGTTGTAATCAACATATTAATAACAAATTAGTGTATAAATATAATGGTTACACCACTGCTCAATATGGCGGTAGTAGTTGTAGTTCAGATATATTTAAACATACTGACGGTTTATATTATGAATACATTACAGATAATAATGTTGGAAAGTATAATCATGAATGTCCAGACAAATTAAATAATTCATCATTATTAAGTATTTCAGTAAATGAAGATGATAATACTTTAAACATTGTAGAACCAATTTGGGGAGGATTTTTAAATTCTAGTGAATTATCTAAATTATTATTTGATACTTATGATGGTTTAGAACATAATATAACTTTTATAACACCATCTTTATCAGAAACATTAATAAGTAATCAAATACATAATGGAGATAGTAATCTATTAAATAACTATAATCATAAAAAATATTCTAAAGATAATAAATATTACACACTAGTCCCTAGGCAAAAAACATTTCTTCTCACAAATTCAATTCAAACGTTTACAATATCATATAATGGAAGTTATACATTTTTTGTAAAAGGGGGAAGAGGAGGAGGTTCGAGAGTAAATAGAAAGGGGGCGTCATTAAAAGCAACATTTTATTTAGAAATTAATCAAGTATTAAAAATTTCAGTCGGTGGCATGGGGGTGACGGCATCGGGGTCCATTGGAAAGGGAGGCGGGGGCGGTTCATTTGTGTGGATAGATGGTGAAACTGTACCATTAATAATTGCTGGTGGTGGCGGGGGTGGAGGCAGTGGCGAGGGCGCGGGGTGGGGTGGTGAAAACTCAACTAATATGGGGGGTTCTGGTGGTGGTGGTGATGGTAATGGTGGCACTGGTGGTGGTGGTGGAGGTGGTGGATGGAATAGTGATGGTGGCAACGGTTATGATACGTGGGACAATGGCGCGATGGGAGGGGAGATGAGAGGGGTGCGGGGGGGTGCGGGGGGGACGAAATATGGCAGTATGTGGAATGGAGGTGGTGGTGGTGGAGGTGGTGGATATACAGGTGGTAGAGCTGGAAATGCTTACGGACGTCTTGCCGAAGGAGGAACTTCATACATCCATACATCTAATACTAATACAGAAACACTTAGTTCCTCTTTAAATGATGATAATGATGGAAGTGTTATGATTCAATATTAATGACCACGTTATAAGTTTATTGTATAATAATAATGGTAATCCAGTATTAACTTGGTGTTAACTACAATAATATATTTTTTATTTTTAATTAAAATAAAATCTTAATTAATTGTTTTTTGGTTTTCTTAGTAAGACAAGGAATATTACATTCTTTATTTTGTTTATTAGGTAATGTATTCATTTTATTTTAATAAAATATATTTTTTAATATTAAATAATGAAAGTTGATAACTTTGTATTACTAATTATTTCTACGGTAACATTAATTGTTATTTCTTTAGTTACAGAATGTAATAAAGGAAGATTAAAAGAGTTAGAGAATAAAGCAACAAATGATATAGTAGAATCATTCTATCATATGGGTTCTGCAACTCCTACCGAAGCTGGTGAATGGGGTTATAAAATTACTAGTCTCACGCATGGTAAATATGGAGGTAGAAGTAGGCAAGATGTTTTAAGTAATTTAGGAAGTCATAATGTAAATGATTACATAACAGAAGACGAATTGAGTAGTTATGGAAGTGCTTTATCTATTTCCAAAAGTGGAGATGAGTTGGACGGGGTTGATTGTCTAGGGGGGGGGGCTAGTAATAGGGTGGATTCTAGCATATGGGGTGTTGATTGTAATAAACATGTTAATAACAAATTAGTGTATTTCTATAATGATTACAAACCTGCTAAATATGGCGGTAGTGTTAGTATGTGTAGTTCAGATATATTTAAACATACTGACGGTTTATATTATGAATACATTACAGATAATAATTCTGGAAGATATGAATCTGAATGTGAAGAAAAATTAAATAATTCATCATTATTAAGTATTTCATTAAATAATGATGATAATACTTTAAATATTGTAGAACCAACTTGGACAGGATTTTTAGATTCTATTGAATTATCTCAGTTATTATTTGGAAATGATGATGGTTTAATAGAAAATATAACACCAGAGAAATTAGACCAATTAATAAGTAATCAAATACATAATGCAGATAGTAATCTATTAAATGACTATAATCATAAAAAATATTATAAAAATAATAAATATTACACACTTACATTTGCTATCCCAAATGATTTAACAGTTAGTGGTATAAAACTTATTTTAGATAATAATGGTGCTGTTAGATTTGAGGGGGTGAAATCAACGGACCGGAGACAGGATCAACTACCTCCTACTCTTGAAACAACTCCTCCTCCAATTATCACAAATATATATAAAACACAAAAGGCATTTGCTGCATTAGATGTGACTGGTAAGGTTCATGTATGGGGAGGTGGTTATGAAGGTAGTTATGGAGGTAGTTTACCTGATACTCTTGATGTAACTAATCCTCCAATTATCACAAATATATATTCAACATATAATGCATTTGCAGCATTAGATGTGACTGGTAAGGTTCATGTATGGGGGAGAGGTGATTATGGAGGTAGTTTACCTGATACTCTTGATCCTGCTACTGATCCTCCAAAAATTACAAATATATATAGGACAATATATGCATTTGCAGCATTAGATGTGAATCGTAAACTTTATGTATGGGGGAGAGATGGTTATGGAGGTAGTTTACCTGATAGTCTTAATACAACTCCTCCTCCAATTATCACAAATATATATTTAACAGGATATTCATTTACTGCATTAACAAGTGATGGTATGGTGGTTATGTGGGGACACCCAAATTATGATAAAATTGGTGAAAATTCATCTGGCGAGAAGGTAAATGTTATATATAATGTTAAGACTATGTCAATAAATGGACATACCGTTACTGCAACACATATAGATGGTTCTACAATTGAATGGAATAATATTACTTATAATAATAATACTGAAATTGATGAAAAATATTTAACAGCAACAGCTGTGTCTGGGTGAAAAAAATAGAAATAAGTAAAAAATAGTGATGACTGACTATTATAAATACGTTACAGATGAAAATAGAGACGTTATTGATGTTTATTGTAGTAAAATAGAATATGTTAAAGATGGAGCATATTATATGGTCCCCTGACACCTTACCTTCAGTTCCTATTAAATCGGGTTCGGGATATTACCTTAAAATATTTAAAAAATCCCCACACTCTATATAAAATGCAGATCGGGTACATTTCGTTTTGTGATAAAACTGCCTTTAACATTAAAACCCAAAGTGTAAAAGAACAAATTTTAAAAGATATTTATGACATTACAGAAATAAAAATAATTCAAAAACATTTCGAAATATTAAAAGAACATCATTTTAAAAAATTAAATGATAATCCTCATTTAGTTTCATTAAAGTCAAATGGAAATCCATATTTGCTCTATTTAACAAAATATAACTTTGTAAATACTTGTATATTTATTGATAAAAAAGTTCAAGCTGGTTATTTTTTACCTCGTATGATTATGAGTAGATTTAATTTTCCAGATGAACTATTTGAAAATACTTTATTAGAAGGGGAAATGATTAAGGATAATAATAAAAAATGGATTTTTCTAATAAACGATATTTATATTCATCAAAACCAATCATTGCAAAATAAAAATATTTTAAAAAGAATTGAATTTTTGAATAATATTTTTTTAGATTTTAAGAATGATCCAGATGATGTCTGCTTATTTCAAATTAATAAATATTTCAAATATGATCAATTTAATCTTCTTATCAATGATTATAAAAAATCTCTTAATTACACTTGTAGAGGTATTTATTTTAAACCTCTTTTTTATAAATTTAAAAATATTTTACATAATTTTGATGATAGTCTTGTTTGTAAAGTTCAAAAAATAAAATATCAAAAAGGAAATGAATTTATATCAGATAACAAATGCACCCCTATAATTGATAATAACAAAAAAATAAATAATCCAATACAAACATTAGAAATTTCAACTAAAATTAGTGATATAATTAAAAAATTTTATATAGAGAATACTGATCTTCCAGATGTATATAATCTGTATAATTGTGATAATGATACAAAATCTTATACTACATTATATGATATTGCATATATTCCTAATATAAAATGCAGTAATTTTATAAGAGAATTATTTTATAATAAATCAATTAATAGTAAAATAAAAGTGGAATGTATTTTTATTAATAAATTTAATAAATGGAAACCTGTTAAAATAATTAGTTAATGAATTATAAATTATCATTTTTACAAATTTCCAATAATTCATTATTTTCTTTAATTATACTTTTTAGCATGTTTTCGTCTTCTAAACTAAATATTGGGTTTGGGGTTGGGTTTGGTTGTTGTTCATTATTATCTATTATTGTTTCATTTAAATCATTCGTATTTTCTATTAATTTTTCATTTAAATCATTTTTATCTTTTAAAATATGATATTCACATTCATCATTTTTTTTTAAAAACGTATTTATATTTTTGTTAAAATATTTTTTTATGAATTCAAAACAGGTAGAGGAAGACATATTTAACAATATATCAATCATATACTAAATTCAAATTTTATCATTTTTTTATCAATATATATATATAAAGTTATTAATAGGTGATTATTTTATTTTTACAAGATAATTAACTTTAACAAAAATATACTAATCAAGCCTATAAAATAAAATGTGAAAGTTATAATTAGATATATATAGATATCAACAACCAACTTATACATTCTAAAATGTCTATTGTAAATGTAAACAAATCTATTGAGTTATTAATTCAAAATGAAAAGAAGGAGATTTTGAAAAGATTGAAAGATTTTTTGGAAAATAAAATTGAAAGCGATTTTGATGAAATATCGGATTTCATTGACGAATTTACACAAATAGTTATTGAAGAGGATTTAAACAAACCAGTGAAAAAAAAAGCAACTAAGCAAAAAGGAACACGAACTCCATCTTACTACAATGTATGGGTTGGAAATGCTTTAAAAAATCTCAAATCAGAACAAGATACTTTATCGGATGACACCAAAATTAAAAGAACAGATCGTATGAAAATTGGAGGAACCCTTTGGACAGAATATAAAGATTCTGATTTATATATTTTTGAAGATTATTGCTATAAAACTTTTATGAAAAAGATAGGTAGTAATACTAAATTATGGTATGAGTTTAAAGAAACGGATTCATTTAAAAATGATTTGATTAAATTTAAAACACTTTTAAAGAAAGTAAAAGTCTCCTTTAACAAAGAGAAAGATACAGAAGATTTTAAAGTTAATTTTAAAAAATGGAATTTAGAAGTAGAAGAATTGAACCAAAAAACTGAATTTATTAAATGGAAAAAGAATGAAGAAAAATGGACCCTTAAACGTCTTAATGTTTGGAAAAAAACAGATGAATATAATATTGAGTTTGATGAATGGAAACTTAACAATCAAGAATCTTCAAAATCTACCGATGAAAATGAACGCATGCAATGGAATTTCTACAAAGAATTGCCTTCATTTTTAAAAAGTTTTGAAGAATTAAATCTAGACCAAGAAAAAGTGGAATCATCTGATAGTGACCAAGAAAAAGTGGAATCATCTGATAGTGACCAAGAAAAAGTGGAATCATCTGATAGTGACCAAGAAAAAGATCAGAAAATTGATGAAATTGATGAAATTCAGAAAAAGAAGAATGTTGCTGCTGAGAAAAAGAAACTACGAGATGAGAAAAAGAAACAAAAAGATGAGGAAAAGAAACAAAAAGATGAGGAAAAGAAACAAAAAGATGAGGAAAAGAAACAAAAAGATGAGGAAAAGAAACAAAAAGATGAGGAAAGTAGTGATGAAAGTAGTGATGATGAAAATGTAAGAATAGTTACATTGGATAGTGATGATGAATAATTAAAATAAATTAAAATAAATAAAAAAATAAAAAAAAAAAAATAAAAAATAAAAAAAAAAAAAAAAAATAAAAAATAAAAAAACTATTTTTTATTATGGGTTAATTTATTATATTATTTAGAAATTAATTATAAGTTTTCCTAAAAAATAACCAGATAAGGTGCATATACAATACATATTTACTATATCATAATTACATTCTAATATTTTATTTATATAGCAATATCTTGTATGAAATAAAATAATAATTTTAATTGTAATATAAAGCATAATAGTTTCCCATAATCTTAATTTCATTTTAAGATTTAATGAATACAATGAATACAATGAATACAAATTATATCATAATTCAAATTTTATAAATGTATGCAATTTATTAACAGATACTTCTAAATCTGATTTAATAGTGGTATAATCAATATTAGTTTTTTCATTATTAAAATTAATATAGACTCTATAATATATTTCAATATCATTTTTTTTCATTATTTCAAAATTCAAATAAATTAAATTGGTAATTTTAAATGTAATTTTATTAAGGTAAAAAGTATCGTTTAATTGGTTGGTTGAGGGAAATTGAAACATCGCTAAATTAGTTTTTTTATATTTCATGAATAATAATTCATTATTAATTATTTCATTTTCAATTAATTCTAATGAATATAAATTATACTTATTATCTGTTATATTATTTACATGTATTAATTCCAAATATTTTAAAACACGATATTGTTTTTCAAATGGATTTTTAAATTGATTACTTTTAATTAACTTATTTAATAAATTAATGAAATTTGTTTTAGACCAATTAACATCAATGATTGATATTTCATCAGAAATATTTCCGTTATTTAAATTATCATTTTTAATATTTTGAAAAATGTCTATTTCACTATAATTGAATGACGTAAAATCAACATTTTTAAACATTATATCAAGACTTATATCAAGACTTATATTTATTATTACAAATCAAATTTTAAATATATTTAAACTTTGATTTGTAATAATAAATAATTATTAAAAAATGATATCTGGTCAAGGATATGTAAATTTATATTATAATGATAATTATGAACAATATATAAAAAAACAACAAATGATAAACAAAACTCAATATACCAGCATTATAAATTTTATTAAAAAAATTATATGTAAAATCAACAAAATGTAAAATAAAATAAAAATTGATTTTAAAATATTTAACTATTAATTGAATAATGGCTCACTCATTGAGAGAAAAAACTATAGAAATAGTTAGTTCCATAGAAAATATTAAATTGAATAATATAGAAATTAAAGATTTAGAAATTGGAATTTTTAATTGGACGATTGATTTTAGCACAAAAAATAATATAATTAAAAACTGGAATGATTTAAAATTTAAAAAAACATATATTAACAAATCTGTATCAATAATAGCAAATTTAGATCCATCCCAATATTTGAAAAATGAACATTTATTAAATATTGTTGAAAAAAAACAAATAAAACCACATGAAATACCGTATTTAAAAAACGAGGATATTTTCCCACTAAAATGGAATGACATTAAAAAAACATTAAAAAAAAAAGAAGAAGGTTTTAAAAGCAATAAAAATGTTTCTAAAACTGATCAATTTAGATGTGGAAAATGTAAAAAAAAAGAATGTTCATACTATGAACTACAAATACGTAGTGCTGATGAAAGTGCAACCTTATTTATAACATGTTTAAATTGTGGTGCAAAATGGAAACAATAATAAAAAAAGATATACATTAATTTTATAATATTAATTAAGGTTAAAGTTATATTAATACTTTCACTTCCTACTTTTCACTACCTACTTTTCACTACCTACTTTTCACTTCCTACTTCACTACCTACTTCACTACCTACTTCACTTCCTACTTCACTTCCTACTTCACTTCCTACTTCACTTAAATTATCACTTAAATCAGAAAGACTTATGATACTACCGGTATCACTTCCACCCTGATGACTACCGACATCACTTCCACCCTGACTACCAGCATCACTCCCACTCCTTCTATTAGTTTCTTGTATATCGTCATCAGATGATTCCTCTTCACTATCTATGTTATTACCTATAATATCTTCATAATCATCATCACCTTCTAATAAAATAGTATTATCTTTTTCAGAATTTTCTGTATTATTTTTTACCTTATTAGATCTAATAATTTTACCTATGCAATTAATTTTAGTATCATTTAATAATGGTTTTTTACCTATTATTTCTACAAATACAACATCATCTATAATTATATTGTTTAGTGGAATATCAGATTGAATTGCTAATGTTTTTTTAGGAACTATTATTTCAATAATAGAATGTTTTACATCTTTGCATAATATACCGAAATTATTTAAATTAGTTACTTTACATTTAATAATATTACCTATTACAGGATTACAAACTAATGCACTAAATTGAACATTAAATAATACATTTCCTTGGAGACCATTTTGTTCTAATGTTCCAATCGAATATTTAATAATATCAATACTTTTTTCTTTAATAAGACCATATTTCGAATATTTATTTTCAAGTTCCTCTATTAATTTATTTAATAATTGTTGCTTAAAATTATTATGTAATTTATTTGGACTAAGTTTAAGTTTTTTATTAATGATATTCTTTAAGAAAATATCTGCATCTGTCATTTTATTTAATTAATTTAATATTATAAATAAATCAAATTTTTTTTAAATAATTATTTAAAATTGGTCTAATGAAATTTAATTTTTTATCATTAGTTATTTTTCTTAAAACTAATTCATATAATAAACAGAGATTAGGTTTTGTATATTTTTTTTTTTTAAATTTTTTAATTAATTCATCATTAGATTTTAAAATATTTTTATCATTCAAAATAATAAAATTAGTTAATTTTTTCGTTGTGATAGTAGATGTAATAATACATCTTGTTCCAGAAACAGATTTATTATCTTTCATTTTATCTAAATCTATCATTTTAAAAACGGGTTCATCTTTAATATTTTCAAAATAACCTAATTTATTAATTTCCATTTTATTAGTAATATTTTTTAATGATTTATTAAGTAGTTGTCTATTAGTTTTATCTTGTATTGGTGAACATTTTTCTATTTTACCTTCATTTAAACAAACAAAATGATCATCAAAATGATTATATAATATATTTTGGTCATTTTGTATATATAATCCTTTTTTTAATGATGACCGAATTTTATTAGTATATCCATTATTAATTGTATTTTGTAACAAGTTTTTAAACATTATCTTTAATTCAGTTTGATTAAAATTATCTATTAATATGTCATATATATATTGTTCATATTTTTGTATATCATCATCATCAAATAATAATTTAGTTGTAATATCAGAAATTTGTTTTTTTAAAAAATCGTCATAATTATTATATTTAATTTTATTATTCACATTATTATCTACCTCTACTATATCTATTTCACTAATATCAAGTTTTTTAACTTTGTTTAATTTTGGTTGTGCCCGTTCATGTAATAATATTTTATTATCTTTGATATCCTCGGGTTGAAATATATAATTATTAGATTTATAAATCAAATAACCACTTCTATTATTATTTTTTTTAAAAATTACTTTATTTTTAATTAAATTATTTAATGCAAAATATAACATTTCATTATTAGTTAATTTTAAATTTGGTATTTTTAATAAATCTTCTAATGTTGCTGAATAATTAATATTTTCCTTAAAATATTTTATAATATGTCTTTTTACTAAATTTATATCATATTTAATAATTTCTTCTTTATAGGTTGCATCATCTAATTTATCTATATCTATTTTGGTGTCACATTCTAAATCACATTTACCATAGTCGCATATTCTTGAATTTGTTTTATCATTAATATTGAAATTTTCTATTAATTTTCCATGTGATGTAAGAAGTTTAATTGGTTTTAAATCATCAAATTTATTAGAATTTATGTTTAAATTACAATCAATTGCATTGCGTTTAATAACTCTCTCTAAAATTGAAATTTGTTTTTGTTTATTTTCTGCAATTCTATAAGTTCTAAAATCTATGCTTTCTCTTTTATTATTTCCCGTTAAATTAACATATTGAAAAATAGTTGTATTTCTTTTTATAGAAGGTAAATTAATATGTGAAAAATTTCTCACACCTCTACCAATTACTTGTTCTAATCTATTAAGATTATACCAAGGATCAAAAATATGTATTTCTCTAACATTTTTTAAGTCTAAACCTTCAGTACCACTTTCGGTTATTAAAATAACTTTAATTTTATCACCATCTTTATTATTTTTATTAGTACATTCTGTGATTTCATCTGTATTATTAGGTGATAAATAAGTATTACCTGATATAACTATATAATTTCCTTTTTTACTTTCACGTGTTCCACCATTCAAAATATTTTTTCCACCAAATTTATGAAATCCTAAATGTTCTAAAGCGATTGCAATTGGGATTATTCCAGATGCCAAATATCTCGAATACACTAACACAATACCATCAGACTTTTTAATATTTTTTAATAATAATTTTATTTTAGGTGAATAATTACCAATATTAGAATAATCTAATATTTCTTTTTTTTTATCTTTATATTCGACTTTATAATTTCCTTTTTTATTATTTTCTATTTTAAATACTCTTTTTAATCCATTATTTCCATAAATTGATTTAATATCATCATCTGTGTCATACACAATATTTGAAACTTGAACTCTTTGTTGGATATCCACAATTTGTTCATCATCATCATCATCATCATTATTATCACTTAGATTATTAGTAGATTCTTGGGTAGGTGTTTTAATAAGGTTATACATACTTTCTTGATTACCAGACATAGTAGTAAAGATAAGTTCTAAATTTTTTATTTGTTCATTTTTTGGAATTTTATTACCATATATATCTAATTTAGGATATTTATTAATTTTTAATATATGAGAATCTCCATTTACAGAAGGGAACATTCTAATTGGGAAAGTGAAGGGATTTTCACCTCTCATATAAGAAATAAAATTATTAGAAATTTTTTTTAAACGTTTTTCAAATTCAGGGTTTAATTTATCATCTTTATCATTTTTAAAAATGATATCTTTTTTTTGTATTTTAGGCAATCCATTTTGAATTAATAAAGTATTTAATATAAATTTTAATTCTAAATAATTATCAAACATTGGTGTTGCACTAAGAAGAACTAAGACATTTTTTTTTAATAACTCTAACATTTCATGAAAGTTTTTAGAAACTTCTTTTCCTTTAACGTCATCATTAGTTAATCTCATATTATGTACTTCATCAACTATAATTACACGTTCATCGAAATATTTTCTTATTTTATTTATAAAATCTACATTATTTTTGCTATTATTTTTAATTCTTTTGAATAAATTTCCAAATTCACCAAAACTTAATATTTCATATTCCGAATTTATCATTTTTTTTACTTTTGATTTAATATCTGAAACATCCATTCTATTTCTACCAACAATATTATGTAAATAATAATTACCTAAACATTGTTCCATATTATCATCACTGAGTTTACTAATATCAAATAATCCTTTTATAAAATTATCTTTTAATTTTAGAGGTAATAATATTAGTGTTTTTTTTTTATAGTATTTTTTAAAATTATCAGTAATTTGAATAGATGCACATGTTTTACCAACCCCTACGCTATGGAACATATAGATAGATCTATAAGGAGTTTCTGGTGAGATTAATTTTTTTAAGAATTTTTGGTTATTTGTTAATTCAAAAAAATCTTTAACAATATAATCACGATCATTTTTATCAATTTTATTAATAGCAAATTCTTTTTTAGTAATAATTTTTTTTATAAAATTATTATCAATATAATCAGGATAGCTAATAGAGCTATTAATAGAATTAATATTCATTTTTAGTTTTATTTCTTCAATATTATCTAAAATGATTTGTTTATCATTTTTATTATTTGTTAAATCTAATAATTCTAACAATTTATTTATTTTTTTTTCTAATTTATTATAATTTTCATCATCATTATATTTTGAAAAATCTATTAGTGATTTTTTAATTTTAGTTTCCATTTAATATAATTAAATAATTAAATGAATTTAAAAAGGAAGATTTTAATTAAAATTATTGAAATCCACATGCTTTTTCGGCAATACCATTGGTAAATTTAAAACCTTGATTTTCTAAGAATTTTTTCTGCTGTAAACTATCGCGAGTTGGTGCACCACCCCATACCATTACGTCGGGATTAAATACAATATTTTCTGGGTTTTGGATATTTCGTGCTAAACAAGGAACTAAAGGATACATTTGAAGGTCAATAGTGGATACTTCACTAATTACATCACATCTTTTAAGACCAAAATCATTACCACGTTTCATTCTATTTTCTAATGATTTCATATCCATATCACAATCATTATTAGCACATTTTCTGAAATCTTGATTTACAATATGTTTATCAGTTATTTCACCTCCGTTTCTAAGTTGACTATCAATATCAACATTACATTCATCAGTAAAACCATATCCATTATTAATTACCATATTATTACATTGGGCAACATTTTCAAACTTTTTATCTTCGCATCCAGCACGAGGATTAAATAAGTAATAATTATCAATTGATTTGTTTTGTTTTTCATTTGCATCTAAAGCGCAATCATCTAAACCTAATCTGCTATCTAAGAAAAAATTATTATTTTCACAACCCGACATTATATTTATAATAATAAATATAATAAAAAAAAAATTTAAATTTAATAAAATTAATAATTAAATTTAATTATTAAGTACGTCCTACAATTACTTCACTCACATTATTATAACATTTTTCAATTGACCCTTGTTTACAGGATGGTCCTCTATCATACAACCATTTAGCAAAACCAGTTTGATCATTTACAGTATCTGTTACAGGCATTGTATAAAATTGTCTATCCCCAGCATTATTCATAAAAATATCATCAGAACTTCTAAATAAACGTTGATCATATTTCTCTTTAATACTTTTTCTAATATTTTTATTATCAATATCACATGCTTCTTTAGAACTCCTTTTAGAATTCTCTTTATAATCTGTTAATAATACATTCATAAAGGGATTATCAACAGTAGGTTTTATACATTCTTTTTTTGTTGTTTTTGAAACTGCTAAATTTTGTTTTTTAAAAGTTTCTGTTTGTTTTTTTTTTTCAACATTATCTACTAAACTCATTCCATATGTTACTAAAAGAACAATTACTAAAATATAGAGAACTCTATAATTATTTTTAAATAATAATAATACTATTACCAGATATAGTGTAAATCTAATAATACTATTAATCATTTCATAATAGGCCATATTTGGAGTTGGAAAAAATTTAAGAAAATTATCTTGTGTTATAAATCCTTTTAAATCTTCATACCATATTTTTTCATCCATAGTTTATATTTATTATATTATATTATTTTAATTAAATTTTTATTTATTTTTATCCTGTAGTTTACTCTTTAATTTTTCTCTCATTTTATTTTCTCTACTTTCAGGATTATTTTGATGTAATCCTTGACTTCCACCCATATTATTCATCATTTGCTGCATCATATCAGGATTCATCATACCTTTCATCATATCAGGATTCATCATACCTTTCATCATTTCAGCAATATCAGGCATTCCACCGCCACCTGAGGACTGATTAGTATTTTTATTAGAATTATCTGAATTTTCATTTTTACAATTCATCATATTATTCATCATATCATTAATAATTGGATTATTAGATGACCCATTTTGCATTTTATTCATTAATGAAAATGCATCTTTCACTAATTCATCCTGTTTAAGTTCACCAGAATTTATTTTATCTGTAATAGAAGAACCTACTTGTTGGACTAAATTTCCTAGTATATTTCCACCTTCTCCTCCGAAGAGGTTAGACGGATTTAATAAATCACTTGGATTTTCAATATTTAAACCATCAAGATTTATACTTTCACTTATTTCTTTTGCTAAATTACCAATTTTACTATTACCAATTAAATCTTCAATATTTCCATCTAAATTTATAACTACTTTAACTTTATTTATATTGATTAAAAGAGACTTAATATCATCATCTAATATTTCACTTAATTCATTATTAATATCTTCTTTTTTATTAATCTTTTCTAATATTTCTACAATTGTAAATAGAAATTTTTGTTGTTCGGTGTAAAGGTCATCTAATGTTGCTACATCATCTTCTACAACATCTTCTACAACATCTTCTACAACATCATCATCATCTTCAACATCATCTTCATCTTCTACGTCAACTTCATCTTCCACAACTTCATCATCATCATCTAAACAGGTTTCATTATCTGTAGAATTATTTTTATGAAATTCTTGGACTTGATCACTAAAACTAGTATAAAGATACGATAATAGATATAAAATTAATAAATATGACATTATATTTTCTTTATCATCATTAAATGTTCGTAATAATTTATTAATTTTAACATTTTTTAAAATACTTACATCTAACAAATCTTCATATTCTTTAAGATTATTAACATTGAAATCTGGATCTAAAAATAGTTTATCAAATTCATAATCAGTTGTTTTTTTGATAAATAATTTAATATACTTTGGAGATTTCTTATCAATTATCTTATAATGCTTTTTGATTACTAATTTAAAATAATTATCTTTCTTGATTTCCTTAAAAAAGTCAATTAGAATTCGATTAAATATAAAGGTTGTTTTTTGCTCAGTATCCATATATATTTAAATATTAAATATATATCTTTTAAATAAAAATTAATTTAAAATTAATTTAAAATTAATTAAATAATGTTTAATATGAGTATTTTTCCTATAATATTTTTTACAATATTTATATTATATATGTATTATACTTTTTTAACTATAGTATATTATGATTATTTTGTAAAAACTAAAAAAAATGATATAGATAAGGTAGATGATTATGTAAAAATAAATTATGATACATTTAATCCCTAAATTTTATTACTAATTTTTAAGAATAATGTAAAATAATTCCATACAATTTCTCTATTATCAGATGATAAATCTTTCCAATATCCTTTAAGTTTATTAATAATTTTATTATTAATATCTCCATTAAATTCTTTTTTTAAGTTATCATTTGTTAATATTTCATTATAATCATGACTTAAAAAAAATTCCTCATTTTTAGTTAAAATATTTTCTTTGTATTTATCATTAACAAAAAGTTTATATAATTGCAATGGTTTTTTTTCATCGGCCAATTTAACTAAACTAATACCATTTTTATACATTTTAAAATCATTATCATCTGGGAATATTTTTATCAAGTCATTTAAAAATTCAATAATTTTAGAATTAAATATAGTGTAAAATTTTTCCATTTTTATTTATTAAAATGACATATCTTTAAACATATTTATTTTTTTTTAAAAAATTGCTGAATATCTAAGTTTCTATCTTCTTGCATATTATTCATTTTATCTGAAACTGAACTTGAATTCTGATTTCCATCTTCTGGAGGTGTTTCAATATGAAAATCAGAATTTATCAACCCAAAATTCAAAGTACAATCTTTATTACTATTTTCATCTAAAAATGAATATATATTACTATTACCATGAATATTTGTAAATGGGTCAACTTTTTTATTATTATCATTATATATTTTCTCTATAAACGTTTCAATTCTATCTTCTTGAAGTAAAGTCTTTTTATCATTTAATAATATAGTTGGCACTGATGTAATTATAGATGGTATATTATATTTTTTTTGACTAATGTTAATTAGTATAAATTTATCCTTTATATTATATTTTTCAATTTTCTTATAAATGTCATTACTAAATTGGCAAAAATTTGAAAAGAAAAGGAAATGTTTAGCGTTTATATTTTTATTATTATTATTATTCATTATTATTATCTAAAATTTATATTAAATTTTATTTAAATTTAACACATTAATAAAATTTGAATTCTATTTAAATTTTTAAATTAATTAATAATAAAATGAAGTTCAAAAATTTCATTAAGAAAGATAATAAAATAATTTTTGATATAAAAGATGTTGATTTATCTATTATGAATTCTATAAGACGCACCATATTAGTTGATATTCCTAATATAGCGTTTGATTATCAACCATATGATTTTGATGAAAAAAAAATTGAAATTATAAAAAATACATGTTCTTTACATAATGAAATTATTTTACAGCGATTATCAATGATTCCTTTAAAATTTGATGAAAATGAAATTTATAATTTTAAACCAACTAAATATAAATTTCAATTAAAAAAAATGAATAATTCTAATAAAATGATGAATGTTACAACCGAACATATTGAAATATATGATGAAAATGATAAAAAATACGACGATAAATTTATTAGAAAAATTTTTCCTAAAAATAAATTATCAGGTGATTTTATTTTAATCACCAAATTAAAACCTAATATGTTTGACAAATCTAATGGAGACGTATTAGAAATAAAAATGATTGCTTCAACTAAAACAGCAAAAGAATATGCAGGATTTGGATATGTTAGTCAATGTGTGTTTTTTAATGTAATTGATGAAAAACTTGCAAAAGAAGAATTATCTAAAAGATTAGATAATTCTAAATTATCTAAAAAAGAATTAGATAATTTAGAAAAAGAATTTAACACACTCGATAAATACAGGTATTTTAAAAAAAATGAATATGATGAACCTAATTATTTTAACTTTCAGATTGAAAGTGAAACACGGACTAGTCCAGAATTCTTATTTTTTAAAGCTATAGTAATTCTTAAAAATAGAATTGAAAATCTAATATCTAATATTATTGATGGAAATATTAAAATTGAAAAAGTTGATAAATCTAAAAATTTATATAGTTTTGAAATTAATAATGAAAAACATACTTTAGGTAATTTAATCCAATCTTTATTTTATAATGAATTTATAAGAAATAATAAAGGTAAAATAATTGAATTTATTGGATATAATTGTCCACATCCATTAGAAGAACTTTTAATCATTAAAATAAAGTTTAACGAAATTATAAAAGAAGAAGAAATAAATAATATTTTTATAGAAGGACTAGTAAAAATACAAACAGAAATTGAAAATATAAATAACTCATGGATTAAAACATCTAATTTAAATACTAAATTAATTGAAGTTGATGATTTTTTAAATGAAAGTTAAAGTTCATATTTTAATTCAATTTTATTAACTTTAATATAATTAATAAATAAATGGAAAAATTTTATAATGAAAATACTGAATTTTTAGATGATATTATTTTAGATATTTCCGATATACAATATAATATATCCAATACAAATTCAAATGTAGAAGAAAAGAAAATTAGTATAGTAATTACAAAATTAATTAAAAATGAATATATACAATATAGTGAGCAAGATTTTAAAAATAATCTCGTTATTTTATTTAAAGATAATAATTTTAATATAAAATTAATAAATAATTTATATACTATTTTTAACAAAATTGATAATAAAAAATTAACGCAGGATTTTAAATTTACAGACGAAAATTTACATCCTGTTATTTTTATTAATAAGAAGTTTTATATAAACGAAAATGATGGTTCTGAAAGTGAAAGTAATAATACTATCTATGATGAATTGTTTAGAAATAATAATAGAAATTTAATTAAATTAAATTTTGACAATTATTTGACACAACGAGAAAATATTTTAGAAAACCCTTATAAAACAATTCAAAATCAATTATATAATTTAGATAAACCATTTGAGGATAATAATGAAAACATATTATCATTAGATTTATATAATTATATTCCAACATTTGATAGAGATGCATTATCCAATTGTATTTTTTCAAAAAATTTAACCGATAGTTCCAATGAAAATAATGATGATATTAATGCAACTTTTGATACTGATAATCAATGTGTTAATTTTAATAATGATCCTATAAATTTAGAAACGTTCCGTATTATTTCACCTAAAACAATTACATTTAATAAAACTACGATTGATTTATATAATGGCGATAATGTTAAAATTATTGGATATGTCAATAAAATCCCTACTTTAGAAGATGAATATAAAATATATGATATTGATAAATATTTTGATGATGTTAATACATTCGTAAAAAATGACAAAATAACAATTTATTTTAATATTAAACTTAGTGTGACCCAAATAAATGGTAAAATTAATTCAATAAAAAATAATAAAATTGAAATAAAATTAAATGAAAAAATTTTAATTGAAAATATTTCTACAAAAGTTTTAATATATGATACTAAATCTAATGATAATGACTTCTATATATTTCCAATTAATGAACAACAAATTTATTATAAAAATTTATTAAAAGACAATATAATTGCTTTTAAATTCTCTAAAGTAAATTTTGAAAAATCTTCAAAATTTATATTACCTAATATATATCAATTAATAAGTTATTATGATAACATACTAAATTATAATAATGTTAAAAAATTACTATTTGATAACCATTTTAATATTGAAAATTTAAATGAAACCGAAATTAGTTTAATTCATTCTAAATTAGATATAAATATAACTGAAATTGAAAATATATCAGAAGAAAAATTAAAGAAAAAACAATTTGATTTTAAGAAAATAAACCCTTCATTATCAAAATTAATTAATTTTGATAATATTCCAGATGAATATATAAAATATCCTAATTTTATTAAAGATACTGAACAAAATAGATATTTATATTTAACATCAACACCTGATTTAGGTTATATACATTTTCTTAATAAACTCAAACTTAAAATTGAAGAAGACTATAAAGAAATAAAAGATTATGACTATGAAAACGACCTTACTAAATTTAATAAAGAGAAAATTGTATTAGAAGAAAGTTTAAAAAAATTTAAAGATAATGATTGTAAGCAAATTAAAATTGAAACATTTTTTAATGATTTAAATGAATTTCAAAAAACTCAAGGTGATCAAAAATATAATGATAAATATGTTGTATTAATACAACAAAATGTATCAGTTTTATATTTAATGCAAAATGGTAATTGGGAAAAACTTAAAATAATAGATAGTATTAATGAAATTAAAATTTGTAATGGTGAATCATATTATGAAAAAATTAAAGAAAATAAATGTGTATATGATGATGTTAAAAAATTATGTGAAAAAAGAGATTTTATTCAATTAAGAAATAAGTTTGAAATTATAAAACAACAAATAAATGTAACAAAAGATTTAAAAACATTTGAAAAAGATTATAAAAAATATGTAAATATTATAGATGAAACTATCAATAAACAAAAACAAATAATTAACAACGAATTTAAATATGGTCAAAATATTTATAAAAAAAAGAAAATACTAAATAAATATATTGGAAATGAAGATTATATTGATTTTTCACAACAATTTGATAATATAGATTCTATTAATATTGGGACTTATAATCCTCTTTCATCTACAATTGAAGAACAAAATCCTTATAAAGACACTAAGAATTTCTTATTAATTGAAAAAATATTAAATCATATTGGGTTTGAATTAAATTTAAATGAAAAAATATATATTATTGAATCTATGGATTTTCTTGCAACTGATTTTTTTAATAAAAAAATAAAATCATTAATTAAAAATAGTAATAATTTGACAGTTGAAAAAATAATAAAAAAAATGAAAAATGAAAATAAATATTATCCAGAAAAAGATAAAATAAATTTATTAATTATTGCTTCACTTATTACTATTATTATTCAAATACAATTTCCAAATGTTGAATTAGTTAAAATATATAATAAATGTGATAATATATTCTCTACTGGAGGATTTCCACGTTATAAAGATGAAGGAGATAAACAATTATATAAATATATTGTATGTGTTTTATCTGAAGAATTCGAATATAATTTAAATGATGAAGGTTTCAAAAGAATTATTAATTATACATTAGACAAAAAACCCTTTTTAAAAAATACACTAGATGGAAAAACTGATATAGAGGTTGTTAATAATAATAAAAATTCAATATGGACTGGATTTAAACCAGAATTAAATATGACAAAAGATACCACTAATTTAATCAGTAAATATCTCTATGATATTAATAATATAATTAAGAAGAGTAAAATATTAAATTTTAATGTTTTTAAAAAACCTTTTATATCTAATATTTGTTGTTTAGAAAAAGTTGATAAAAATATAAATTATTATAATTTAATAAAAAATAAAATTGATTATAGTGACTATAATAAAAAATTTAAAAATAATATTGTTAATAATTTAATTATTAATGAAGTATTTTCAAATATCATAAATAATAATATTTATGCAAATTTTGATAATATTAATATATTTACAAAAGATGATATTGTTAGTTTCTCTAATATTGATACCTTTAAAATTAAAAAAAATGAAACTGACTATTATAATTTTAATGATAAAATATTAAATATTATTAATAATCAAAACAATATTCAAATTAAAACTGATGAAACCTTAAAGGACGTCATTAAAAATTTTGATATTAATAATAGTTGGTTTAAATTTTCAACTAAGATTGATAATATATTTAATAAAATTATGACTTTTACTAAAAATAATTCTAATATATTAACAGATAATATTATAGATGATTTATATAGTTATTTTATCACATTAGAAATAGATGATATTAGTAATTTAAAAAGAATTTTACAAAAATTTGTTTCTACCAAAATTTCATCTATAATTAATAAAATTAAAAATTATAATGTAATTAATAAAGTTATTAATAAACCATATTTATCGGAATATGAAATCTTTGCTATTACTGAAATTATTGAAAAAGATAGCGTAAATAAATTTATATCTAATATACAAGATTTAGATACTTTCAAAGATTTTAATTTTGATATCATTTTAAATAATATTAATTGCGATGTATTAAATATAAATATACCTAATAATAGTAATAGTAATCCAGATATAGATAATTTAACAAAAAATATTTATATTCTTAATTATATATTTTTGAATATTATTTTATATATTTATTCTTCTTTATTATATGAAACCCCTACATTATTTAATAATGAAAATATTTTAGATGAATTGGAACAAATAAATTTGACAAATACAAATGACAATTTTAAAATGATTGCAGATATTGTATCATTTATATTTAAAGAATTTAGAGATACAATTAATACAAATTTAGTACCTAAAGAAACATTGCAATCTAAAATGGATAAATTAAGAGAAGAAAGAAAAGATATGAAATTAAATAAATTTCAAAAACTTGATGTAGATGAAGCTGATACAATGAAATTATTGAAAGATATTGTAGGTATTGAATATAATTATGAAGAAGATAAAACAAATACTGAATTTATACCTGAAGAAATAGTAGAAATTAATAATGATGATATTGTAAACCAGCAAGAAGTTAATGAAAATTATACAAATTATATAAATGATTATCAAGGAGAAAATGCAGATAATGAAAATGATTATGATGATAGTCATCGATAATCAATTTATGGGTTAATTACCAAATATTCTTGTATAAATTGAAGGATTAGATACCTCATTATTTTTTTTTAAATTTGTTGTTTTTTCAATATCTAATAATATTTTACCAGTATATATTAATAATTCAAAATCATTTATCATTATATGTCTATCAGATCGTAATTTTTTAAATTTAGAGAATAAATACGAAAATGTTTCTAAAGAACTTTGGTCTATTATATTTGATAATTCTTTTTCAATATCATTTTTATCAATAACATGTTTATCATGAAATTTATAATATAGAGGATTTATAATATTATCTGTAATAGTATCATTCTTTTCAATTTTATCACTAATTACTATACCTAATATTTTGTAATTTGTTATATAATATTTATTATCTTGTTTTAATGAATCTATTTTAATATGTATGCCATGATTTCTACCTCTATATATAACAATTTCGCCATTGTAAAAAAATTCTGATGGGTTATCAGTATTCTTTAAAATATAATTTATTTTTCTATCAACAATTATAAAATTATTAATAATATTTAGAGTTTTTACCTTTTTTAAGGTATCTGATGATATTATTAAACTGGTTTCATTATTAATTCTACTTAATATAATATCTTCAATTTTTTTAAACTTATTTACTAATTCCTCAGTTACGTTAGAATACTCTACTAATTTAAAAGGGAAACTTTCTTTCTTTTTTATTTTTGTTCTTTTATATTTTTTATGATAATCATCATCATCTTTATCTTCTTTATCATCTTTATCATCTTTATCTTCTTTATCATCTTTATCTTCTTTATCATCTTTATCTTCTTTATCTTCTTTATCATCCTCATCATATCCACAATGAACTTCATAAGTGAAAAATTTATCATTTTGTTTAGATAATTCGGTTTTCATATTTAAGGGATTATCTGTAAATTTTATTAAATGACCAGTTGTATCATATTTTTTTTCATTTTTTTCATATTCTGTATAATAATCAAATTCTTTATTTGAAAATAAATTATTAAAATCAGTATTCTTTAAAACATATTCTTCTTTATCGTCGTTTATTAATTTCTCTAATGCTAACTCAAATTTATCCATTTGATATTCAAACATTTCATTTATAGTTGAACTTATTTCATATTCTAATTGTGAGTCAATTTGTTTTTTACTTAAATTTGTAAATTCTATTTCAATATTATTATTTATACTATCTATTTCATTATTTAATATAGTTCTCCAATCCTTTTTTAAATTTATTTTTGTCTTATTATCAGAGGGTAAATCTACTAAATCTTTGTAATCTTCATTTGTTAATTTAAAAATATTCTTTATTTTATCTTGGTAATTATAATTTTTATTATCAGATCCAAATGATTTTATAATATGTTCCATTCTCTCTGTTTTTTCTTGATGATCTGAAAAAAATAATACACTAGGTATTTTCCCAGATACAATTTCGGTTTTTTCTATATATTTTTCTGTTGTATTTTTCTCTATTTCATTTTTAATTTTTGTCAAATATTTTAATAAAATAAAAAATAATAAAAATGTTAATACAATTTTAGTAATACTCATTATGATTAATTTAATTAAATATTTTTATATATTTAATCTAAAAAAAAGTTATAAAATTTTTTATTAAAATTATATTAAATTTATATTAAAATTTTTTATTAAAATTTATTTAGAACATGCAACTCCATTTTTACAATACCATTTATTACCTCCTAATACTTCAAATAATAAATGTAATACAAATCCTGTTAAAAATAATGATATTTCCATTGCATTTTTTTTATTCCAATCTTTACAAACTAATGGTAAATCAGTTCCTAATACTGAACCCACTATATATCCTACCATAGAACCTACTATAACAGTTAAAATACCAACTACTAATGCTTCTATAATTAATTTCATCATTTATTATGATTATATTTTTTATTTCAGTTACATTTAATTTATTTATATATTTATTCTTAAAAAAATTTAAATTATTTGTTAGAAGTATATTTTTTTATTGTAGTATATAACAAAATACATAATACAACTATTAATACAATAGAATATATAATAGAGGAATTTTTATATGTTTCATTTTTCTTATTATTTAAATATTCACCAATAATTAATACATTAGCACAAATACTAAAAAATAATATTATTATTGCTGGAATATAATATTTACTTTTAACTAGTATTATACTTAAACCAGCAAAAATTGCATTGGTTCTAATTGATGCCAAGAATGTTCTATCATTTGCAAAGTTTGTTCTCTTAACTGCTAAATCAAATGAACTTTCCATTTATAATATATTATTTATTTTTTCGTTTTTTTATAATAAAATATATTTTATTAAATGTGTTGTAAATTATTAGAAAAAATGTTTGATGTTGAAAATCCAATACCTGAAAATTCACATAATGATAATCCTCATTACAAAGATTTAAATTACCATCTTTATCCAGATCCAGGATTAAATAGAAATCTATTTAACCATATTAATAAAAATATAAATAATATTAAATTTATTATTTTTTATAATACAGTGGTTCTTAATATAGGGATTTTTTATTTTTTTAAAAATATATATAAATACTCATAAATTAATTAAATTATCAATATTAATAGCGGTTGAACTTTTATAATTTTCAATTAATAATAATTGACTTGTTAGATAATCTATTGTAGCAGATTTATTTATATTTGTCTTACTTATAGTTGCAATAATTTTTTGTTGATTATGAATTAATTCTTTCATTTTTACATTTTCAATATAATAATTCGTCTTATTTTGATTTAAATTTATTAACCATTTTTGATGACATTTTGTCTTATGATGAATTAATAATTTTTGTTTAGTTTGATAAATTTTATCTTTTCTACAACCACAGCTACAATAATATCCATTAACATTTTGATTAAAAGAAGGTAAATAATCTATATAATTTCCATTATCATCAATACTAGGATAATATAAATCAGGTTCTGTTGCAAGTTCCATTTAAAATATTAAATTTAATATTATTTAATAAAATATATTTTCAAATTTTTAATATGTCATATCAGAATTTCTTGAAAATATATAATTAGGACCTGTAAAGTTATCATGGTCTGCACCTTGTTCATCACAGCAATCAATATTATCATCATCACATCCTTCACATCTTGGATAGTTATTTTCATTAATAACCTCATAATATTTTTTATAACTAATTCTTTTCAACCCAATTGGTAATTCACAATATCCATTTATACATCCACCACGAGTATTTGGATAATTCTTATTTTTTAAATAAAATGGACATTCTGTATCTTTAATGCATCTACTATCCCATTCTTGAATGTTTTTTTCATTATAATTCCGTTCGATTTCATATATATCAGGCTCATCATTTTCACCATCATTGTCATATATATCATTTAAATATCCGGTCCCAGTTTCACCTGCTAACTGATCTGCAACACAAGCTTCTCTAATTGTAACATTAACATATTCTCCTCCTAATTTTATTTCTGGATTTTTTTTTATAATATTTGGTTTATTTAATTTTATTTCATCATTTAATAAAATTACTAAATGTTCATTTTCATTTTCATTTTCATTTTCATTATTTTTTTTTTTAACTATTATACCCGGACCATAATCTAAAACATATATACTTTCACCAAATACTAAATTATATTTTTTTATAGTTTCATCCAATAATTCAATTTTATTTGTATTATCATAAATTTTTTCATCTGATAACTCTATTTTCTTTTCATTCTCTATTATTATATGGGTCTCATTAACTTCTACTATATAATAAATTTTATTTATTTCAAATTCTCCTATCTTAATAGTAAATAATAATCTATCATTTTCATTAATTGGTATATTATTTATTTTGGTAATATTGGTTTTATAAACTATGGTATTGTCATTGGATATAATTTGACTTTCATTAAATTCTATTCGTTCATTCGTATTAACATCAGAATTTATAATAAATAATAAACTCTTTTCGTCATTACCAGAATCATCTTTAAATGTTTCTAAAACGTCTTTAATTTCTTCTTGCTTTTTATAGGACCATTTTTTACTAATATCTGTAAAATCAAAATATTGTAGATAATAATTAATTTTTAAAAATTCTCCAAAATAATTTAAAATACCTAAATAATTGATATTAAAATCTTCTTCTTCCTTGGTTGTAAATATTATCGTATCTATTTGCAATGTATTATGAATTATATTAGAATCAGTTGACTTATTAATTGTAAATATTTTTCTTTTATAAAATGGAAAATAATAGTTAAATAAAGATTTATTATAATTATTATAAGATACTAAATTAAAATCGTTATTCTTTATTTCATCAAATAATGGATTTGTTAAAGTATTAAAATATACAAATATATCAATTTTATTAATGTTGAATAAATCCTCTATTACATTATTTGTTAAAATAAAATTATAATTTTCCATACTTACATAATTAGATTGAGATTTAATTATTTTTTGTATTAGTTGTTTATCGGGTTCATTTAAATAACCAATATTTAAATAACCCTCTGTTAAATCTATATTCGTTCTCTTTGAAATTAATAATAAACTTTTAGGAATTGTACATAATGTTAATGCTTTATAATTATTTTTATAAATATTATTAAATGTATTTACATCTGTATAATATAAATTATAAGGTTTTTTCTCAATATAACTAAAATGTTTGATATTTTCTATATTTATATTTTTTTCAACATTTAAAATATTATTAAATTTATTTGATATATCTGTTTCATCTTTATAAATATTAATTATTGGTATATTAGTATTGATTATATTTTTCTTTAATATTGGTTCATTATATATAGGCGAAAGAAAAAGTTCTTTTTTTTGGTTTGTTTTAAAATATACTATACATAATATTAGAAATAAAATAATAAAAATAAATATTATATTTATCATTATTTAATTTTATATTATATAATATTAATAATGAAGTATCTTAATAGTAGAATTACATATTCTATAACCTTATATGTTCTAATAATGATTTTAATTTTTACAATAAAACCTACATTTATTTTTAAAGATGATGGTTCTGTAAAATCATATGGTGTTAATGATACCGATAAAACCGTATATTCATTAGGCGTTATTTCTATATGTGCTGCTATTATATCATTTTATTTTTTCTGTATTGTGGATTTGATTTTTAATTAAAAATTGATTTTTTAATTTAATTAAATAAAAATTATAATATAAATAAAGATGTTTAAAACATATATTGAAAATTATAATTCTAAAGAATATAATGAATATTTAAATTTAATTCCAACATTATATGAGTATAAAAATATAATAGCAAATGATTCTAAATCTAAAACAAAAGGGTTCTCTTATAATGAAACCCATAAAGAATATAATGTAAAATATAAAAAATTTGATGTAAATGTAATTAAACCAATTTATTTTAAAATTGATGATAAGATAAAAATATTAAAAGATGAAAAAAAAATATTTATATTTGAATACAATAATTTAAAATATAAAATTATCAATCAATTAAATACTGAATCTGATTTTGAAAAATATGATAAAGTTATGCAAAAGCTATTGAAAATAGATGAAAATATTGATGATTTAATAGAGTATTATAAAAAGGTAAATTTGATTAATTTAACCCAACAAAATAAAAATAATGAAAAAATAAAAGAATTTAATGAACAACTTAATAGTTTAAATAAGAAATTTAAAAATGATGTTTTTAAAGATGATATTGAAAAAAATAAAAGTTGTTCTATTTATAAAAAAATTGTAAATGAAAAAAATGAACTTGGTAAATATTATTATAATGTAATTAATTATATTATAATAGAAAAACCTAAAATTAAATATTTAAATAAATCAAATAAAATAATTAAAAAAGAAGATACACCTAAAAAATCTAAAAAATCTAAAGAACCTCAATCAAACGATGAAATTATGGAAACAAAAATATATAAATTAAAAGAAAAAATTAAAAAAAATAATGAAAAATCTGATAAACCAGTTCAAGAAAGAATTGCAAAAATTGAAAAAAAAATAACAGATAAGTTTTTTGCTGAATTTAAATTTAAAAATCTTAAAGAATGTTCATCTGGTAGTCATAGTGAAGATTATTTTACAAAAAAACCTGAAATACTCAAAATAATCAATAAATATCCTGAAATTAAAAAAATATTACCAAAGGGTTTTAACAAACTTCCTAAAAATGAAATTTGTAATGAACTATATAAAATATAATTAGTTATTCACATTATATTATATCTTAATATTAATTAAATGTTAGATAATAAACTTGATTTTAGATATTTTATGTTGTCGTTCGGAATTGGAATGGGTATTGTTTATTTTTATCAACCTAAAATGAAAATTGTATATAAATTTCCAAATCCAAATAACTTGGATAATGTATATACCGATAAAAATGAAGGATGTTATAAATTTAAAATTGAAAAAAAAGATTGTGATACATTAGATCCAAAATTAATAAAAGAACATCCAGTATTAGAAGATTTTACATTAAATAAATCTCATAAAAAATATTAATAAATATTAATAATTTTTAATAAATATTTTTAATAACTTAATATAATATATTAATTAAATAAAATGATAGATATGTTTTCTACCGATTCTGGAAAAAAAATAGCTTCTATTATTTTAGGAATAGGATTTGCAACAATGTTTAGAAGAATTTGTTCTAAACACAATTGTTTAATAATTAAAGGACCTAAAACAGAAGATATTAATCATTACTATAAAATTGACACAAATTGTTATAAATATAATCCTTATTCTATAAATTGTCCAAAATAAATTTTCATCACGTTTAAATTTTATTTTTTTTTAATATAATATTAGTAAATATGGCAACACGAAAATCTACTAATATTAATGAATTACCGAGTTTAAATAGTATGGCATCACAAAATGATGACGATGATGCAATTGCTGAAGTATTAGAGGAAATACAAAATGAAAATAATGCTCTCGAATCTGGACCTCAACCACCACTAGAAACAATGCCACAAGGTCCAACCCGTAATAATATACCTGGTCCTATGCAACATCCTATGCAACAACAGAATCCTATGCAAAATCAAAATATCAACCAAATGCCACCACAACAATTTCGTCAAAGACCGGTTCGTATGATTTCTCAACAAGTTCCCGTAATGTCCATGGGTGGACCACCCATGGACCAAAATATTATGCAGCAAAATGTATTAGACCAACTTAAATCACATTTATTAACCGAAAATTTTGTTGATAAAAAACAAAAACAATATGATAATAGAGCAGTTAAATTCATAGATGATATGAAATCTAATAGCTCTCTTATTGTTATAATTTTATTGTCATATATATTTCTTCAAAATGCATCAATAAGAAATATTCTTTTAGCAAGATTTGAAAGTTTTAACATTCCATATTTGGATGTTATTATTATTGGATTAACACAAGTTATACTTATATTTTTATTTAAGAATTTTGTTTAATTTTTTTTAAAATTTCATTTAAATGATTATTTTTAAAACCACCATATTTTATCAATGATAAATTATTATCTCTCTCAATATCATAACTTGTTGATGAACAATTTTTAATATCCTGTATATGAGATACTACTAAAATAGAACTATACACATTTAATAATGAATTTAAAAATAGTGGGATTTTGCTTAAATGGTCCTGATCACATGACGAGAAACCTTCATCTATAAATAATTGATTACATTTTAAACTTGATACACCTATACTTGATAATGTTATCCTCATTCCTAAATCTATTATAAATTTCTGATATCCACTTGCTTTATTTATTACAATTTTATTATCATTATGTATTATAAACCAATTAAATACTTCACCTGACCATACAATATCCAGTTGTAATAGTTCGTCATCTTTTGACATATTCTCAATTATTGTATTTATCTTATTTAGAATTAATGGGAAAAGTTTTTCTTTGTATAACCATAATCTGAAATTATTAAACATTTCTGATAATATTTCAACTCCTTCTAATTTATCTTTTAGAATGGTTAGAATTTTTTCATATCGTTCCATTTTTTTACAGTCCTCTATATAAATTTCATATGATTTTTTCAATGATATATATTTATTAGTTATATTTTGATAATAACGCCGTTTTGATTTAAGACCAGACTTTAAATTATTAATTAATTCCCAGTGTGGTTTAATATTTAATATTTTATTCCAATATATTAACAATTCTAAATTCTTGGTATTTTCATCATTATCATTTATAATCTTATTTAAATAATTATAGTAATGTATAATTACATCCCATTCTTCCAATAGTTTTGTTTTAAATATATTATAATTTACTAAATCATTTGCATTATTTGTCTTTCTTTCAATCCATGATTGATGCACCAATTTTAAATTAATGTCATTTAATTTTTCTTCTATTATTTTAATATCGGTATTTAATTTATTAGAATTTATATCATTTTCTTGGTATTCTTTCTCTAAATTTTCTTTTTTAATAATTAATTTCAATTGTTTATTATAACTAAATTCATTTGTTTTTAATTCTTCATAATTCAGAAACCACTTCTCAAGTTTTTCAATATTTTTAATTATTTTTTCTTGATCCTGATTTAATTCTTTCTCTTTCTCTTTAATTTCTTTCTCACTATTTAATTTAGAGGTTTGTAGATTTTTTAAATTATTTTCTAATTCACATAATTGGATTTTCCAAGGTTGTTTTTTACAACATTCACATTCTGGATTAAATGGATATTCTGATTCATTTATTTTTTTTATTTGAATAGTTGTATATTTAATATCTTTTATTATTTCATTAATCTCACTTAATTTTGTTTCAAAAAATTTAAGACATAATTTGTTATTATGTAATAATTGCTTCTTTTTTTTATAATTCGTTTTCATTTTTTCATATTTTTCTAATTTTTGGGAGACTTCATCTTTTGAAATAGTTATTATAATTTCAGATTTTCTAAATAAAATATCCTTTGATGTATTTGTTAATAATTGTAATTTTTTATTCTTAACTTCTTTTAATTCTCTTAATTCTTCTATTTCATTAATATTAATTGACTCATAATTATTATTATCAATATTAATAAAATAGTTCTCTATTAATTTCTTCTCTGATTCTATATCGGTTAATTTTAATATTTCGGTGGATAATACTCTCTCACAAATCTCTCTAATATTACTACAAATGTCGTTCCAAAGAAGAGACTCACTATCACTAATCCGATTATCGCCATTGTTAATATCTATATTATAATATTTAAAATTACCCTTATATTGATTAATTACTGAGGATAGTTGACCATAATATTTCAAAATATCTGATATATTTTTGAATTCTTTATCTTTTGTATCTTTCTTTAATTTTACAATTTTTTCTGATATGATACTTTCGTCCAAATTTAAATCACTTTCTTTTATTTCTGATGGAAACTTATTTGAACTTATCTTATTATCAATTGTATCAATTTCAACATTTAAATTATTACATTCATTTAATAAAATATTAAGTTCTTCTTCATCTACTATTTCATGATTCATTTTTGCATCCGTATTTAAAGTTGATATATGACTTATGATAGTTGTATAACTTGCTTTGCTCTCTTTAAAAATATTCATTAAAATATTAATTGATTGTAATGACAAAGATTTATCCATTAGATTTCTCTGATCATTATAAGACATTGAAAATAGATCATTGTCTGAATTCTGGGTATGCATACAAGACTGGAAAAATGTTTTGGAATTTCCAATATATATATTTATCCAATCATTTACTGCTGTTGCACCTGAATGTAAAGAAACTAAATTATCACTTCCACCAGTTTTATTAATATGATATAATTCTACTTTTTGGTCTAATTTATTTACATCATTTGATTTATATCCAAACATTCGTAATAACATATATTCTTTATTATTTAACTTAAATATTGTCATTATTTTAGATGATACTCCTTTTGGTTTCTTATTACAAATTATTGAGGATGAAAATTGCTTATTATGTCTTGATGGTATAGATGTTCCAAATAATCCAAAACATATAATTTCCAAAAAACTCGATTTACCAAACCCATTTTCTGCATTTAATAACATTACATTTTTATCCATATTTTCAAAATTAAAATAACAATCATTTTTATAACATAATACCCAATCCCAGGTTATATATTTCAATTCTAATAAATTTGATGATGTTATTTCATCTCTTGCAGTTATATATTGTCCTATATTATTCGTAATTGTTTTATTTTTTTTATTTACTTTCTCAATTATACTTTCCGGAATATCTCCTGTATCAATTAATAAACTATCTGGATTTTTTATTATATTTTTCCAATTAAATTTATCTAAGACATCTTTATTTTCTAATGTTATATTTTTTTCTACAAATTCATACCATGTTTCAAGTGAAGTATATTCTTGTATCGTATTACTTTTGAATTGATTCGTTTTATCATCATTATTCATTGTATCATTTATGATTTTATTTGACATTATTAAACATTTTACATTTTTTGATTTTAAAATTTCAGTTATTTTATATGATTCGTTTTCATTATTTTTAATCTGAATATTAATATTTTTTATATGCTGATTGTTATTTAAATATTCATTAAAATTAATAAAACATTCTTTAAATTTATTATCAATTATTTTTGTAATCCATTTATCATTTTTATAATATAAATTACAATAGATTGTTTTGTTTTCTATATCCTCTGAATAAACTTTATAATTATCTAAATCCCATAATAGATAACCATGCTTATTAATCGATTCGCCGAAATTTTGCTGGATTAGAGAACCTGAATACCCCCACATAAGTTCGTCTTTATTTTTGATTTCATAGTATCCATCATTATTCCAAGATGAATTATATATTTGCTGTTTATGAATATCGCCAAGTAATCCAAAATCATAATTGTTTATCCATTCTATTTTAATTGGATCTTTATAAATTGTTTTCTCATTTGATACAACTATTCCATGATATAATGCAACTGTATGTTTATATTTTTTTTCGGTCCAAGGAAAATCTGGCAATTTATCAACTTTCCCACTTGTATCTCCGGTTTTTAATGTATCTTGAATGGTTACTAGACCAACCAATATATCACCTATCTCATATAAACCTGTTTCATTCAAATAATGTACATTTGTATATTTTGATATTAGGGAACTTATTAATTCAATATTTATATCATCCATTACACTTGGACTATAATCCTGTCTATAATCATGATTTCCACGTATCAAATATACTGTTGTTAATTTGGTTAAATTTATAATTAGTTCATTAAATAAATCTATTCCATATGATTCTATTAAATTTTTATGATGGAATATATCACCTGTTATTATCACTATTGTATTATCATAATCATGTTTTTTTAGACTTATTATTAATTTTTTTATTACATCTAAATATTCTAAGTAACGACAATAGAGACTATTACCAGTTCTTATATGAATATCTGATAAATGAATTATTTTAGTTACTATTTTTTTAGTTTCAAATGTTTGAATGATATCCATCGCGTTCAAATCAAATTCGTTATATATATTTATCTAAAAATTTTTAAATAAATAATCAAATTTTATTTTCGTTAAACTATTATAATAAACTTTATTTATATTTTATATGTTGGATAATGATAGAAATCTGATAATTTCTGATGATATTATTCATACTAATGATATTATTCATCCTGATAATATTAATCATATAATCGATAAATTTGTAATAATTTGTAATTATAATTCAAATTTACATATTTTATCACACCAATATTTTGATATTTGGAATTTACGTTATATTTATACCTTTATGATAATGTCTTTTTTATCTGGAATAGCTGAATTAATAAATTTTAATACTGGATTTTGTAAATATATACCTATTATTATTAGTATAATTAATATTTGTAATGGTATTTTCTTAAACCATTATAAAGATTGTAATTTAGGTTATAACTCACAAGCACATTTTAATTTTTTTAATAGTTTTGAAAAAATTAAATTAAAAGTAGAAATGAATTCTAATCTTATTAATACATCATTATTTATATATAAAGATGTTGATACATTTATAAAAGAAATTAATAATGAAATTGGATTGTTATTTATAACACGACCTATTTTCCCTTCATATATTTTAAATGAATATCAAATTAATAAATCTGAATTTAATAATAAAAATCAAGTAATATATAATACAAATACTTCTATGTTATTTAGTGTTAAAAAATCGTTTAATATTATTGATATTGCACCCATTAATGATGTTGATAGAGAAGATTATAACAATTTTTTAGATAACATTAAATATCAAAAAATTGAAAAAATTAAAGAACGTTATGAAAATTTAATCCATTTTAAATGAAAAAAACCCATTAAATAAAATTTGAAAGTTTAATATTATTTTTTAGGTTTAATACAATTCAATATGGAGTTTGCTAAAATGACTGGTATCACCTATGAAAATGGATATATATATTGTATGAAAGAAACTACCACTGGACGTTTCAAAGTAGGTAAAACGTATCGTTCTCCATTAGTAAGATTAAATGAGTTAAATGGTAGTGGTGCATCTGATAAAAATCTTGTGTTTAGATTTTGTATTTTAGTAAAAAATTATGATAATGTTGAAAAAGAAATTCATAATCATTTAGAAGAATTAGATTATAGATATAGTAAAAATAGAGAATTTTTCACTTGCACGGAAAAGCACATTCGTTGGATTTTTACAAATTATAATAATATAATTGAACCTGATAATTTGGAATATTCCTGAACACACAAGAATAAAAATTTGAATAAAAATAAAAGAGTTTATTCATTTTTTTATTAAAATGGATATCCCAATTCCATTATTTATTAAAGACTTATTTAAACAAGAAATTAATAATATAAAAATCAAATTAATAGAAAAAATTGCTGACGATTATAACTTGAATGAGTTAGAATTAAAAGAAAAATATTTATGTGATATTGAAATGATTTCAAAGTCTCTTGAAAATGTACAGATTACAAAAAAACATAAATATGGTTCAAAAGTAGATAATAAACATCGGTGTGAAGCACGAACATGGAATAATGGGGTTGGGGGCAGATGCAAAAGAGTTCAAAATCAAGATGGATTATGTACATTACATCATAACTCTAACATAAAAAATGGTAGTTTAAAATATGGATTGATTACTGAACCAAAATCTAAAGAAATATTCAAATTCAAAAATCCTAAAAGTGAGAAATTATATTAATTAACAAGTGATTATTCTACTATTACTTCCTCTATTACTTCCTCTATTACTTCCTCTATTACTTCCTCTATTACTTCCTCTATTACTTCAATATTTTCATTATCATCATTATCATCATTATTCTCTATCTTTTCCATTAAATTATAATAACATTCAATATCATTTTGATATATATTATGTAAATATTCATACATTTTTTTATTATTATGATTTAGTGATTTTAATAAAAAATTGTCAAACTTAAGATTTGTTATCTCTTTCTCTAAATTCTCATAATTACACATTTTAAAATGATTTTTTTTTCTTTGTAATGATGTAAAAGATTTATTGCAATTTTCACATATTGTTTCATTTTTAATATTACTCATTATAGTGAGGTTAATATTATATATTTGTATTTTATTTTTATATATAATCCATATATTTATGTGTTTATTGTAAGGATTTAATTCAAATTATTTATTCTGATGATGTTGAAAATATTAATGATTTATGATTTATCACAATTATTATAAATATGTCTTGTTGCTTTCTTCTCAATTTTTTCTTTTAATTTCTTATTCTCTCCATATTTTATTTCTGAATATTTTTCCCAATTTTCCAATATATTATCATCACTATCTGAATCTAAATCATTATATGCAATATCATCGACTACATCTATACTTTTATCAATTATTTTAGGTATTAATATTTTCTTTTCTATTTTATTCCATTTACCTTCTTTCATATAATCCATATATGGTCCTAATAAATTTGTTACCTTTATATTTGTATTTTCTGGATGTTTTTTATTAAAATGTACATTATCTAAATAACGATGAATTGAGTTAATTGGACTTTCAATACATCTTTTTAAAAATTCTGGATCTTTTAATAAATATTCTATATTCTCTTCTCCAAAGTTATTAATTATATTAATATTCAATACACTATTATCATTATTAGTTGTATTATTCATTACTCCTATATGCTGGTCTTTTAATTGTTCTTGTATTTGTGATTTTTCTAATAATAACTGCTTGACTTGCTCTTCCAGTTCTTGTCTATCTTCTTTTTCTTTTAAAAGTTTTTTATCTTTTTCCTCTAACTCTTCTTTCAATTTATCATTTTCTTTTTTTTCAATTATAATTGGATTTATTAAACATTTCTTTTTGTGTTTACATTTACCAACAGCTGATTTATATTCTTTACCACAATTTTCGCACTTATAACACCCTATTCTAACTTTATATTTTTCTATTAATTCTACAATTGGTATATCTTTTAATAGGGGTTCGCAAGTTTTTTTTTTATTTAAATGTCTTCTTAAATTATCTAATTTATAAAAAGTTCCACCACATCTATCACATTGTATAATTTTTCTATCATTTCGTTTAATAATTGTCTCCATTTATTATATA
>Ga0209710_1000503_pt1 | contig 36237 bp, 27 predicted proteins | sample ArcticOcean_MG_C_5_FD_187436 | JGI IMG/M metagenome (GOLD analysis project Ga0209710, IMG submission 187436) | Marine microbial communities from western Arctic Ocean - ArcticOcean_MG_CB4_138 (SPAdes) (version 2) | ecosystem: Environmental > Aquatic > Marine > Oceanic | place: Arctic Ocean...
CTAAAGGTTTAATTATTTCTTCTTGTTGTTGTTGTTGTTGTTGTTGTGACATTATTATTCGAAATTTGGTTTGTTTGCGTGATGGTTAATGAAGATCACATAACGTAATAATGAATAAAATGTAACGAGAATTTTTCCAAACGAGCGCGAGAACGTTTTACTAATTCTCCATCTTCTTCTTGATCTTCTTCTTTTTACAAATTCTTTTTTGCTATGATTAAGCTACTAGTACTGCTGTTTATTTATATTTTATTGTTATTGTGTTATTCAGTGCGTTCATTTTGTTCCGTGAGAGCTGGCGCCGTGTTAGGATAGTACTCAGAATCTACCGGCTGCGTGTTCTGACGCTAATATTAAGCGATTTTCCGAATGAGGCAATACACTCTATCATCCACATCGACTTCACTGATAGCCTTTTGATCAGTCTTCAAGCACGCTAACAACCCACCAAAACTTATATAACACATCGTCTTCTCTAAGCCGCCGTTATCTTGGTCGTTCTCCGTCTTTTTATAGCACTTCCCGTGCATGACGTATTCGTAGTCATCCGCCAAACTCGCGTCTCCGGTTTGATCGAACGTCGTCGAATCCTCGGGCGATCCATCGATGTTCAACGTCGATGCTAGAACGTACGCGAACTTCGTGCCTACTTCGATCGGGTATACGTCCACGTTCACGTCCAACGTTAACTCTTGGTCGCCATATGGCGTAGATCTGCAGACGAATCTGGAGACTCGATCGAATTTTTTCCCATCCGGGTCTTGATCGATCGTTTCGAACATGGCTTCGTACTTTATTGCCGCAGCGCCGGCAGCTTGCACCATATCTTATCAGTGCTATAGTGAAGTCGTGTTTTACTTATTTCTTAATCGTTTTAAACAGAGAGAGAGCTGAGCGCTTGTTATTTGTTTTTCCTTTTGCGGCTTAAAGAGTTCTTTTAAGCGCGTACGTTTTAACGAATTCTCAATATATACAGACAGACACACGCACACTTGCACTCGCACTTGCACACACGATCGAAGTTCTAATTCTCTCGTTTTTGTCTTATAAACTTTACTTTTGTTCGCTGTAAGAAAGCGCAGAAAGTGTACGAATACGAAATGCTTCCATTCTTTTTGCTTGGTTTTATACCCAAAGCGTTTAGGGTTTTGTGTTTAATGTTTAGGGTTTCAAATGTTTTTTATAAAGAAGTATGATATTAATCAACAAAAGAGCGTCATGGAACAAACAAATACGAACAAGCAGAGAGTCAATACTGTACGCTATCGACGCGGCCGTATCAAAGAAAGTAGTACCATAGAGTTCTTACGATATGAAAGATAAACAGGTTCTTTTAAGAAGGAAGAAGATGTTTAGGGTATCCAACCATATTTCCCAACCAAATTGCCTCCCGCCAAAAATCTCCATTTTCACGAGCACAAATAATAATAATCTCAAATGGCCGAAGAAACCGAAACATTCGCCTTCCAGGCCGAAATCAACCAGTTACTATCACTCATCATCAACGTACGTCTTCAATTTCTTCTCTCTCTCTCGTCTCTGATTCCGTTTTTAGTGCGCGCGTTTTCTACGGAGACCGCGCGCGCTCATTACGTGTTCGAAATGCGTTTTCCAATTCCGAAAGAAACTTTCTTCTTCGCTCTTCTTTTCTCGATCGAATCCGGTTATTTACTGAACTGACTAATCCGCTTCTTCGTTCACGGTGCCATTCATGACAAAACAAACAGACGTTTTACTCGAACAAGGAGATCTTCTTGAGAGAACTCATAAGGTAAGCGCGTTGATCGGATCGTTTTTGCTCTCTTTGTCTTTGAAAAGATTAGATTAGATGGCGGCCGATATCGGAAAACGTCCCGTCAAGAAAAGAGAGAGATATGAAAAGACTTCTTCTTCTTCTTCTTCTTCTTCTTCTTCTTCGAAGGAAGAAAAGTCCGAAGTCGGTCGAGAAAGAAAGAATATGGAAAGACTTCTGACTTCTTCTTCTTCTTGATTAAGAGAGAGAACATGAAAAGTCTTCTTCTTCTTCTTCTTCTTAATTAAGAGAGAGAAGATGAAAAGACTTCTTCTTCTTCTCCTTCTTCTTCTTCAAAGGAAGAAAAGTCCGGAGTCGGTCGAGAAAGAAAGAAGATGAATAGACTTCTTCTTCTTCCTCTTCTTCTTCTTCTTAATTAAGAGAGAGAGGATGAAAAGTCTTCTTCTTCTTCTTCTTCTTATTCTTTGTGCTTTGCAGAGCTCGAGAAGGATCTCTCTCTCTTCTCTCTCTTTCTTTCTTTCTTTCTTTCGCTCGCGCGTCTCGTACATATTTTATACTTTTATGAAATACTGACGGATCGTTATGATTATCATCTTCTTCTTCTTTAATGATGTGTAATAAATAAACAACAGTAACTCGTCCGATGCGCTCGATAAGATTCGCTTCGAAGGCTTAACCGACAAGGCGAAATTAGAGTCGCAGCCGGAGTTGTTCATTCATTTGATCCCGGATAAGACGAATAATACGATTTCGATCATTGACTCTGGGGTTGGTATGACCAAAGCTGATTTGGTCAATAACCTTGGTACGATTGCAAGATCTGGTACGAAGGCGTTCATGGAGGCTTTGACGGCTGGCGCGGATATCTCGATGATCGGGCAGTTTGGCGTCGGTTTTTACTCCTCGTACTTAGTCGCCGATAAGGTCGTCGTATATTCGAAGCATAACGATGACGATGGCTATCGTTGGGAATCCCAAGCCGGTGGATCGTTTACGATCACGAAGGACAAAGAAGCCGACGCTTTAGGCCGAGGGTCGAAGATCGTCTTATACTTGAAGGACGATCAAATGGAGTACTTGGAAGAGAGACGATTGAAAGATCTCGTGAAGAAGCACTCTGAGTTCATCTCGTATCCGATTTCTTTGTGGACCGAGAAGACGACTGAGAAGGAAGTCTCAGACGACGAAGAAGAGGAAAAGGATGGTGAAGAAGAGGAGGGTAAGATCACCGAGATCAAGGACGAAGACGAGGCGAAGGAGAAGAAGAAGAAAACCGTCAAGGAAGTTTCGCACGAGTGGGCAATCATGAACAAGCAAAAGCCGATTTGGATGAGAAACCCGGAAGAAATCACCAAGGATGAGTACGCCGCGTTCTACAAGTCTTTGACGAACGACTGGGAAGAGCAGTTGGCAGTGAAGCACTTCGCCGTCGAAGGTCAGTTGGAGTTCAAGTCCGTTTTGTTCGTCCCGAAACGCGCGCCGTTTGATTTGTTCGACGGCAAAAAGAAAGCGAACAACATGAAGTTGTACGTCAGAAGAGTCTTCATCATGGACAACTGCGAAGATATTATCCCGGAGTATTTGTCCTTCGTCAAAGGTATCGTCGATTCTGAAGATTTACCGCTCAACATTTCGCGTGAAATGTTACAGCAAAACAAAATCTTGAAAGTCATCAAGAAGAACATCGTCAAGAAGTGCATTGAGATGTTCAACGAGATCGCTGAGAACAAGGACGACTACACGAAGTTTTACGAATCATTTGGCAAGAACTTAAAATTGGGTATCCACGAAGACACGCAAAACCGCGCCAAGCTCGCTGAATTGCTTCGCTACAACTCCTCCAAGTCCGGCGAAGAAATGACTTCGTTGAAAGATTACGTCACTCGCATGAAGGAAGGCCAAGCTGACATTTTCTACATCACTGGAGAAAACCTCGCCGCGGTCAAGGCGTCTCCGTTCATCGAGAAGCTCAAGAAGAGAGGCTTTGAAGTGTTGTACATGGTCGACCCGATTGACGAATACGCCGTTCAACAACTCAAGGAGTACGACGGAAAAAAGCTCGTTTGCTGCACCAAGGAAGGCTTGGCGCTCGATCAAACCGAGGAAGAAAAGGCTTCGTTCGAAGAAACCAAAGCAAAGTATGAAAACCTTTGCAGAACGATGAAGGACGTTCTCGGCGATCGCGTCGAAAAAGTCGTCGTCTCCTCTCAATTGGTTGACTCTCCTTGCATTCTCGTGACTGGCGAATACGGCTGGTCGGCGAACATGGAACGAATCATGAAAGCGCAAGCTTTAAGAGATAACTCCATGTCCTCGTACATGCAATCGAAGAAGACCATGGAAATCAACCCGGACAACGCGATTATCAAATCCTTACAAGCGCGTGCGGAATCCGACAAGGGCGACAAGACCGTCAAAGACTTGGTGTTGTTAATGTACGAAACTTCGATCTTGACGTCTGGCTTTTCTTTGGACGAACCGGCTACGTTCGGTTCTCGCATCCACAGAATGATCAAGTTAGGCTTATCAATCGACGACGACGACGAAGGAGACGCCGATTTGGCCGATTTACCGCCTTTGGAAGAAGACGTCGACGAAGGTTCGAGAATGGAAGAAGTCGATTAATCAGATCAGACCAAAGAAGGGAAGAATTGAGTCGAGTACGTTTCGCGAATACGCGCGCGCCTTTCTCTCTCTCTCTCGTGCGCGCGTCATCGAAAAAAACAAGAGGAGGTAATACACACACACATAAAAGAACGAGTTAATATATATAAATAAATAATAGTACTACTTCATACTACGCAGTCTGGCAAATAGTACACTACGCGTCCGAAAAAAAAAGCAGATACAAAAATCGCGCATTTCTCCAAACCTTCTCGTCAGAAAGTGCCGCGGTAGAATTCCGCTTTAATGCACAAAGTAACTTACAAAGCGCTCAGTGTTTGAAACGAACGACGGCGATGACTACTACTACCAATAACGATATCGATCTCAGTGATCGTAACGCTGATACTCTTGATCGATATCTCACGCGAAACGAGTACGCGAAAATGCGATACGAGGTCCAAAAAGTAATCATCCCGGTCTCTTTTGCAATCGGAGCAACAGTTTTCTTGATCGAGTTGTTACGCGAGGACGACGACGAGGATGAGTTCTCTCGCGAGCAATCGCAAACAATGGTCCAATCGGCGTACGCAGAGAAATCGAGCGATACAGTGTACGAGAAACTTATCGGATCAGTCGAGAACGCCGTAGTGTTCGTTCTATTCGTCACCGTGATGACTTTTGGATTGTACTGGTTGTTCAAGAATAAGTTCTCGAGGGCGATATGGGCGTACATGGCCGTATCGGGGTTTTCGATATTCGCCGTGTTAGGAGCGAGTATTGCGAACGAGGTGTTTAGGAAGTACCGCGTGACTATTGATGTGATTTCGTTCATGTTTTGGACGTGGAACGTTACGGCGCTCGGGGTCACGAGCGTTTTTTTATGGCCCGGGAGCTTACTAGTGAAGCAAGCGTATTTAGTGTTGATTTCGGTTATCGTCGCGTATTACTTTACGCAAATACCGGAATGGACGACTTGGACGATGTTGATTTTTATGGCGTTGTATGATTTGTATGCAGTGTTGACTCCAAACGGGCCATTGAGGAAGATCGTTGAATTGAGTCAAGAGAGAGAGGAGGAGATACCCGCCTTGGTTTACGAAGCGAGAGGGTCCGGAGGGAAACGTAGACGTAGACGATCATCATTGCGAATAATAGAACAACAACAACAACAAACAATAGCAGCATCAGAAACATCAACTTCGACGTTAGTAGCAAATGAAAACGAACGTTTAGATGGCGATTATTTATCTTCTTCGCCAGAACGACAACAGAAAACACAAACGCAGCGGCGAAAGGGAGCGAGCGAAAAAACCTCCTTACTTGAAAAAATTGGATTAAAAGCGTCGACGACTTCGTCGTCGACGTCAACGAACGAAAACGCACCTTTAATTGAGCGATTCGAAGAAGAAGGAGATGAACGCGAATATCAAGAATTACCAGACGGCATTAAGCTCGGTTTAGGCGATTTCATTTTCTACAGCGTCTTGGTCGGCAGAGCAGCGATGCAGTCGCTTTTCTGCGCCATATTTTGCTACGTCGCCGTCATCAGCGGGCTAATCATAACTCTCGCTGGTTTAGCAATGCACAAAGCCGCTCTCCCGGCGTTGCCAGTGTCCATCGCTTTAGGTGTCATTACGTTCGTCGTCGTGAAATTCCTGGTTGAACCGATAATCGTCTCCCAGTTCGCTGTTTACGAATCCGATACGTTCAACGAAGCCGCTTTAGGATCAACGAAACTCGCCGCCAGATATTCTTTCGCGCACTATCAGTTGTTACGCTAGTGTGTGTGCCTCGGTCTTGGAGATAAGTATCGACTGGTTTGCTACTCTGCCAAGTTTTGCCGAATTCTTCTCGACCTCCTAGTAGTAGTACTATAGTGTAGTCTGCCTGGATCAACAGGGCAGAACTATTTATCGAGTGTCGATATATGCCGTGTATTTAAAGTAATTAATTGTACGATTACGTAACATAGTAAATATTTTGTTAGTTTTTTTCATCCAATCATGCAATACCTAACCTCGGGGGATTTTAAATGGGTAAAAAAGAAAAAATTAATAGACTTCACATCCGATGCGTTATCACGCGCTCCTCGTATTCGCACTGACGATAGTGTTATTACTAATCAACGCGCGCGCAATCGCCCCTCAAGATCTCTCGAATTTTCAAGGATTATATCAATGCGAAGCCGGTATGTTCGTTACTTAATCGATTCATTTTTATGATTATTTTCCCCATGTGATCTCTTTTAAATATACATGTTTGACCTGTTTATTTGTAGGAACGACTATCGCGAGAATATCGTCGATTAAACATATTCAAAGCGCGGTTTCGCGAGCGAACAAGGTCAAAGCGGTCGGTTTAGGCCACTCGTGGTGGAAAGAGAATTTCTGTGCAGCAAACGATGGTGTAACGATACCTATTGGAGGCGCCAGTGATATGAAACAGGTTTCAGTGAATCGAGAGAAAACTTTAGCGAAAATCGGGTGCGGTATTACGATCAGAGACGTGTTGACAAAGTTAGAGAAGGTTGGATATACGCTACCGACGTTTCCGTGGTATATTGATCAAACGTTATGTGGAGCTATCGCTACTGGTTCACACGGAAGCTCTTTGAAATTCGGTTCGCTATCGAGCGAGGAGATGTTATTGGAGATGGAGGTCGTTCTCGCGAGCGGCGAGTTGAAGAAAATTTCTCGCAAAGATGATAAAGAGTTGTTCTCCGCATTTGCTGTAAGCACTGGTAGGCTAGGCGTAATCGTTTCTGTTACGATGAGGATTGAGAGGAACTCGAGAACGGAAAGACATGTTGAAGTGAAGAGCACTGAAGCGCTTATTGAAGAAATCGATAACGCGGCGAAGGAATATAAAAAGAACAACTTTCGCATAACAGAATCGTTAATGAACAGACTCGACACTACACAATTTTTGTGGTTTTTGACGCGAGGAGACGCAAAAAATGCAGTTTGGCGCGCTCGATTTGTTACTCGCCCATCGATTGCAAAAGATGCGACGGCATTCTCCGCGGCTGAAGATGAATATTGGGAAGGGAAAATTCAAGACTTCAACGAAGCAAACGAAACGCCTGAGAACGCGGCACAACGTTCGCTCGGTCGTTTCCAAGAGCGCTTGTGGTCGCGAAGTCGAAATCAAAACAACGGCGGATTATCGACTCCGAACGTACAAATGTACCAAACGACGCAATATGACCGACAACCACGAAACGTTGAACAAAGGGGCGAGGTCCCACAACTATCATCACCGTCATCGAGCGAGTTAGTTGGATACTTACTCGAAAAGGACTGGTTACCTGCGCAAGACTTGTCGAAACGCGACGCGTTGGTCTCTCAAAGGTTTGAAATGTCTTCAAACGCGCCCGACGCTAACATGTACGACCAATACGAAGTCGCCGTACCGCTCGAGAAAGCAGCCGATTGCATGCGCGCGGTGTATGCAAAGAGTCAAGAAATGTTTGGAAACACGCGCGAAACGATCGCCAGAGCTGGTTTAAGAGTACCAATATTAATTCGAATCGTAAAAGCGGAACCTGAAAACTTGCTCTCGTTATCCTACGACGGCGTTAAGGTTTACTTCAACTATGAAGATTATTTAAAATACTCGTCGCGTTCACAAAACGAACCGAACAAAGCGTTTCGCGAAATATCCACCGTCCTCCTCTCGACCAAGTGTTCATCCGGTCGCAATCATTGGGGGAAAGCAAAAGACTACGAAACGCTCGCAAAGGTCTCGCACTCGGTCTCGAAGCAGTTCTCCGAAAACTTCTGTTCGTTCGGTTGCGCCGCGAAAGCTCTCGATCCTTTGCGAAAATTCGAAAGCTTATGGCAAAGAGGCTGGAAATGGGACTCGAAAGCGCTCGAGTGCGGGTGCTACAAAGACGCTCTTAAAAGCGAGTTCGTTTACGATTCCGCGCGTTGCGGCTGGTGGTGCGGAGACAGTCGCTTCTGATTTCTTTCAACGAGACGAGAGTTCTGTGCGTAATATCTTCTCTGCACTCTCTTTCAAACGAACCACCGTTTTCGTTTTCCTCGCTCTTTCATCCGTATTTTGACCTACTACTAGGTTCTGACGCAATACGTCCTTATTCGTTCCGTCCAATCCGTCTTGGTCGCAAGTTTACGTTTTAGAAAAATAATAAAAATATCGCGCACAAAAAACGAGTTCATTTTCTCACTTAAAATAGCTCGTTAACACGAAGCTCTTCTTCGATTAAGTAGCTTGTTATTAAGTTTTCGAGCTAAAGATATTCACCGCTTGGTGCGGTCGACATTTTGAACCGTCTTCGTCCGCGCTCGCGCACGTCTTAACAAAAGTTAATTCTTTTTATATCTCAGCATATATCTACTACGCATCATCGTGTTGCATATCTTGGAATGGTGCTGCAGACTTTCTCGTTCCAAGTCGCTCGTTTGAAACAAATCTGCTGCGCAAAAGTGCGAAGAAGTGGTAGGCGATCGATTGCGAGAGCGCAAAGCGCATCACAGGCCGTTGCTGCTTCAGGAAATTATGTGTTTTATGATGATTGGCTAAAAAAGGACGGGATACAAATGATAAAGAATGGAATTCGCGAAAACGTTTCATGTCACGATCGTAATCGTCGTCGTAATAAGCATAGATCTTTCTCGATGAGTAGTAATAATAGCGATTCGGATGCGGAAGAACCTCAGGCGAGAAAGCGATTATCGAAGAAAGAGGCCGAAGAAGCGGCGAAGAAGGCTTTGATCCAAGCGATGGGGGGGAAGAGGGATAGACTGAAGAAGTTCGATAACGGCGGCGGTAACGGCGGGTTCTTCAACTTTTCGAGGACCGGCGGCGGTGGCGGTGACGGTGGCGACGATGGAGGGCGAGGGACTTTACAAGTTTTGTTCTTAATAGCTTGCGCGGTGTTTACGTTTTACGCGATTAAACCGGCGTGCGCTCTCGTCGTGAATTTGATATATTACGTGTTTAAGATCCCGACTGGGTGGCCCGGGGACGAAGAACCGGTTGATCCGCGCGAGATTATTGGTCAAAGTACTACTGGTATGGCCGATGCGGATATCATATCAAAGTACGGTATGGACGACGACGACGACGACGACGACGACGAATGAAAAAAAAATTTAAACGCGAAAGAGAGACACAATATATACACACATAGCGCACACAGCAACAACAACAACAACGACCGTAGATCAACAATCACGTATAACTATTAATAATAATATCTACATCTCGCGACGAAGATTTCAACTGAACGGTATCCAAGGATCTCCTCGGCAAATAAACGAGACCGGTTTCGCGTCGCGAACGACTTCGCGCTCACGAAAACGCAGCAACCGAATCGATCGCGCGTCCGTGCGTCCGAATTCTCATCGTCGGAACAACAACGAAAAAACGCCAATCGATGTCTCAGTCGTGCTAAAATGTGATCGACGCGAGACCGAGAACTCGTCGTATCGCTTACTCGCTTATTCAGATATTCACTCCTTTCAGAAAGCGTCATAAAAACTTATTCATATCGCTTTTTAAAATGGTCAAGCACTGTGAATCTGCGGATGAATTCAAAGCCTTAAAGACTGGATCGAAACCCGTACGTACACATTAACTTAACACGCGCATCTTTTCATCCGTCTCTCTGCCTTGGATACATCGCTTCGTGTATGCGCCGTATCGTATTCGCAAGCGGCCGACGAGCGAGATCTTCGTTTTTGCGAGAGATCTGTTTTGGAAACCTTTTTTGTTCCAATTCTTTCTTTTGCAGAAGAAAAGGCAAAAAGAGGAAAGATATCGAGAGATCCGTCGCGAGATCGTAAGAGCGAACGAATCCGTGTCGCGCGTCGCTTTTTTTTCGATGCGCTTGGAGATGCGCGTTTATTGTTTACGTTTTGCGAGTTTATGTGTTTGATTTCGAATTTTTACGATATTTTCTTTTAAAGCAAGGGAGTGCCGTTTCGTACGCGACGAACGGATTTCGATTGACTGACAAGATCGATTTTCGCGTTTCTCTCTCTCACTCGCTCGCTCGCGATGAATAACAGTTATTGGTCGATTTCACGGCGACGTGGTGCGGACCGTGCAAAATGATTGGACCATACTTTGAAGAGCTCGCGTTGAAGTTCCCGGACGTCGTATTCGTGAAGGTTGATGTGGACGAGTTGGACGACGTCGCGGCGGCGTGCGGGATCTCGGCGATGCCGACGTTTCAGTTGTATTCAAACGGGGTCATGGTGAAGGAGATGTGTGGCGCGGATAAGGCGAAATTGGAGGCGTTGGCGAACGAAGCGAACGATTTGTAAAGTGTGGTCGTTTGTGATATCTAGAGTCATTTGATTGTTTTTATGAAAACTTCTTCTTCTTCTTCTTCTTCTTCTTATTTACACCGGAACACCGCCGTCGTTGTCGTCGTTAGATGGACCACCTGTGGCCCAGCCAGGGGGTAGACTTCCACCACCACCGCCTCGTTTGTTCGGATTCACCGTTGGCGTTAACAACCTTTCGTCTTTGTATTCAACAGTCGCTTCGGCGTCTCGTAAAAAACTACCAAACGCTACGGCTTCCAATACTAAACGTCTTTGCGCTGCGTATGGCAACGTCAAAGTCTCAACATCGTTATTCGCAACGACTTCTTGCACTCGTTGCATGAGCTCTTGCGGCGTCGTCGCGTTATCGCCCACGGCTTCCATTAATTCTTTCTGCAAATCTTCCAACGAACCGAACAGCGCGCCGGTTTGGCGTTCGGCTAAGGCGACACCTTCGAGAGAAACAATGCGAGCGGTCTTGGCAAGGATTTCACCGTTGAATGTTTGAACGTATTGTTTCAACGTTAATTTCCCATTCTCTGGAGTATCTACGCGTTGGTTTTGGTTATTACGAATTTTTGCTCGTTCTTCTTCGTTGAAACCTCCAAAGAACTCGTCGCCGGCATAATTCGTTGGATCATCCTCGGCTTCATCCATTGAATCCATTGCCGATGCCGCGTTGAATACGTTCTCTAAAGCTTTCGCGGAATCCATTGGATTCTGCGGCAAAGTCCCGAGCGCTCGATCGAGCTGAAACCTCTTATCGACCCTTCTCACGAAATATCCGAACATTATCGAAGCCGCGTATACTTGAGCTGCTTGTAACTTCGACATCCTCACTAATTGACTCGGCCACGCATTCGCCGCTTCAGGACCTAAAGCGGCCATCAAATGATCCCTCACCATCTCGAGCGCCTCGGACGAATGCACGCCAGTCGTCAACTTTGTCAAATCGATCGTCTTCCAAAACGTCTCGTCGTTCAACGGGGGCAACATATCTACCCCGGACGTCATAAACTTATGTATTACCGCGCAATACATCGCATCCTCAACCGCTCTGCGTCTGTCCATTCTCTTAATATCTTCGATTCGTTTATATAAAGTCAAGCTCGTTCGGTCCGTTTTCTCTGCTGCTTCATTCGGTTGCCCACCTCTCTTCGCGGCGGAATCGATCTCGTCGCTCAGTTTCTCTAAAACGGATTCCATGGCCGCATCGAAGTTCTGCAAGTCCGTGGATAGAATGTATTCGAGCATTTGTCCATTCGCCGTGTTCGGTTTCGCCGGTGCTAATCTGTTGTTGTTGTTGTTGTTGTTGTTACTATCGTTCTCAAAATCTTTATCTTTGGATTTGATTACGGTCCGTAAATATCTTCGTTTCGTGCGCATCTTCGCCCCGATCTCGTTCCTCTCATTCGCTCGTCTCACTCCAATTAAAGCGAGCTGCGATGCTAGCGCGTTAGTCATCGATGACTGCGATGCAGACGATGAAGGAATCATCTCCGTCTCTCTCTTCAAAAGTGAATTATTCGTAAAGTTCGAATTACAAAGACAGGGCGGGCTAATTTTGTTTAGCAGAGCCGTTCGTTTCCCTCGGTTATGGTGAAAATTTCTTTTCCTTATTGGCAACGGTAATCGTTACTGTTTATGCGCTTTTTTGTAAAAGAACCCGTGGTCTGTTGATTAATTAATTGATCGATTGATTGATTGATTACAGTGTGTGAATATATAGAAGACTGAAGTAAAGTTCTGAGTCTTATTTCTTTCTTTTTCTTCGTTCTTTCTTTTTTTCTTTTTTTCTTTTTTCTTTTTTCTTTTTTTTCTTTCTTTTTTTCGAAGAAGAAGAAGAAGAAGAAGAAGAAGAAGAAGAACTTAAATCTCATTATGAGATCAGAAAAAACAGAGTTCCGCGCGCGTTGAGATAAATAGAAAGATACACTATCAGTGATACCGATAATGGTAATGGTCAGGAAGAAGAGTACGCCGAAGAGGAATTTGAGGAATAACACGTTACAGATATTGACGGAGAGAGTAGAGAGTTTAGAGCGCGAGCGAGCTCGAGAACAAGAAGAGGAAATGAATAATACGATCTGTTTGGCAGTTCCAAGAAGAAGAGATCTTGGTCAACGCAGTGCAGGAGCAGGAGGACGAAGAAGACATGTCTGTGAAGTTTGCGATAAAGATTTTGCGAGTGCTAGTGCTTTGACAATACACAAGCGTATACATACGGGCGAGAAGCCGTTCAAATGCAGAGTGTGCGATAAAGCGTTTAATACAAAAGGCAATTTGACTATTCACTCTAGAACTCACATGCTCGTCACTCCGTTCATGTGTGGCACGTGCAATAAAGCGTTCACGAGTGCCAAGGATTTGACGAGACATCTTCGCACGCATACTGGCGAGAAGCCGTTCAAATGCAGAGTGTGCGATAAAGCGTTTAGTGATAAAAGCGCTTTGACTGTTCACTCTAGAACTCACATGTCTGTCACTCCATACATGTGTGGAACGTGCAATAAAGCGTTTTTGAGTGCGCAGCATTTGACATATCATCTTCGCACGCATACTGGCGAGAAGCCGTTCAAATGTGAAGTTTGTGCTCGAGCGTTTACGCAACAAAGCAATTTGACTCAACACATGGGCGTACATACCGACATTCAGCCATTTAAGTGCGATTGCGGGAAAGCATACAAAGCTCGCAGTAGTTTATCATATCACAAGAGAACTCAGAAGCATTAGAAAATATAAACATACATATACACATTGTTAATAACAGAAGAGAAATACACCTAACTAAACATCGTGAAACTTACTCTGAACGAAGGGAAGACTTTCCCATCAGCAGCATCAGTTTTCAGTTATTACGAGATCTCAAATAAAGTAGGGAATTAAATCAAGTTCTTCATAATAAACACGCGCGTGCTTCACAAGTTTAATAGATTCAATAATAATTAATAGTAATGGTCAGAAAGAAGAGCAAACCGGTAAGGAATTTGAGGAATAACACGTTACAGATATTGACGGAGAGACTAGAGAGTTTAGAGCGCGAGCGAGCTCGAGAACAAGAAGAGGAAATGAATAATACGATCTGTTTGCTGGCAGTTCCAAGAAGAAGAGATCTTGGTCAACGCAGAGGATCAGGAGGAAGAAGACATGTCTGTGAAGTCTGCGATAGAGATTTTGCGAGTGCTAGAAATTTGAAAAGACACAATCTTATACATACTGGCGAGAAGCCGTTCAAATGCAAAGTTTGTGATAAAGCGTTTAGTGATAAAAGCAATTTGACTGTTCACTCTAGAACGCACATGTCTTTCACTCCATACATGTGTGGAACGTGCAATAAAGCGTGTTTGAGTGCCAGCAATTTGACACTTCATCTTCGCACGCATACAGGCGAGCGGCCGTTCAAATGCAAAGTTTGTGCTCAAGCGTTTACGCAACAAGGCAATTTGACTCAACACATGAGCTTTCATACTGGCGAGAAACCGTATCAATGTCACGTTTGCGCGAAAGCGTTTGCGCAATTCGGTAATTTGGTTAGACACGTGCGCGTACACACCGGCATTCAGCCGTTTAAGTGCGATTGCGGGAAAGCATTCAAAGATCGAAGCGGTTTGTCCAAGCACAAGAGAACTCATAAACATTAGAGAATATTAACAAATATACGTACTTTTACTATACTCGCGGGTCTGGCGAAATACTCGGCAAGCGAAAAGACATCATCAATCGAAAATCCACACTTTTCCCCACAATTCTTTTAAATCTGATTGTGTAGCTTCATGAGCTCACGAAGATGCTTCTCTCGGCAACGAAGCGGGCTCTCATTGAACGACCTCGAATCGAGATTAGAGAACTGCGCAACGAATTCGATTTTCTCCTTTGTTAGATCGTTCCCTTCGCTTGGCAGAGAAGAACAAAAACGAAATTCTTCTTCGACTGTGCAACAGAGTATTCCTAGGGAAGATAATAGCAAGAATACTAGGGAAGATAATAGGAATAGGAATAATAATAATGATCATCGTAATAATAATAATAGCATCAAACGATTACCGTCCTTGCGAGAACAAATGCGAAAACTGTCAAAAATCGTGCACCCGGACATACTGTCAACATGTAGCAAAGAACAGAGGGAGAATAACATGGATGCGTTGGCGGAATTGAACGGCGTCGTCGACGCGATCACGAAGGAGAGGAGATTACCGAAAGGCGGCGTGAAGAGGTTGAAGTTTTATTTCTACGATAGGAATGGAAGGAGTGGTTTGAGAAAGAGATCGAACGATGATGATGGAGATGATAGGAATGAAGAAGATGATGATGAAGAGACGAACGAGATTGTGAAAGAAGCGAAGTTCTTGTTAAAGACGAGCGGCGGCGATTGTCGAAACGTGTTGAAAGAAAGCTTGAGGGCGTTGTTTAAACAGTTGGCGATCGAGCCGGTAGAGTTTACTTGGGAGGCGACGGATTGGAATAATTTAGGCACCGAGGAAGACATTGAACGCGAAAGGTTTTATGAAGAGCAGAAGAGGCAAACAGGCGAATACGAGAGAATGGTGAGCGAACAAGATTTGAGGGAAATGAGCGAGAAAGAGATAAAACGAGAGCAGAGGAGGAACGATAAGTTAAAGGAGGATTTGACGCAAATGGATTTTTTGTTCGAAGGCATCGCGTTCGTGCCTTGGATACCGGAAGATGAAGATGGGAGAGTTAGGAGAGATAGTATGGCGAAAGAAGTTGTCCCAAAGTTACGACAGAACGGATGGAATTTGAAGAACGAGACTTTGAAAGATATTTGGAGAGGCAAGAGAGATCGCGTGAAGTTGTTAGAAGGTTTAGACGGCGCGTCAGCCGCCGCCGTGCATGCAATTCTGAGACATTCCGAAATTGCCGAAAAAAGGCTCGGACTGCCTTTAATGAAAAACACGGAATCGTTCGAATGGTTAGATTTGAAAAAAAACTAGCTTAGCTTCATTAAGATTAGATTAAAATGTGTATGTATATATACGTACTAGTACCAATAGTATGTGTAAAAGTGTATCTCTTTTGTGAAAAAGTTGTAGAGATCGATTGAGATCGATCGATCAATAGGTTAAGTTTTTAACGAGAAACGTCTGGATGAGAGTAAATCAATACGTACGCCTCTCGCTCAAATTTTTCTGTCTCGTTTAAGCGTCCATTCGATGTTCCAATCGTGTTCTCATCGTAAGTTGTCCAAGTTTCTTTTACTACGCCTTTCTCGATTGTTCTGTTCCGAACGTGGAGGGTAGTGCGCCCGTCGAGATCGTCGTCTTTTTCGGCGGTATTATTAATATTATTCGCGAGTACTACTTTCAAGTCGTATACGCCGTCCGATTTTGGTTTTGAAACTGTATCGGCGTGCGAACTCGAAATATCGTGATGATATCTTTGAGGGGGGTTCTTAAAGTCTGTCGTCTTCGGAACGTTTGTAACGGGAAGCGTTTTTGGTATTTCAAATCTCCAGTCAATCTTACGTTTCTCGTTCACGCTCGGATCGTCTTTTTTCGTTTTCCATACGAAACGATTCAAATGGATAATCAAATAGCGAGGAAGCTGCTTTAATAAGCGCGTTTGCTCTGCAGCGTCGGCTCCGCATTTCACGCAGCGGTGTTCGATCGTTTTCGTCTTCGTAAAGAAGTCTCTTAAGGAAACTTCGAGTGGGTGAGATTTCGACTTTAACAGAGGCATATCGAGCGACACGTGCATGGCAGTTTCTTCGTATTTTTGTTTTTCTGGGCACGCGATACACGATACACGAACCTCTGCTTGCATCTCAAAGTTGCGACGACATGGACATCTGGTTTCGTAGACGGATAGGTTTTCGCGCCCTAACGAAGACAAAAACGCTGACTCCTTCTCCTTCGCTTCTTCTTCTACCACTTTCCTCTTGGCCGCTTCCTCTTGCGCAATGATTTCAGCGAAGCTAAGTTCAGTAGTATCCAATATCGTTTCTGCTGAAACAACAGCGTTCTGCTGCTTCGTGTTTGTAAGAACTTGTTTTGAAATCTTAGCTAACGAACCGCCTTTGTGCACGTCCGCGATTTCTTCCGCGCACGTTTCTAAACAATTCAATAAAGCACGAATGACATCACAACCACCATTACTTCCTTTCTTTAAAACCACCGCCTTTCTCAAACTATCAACGCTCTCTTCTGTCGGCAGTTGCACCAAAATTTCTCGAAACGTCGGGAAGAACGAACCTTTGCGCCATAACGCGGCGTTTGCGATCAACTCCACGTCGTTCGAATCTTCTTCGGCCAAGCAAGTGCACTGCCTCAAAGCTTCCACGCAGTACTTCCAGCAATTCTTTTTATTCGCTTTCTCTTTCCCATCATCTTTCTCTTTTCCGTCCTCCTCTTTCTGGTGTTTCACGAAAACCTCCGCCTCCCTCTGCAAACAAAGTTTCTGCTTCTTCTTTTGTTCTTCTCTTTCGTTCATTTGCGCCGAGCCAGGGATCATCGAATACGCGTCTCCATAATCATCCTCTAACTCATTCGTGAGCATTTTCTTCTTCTGTTTATTAGGCGTCTTCAACTCTAAAGAATTCGCGCGAGTACTGTTATGTATCGAGACGTTTACGAACGGAATAAGTCCTTTTTTACGCGTATTTTCTTCGTTCGCGTTCGTTAACGCAGAGATCGCTTTACGACGCGACGTCATTTTATCGGTACACGAAAATCGAATGAAAAGACCGTTCTTTTATTGCCTTTGTTCGTTCCGAGTTTATTGAAGATTAATTGATGTTCGCGATAAATCGAGTTCGATCTGATCTTTTAAAGAAACGAGCTCGCTCTCAAACTTTTTAAACGCGAAGAGCAGTATTTTAGAGTTGTATTTCTTCCGCGATTGACAAATATGTTGTGCATGTTTATGTTTTCTAATGTTTATGAGTTCTCTTGTGATTGGATAAACCACCGGACTGTTTGAATGCTTTTCCGCAATCGCACTTAAATGGCTCGATGCCGGTATGAACGCGCACGTGAGCAACCAAAGCACAGAAATGCGCAAACGCTTTCTCGCAAACGTGACATTGATACGGTTTCTCGCCAGTATGGATGCTCATGTGTTGAGTCAAAGCGCCTTGTTGCGTAAACGCTTTAGCACAAACTTTGCATTTGAACGGCTTCTCGCCAGTATGCGTGCGAAGATGTACTTTCAAAGCTGCTGCACTCAAACACGCTTTATTGCACGTTCCACACATGTATGGTGTGACGAGCATGTGAGTTCTAGAGTGAACAGTCAAACTGCCTCGTTGCGTAAACGCTTTATCACACTCTCTGCATTTGAACGGCTTCTCGCCCGTATGTATGCGCGTGTGCATTGTCAAACCATACGCGTCACGAAAATCTCTATCGCAGACTTCACAGACATGTCTTCTTCTTCCTCCTGATCCTCTGCGTTGACCAAGATCTCTTCTTCTTGGAACTGCCAAACAGATCGTAGTATTCATTTCTTCTTCTTCTCGAGCTCGCTCGCGCTCTAAACTCTCTACTCTCTCCGTCAATATCTCTAACGTGTTATTCCTCAAATTCCTCTTCGGCGTACTCTTCTTTCTGACCATTACTATTAATTATTACTTACAGTAAGTGTATCTTTGTTCTTAAGCGCGCGCGTTTGTTTACTAAAGCGAGATCTGATTTTAAAATCCATCGCTGCCGCACATTTTATAAAACTTGTTTAATACTACCAGTAAAACCCTAAACCCTAAACCCTAAACCCCCAACGAAATCTTCACAACAGAACTCTTCCCCTACTAAAAATCAAATCTCATTTATCGAGAAAGTAAAGATACGAGATCGAATAAAGAGAGCGATGAACCGACGCAAAAAGAAAACCAGCGAATCCAAGTTCCTCTCCCAGTGCACGATAACGTTCACGAACGAATCGATGAAAGAACGAATGATCGAAACACAAAAGGCGACCGTAACGATTTCTCAACAAATCGGTTTATGCGTTTCAGTGTTCGCGTCGATTTGGTTAATGAGGGAACGAGAGATTGAAGCGAAGGTCGTGTTGGAAGTACTGTCGTGCGTAGGATTCGTTGGTTCGGTTTTGTTGAGGGATGATGATTTCGATCGCGGTGTCGATCGCGATGATGAAAAAAAAGAGCGGAAGATGAATAGAGTGATGATGGATGGGAAATTTCCAAGATTTCAGCGCATAGGTAATCGAGTACTGAGGCGCTTTAAACTCGGCGTAGGTATCGTAGTCGCAGTAGCGATCTCGTCTCCGTTATTTTTGACGATGACTGCGTCGGTATCGGATGATACAGCGATTGCATTAGCGACTGTTCTAATGTTTGCGCATTTAGCGACGCACGATTATCGCGTCGAGAGTTCGAGTTTTGGGAACGCGATGGAAGGCGTGAGTTTGGTTTCGGCGATATTTTCTTCGAGTTTGATGGCGAGTAGGTTGGATAAGTTAGTCGATGCGTTTGCGTGCGCGTTGTTAGCCGTGAGCGCGTTTACGATGTCGATGCCGTTGAGGAGACAAATCAGGAAAGACGGGATGTTTTTAGGTGATTTTTTGGTCACGTGTGTAGCGCATTCCGTTGCGGTCTGGTTATTACGGAAAGTCGATCATAGGTTTGGCATGATTTATGTGAGCTTAATTAGCAGTTTTATAGTAGTAGTGCCAGTTTTGTTCGCAACGACGAGAAGAACGTGTAAGATGAAAATAGAAGGGCCGTGGGAGGAGGCGAAACCTGAATTAGATTTAATGAAAAACCAAGGCGGGAATCGCGCAGCCGGAGTCCCGATTTTTCGACACATGCTCGCAAACGCGCCGACGAGTAGAGTAGTAGAATAGTAATATAGTAATTAAGTTAAGTGTAATGAATTCTTTGTTTCAATCTTCTTTTTTAAAAAGCGAAGGGGAAGAGCTCGTGTGTGCTTCAGAACACCGTTTTTACATCGGTTAACCACGCACAACTTATCAATCCGCGCTTTGCTGCTATACTTCTAATTTCGAATCTGTTTTTTTCTTTTTCTTTTTCTTTTTCTGTTAGTTTAATTTTCTTTTCTCTTACATTGTCTCGCTGTGTGTTCATATTCATTTTCATGATATTTATTCTTCTTCATCTTCGTCTCCCTGCGGGCTCATCGTTGGAGCTTGCGGACTATACATCACACCACTATCGGATGGACTGTAAATCGGCGAAGTAGGAGAAGTCGATGGCGACAGCGTTTGTCCCGTAGGAGAATACTGAGGTGAAGTTGGACTATACGCTGGCGATGTAGGACTATACGCTGGCGATGTAGGACTATACGCTGGCGAGGTCGGACTGTAAGCAGGACTCGTCGGACTATACGCCGGCGATGTAGGACTGTAAGCTGGCGAGGTCGGACTGTAAGCTGGCGAGGTCGGGCTGTAAGCAGGACTCGTCGGACTATACGCCGGCGATGTAGGACTATAAGCAGGACTCGTCGGGCTATACGCCGGCGATGTAGGACTGTAAGCTGGCGAGGTCGGACTGTACGCAGGACTCGTCGGACTATACGCCGGCGATGTAGGACTGTAAGCTGGCGAGGTTGGACTGTAACCAGGACTCGTCGGACTGTAACCACCGCCGCTTGGACTGAAACCGGGTAAACCAGCGCCTGCAGCGCCACTGGAACCATAATCATAATTCGCCGGTGAAAACTGCATGCTCGCATCGAACGGTGATCTGAAACCGGCCGTAGGAGACAAAAGCATTGGCGACGAGCCGCCAGGCGTTCTCGCCATCTCGTCTCTTCCAGGAGTCATACTCATCATGCCAGCGCCAACACCTTGTGGATTGCCAAACAAATCCAAATCAATCGCATCTTTAAGCATCTCTTCGTTAAGATGGACACCGAATTCACCAGTGCCAACTGGACAGAACTGTCCAAGCATGATATTTTCACTCACACCAGTCATACCGTCCCTCTCGGCAAACGCCGCAGCTTCCAAAAGGATATCGACCGTTTCTTCGAACGAGCAACGCATCAATGGACCAGTTTCGTTACGGTTGATACCGTGACGTGTGATTGACATCAAGTGTCCTCTGTAAGTCATCACTTCAACAAGAATCGCCAAATGTCTATAGTTCACATACGAGCCATCGAACTCAATAACACCTCTAAGTTCTTTCAACAACGCGTTACGGACTGCTTCAATGCCAAGCACTGTAATGACTTCGACGAGATGATTCGATGTCGTACGTGAAAAGTCAACATCTGGATGTGCCATAACTTCGAGCAAGTTACAACCTTCCGTATCGAGCATCCATTCCGAGTGTTTCTCAAACGTCCCGGTTGTTTCATTGAGACGCGTTGAATTCGCTTCGCGAATGAAAACCTTCTTAATGTCTGGAATACCTCTCAATGCGAGCGTCGATAACAACTGCGCTTCGATGCGTCGGAGGAAGACTTCATCTTCAACGACACCGTCGTCGGCATCGGCGCCCTTGCCTTCAGGTGTGATCAGTCGCAAACGTAAAATGAGCTTTTCGCTGTTATCATCGTTAAAGATGACGTGAATATCGTCTTGGAACTCTTCTGAGATTCTCTCTGCGACATCGGCCATGGAAAGTTTCTTATCGACCATCATTTCTCGGTTCAATTCAATTCTTAACAACCATGGAGATATTCTGTTCGGATCTATTTCTTCATCTGGCATTTCGTAGTATGATTTAACAAACTCTTTATCAAACGGAATCACTGTAGATTGCACATCTGGATCGTACCAAATCTCCGTCATGGCCGCAACTGAGGCCAAAGTCGTATATTCTAAAGTAGCCTGGACGTTTTTCGCATGACCACGATCACTGGCGAGTTCTTTTCGCAACGCAACCGTTAAAGATGGCGTTTTAATCGACTTTGCAATGTTGATTATCTCCTTCAATCGAGGGACACCCAACGTGACGTTCTTAGCGGAAACACCAGCAAAGTGAAACGTATTCAACGTCATCTGCGTCGCCGGTTCACCAATAGACTGCGCTGCAACTGTACCAATACCATCGCCCGGTGGCGCAAGCGCTTGCTTGAACCTCGATTCAATTTCACCAATAATCCAGTCAAACGCGGCGACTCCGAGCTTATGTTCTTTCATTACGCGTTTCGTAGCCAAGCACGCGCGGACTTGCGCGTAAAATAAAATCGTCGCGTTTCTTTGCGCCTCGATCGATAACTCGTCTTTACCAGGTACAACGATAAGTTTCGACAGTAAATTGCGAACGGAAGTGATGATGTGTTCAGGGTCTAATTCGTTCTCCATATATGCTTTGACATCCGTCTTTTTCGGATTTGCGTATTCTTTTTGTGCGTTCCAAACAATTCGCTTCAAGTTCACTGGCAAGTGCACGGAAGGATCGCCATTGGAAAGCGTGTATCTCAAATTAACGCGATCTTTTAATAATGTCTCCCACTCAAGATCTAAAAGTGACCGTTTCTCTTGATCTCGAGCAACGGCATCCGCGCGCTCGTCGGTCATCCAGCCGTCGCTCCAACCCGGAATGTCTGGATCGACGCGAAACTTTGCTTCAAACTGCGAGTTCGACAAACGCAACGTATCAACGCTTTGCGATTCAACTGCCGTTGCATCCATACCATCTTCACCGTAGAGAAACTGAATGACATCACCAACCGAGTTTCTAACGGTGCCATCGTACTTGACGATGACATCCTCCATCGCCTTGACCAGACGTCTTTGAATATAACCAGTTTCAGAAGTTTTAACCGCGGTATCAATGAGACCTTCACGACCGCCCATCGCGTGGAAGAAGAACTCTTGAGGAGTTAAACCACGAAGATAGGAGTTTTCTACAAATCCTCGAGATTCTGGACCGAAATCATCCTTGGAAAAGTGCGGCAAACTTCTATCGACGAAGCCGTATGGGATACGCTTACCTTCAACGTTTTGCTGTCCGACGCACGCGCACATTTGCGAAATGTTCAAAAACGAACCTTTTGAACCAGCTTGTACCATCATTTTAACGTTGTTTGAGTCTTTGAGCGAAGATTGGGCGGCAGTACCGGCATCATCTCTCGCCTTGTTCAAAATCTGGTTAACTTTTTGTTCGAACGATTGTTGCATCGACATACCCGGTTGCGATTCTAACTCACCATTTTGAGCGAGTTTGATCACCGCTTTGACGTCACTCTTCGCCTTTGTAATCGTGTCATTAATAGTACGCATAGTACCATCATCGGCAATAGTATCGATAATACCGCACGTAAAACCATGGTGTAAAATCCAATAGTTTACGAGTTTTTGCATGTCGGAGATTAATCTGCACGCCGCAGTTGGTCCCCATTCTTCCCATGTGACGTGAATTAAACCGCCTCCGCCTGATCCCATAGTTTTCTTGCAAAAAGTCCCAGTGAGTAGCTCACCACGTTCGATTCTGACACCGGTATCGTCTACACTGAAGTCCATGTCGTCGGCGTCGCGCGCCCAAGAAGACGTCCTAATCAAGTTCACGTGCGGAAGCATCATTGTAAAGACTTGTTTCCCGGTCCATAACGGTTCTGGTTTGAGAATGGCCGGTTTAGGAACTTTCCCGTCCCAGTTCTCGAGCCACATGATGATATTCATGAGCATATCTTTCTTAATGAACGTTTCACGAGAAGTCATTTTTCGGCATCCCAAAAGCGTATCTTGCACGATTGCCATAACCGGTTTATTCGCTTGCGGAGAGACGATCATTTTAGGAACCATCATCAACTCTTGAACTTCCGCGCGCGTCTCATACGACTGTGGCAAGTGCATGTTCATTTCATCACCATCGAAATCTGCGTTATATGGCGGCGTTACCGAAATATTCATACGAAAAGTAGAATACGGCATGATGCGCACGCGATGACCCATGATAGACATCTTATGCAAAGAAGGCTGCCTATTGAAAAGGACCACGTCGTCGTTCTTCATATGTCTCTCAACTCGGTAACCAAACTCAAGCTTTTTTTCCGAAGCTTTCTTTAAAAATCTCAAGTCCAAACGTTGTCCATCTTCGCGGATAATATATTTTGCTCCAGTCTGCCCAGGCGGCGGGTGAGGTCCGTTCTCGACCAATCTCGTAAGTTCATCAATATTATAAGGCGTCACAGTTTCTGGGTACGTCATGTTTAATGCAATCGACCAAGGAACGCCGAGCTGATCGAGCATTAAGTTTGGATCTGGCGTAATAACAGTTCTCGCTGAAAAATCAACGCGTTTCCCCATCAAATTCCCTCTAATTCTCCCGGCTTTACCTTTTAATCTTTCCGAAATTGATTTAATTGGACGTCCTGATCGAGTCATCGCTCTCGGCTGACCGGCAACGGTATTGTCCATGAATGTCATGATGTGATATTGCAACAACTCGGCGAATTCGTCGATGACATGCGCCGGTGCACCGTTTTGTTCTTGGCGTTGTAAATTTTTATTCGTTCGAACAATTTCCATGAGCTTGACTGTTAAATCATCTTCCGAACGCGTAGACGCGTCGAAAGAAACAGACGGTCTCACTGGTGGAGGCGGAATTGGCATTACTTGCAAAATGAACCAATCCGGCCTCGCCTGTTCGGGGTTTAATCCAAGCAAACGGCAATCTTCGTCGGAAATATTTTTCAAAATCTGCAACGCTCTTTCAGCGGTTATTTGCAACTTTCGCTCTCCGCCGTCCGGTAATAACTCTTCGTCACACTTTTCAAAATTCGCGGTTATCTTCATACCCTCAACTCTGTACTGAGGCTGTGCCGTACCAGTATGCGGACACTCCGTTCTCGTCTTACACGCCTCTGTCAACTTCTTCAATCGATGCTTCGGATTTTTAATCCTCATGATTTGCTCAAACCTCGAATCCGTCTCCGGGTCTAACAAAATCCTCGAACTTGAATACCCGACACATCTCAAAACCCTTAAAACGACGTTCAAGAATCCGTGATGATACACCGGTTTCGCTAACTCCAAGTGCCCGAAATATCCAGGGTTATGCACTGAATCCGCCCCGTCCGTTTCGCAGACTGTTCCTCGATCCATCGTCCCCATGCGCGGGTCGCTCAATCCCCCTCGTTTCGGTTTCCCCTTCTCGTACGTTTCCGATGTCTCAATCTCGCACACGGACATTTTTCGCTATTCATTCGTCGCGCGCGCGTATTTATTGGACGAGATCAAAGATCAAAGAAAGAGAACGCGTAGTCGTTAGTTTCAATCCAGCTCGAATCTGCCCAAAGCAGAAAAAGAAAGAGCAGCCCTTTTCTTCCTCTCTCTCTCTCTTTTAGGCCAATCATCGAATGTTACTAAAACACAAAAACTGGAATCCGATTCTTCATCGAATGTCGATACTCGATGGTCGACCGAACAGGCTTGCACGAACTGCTCGGCACGTACGATCGCGCGTTTGCTTTGACGGAACGAGAAACGAACGAGAAACGAGAAATAAAAAGGATATAATCAAATCCCGATCATCATAATCACAATCTCAATGGTCCAAAATGGTGAAATTAGAAAATGGACGATTCAGAGAGAGGTTTATGACAGAACGAAACTATCGAAGAACGAAAACGTACGATTTCGTCCGGTGATAGGACACCGAACTGCACGGCTTTCACTCGTCTGAGTTCGGCCGTGGAGTGCGGGAACCTGTCCATGATTCCGGACATCTTTTGTCGTCGTTGTTTTTCTTTTTTGTGAAGCCGCGAAAAGGAAAAAAGGAACTGAGAGAAGTGCGCCGTGCTGCACTGCTTTGATTTATTTAGGGTGTTGTGATTTAGGGTGTTGTGCTTTAGGGTTTTAGGCGGAAAAGTAGGGAAAAGAAAGAAATACTATATAAAGTCGCGATAACAAATAGATGTCGCGAATTACAATTAATGACTCCGTCGAAGCGGTATCGTTCGGGTCGAGCGAGAGCTGTTCGCGAGGGATCGTGTGCATTCAGGAGTGGTGGTAAGTTTCATTTAATTTCGATTGAACGTTGGTTTGATTCGATGATTGGAAATAACACGCTTTACTTACATTATGCGCATGTGTGTGTGTGTGTGTGTGTGTGTGTTGTTATCAAATCGATTCGAAATATGTAATAAATAGTAACTCTCTCTCTCTCTCTCTAATAGGGGCGTGAATGAAGGAATTATAGCACACGCGAAGAAGCTTTCGGAAGATCTCGACGCGTTCGTGTTAGTGCCGGATTTGTACAGAGGAAAAGTTGGCGTCGATAAGGAAGAGGCTTCTCATTTAATGGGCGAGCTCGATTTCATGCAAGCCGCGAAAGAGATTGGCGAATGTGCGAGTTATATGAAAGAGAAAATGGTAGGAGCGGAGAAGAAGAAGGTTGGTACGATCGGTTTTTGTATGGGAGGTGCATTATCAATCTTAGGAGGGAGTTTAGCCGAAGACGTCGATGCGATCGTTTGCTTTTACGGCATTCCGAGCGGGTTCGATGTAGAGAAGAATTGTAAGAAACCGGTGTTGGGAATGTTTGGCGAGAAGGATAACTTGGTAGGGTTCTCTTCAAAAGATGATGCCTTGCAATTGAAAGAAAAGTTGAAGAAAAGTGAAGCGAGAGAAGATTCAGATGTGTTGTTCTTTGAAGGCGTCGGTCACGCGTTCATGAACCAGTCGCCAAACCCGTACGAATCGTTCGAAGAGCGAGAGAAATCGCAAGGATTTCCGGCGTATGACGAAACACAAGCGAGTAAAGCGTGGGAAAAAACAAACCAGTTTTTCACGAAATACTTGTAATATATATACAAATGTAATGATAAAGAGAGAGTGAAAGAAGATGTAAACTCGAGATAAAAAATTTTATAGCCTCGATCGCGACGTCGGCGTCGTCGGCGAAATCATTTCTATAGGATTCACTAACGTATCGAAATCTTCCTCGCTCACCAAGTTCAATTCCGAAGCAGCTTCTTTCAAAGTGGTTCCTTCTTTATGCGCTTTCTTGGCAATCTTTGCCGCTTTGTCGTAACCGATGTGAGGATTTAACGCCGTTACGAGCATTAAGCTGCTTTCTAGATGTTTTTGAATTTGTTCTAAATTCGGTCGTAAGCCCGAAACGCATCTTTCCGCAAAGCTTTTGCTCGCATCCGCTAATAGCTCGATTGATTGTAAATTATTATAAGCGATTAGAGGTTTCGCGACGTTGAGTTCAAAATGCGAGAGCGAAGCACTTCCAGCCGAAATCGCGCAATCGTTCCCAATAACTTGCGCGCATACCATCATCAACGCTTCGCATTGCGTCGGGTTCACTTTTCCGGGCATGATCGAAGACCCTGGCTCGTTTTCGGGTAATAATAATTCACCCAATCCGGCTCTAGGCCCGGAGCCTAAAAATCTTACATCATTCGCTATTTTTGACAAAGACAATGCAACGGTTTTTAACATTCCTGACAAGGCTACTTGCGCGTCGTGTGCGGCCAGAGCCTCAAACTTGTTCGGCGCCGATACAAACGGCAAACCCGTTAACTTTGAAATCTCGCTCGCCATGGCTTCCGCGTATCCATGGAACGTATTCAAGCCAGTTCCGACGGCGGAACCGCCTATCGCTAATTCGAGTAAATGTACTAACGACGCGCGAACTCGAATTAACGCGTTTTTTATTTGTTGCGCGTACCCCGAAAATTCTTGTCCTAATGTGATGGGAACCGCGTCCTGTAGATGCGTGCGACCAATTTTTACGATATCTTTCCACTCCTCCGATTTCTTGTTAATCTCAAAATATAGCAACCGTAAGCTCGGTATCAATTTTTCGTACACTTCATAAGCAGTCGCAACGGACATTGCAGTTGGAAACGCGTCGTTTGAACTTTGCGACATATTAACGTCGTCGTTCGGATGAACCAGTTTCCCTCCGTACTCGCCGCCCATCATTTTTGACGCGACGTTCGATATCACTTCGCATACGTTCATGTTCGTTTGCGTCCCACTCCCTGTTTGCCAAACGACTAACGGGAAATGTTTATCCAATCGGCCACTGATGACCTCTAACGCAGCCAAACGAATAGCCTCTGCCTTTTTCGTCTCAAGCTTACCTGATGGTTGTCGATGATAGATATAGATAATCAAAATTTGACGTTAACGAAACAGTTAAGAAGCAAGCTTACCCATTTTCTCGTTCACTGTGGCATTGGCGTGTTTCACCATCCCGAGCGCGTGGACTAACGCAAAAGGCATTCGTTCTCCACCGATCCTGAAATTCTCTATCGAGCGCTGCGTCTGTGGTCCGAACAACGCCCTGGATGGCACGAGGACGTCGCCGATCGAATCCGTCTCGACGCGAAACTTATTCGTCTTTTTTTGTGACTCGGCATTATTGATTTCTCTCGTATCGCCATCGAACGCGTCGCAGGTGTTGTCGCGCGTGTTTCCGAGCGAGACATTAGAAGGAACTAAGCGGTTTATTTGTTGATCTTTCGTAGGTTTTTGCAACAGGAGGTAAAGGCGATCACCGAAGCGTGATGGCATTTCTTTATGTTTACTGAATTGGAAGTATATCTTTATTTATAACAGATAGCAATTAATAAATTAAGTTTGCTGATGAGAAGGATTTTATTCACTTATTGCTGAAACCCTAAATCGTTAAATCCACAAAAAAAACAAAGAAAGAAAACAACGGCATCTTTTAATAGAAGTTTGTAATCGTAGATTTTTGCAACAGGAGGTAAAGGCGATCACCGAAGCGTGATGGCATTTCTTTTATTTACTAAATTAATTAAGTTTATTACTATAAGAAGATTTTTCTTGGTGAGACCCTAAATCGTAAAACTTAAGAAAAAAAACAAAGAAAAAGAAGCTTTTTTCGTTAAAAGTCATCACTTTTATGTTTACGACTTCGCAGAGCGTTAACCATATCAAGAAAATAATCTCGCTCGCAAGAAATACTCGCAGACCGGACCTCGCGTTCCTCTCTCTCTCTCGCAGTTTTCAAAACCACGCTCTTCGCTCTTCGTTCATGCAACGAGAACAAAAGAGAGTAAAGATGTCAACATCCGCCGCCGCCGCAAAAGGAGATCGAATGAAAATCGCGACGCACGATGGATCGTTCCATTGCGATGAAGCGCTCGGGATCCACTTGTTGAAATCGACGGAGAAGTTCTCCGATGCGATAATCGTGCGTACGCGAGACGAGACAGTTTTGAGCGAATGCGATTGCGTCATCGATGTCGGCGCGAGATTCGACGTCGAAGGTTTACGTTTTGATCATCACCAGAAAGGGTTCGAGGAAGTGTTCGGGTTCGGGTTTCGAACGAAGTTATCGTCCGCTGGTTTAGTGTATAAACATTTTGGGAAAGAGATCATCGCGAAAAAGTTAGGGATCGAGGAAGGAGATGCTTTGACGGAGAAGATGTACTTGAAGATGTACAAGAAATTCATCGAAGCCGTCGATGGGGTCGATAACGGAGTCACGCAATACGCCGTCGAGAAAGGGGCGGTGCCTTTATATGAGAATAACACGTCGTTATCTTCAAGGGTTGGGAACTTGAATCCAGATTGGAACGATAAGTTCGATGCAGAGACGCAAATGACGCAGTTTTTGAAAGCCGTGAAGTTAACGGGCGCGGAGTTCGACGAGAAGTTGGATTGGTACGCGCGCGTGTGGTTACCGGCGAGAGTTCTCGTCGAAGAAGCAATCTCGAAAGCGAAAGAAACGCACGAGAGCGCGAAGATCCTTAAACTTGAAAAGTATACGCTCTGGAAAGATCATTTGTATGAGTTGGAGAACGATTTAAGCTGCGAAAACCAGTTCGAGTTTGTCTTATTCGAAGATGAAGGCGCGAAGAAGTGGCGAGTATCGACGATTCCAATTACCTCTGGAAGCTTTGATAATCGCAAGAGCTTAAACAAAGACTGGGCAGGCTTGAGAGACCAAGAGTTAAGCGATAAGAGCGGTATTCCCGGATGCGTCTTCGTGCATAACGGTTTATTCATCGGCGGTAACGATACCTACGAAGGCGCTTTGGAGATGGCTGTAAAATCTCTTTAAAATAGTATTTACCTACCAATGATTGTCCAATAGGACGATCCACTGAAATGGCTCGGATTGCATGTAGCGATCCGACCATATTCAAAATCTTTGAGCAAGTCTTATTAGACTCGCCCTTGAGTAACGTCTCAATTTGATCCGCCAGAGCAAACATGTTCTGGGGAGAAGAGACAGATGTAACGTTAGCCAAAGCCCCCTTCGGAGCTTTGGGTTCCTTAACTGGAACCGCGGTAGCGGAACCAGATGCGACGTTAGCCTTGACTTCTATCGAAGTACTTGGAACGTTAGCCAAAGCCCCCTTCGGAGCTTTGGGTTCCTTAACTGGAACCGCGGTAGCGGAACCAGATGCGACGTTAGCCTTGACTTCTATCGAAGTACTTGGCTTAGAGTTACAAGGAGAAGCTTGAAGCTTTATTATTCTTGGGCCGATATGGTCCAAGATGACCTTTAGGCGCCTGACCCGCCTGGCGGGTCCGCGATGACGGTCTAACCGTATACACCTTCTGACTTGCGTTTCGCTTTCGCTCCTGGTGTGGTGGCTTCGGTCACCACGGCCGGAACGCAGGGTTAGCCCTAACCATTCGGCGTCCCTTTCGAGGTGCCTGGCACCCTCCGCGATAGCATGCTGTGGGACGGCAATGCTATGCTCCCGCGCGGACGCGCGGTGAGACGGATTTCCCCTAGGGTAGTCCAGAGGATGGACCGAGGCCCACTCCACTACTCCTAGAGTCGTTGACTGGTCCAAGCGAAAAAAAGGAAAATGCTGCATTTACCCTTTTCCCACACCCAACTGTAAGAGTTAGCCAACAAGCATGCCGGTTTATAGGTTTATATCCCAGGTAGGTTCGCCGACAGTTTAGAAGTCTACGTATTGCGTGACCGGACGGCACGGGCGTATGTATATTAAACACAAAGAGAAACCAACGTTCTTTGGGTCTGAATTGGTACGATAATGAGATAAACAACGCATTGTGCATTTGTGATACACAATCGAGATATATACAATCTTTAATAATTCTATTTCTTTTTACCGGTCGAAGATGAAGAAGACTTCTTTTTTGCTTTGCCTTTTTTCTTTTTTGACGCGGCGTCTTTCTTCTTCTTCTTCTTCTTCTTCGCAACGACGTACACCTTGAGCCACCATCGAGCAATGATAATTTGAGCAGCGATTCTTCTTTTTGTTCTCTCCGAAGCTTCGTTTCTGTGCTCTCGTCTTCTCGTTTCCTTTTCTTTGTTCTCTCTCGCTCGTTCCAATTTTTCTCTCGCTTCTTTGATTTCTAAAATAAGAGTTTCCATATTTTGTTCTTCCATCTCAAGATCAATTGTGCGTTTATCGTTTCTACGCTCTGTTTCTTCAATCCAAAATTCTGTGTCCGCATTCATGCTTAGAACGAAACGTTCGTGTTGATGCTGTTCGCTCTCCAGTTTTTCGCTCTTTTCCGCGACAGCATTTTGCAACGCTTCGAGTTCTTTTCCTCGCTTCCTCTCTCTCTTGTCCGCCTCTCGCTTTTCTGCTTCGCCTGTTTTAACTGAATCCATCTCGTGCTCTCTCTCAAGAAACGCTTGTTTTTGTTTCAACGTTGCCGCTTCTACTTCTATGCGCACTATATCTCTTTCCTTGCCCGTTCCATCTTTTCCTTTGTCGTCGTCGCGGCATAAGTTCGCTTCTTCGGCATCTTCGAAATCCTCTCGAAGAAGACGCCTGCGCCCTACTCCTTGATCGTCATCACTCATATTACTCTCCAATTTGCCTTTGACCTCGCGTTCAATCGCTTCGTGCGCTTCTCTCGTCTTCAATTTCACGCTTTTCGCTATTAGCGCCTTCCTCTCCTTCTCGCTCTCGGCTCTTTCACAGGCGAAAATATCTCTCGATTCACTTCGTTTCGCGGAAGCTCGTTTGACAGTGTCATACAAATCTAACGAAACCATTGCATACTCTCGCTCTAACTCTTTCGCTCTCGCGAATCGTTCGGAGAAAAGCGCCATAGTAACTACGAGTATATACTTTTCTTTATTTCTTTTTCTACAGATCTATAAATAGCAAACGCGCGCGCGCGCACACACACACACGCGCGGTCGATAACGATCGACGAAAAAAAAGCAACGCGCGACCACGCGCGTGCGAAACCTAGCTCTCCACTAAATCGCCTTCGAATTCGATCGACTCGTTCACTCGTTTTAATCGAGTCAAACTTTTTATGAAATTAATGAAGAAATCGTGCGTGAATTCAGAAATTTAAGTTCTCATCACGATCACGTCCAATAACGAATAAGTAAAATATACTCAAGAGTAATGATCCTCCAACTGCTCTCGATCTCGCTCTTGCTCTCGCTCTCGAGCTTATCGTGCGCTACCGCGGAACAAGAACCGAAAGACTTACGATGCAGAAACCTCGGATTCGTAGCACCTGCGTGTAATTCGTGCGAACAGTTCCAAAACGTGGATGGACTGGAAACACTGCGCGACGATTGTTTACAATGCTGCTCGACAGAGAGCATCATCGTTAGCAGTAGCAGTAGTACTAATAGTAACGACGATGATGTAGTCGTCGATCGGCGTAGGGAGATAATGTACGACAAAGCGAAGATCGTGGCATGTTCGTGACGGCTTGGGAACTACCCTGGACTAAGGAGCTTAGTGCGAGATCCTCTAGGGAAGAAGAATTTACGCGACGACGGCGAACGAGCGAAAGAGGATTTACAGACGAACGCGAAAGATATGGGGAAGTATTACCCGAACTGTGAGTTAGAGTTCAGGCAAGGCGCGCGAGCGTCGATTACGTTCACGCGCGCGGCGAGAGTAGGCGAGGACTACGCAGAGGACGTCTACGAAGTCGCCCAGGAGTGGACGAGGGAAGACATCGACGCGATGCTCGAGGAGAAACTCGAAGGGTTTAAGAGCGCGCGCGAGCGAGTTTTGTTGAGCGCCGTAGCGGGAAAGATTGAGCTGTAATACGAGCATTGGTACGAGCGTAAAGGGCTTCGGATGTTTCGTTACCTACGCGATGAGAGGATCTTGGCCGTTTCCGCGAGCGTTCGCGCGATACACGAAAATAATCGATTACAGACTATGAGTACATCACACATGATAACAGTGACCAAAGCGATCATCCGTAAACAATTATGAAAAAATCGGCGCTTATGCGATAACTATGTTACGTGTACTTATTACTTACCGCGTGTAAATATATATTTCTTACCATGATTGTAATGAAACAGTTTTCTACACTTAAAAGGTTCATAAAACTTCCAAATCGTCGCAGATAGAGGGTTTGAAAGCGAATAAGCGATCGATCTCTTCGTCTTGCACGAGCGACACTGGCGGCTTTGTTTTTTTCATCTCGAAAACATCAATGCGCTCGTTCTTCGCCTTGTTCTTAATCCTTCTTCAAAGCGTTCTTTCTTTCTCATCAACTCTGGCGCAAGGAAAAGATTATTATAAGTTATTAAACTGCGATAGATCGGCGGATGAGAGGACGTTGAAGAAGGCGTACAGAAGAGAGGCTATGAAACACCACCCCGATAAAGGTGGAACGGAAGAGAAGATGGCCGAGATCTCGCACGCGTACGAGATCTTAAGCGATAAGGAGAAGAGACAAGTTTATGACCAGTATGGCGAGGAAGGATTGAAGAGACAGGAGGGCGGAGGCGGAGGTGGAGGAGGCGGTTTCAATCCGTTCGGTGGATCCAGAGGTGGTGCTGGTGGCAACACGTTTCATTTCGAGTTCGGTAGTGGTGGTGGATTTAATCCATTCGAGGAGATGTTCGGCGGCGGAGGAATGGGCGGCGGCGGTAGCGGCGGGAGGAGGCGACAAAGGCAGCAACAACAGCAACAACCGCCGAGGGAGAAGGAGGATTTGTATGATTCGAAAAAACATGCGCACGTCAAGAATTTAAAGCAAAAGAAGTATCCGGATAGTAACGCGAAGAACGTTTGGTTGATTAAGTTCTACGCGCCGTGGTGCGGACACTGTAAAAAGTTTGTCCAAGATTTAGATAGACTGGGGAAAGATTTGGACGGGTTCGTGCGCGTCGGAGCTGTAAATTGCGAGAAAGAAAAAGCTTTTTGTTCCACGGAGGGAGTATCCGAGTATCCGAAATTGAAATTAAGAGTTGGAGGCGTGAATAAGAATTACGACGGCGAGGTTTCGTATGCGAAAGTTAAAGAGTGGGTGTTCGAGAATTTGCCATCAAAGACGGAATCGATTCGAAAGCCAGAGCAGTTTACGAATTTTAGAGAAAAGTATTGCGAAGGCAATGGGAAGAAATCAGTCTGCGTTTTGTATTTAAATAATAAGCAATCGACGCCGAATTGGTTGAAGATAGCGTCGTATAACGTAGGTAAGGCACGAGGTAAACAGGTAAAATTTGCAGATATTCGCGCACCGAACAATCAAATAGCTTTGATGTTTGACGTAGATAAAATTCCATCTTTGTTGATTTTCTGCGATGGCGATTTCAAGAAATCAATGGTCGGTTCAAACAGAGAGTGGATGGATGATGGAGCGAAACCTTCGGATTGGGCCGAGACGTGGTTAATGGACCACGCGAATCAAGAATATTGCGACAAGAAGATGCAACAAAGGCAAATCGTTGGTGCCACGATTGATCCTACGATGGATTTTTCCAACATGAGAGTGGCAAAGTTGAAGGCTATGTTAGCGGCGAACAACGTGCCTTGTCAACTTTGCGTAGAGAAAGGCGACTTTGTAAAGGCGCTGAGAGATTTTGCAATCGGAGGAGGAGGAGGAGGCAAAGATGAATTATAAAATAATATTATTTAATACAAACACAAAACTATCCATCAAACACAAAACTGTCCATAAACACATCAAATTTATCCGTTCCACGCGCCATCGAATGAATTATTGTTGTTATTATAATTCGCGTTATTATTATTGCCTACACCATTATACGCATCGTCGAACCTGTTATTTTGATATTGCCCTCCCCCTCTTCGTAAAGGATCGAACGGCGGTGGACGCTCTGGAACTGCATATCCCATTGCCTTCAAAATAATCCTCGACATTTCTTTATACAAGACGTGCCCTCGGTCTAACATTCCTAACAAACTCCCGACGAAAAAATGCAGCGCTTGCGTGTTTTCGTCGACTAAAAAGCTAATTTTCCCAAAAAAATGTACTATATCAGACAAAGTGCGCATGATTCTCGCCCAAGCGGACATCGCAGGGTTCACTGGTTCGTTTGGATCGAACGACATCGGCCCAGTTGGTCCGTACATCCCTCCGCCATACATTCCTCCGCCGGCGCCATAGCCGCCGTATCCGCTCCCATACCCACCGCCGCCATACCCGCCGCCATACGCACCGCCGTATCCACCACCATACCCACCATACGCACCAGCGCCATATCCACCATATCCACCTCCACCATATCCACCATATCCACCTCCATACGACGACATCCCGCCATACGCTCCGGCTCCGTATCTACTCCCGTACGCTCCACCTCCGTACCCCGTCCCGTACCCGCCCCCATACGCTCCTCCTCCGTACTGACCACTACCATACCCGTTACTATTATACTGACCGCTACCATACGTTTGATTATTATCATTCGCATATTCATTAACACCGGCAGAGGCAGTCGCAATCGGTCGCTTATTCGCTTCATCCGCGGTCATGCCTGGATTTTGCCCAGCCAAAGGCCTTCGCGCCGGTTTTTTCGTTTCCCCACTCGGATTCGATGCAGTCGAGACATTTCCTTGTTTCGTGTAACACAGCATGTGCGATATTAATATCGGAATCAAAAACGATCAGAGATTAAGAGAGAGAAAGAAATCAGTATCAGTGATTGAGGTGTAGATTTATGTACCCATCGCGCCATCGTCTCAATAATTGAACACACGGAACAACACACAAAAACGAAATCAAATTGGGAAAATGTGAATAAAAACAACAACGACCGAATTGAACGACAGGCTTGCGTACCGGCTACGTAATCACCTGCGCCAGGGACGTCCCAGGGCTTCAAATCATCCCTCGAAGCTAACGGAGTATCTTTTGCTTGCGCTACGAGTGAGGCGGATTCCCACGGCTTCGGAGGCGTAGGCGTCGCCATTTATGTCATTCAATGGAGAATGGAGCATCAGCTTTTAGGAAGATGTCTAAAAAATAGCCAAGAATAGTGTCTTCAAAAACGGTCTAATGAAAGCGCTGCTAAACATGTTTCTTCTCCTCGCGCAACGAATTCGCGATCGAACGAAAGCTCTGCGTCATGGCCTCGCACTCGAGAAAGATTCGCGCGGAAATCGATCCAGTCACGAAAGTTATTCGATCGATTAAATAACAGAACGAAGTAAAGAAAAGCGCATTTTTCTTCATTAAAACAACTGTCTTCAAAAACGGTCTAATGTAAGCGCTGCCAAACCTGCTTCTTCTCCTCGCGCAACGAATTCGCGATCGAACGAAAGCTCTGCGTAACGGCCTCGCGCTCGAGAAAGATTCGCGCGGAAATCGATCCAGTCACGAAAGTTATTCGATCGATTAAGTAAAGAAAAGCGCTTTTTTCTTCGTATTGAAATGTTTGAAAACTCGCCCTTATTTTTCACCTTTTTCGAAATCGTCAGAAAAGACGAGGAAGAAAATGTCGTTCCTACGCGCGCTTCGAGCGCGTGAAACGAA
>Ga0209710_1000504_pt1 | contig 36189 bp, 35 predicted proteins | sample ArcticOcean_MG_C_5_FD_187436 | JGI IMG/M metagenome (GOLD analysis project Ga0209710, IMG submission 187436) | Marine microbial communities from western Arctic Ocean - ArcticOcean_MG_CB4_138 (SPAdes) (version 2) | ecosystem: Environmental > Aquatic > Marine > Oceanic | place: Arctic Ocean...
GTTTTTAATGAGGGTTTTCTATCTCTGAAATAAGGACCTCGACTGCCAATAGTTCATACTTTTTGGACGGGTTAAACTCTATTTTGAATTACAAAAATTAAAAAATAATATTCCCAAGAATAAAAAGGTATTCTTGGGAATAAATTGTGACCATAATAGACCTGACTTCAAACCAAACATTAGACCTTTTCGAAAATTTGAAAAGAGATTTATAATAAAGATTATATGAAATTAATGAGGAACATAACTAGCAGATAACTCTATTGAAATATCGAACATTAGTTTTACTCCAAAAGATTTTGAATTAACAAACTATTTGATCAAGAAGTTTGTGACTAAAGATTATTTATAATCCCAGGATTTATTTTTTGTAAATCTTCAACAAATTTAGTTTTGTATTTTGGAGAGATTATTAATTCGTCAAACTTACCATATGTGATTTCTATTCTGTCAAATGAAGCAGCAGGAGAGGAAATGATATTTGATGATTTAGAAACTTTTTTTATCTCCCCAATATTTACAGGATTATATTTAAAAAACCCACATTTTATATAAAGTTTTCCCATTTCAATCTTGTAGGTGGTATTTAAGAACATATGTAAAATAAATCCATATAAAACAACCATAGCTAAAAAAACTAAGGTAATATTGCAATTAAAACCATTACTTATGAAATTTGGAACTAATGGTCCAAAAAAAACTAAAAAAACTACAATCAATAGCGTGTAGGATACTTTCGAGTAATAAATCATTTAATTAAATGTAAATATATAAAAACGGTTACACTATAATAGTATAACCGTTTTATTGTTATAGTAGATAACTCTATCGAAATATCGAACGTTTATATATCACGAAGAGAGTTTATCGACACCCATAATTTAATAAAACTCATTATCGATTGAAAACAACTTTATTTTTTTTTTATAAAAAAATTATGTTATTTTTTCCAAAAAACAAACATCTTAGCATAGGTTTAATTCTTATATTCTTTCTTTTTTCATCTTGTGGAGAAGGTTTATAACCTTTGTTTTATAAATAACAAATTATCAATCATAAGCTCTTTTCTTTTTGATGAACCTGAAAAGTCAACCTATAAATAATTTATATCATTAGCTTCGTAAATCAAGATTTAAATCAAACTTTATAATTATATTTGGTAGATGCGACAGAACCAAAACTTCACCATCTAAAAAAACCTTGAAAAATTGAGTGATCTTTTAGATGTTTCAATTAATGAATTCACTCAATGATAGAATCTAATTTAAAATATGCGTTTTCCTTTACCGCATTGTCTTTGAGGGTTAACGACATGGTTTTATTTGCCACAAAGTATCTGAATGAGGGAGTTATGGAATTTAGCTCAGATAAAGGAACTACAAATAAAAGGATGGTTTCAGAATTCAAAAAAAGAGTGGGAAGAAAAAATAAAAACAATAGATTAACAAATAACTAATTAAAACACACTATTATGAAAAAACTGCTACTTATATTACTTTGCTTACCTATGATTGGGTTTGGGCAAGACAATATTATATTAAAAGATGGAGAAGAAATATTAGCTAAAATTTTAAAAATCAATCCAGAAAATATTGAATATAAGAAATCTTCTAATCTCCAAGGACCTACATATACATTAGATAAAATAGATGTTTTTATGATAAAATATGAGAATGGTGAAAAAGAAGTATTCTCTGAAAAAGAATCTTATGATAAAAATTTAAGTAAACATGATGATTTGCTTAGTAAATTAACAAAAAAGAATAATATTGTTTATATTATAAGTGAAGATGATGGAGCGCGCATACATGCTACAAATGCTATTCAATCTTGGGGATATTTTCAAATTACAGAAGATGAGCAAGAAGCAGATTTAGTTTTAAGATTTATGGGTAATTATAATGGTGCAGCTCATTGGTCTACCTATGTTCAATTCATTAATCCAATAGACGGAGAGATTCTTAAAAGCACAAAAGCACATCATGATGTATGGGGGTGGGATTTAAATAGTAAAAGAGGTGCAGTCAAGAAACTTATAAATAGAGAAATAAAATCCTTTTGTTATTAGGAATAATAAACTAAAACAATGAAAAAACTACTACTTATATTACTTTGCTTGCCTATGATATTCTCTTGGGTTCTGTCGCATCTATATTAGCAAAAAAATAAAAATCTATCTTTACTTTCAAAAAATAGATATTCAAAGGTCACTGCTTCCCTAAATCAATTATTCTTCAAGCTGTTTACTTCAAATTAAGGTTTAGTTTAAGCTACCGAGATGTAGAAGAATTAATGTCAATTAGAGGTGTAAAAGTGGATCATACTACTATTTAAAGGTGGGTATTTAAGTTCACTCCGCTTGTTGAACAACAATTCAGAAAGCGAAAGAAATCAGTTGGGAAAAGATGGAGAATGGATGAAACTTATGTTAAAGTAAAAGGGAAATGGAGGTATTTGTATAGAGCAGTTGATAAAGAAGGAAATACCGTAGACTTTTTGTTAACCAAAAGAAGACAACGCATATCCGCACAAAGATTTTTAATAAAAGCGATAGAAAGTAATTCTAAGCCAGAACTCATAAACATTGATAAGAGTGGGGCGAACACAGCTACGATAAAACTATACAATCGACGAAACTATTCAAATATAAAAATAAGGCAATGCAAGTACCTAAACAATATTGTAGAACAAGATCATCGAATGATAAAGTGGCGTATAATGCTAGGTTTAGGATTTAAGGAATTTGAATCTGCAAAGAGAACCATATTAGGCATAGAAGTAGTTAGAATGATAAAGAAAAATCAACTGCTGAATCCTGAAAAATCAACCTATAAATCATTAGCTTCGTAAATCAAGATTCAAATCAAACTTTTATAATTATATTTGGTAGATGCGACAGAACCAAATAATTGATCATAAAAAATATTCACGATGGGGTTGGTTAGTGAAATACTATTTTTATTGGTTTTCTTTTTTCCGGATTGAAGACCAAACCAATCAATTCTTTCTTATCAATCAATTCTAATGTAGGTGTAACTCTTAATTTTGCTTTTAATGCTGATTTTAAATTTTTTATTAAGTTTTCATCATCAATTGTAGATGGCAGTTTTATAGAAACATTATCCAAACCTAAATCATTTTTATAAACATTAACCTGAAATAGATCTATGTTTAATTGAGTTAAGACTTCAAATATTGAAGGAGGAAATATAGTTGTGCCCTTATATTTTATTAATTGCTGTTTTCTGCCAATTACTGGGCCTAGTCTCGGTGAAGTTAACCCACAACTACACTCTGAATAATACACATTACATAAATCTCCTGTTTTGTATCTTATAAGCGGCATTCCTTCAACACCTAATGTTGTTACAACAACTTCTCCTAATTCTCCATCTTTAACTATTTCACCTTTGTTATTAACAACTTCTAATATTAATAATTCAGGATTTAAATGCCCTCCATTTCCAGCTTTACATTCAGTAAATGCGGCTCCCATTTCTGTAGAAGCATATGTTGAGTGTAAACTAACGTTCCAATTTGATGTAATACGTTTACCTAAGACGTTAAAATTTAAATCTTCATCTCTAATTGATTCCCCAATGCAAATAATTGTTTTGACACTAGTTTGATTTAAATCTATGTTTTTTGTTTTAGCATATTCGATAAGCTTTACGATAAAAGAAGGTATTGCTATTAGGACAGTTGTATCAAATTTCAGAATAGTTTCAATTTGATTTGCTGGTGACCCAGGTCCTTGTCTAACAGCTCCGGCTTTTAGCTTTCTTATGCCCAGGTAATAAGCTAAACCTGCCATAAACTGTTTGTCTAGGGTGACCATCATTTGAAATATGTCAGATGAGTTTGCGCCAACAAGTTTAAATGAAGCTTCTTCATTTGAAGCTAGTCTTTCTAAATCATTTTCTGTTAAATAAAAAGACACAGGACTCCCTAATGTCCCAGAAGTAGTTACATAATCAATGATTTTTGTTTTTGGAACACATAAAAACATATCATTAAATCTTGCCAAATCATCTTTCGTTGTGAATGGAATTTGATGTAAATCTTCAATAGTTTTAATTTTAGAAATATCAATACTATTTGATTTGAATAATCTTTGATAATAAGCCGAGTTATTTATAACATAATTTAATATGTTTTCTATTTTTAATTGAATATTCAAATCTTATTTGGTGTTACATTTTATAGTTAAATCACTAATAGAAATTTGAATTGCATTGATTTCTGCCTTTGAGGCAACTTCTTTTGTTAATGATTTTTCAAACATTTTTATCGCTTCACAATAATTATTTTTACCTTCATAATACCTCCCAAGGTTATAGTATGTTTCATAACTTTCTGTATTTGAATTTATAAATGTATTTATTTTTTCCTCAGATAGGTTCAATGTTACTCCAAACATAATATTTTTTAATAAATCGATTTTTATTTTTTTGTAAAGTTTAAAATCCGAAAATTCTTTTGTATCAGTAAATATATCCTTAGAAATTGTTAATGAGTCAATATTTGAAAGTAATTTTGGGTCTAAAAAAAAAGATTTTAAGTCATAACATAAAAACTCTCCCATTTGGAAAGGGTAGGTTGATACCCACATTTGAAGAGAAGTGGGTTTAAAAATCACAGAGTGGTAGGCAATTAATTGATTAATTGATTTTGGGTTTCCTAAACCGATGTTTTTATTATCAAAGCCTAATTGATCTCTTAAAATTGTAGCTGCCGAAGTGTAACTTAATGGTTTTTTTGATTCAATCAAATTTTGCATTCTATCATATCTATATTTTGAATCAGTCATGTCAATGTTTTCTGCGTTTAATTTGTCATCAAGAAACAAATCACTTTGATAATGGTTAGAACAAACTACAAGGTCTTTATGATTATCATAAATATCCAACTTTGTGGGTGTTTTTTCAATTATAATGGTTTTATTATCTAATGCTGATCCTATCATTAATGATTCAGAAACAAATATTTTTCGTTTTTTAGCTATTTCAATAGCTTCGTCAATATTTTTCGCATACTGTAATATTTCACGAGCTAATAATGAAATCGGTTCTTTAGCAGCAGTCGGAATATCTGATTTTGCTGCGTTTAAAGTTATTGACAAGCCTTTCTCATTCATTCCTGAAACAACCCCTGTAAAACCTGCCCATGAGTAAGTTGAAAAGCCATAACCATCTGTTGGTTTAATAAATAACAATAATTTATCTTTTGCAAAATCATCGCCCATATAAAAATCAAAATTCCTACCCAATAATAATTCACCGTCTGTTGAATAATCGTTATTCACAGAGAATGATGTACAGCCAACTATTCTCAAATCTGCCAACGCATGGCCAATATCATGTGCAGCATGGTAATATAAAATTCTATAAAATTTAGGGCCGACATAATCATACTTATCCGAGAATGATTTAGAGATTCCATAGATTTCCTCTAAGTTCTCTTTAGCAATAAATTCATCCATGTCTCTGTTCATCCATCCAATAAATCCGGTTAAGAATTTTTGAAAAAACTGGCTAGGAATCATTTCGTTTAATTGATTAACAAAACTTTCTTCTTGTGACTCTATAATCTCCTTTGCTAAAACGCCATATTTTAAACCTCTTTCATAAGGAGATCCTTCTAAATACATTTCCCAAATTCCAAATTCATTTTTCTTAAGCCAACTATTGTCTATTTTATAATGATCTTCTGCAATTTTTTCTCTTTTAAAATCAGCTCTGGTAATAGTTGAGTCAACAACGGGTGGTGTAACTCTAACTTTATAAATAAAGACAACAAATACTATTAATAGCAAGAATAAAAACTTGTCTAAAACAGAAAATAGTAATAGTGGTAATCTCTTTAAAAATCGCATTAATGATGTGATTATTATTTAAAACAAAACTAATGCTTTTTTTGATAATTTAGTGTAGCTTTATCCATTCATAAAATTGTAAATGGCATTATTTGAATTAAAAGATATTGAAAATCATTCTCAAATAGGAATTTGGAAGATTGAGGAATCAATTCAAGAATTAGAATTAGTATTGAATTCATCTATCATTGATAATGAGAAATACAAAAATTTTAAGTCTGAGAATCGAAAAAAAGAATGGCTATCAACTCGAGTTTTAGTAAGACAGATGTTAAATGATGAATTGATAGGGGTTCAATATGATTCGAATCGAAAACCATATTTAAAGACCAATACTAAGATTTCAATCTCACATTCAAAAGGGTATGTTGCAGTGATGATTTCTGATACAAAAGAAATAGGTGTTGATATACAAGTTCCAAAAAAAAATATAGCTAAAGGAATAAGTGTTTTTATGTCACCCGTTGAACTTGATGAAATAGGTGAAGAGAACTACTATGAAAAGTTGCATATTTACTGGTGTGCAAAAGAATCTCTCTATAAGTATGTGGGTGATAATAAACTAAATATTTATAGCCACTTCAAAATAAATCCGTTACGAGTGTCAAATAGTGGACAGTTCAAAGGTGTTGTTAATCCAACAAATAAAGTTGTAAATTTAAAATATGAAATCACTGACTTATTTTATTTAGTGTATACTGTTTAAGATTTCACTATCTTTTTTCGTCTAAAAATACATAACAAAATAAATGAAATTAAGAAGGACGCAATAGCTGCTACAGTAGCAAATATAACTGCACCAACTGCATATTGAACAAAGTCATCTTTAATTGAATCTAAAGTTCGTTCTGAAAAATCTGGTATTAGTGTATCATTATCAAAAAAGAAACTACCGGCATAATAACTAATTCCAATTAATAACGGAATCATTGGAGGGATACTAATATTTGCGGCAGTAATAAATAGCGCTTTGTTTAATTTGAATAACATGGCTAATGGAATCCCTACTAATAATTGGAATCCCAAAATTGGAAAAATCCCCATAAAGAAACCAAAACTAATAGATAAGGATTTATTTAAATTGGTTTCGTTAGGTTGAATGATGTCATTCTTTAATTTAACCCAAAAATCTTTTGTAAGTGAAGCCTTAAATAGTCGTTTTGGTAAATAATATAGAAGCGTTAAAGTAACAAGGTAAGTATTTAGTACACTAATACGTGTAAAGTCTTTAAAAGGTCTGAAGTGAGTTACGCGTTCATCATAATCGTATAATACTTTAACATCTACAGGGATGATTTTCACATCTTTCCAAGCCATTTTTACAATAACCTCAATCTCTGTTTCAAATTTAGTTGTAAACAACTTCATCTTTTTAAGAGGTTCTAATGGGTAAAGTCTATATCCTGTTTGTGTATCTGGTAATTCTAAACCTGTTTCTACTTTAAACCAAAAGTTAGAAAATTTGTTTCCAAAAGAACTTTTTCCTGGAACACTTTCATGGCCCATATTTCTAGAACCCATCAGTAATGCACCTGGATTTTCGATTGCCGCTTTAAAAAACACAGGTAAATCATCTGGAAAATGCTGACCATCTGAATCTATTGTAATGGCGTTTGCATATCCTTTTTCTATAGCTGTTTTAAATCCCAATTTTAAAGCGTTTCCTTTCCCTACGTTTGCAGTATAGCCAACAACAGTTACTTTGTCTTTATATGAATCTAAAATTTGTGGTGTACTGTCTGTAGCGCCATCATTTACAACTATTACATCCTTTTGATTGGTATAATTAAGTACCTCATCAATTAGCTTGGCTAGCGTTTTTTCATTATTGTAAGTTGGTATGATTACACAACCATTAATATCAGCTAATTGGCTCATGAATATACTGCTGAAAATTTAAAATAAGAAGTTGAATTATCTTTTCCAACTGCATTTATTTTAAGTGTATTATCAATTTCCTTTACTGTAATTTCAACAGTAATTGTTGGAGATTCTACTGGGTTTAATACGGCTAAAAACTTACACCTTCCTATTGAGTCTAAATTTATAGTTCTGTCGTAATACTTTTCTAATACTTCTTTAGCTAATTGAATTTGAATTACACCAGGTGTCACTGGATTCCCAGGGAAATGTCCGTCAAAAATAGAATTTGAAGCATTAATAGTTACTTCAGTAATTAGTTTATCTTCTATTTGCTGAATAGGGTTAATGTCAAATAAATTATCAATTAGCATAGGTTATAGTTTTGTGAAAATAGAATTATCAAGTATTGTGTTGTACTTTTGATGACTAAAAGTAGTGATTTTTTTATCACCTCCTGGTTGAAAAAATATAATACTTTCTAATCTATTATTTGACTTTGAAAAGTACATTTCAAATTTCGAATATATTTTATTCATTGGTTTTGTAGTAGGCGTCATTTCAAGCATATAGTTGACTGTTGATTCGTAAACTATAGTTTTCATGTCTTTATCATCTTGATAATCCCCATTTATCATTTTCAGCATAAATTCATTTACTTTTCTAACCATTTTTTTACTACCGACATTCGTTTGTTCTATGCCATTATTTTTTATTCTTAGTGACTCGTCATTGATCATAATAATATATTCAAATGGTGATTTTTGAGTCCATCTCATTTTTTTACTAGCTTTATAATGAAATTTACCGAAAGATATTTGTGGTTTTGAAAAAGCCGCTAAAAATGTTTCTTCAGTAAAATCAGCTACAATTGTATTTGTTTTATCAGCAGTACTTTTTAGTTTAGCTAGGATTTCTTTAGGATTATTTGATAGTTCAAATCCGTTTTTTAAAGGAGAAAATGAAACTAATAATATTACAGAAAATATTGCTTGAATTTTATTCATAGGGCAATTGATTTATTGATTTTTCTATATTAACAATTTTTGTGCCGGTTTCATTTAGTTTTTGTAAAATTTCATCAAGCGTAGCAACTGTTATGTTTTTTGTATCGTGAAATAATAATATTGTTTTGTTATTATTATTAATTGCACTTAAGGTATTATTTATTAATGAACTTCTTATAATTGATGTGGTATCAAAAGTTCTATGTGTCCATCCGAAAGATGTATATTTAGTTTTATTTAAGAGTTTGGTGTAGTTGGGTGAAGTCACCCCAAATGGAGGTCTAATATAATTAGGCTTTTTTCCAATTATGTTTTTTATTATTATGTCAGTTTTTTTATAGTCTTTAATCAGTTTATTCTTTCCATAAAATGGAATGAAATTACTATGACTATATGAGTGATTACCAATAATATGCCCTTCTTTAAATATTTGTTTAATTATTTCTGGGTACTTTTCAGCTTCTTTTCCAATAACAAAAAATGTAGCTTTAACATCATGGTTTTTTAATGTATTTAAAATTAATTTTGTGTTTTCTGGGTGAGGTCCATCATCAAAAGTAAAAGATACCCCTTCTTCACTATTCTGATTTACGGATTTAATAAACCAATTTAAGCCAATGAAATAAGAACCTAAAAATACTATTGACAAATAGACTAATAGAAAAGCTCCCATGACCGACCAAAAATAATTTGTATCCCAATATGCAAAACATAGTATTAGGCCAAAAATTTTATATAAAAAGAAAAATATTTTATGTTTCATTTAAATGTTTTCAATAAGCGTTAACCCTAATTTCGATTGACTTAAGTTGTTGTAAATTATAATTTTTTTTGATTTTCCAGTTTGTATTTCATCTACGGCTAAATGTAAGCCAAATGCTGAGTTCGTTGGATAAACACCTGCTAAACTTGATATGTCTACTCCTTTTTTAAATGATTGATTTAATTTCCTGTTAAGAATTGGGGTAGAGTAATTTACTGTATCAATTTCATCAATTTCTAAATTATTTTTTAACAGAAATGAACCAAAATCATCTGTTTTATCATTTGCATTAAATATCATTTGACAATCACTTATTTTTGCAATTGTTTGAGTCGTCTTATGTTTAGACAACACTAAAAAAGTTACAGCAGAAGTTAATTTTAAATTATTAAAGTCAAGTTGCTTTTTAAATTCATCTAAAAATGGAATAAATTCATCTGCTCCACCTACCAATACATTATCCATGCCCTCATCTAGACACATCATGGCATCCTCAATAGCTAATTCAAAAGATAAAGTATTTTGAGTGTAAGTTGTATTATACCCATTGTTTTTAAAGTTTAAAGATATTTGACCAGCAATTGTATTGTGTGTAGATTGAATAAATGATGTAGGAGGAATTAGGCCTTCTATTTGAATAAAGTTGGTTAAAAACTTTACTGTATCAGTTAAGCAACCAAGTCCAGTTCCTACTATAATAGCGTCAACGTCAGCGTCAACTTTAGTAATACATTCAGACGAACTGGCAACTGACATTCTAATCAGATTACCCATTCTTCTTAATACCTTAGGGTTGATATATTCTTTATAAATAGGTTTAATTATTTCAGAATTTTCACCTAATGGTTCGATATGTTTTGAAAAGCCATCATTATTGAATGTTGGCTGGTGTGAGATTGATGATATGGCGTTAATGTAATACATAATTATTTAACTTTACTAATAATTAATGCTGTACAATTCCCTCCAAAACCTAAGGCGTTAGTAAGGATATGTGTTAAGTTTACATCTTTAGTTACTGTTGTTACTGGTGTTAAATTTGTTTCTGGAATGCTGTTTTTGTGATTTAAATTTGGAAAAATCACATTGTTATTTAAAGAAAGTATACAGAAAATAGCTTCAATTGCTCCTGAAGCTGCTAGTGTATGACCAGTATAAGCTTTTGTTGAACTAAATGGAGGTATGTTCTCTTTAAACACATTCGTATACGCAACTGACTCAGTTAAATCATTATTTCCAGTTCCAGTGCCGTGTGAATTAATGTAATCAATATCCTCAATCTTTAGATTTGCATTTTTTATTGCACCATTAAGAGCAAGTGTTGCACCAATTGCAGTTGGAGACGTGGCAGTTTGATGATGTGCATCTGAACTATTATGATACCCACTAACTTCTGCTAAAATCTTGTTTCCTGTTTTAGCAATACTAGCTTCACTTTCTAATAATAAAAACCCAGCACCTTCACCAAGGTTTAAGCCGTTTCTATCTTTGTCAAATGGTGTGATAAGTTCATCATTGTAAATCATTAATGACTTAAAACCGCTTATTGTAAATTCCGAAAGGGCATCTACTCCACCAACTAAAACACGGTCTAATTTTCCTGCTTTAATTAATCTAGCGCCATGCATAATCGCATTACTACTTGATGAACATGCAGTAGAAATAGTATTTATGTAATCTGTGATGTTTAAATGATCAGCGACTTTTTCTATGACACTACCACTATCATGAAACATTAAATCGTTAAAGTTAGCAGGTTCATTTGCTAAATGGCTCCGATAAAATATTTCACTTCTATCCATTCCTCCAACAGAAGTTCCAGAAATTATTCCTGTTTTTATGTTTGGATGAATTTGATTTTCTCCCCAACATTCAATCGCTGCTTTTAATCCTAATAATGAACTTCTAGAAATTTTTTCGTTTTTGCAATTACAAGATTTAGCAAGTTGAGAATTACTTAATGAAACAGAAGCAGTATAAAAAGACCTATTTAAATTAGGGTATTCTTTTTGAGTTAGTCCTGTTTTTTCAGTTAATAATGCGTTATAAGTTTCGTTAATAGAGTTACCTATGCCCGAAACGATACCAGTACCTGTAATATAAATTTTCACAAAAACTTGTGTTTAAGAGTTTTTCTCAATGTAATTAGCCATAGTAGAAATAGATTCAAAAACTTCTTTTCCTTCTTCTGGATTTGTAAGTTCTACACCATAGAATTTTTCTAAAAGTACTATTAACTCTAAAGCGTCAATAGAATCTAAACCAATTCCGTCATCACCAAATAATAAAGCGTCATCAGCAATATCAGTTGCTGTTAACTCTTCTAAGTTTAACTCTTCAATTATTTGTTTTTTTAATTCTTCTCTATTTACTAACATAATTATTTATTGTATAATGTTATTAAATTAATTTCTGTTAATTCAATTCCTTCTGTTTGATTTTGTTCAATTGTAAACAAAAAAACATCCACATTTGAATCACTTACATTAACCCATCCACAAAAACATGCTTTTGAGCTATTCATAAGCATTAGTTCAATTTGTTGCTTAATTTCACCTGCATCAAAGGTAGGTGAAACTAGAAATATATTTTCACCAAACCACTTATTTTTAATTGCTATTTCACCTAATAAAATATTAGGCAATGTGTAAACAAATTGAGATGGACTTGGGTTATTGTTTTTATATGAAGTTTCAAATTTTGAATCTGAATGCTCACTAGATTCTGAATTTGAAAATAGTAGCGCAATTTCGTCATCTTTATAATTCCCCAATGCAGTGTTCTCTTTTAATATTAGTTCAGAACCAACAAAAGCTGCTTTAGCTAATAAGTCCATTTTGTGAAACTTTGGATACTTCAATGCTTCATTCTTATATACCTCAAGTAAGTTAGACGATAAATCAGTCGTATTCGATTCTGTTTTACAATCATTAACTGATATTGAATTAGATGTAATACGACAATATGTAGTTATATAATTCATGTCTTTTTTATAACTATTGATGCATTTCCGCCTCCAAATCCGGATGCTGTTTTTAAAAATGCATTAAATTGATGTGGTTCTGTTGTTGTAATGATATTTAAGTTTTCGTCATCACCACTGTTAGCGTAACCTAAACTTTGTAATACTTTTTGATGTCTTAACTGTTGCATGGCCATAGATACTTCTACTACCCCAGCAGCACCAAGTGTATGTCCAAAATAACCTTTTAAGCTATTAAGTTTTACATTCTCTAAACCATGTCTATTAAAAGCTATGGCTTCCATTGTGTCATTGTATTTGGTTGCTGTTCCATGTGCAGAAATATAACCAATATCTGATTTTGAAATGTTACCAGAACTTAATGTCTTTTGAATTGATCTGTATAAACCTTCTCCTGTTCTAGAAGGTCCTGAAATATGGTTAGCATCATTTGAAGAACTACCACTAACAAATTCTAAAGGGGGTTCGTTAAAGATAGGTTCGTTTTTAGAAAGTACAACTGCAGAACAAGCTTCTCCTAAATTAATACCAATTCTGTCTTTGTCAAAAGGTTTACAAACTTCTTTTGATAAAGCATATAAAGCTTCAAATCCATAGACTACAAAGTCAGATAAAAAATCTATACCTATGACAATAACGTTATCGTAAAAGTTTGCTTTTATTAATTCTCCAGCTTTTGCAATGGCAACTACACCAGAGATGCAAGCGCTTGAAATTAGTATTGGGGTATTTGACAGTTGTTCACTTAATATGAATTTATTAATAACATCAACTAAAGCGTGTTCGATTCCGTCAGAAAGATAACCTTTAGTTGAGCTAAATATAATTTTAGTTTTGTTTGATGTGAGTACTGATTTATCAATATGTAATGAATTGAAACACTCATTAACTATAGCGTCAAGATTTACACCTTCATCAAATTTTGCTAAGTATAAATCTGAATCTTGTTTAAAATTTCCATTTTTCACAAGTCTAATACCCGATTTACCTTCACAAGCGTTTGTGAAGTTTTCTTCAGCAGAATTTCCTAAAGGAGAAATGATATGTTCAGCACCAATATAAACAGTCATTATTTTAGATATTTAGTTTTCCATTTTTGATAGAATTCAGGTGTGTTTAATTCTAATACTCTTTCTTTAACAGATAAAAATACTTGAATCGTTTTTCCTGTGGCGCATATTGCTCCGTTATCAATATTCACTATTTTATATTCAAATATAAGTTTAGCAGATCTTTGTGGAATATGAGTGATAATAACTTTTACTTTATCTCCATAGTTAATAGGAGATTTATGATTGATTTCAGATTTTACTATTGGTGTAAAATAGCCATGATCATACATGTCTAAATATTCTAATCCGAATTGTTTTCCAAACTCTTCTCTTCCGTCTTCAAAAAAGCGTAAATAATTCCCATGCCATACTACACCCATGGCATCAGTATCACTGAAACGAATTTTTAAAGGTACTTCAATTGATAAATCCATATTATGTAATAACAATTTTCATTTCACATTCTACTAAAACATCTCCATCAACATAATTTACTCCTTTAATTAGAGTGATATTGGCAAAGGTTGTCACTACTTCAATAATAGTATTAATTTTTTGTCCTACTTTCGGATTTTTATGCGCTTTTAATTTTGAGATACTCCCAATAAAACCAATTTTAGGTTGTTCTCCGTTTTGTTTAGCAATATAACCAAAGCCAGTAGCACAAGTTTGTGCTATGTTTTCAATTAAGCCAGGTGTTGAGAATACACCGTTTTCAACCATTACATTATCTTGATTAACAATGAAATTGGTTTCTAATTTATTTTCTTCCGCTATGATTAATTCCCCTACCATTACAAATGGATTCTTTTGAGGTATTAAATCTTGTACACTTTTTGCGTCTAGTATCATTGTTCAAAATAATTGTAATAATTAAACCATTGCTCTGGGTATTTCCTTACCATTCTTTCTAATTCTACAACGTATTTTTTGGCAATTTCTTCAGGAGATTTACCTACAGTTGGATTAGTACAATTTAAAGAATAGTGATTTTCATTTCCTTTGACAGCAAAAACAAAAACAACCGGTACTTTAAACTTTGATGCTATCAAAAACGGACCGTATGGAAACTTTGTTGGTATTCCAAAAAAGTCGATTTCAATATTTTTTATACCTTCAGTTGTTCTATCTGCATGAATAGCAATGAACTCATTATTAGATAAAGCATTTTTTATTTTTATAATATGTGATAGATCATTTTTAATCGCAATGACATTAAATTTTGACCCACCAGTCGAGTTATCTATAAATTGCTTTATTTTTTGATACTCAGCATCTAACATTAATGCATTGATTTTGTTAGATATTCTATCTTTTAATAAATTACCTGCCGTCTCCCAATTTCCAATATGTCCACTTAGTAAAACAGCACCTTTATTTTTGTCCTTAATGTCTATTAAAGCTTGTTCATTATCAAAAGAGTATGAAATATGCTTGGCTTTGTCTAGTAAAAACGCATGCCTGTCCACTAATGTTTGACCAAAAATATAAAAATTCTTACGCGCAATTTTTTTAGCCTCTTTATTATTAAAGCCTAATGCTTGCTTGTAAAAGTTTAATATACCTTCTCTATTCTTTCTGGCGAATAAATAATAATAATAGGTAACAAAGCGGAGTATAAAATATGCGGTTTTAACACCAAATGTTTTAATTGAAAAAATAAAAATTCTGTATCCTAATACAGTGCCTTTACTTTTTCCGTTCCATTTTGTCATCTTATTTTTTCAATTTATTTTCTATCAAATCAAAAAAGTCATTAAATGTAACAATTTCTTTAAAATCTTCACCTGTTACCTTAAATCCAAAACTATCTTCTATAACAACAACTAAGTCAACATAATCTAAACTGTCTAAATCTAATGTTTTCTGTAAGTTATTGTCAGGTAAGATTAAGTCTATTTCTACTTCAAATTCATCTGATAAAAACTCTTTAGTTTTTTCTATAATTTTTTTCCTATTCATTTCTTAGCTTTTAATTGAGTATAAATGTATGTGTTTTTATTATTCATTCTCCTCTAGCCCACTTTTTAATAATTAATGAAGAGTTAGTTCCTCCAAAACCAAATGAGTTTGATAAAAATGTATTTATTTTGTAATCTTTCTTTGTCTCAGGAATAACATTGATTTTCGCAGAATCTTCATCTGGATTTTCAAAGTTAATATTTGGTGCAACAAAATCATTTTGCATCATTAAGATAGAATATATAACCTCACTAGCACCAGCCATCCAACATTCGTGCCCAGTCATAGACTTAGTTGAACTAACAGGCGTTTGACTTCCTAAAACTTTTAATATGGCTTGTGCTTCCACGCTATCGCCAACAGGTGTTGAAGTGGCATGTGCACTAATGTAATCAATATCTTTTGCTGTTAAGTTTGACTGTTTTAATACCATTTCTAGTGATCTAACTTGACCATCTAAATTTGGATTAGAAATATGATCTCCGTTTGAAGAGAACCCATATCCACAAACTTCTGCTAATATAGTAGCTCCTCTTTTTTCTGCAGACTCTAAACTTTCTAATATTAAAGTTGCGCCACCACCACTTGGTACTAAACCATCTCTATCTCTATCAAAAGGTGAGCATGCTTTTGTTGGTGTAGATTGTTTTGACGAAAATGCACCTAAAGCATCAAAGCTTCCCATTGCATATTCATTTATTTCTTGCGCTCCTCCACAAACTACACGTTCTTGAAGTCCTTGCTTTATTAATAAATGAGCTAATCCAATTGAGTGTGAACCAGATGCACAAGCTGCACTTACGGTGAAATTGATTCCTTTCAATTTGTAAATTGTAGATAAATTCATATTTATCGTACAGTTCATGTTTTGAAAAATAGCCCCACTCCCTACTAAGCTAGTATCTTTTTTTTCTCTTATTTTATCTATAGTTTCAATAACTGCACCTGCAGTACTATCGTTACCGAAAATAATTCCAGTTTCGTTTTTTTCTAAATAATCAATATCCATACCTGCCATTTCTAAAGCTTCTTTAGTTGACATAAATGCATATTGAGCGGGTTGGTGCATACCGATTCGCTCTCTTCTTGATAAGAAAGGTTTTAAATGTGGATCTTTAACCATTCCTGTTAAGGCTGATTGATAACCCATTTCAGTTCTTAATGGGTCTATAACGATTCCACTTTTACCTTCATATAAAGATTTCTTAACTTCTTCTAAGTTCTCTCCAATACATGAGTAGATTCCAATTCCAGTAATAACAACTCTATTTCCCATAATTAAGAATAAATTCCACCGTTAATATTGATTACTTCACCAGTAATATAATTTGCTTTTTCTGATGCTAAGAAACTAACTAAATGTGCTACTTCTTCAGGTTCACCGAATCTGTTTGCAGGAACCATTTTTTTTAGTTCTCCTTCGTTTAAGTCATTTGTCATATCACTTTTGATAAAGCCAGGAGCTACAGCATTTACTGTAATCCCTCTTTTAGCAACTTCTTGCGCTAGTGCTTTTGTTGCTGCTATCATAGCGCCTTTTGCTGCTGAGTAATTGGTTTGACCAGGTACTCCTTTTAATCCAGAAAGTGAGGCGATATTAATAATCTTCCCTTTTCTTTTTCTAAGTATTTTACTTATCAAGCGTTGAGTAACATTGTAAAAACCTTTTGCTGATGTTCCCATTACATCATCCCAGTCTTTTTCTTCCATAAACACAAACAGACCATCTCTAGTGATTCCAGCATTGTTTACTATGTATTGAATGTAATCATCTGGGTTTTCTTTTTCCCATTTAGTCATTACAGAATCAACTTCTGCTCTGTCTTTTACATCAAATTTTAAGATTTCTCCAGTTCCACCTAATGCTTCCACCTTTTCTAAAGTATCTAAGGCAGCTTTTTCGTTAGATGCATAGTTTATTAGAACATGAAATCCATGATCTTCTACTAGTTGAAGAGTAATTGCTTTTCCTAATCCTCTAGATGCTCCTGTAATTAATGCTACTGCCATATTATAATGTAGTTTCTTTTAATAGCTCTACAACTGCTGTAATTTCACCTGACATGACTCTGTCAGTTGTCAAAAAGTCAACTTTAGTTCTTACTAAGTTATAAAGTTTTAATGTTTTAGATGATAATCTTTCTTTCTCTTCTGAAGTTAATAAATCAATAGCTTGGCAAATTGCCATGATGTGTATTGAAATAACTTGAAATGAGTTTTCAATTACTGTCTTTGTTATTAATGCACTATTTGTACCCATACTAACAACATCTTGATTATCGTTGTTGTTTGAAATACTATGAATAGACATTGGATTTGATAATGTTTGATTTTCTGCAGTTGTTGATGTTGCAGTAAATTGTAATCCTTGGTATCCAAAGTTAAGCCCTAGCTTAGCTGCATTTAAAAATGGAGGGAATTTTTTATTCAATCTATCACTCAATAAGTAGTTTAATTGTCTTTCCATTAACATAGTTAATTTTGTAATAACAATTTTCACCTTATCCATTTCTAAAGAAACATAATCTCCGTGGAAGTTACCTCCGTGAAACACATTGTTTTCTTCAGGGTTAATGATTGGATTGTCACTTGTTGAATTTAATTCATTCTCTATAACTTCTTGAGCATAGTTTAAAGTATCTAAAATTGGTCCTAAAATCTGAGGGATACATCTTAAAGAATAATACTCTTGAATTTTTTTCTTAAATTTTGTAGTTGTTAAAGCTGAACTGTCATTAAATAGTTCTTGACGTTTTCTAATTAAAGTACTGTCAGAAAGAAAGTCTCTCATTTGAGCAGCCACTTCATTTTGACCTTTATGTAATTTAACCTCATTCAACTCTTTAGAGAATGAATCATCATAAGCATCATTAATTTCATTTAAAATTGAAGATGCAGCTAATGCTAAATTAAATAATCTTTTACCATAAATTAAATTTAAAGAAGATATACCAGTCATACATGATGTACCGTTGATAATTCCAAGACCATCTCTTAATTTTAATTTTAATGGTTCAGCTCCAATGTTTTTTAAAGCTTCTTTAGTATCCATTAATTTTCCATCAACAGTTACTTTTCCTTCCCCAATTAAATTTAACCCTAAATGTGCCAATTGAACTAAATCTCCACTAGCTCCAACTCCACCATGTTCTGGGATTTCCGGTAAAATATTATTGTTAAAAAAAGTTTGTAATTGGTTGACAACACCAGAACTAATTCCTGAGTTACCTTGAACAAAATTGTTCAATCTTGCTAGGACAACACTTTTAGCATACTTACCTTTTAGTGTTTTTCCAACACCAGTTGAATGACTTCTAATTAAGTTATATTGTAAGTTGTTTAAGTCTTCTTTTTCAATTCTAATTTGCACCATTGGTCCGAAACCAGTATTGATACCATAGATGATTTTATCTTGTGAAAATTTTTCTAAGAAATTAAAAGATAATTTTAATTTAGTACGACAACTCTCATCTATTTCAAACTTTTTGTTTTGACATAAGTACTCTTCAACAAGAGATAAAGTTAATTTTTTCATAGTTTCTCATAACAGCAATCCTCAAAAATAAGAATTTTATCATTATTTTTGTTGAAATAATTAGACATTTTTCAAAATGAGTCAAAGAATTGTAAAGTTTGTTGAGTATTGGTCGAATAAGCCTAAATTATTCTTTACTTTGTCTATCCTATTTAGCTCTGTTTTGATTTATGGAACGCTTCAGTTAAAAGTGGACCAAAGTATTTACTCGATACTACCTAAAGGCGTAAGTTTTGAGGGCTTTAATAAAATCCTGAATAGTAAAAATATCAGCAATAAAGTCTTTTTTTCTATTAAAGTTGACGAAAAATCAGATAAAGATGTGCTGTTAAGTTTAACACAGAAAGTTAATGATTCGTTAAGTATTAGTTGTGATAAATATTTTTCAAATATTGTAAATATAAAAGACAACTTAGAGTTAGATATTTATGAATACTATTATTCTAATTTCCCTGTTTTAATTGATTCAAATTATTACGACTATATTGATGGTAAATTAGAGACAGACTCAATTAGTTCTTCAATCAATACAACTTACAGAAGCCTATTAGCTCCAAGCGGGGGGCTTATGAAGAAATTTATACTTAATGACCCTCTCTTTATCTCTAGTCAATTCTTTAAAACTATAGAGGTTAATCATTCGAATGAACAGATGGCAGTTGAGAACGGAATCTTGTTTTCTAAGAATAAAGTTTATGTATATGTATATGCAAACTTGAACGATATTTCTTCATTAGATAAAGAAAATTTGCATTTGATTTTAGAAACGTATAAAGACAATTGGAATGAGTTTCATGTTAATAATCAGTTAGATTATTTTGGATCTTTCCAAATTGCTGTAGAAAATTCACTCCAGGTTAAAAAGGATTCATTCTTAACTTTAACAATTACAATTATTGCAATTTTAATGATTTTGTTTTTGTATTACAAAAAAATATCTATTCCACTATTTTTTGTGTTACCAACAGTTTTTGGAGGTCTTTTTTCTTTGGGAATGGTTGGCTTTATAAGTCCTGTTGTTTCAGGGTTGTCTTTAGCAACTGGAGCAATTCTTTTTGGAATTATATTAGACTATTCTTTTCATTTCTTTACACATTTAGAACATACAAAATCAATTGAGGATACGGTAAAAGAAATATCTACACCATTATTAACAGGAGGAGTAACGACTATTTTAGCTTTCGGGATATTAATGTTTGCAAATTCAGTGATTCTTCAAGATTTTGGGCTTTTTGCATCATTGGCATTATCAGGAGCTTTACTGTTTACTTTATTTATACTGCCAATTATTTTAACAATTTTTTCGTTTGATTTTAAATCAAAAAAAAATAAGACAAACAAGACGTTTAGTATACCAGCATTATCCAAAAAGTTATATCCTTTAGCCTTGATATTGATTTTGCTATTTACAATTTTTATGTTTAAGATGTCTAGTGGGGTAGAGTTTGATGATGATTTAGGGAATTTAAGTTATCATGAAGAATCGCTTAAAACTAAAGAAGATAAATTTGTGGGAATCAATCCTGATTTACAGAAAAAGATTTATCTTTTTTCTAAAGGAAGTACGAATGAAAAAACGTTCGAGATTAATTATGACTTGATACAAGAATTAAAGGCATTAAAGGAAGCGAACAAGGTAGATAATTTTTATTCTACGGGTGATTTTATTATTCCTTTAAAAATTAAAAAAGAAAGAGGTAATAGGTGGAATGAATTTTGGAACGCTAATCCTAATGATGTCTATGATAAGGTGGACAGTTTAGGTGATGATTTAGGGTTTAGTGAAGCCGCATTTGATAAATTTAAAAATTGGACGTCAGAATTAAGTATTGATAATGAGTCAATTGATACTACTTTATTGCGCCAGTTAGAATTAAATAGTTTATTAGATTATGATGAAAAAGGCGAATTAACAATTTTGTCTACGTTAGTAATTAGGAATGAAAATATTGAATTTGTTAAAGCAAAAATTCAAAATATTGAAGGAGTAGTTGTTTTTGATAGAAAAGATATGGCCACGTCATTAGTTAAGCTTGTTAAAGATGACTTTAATTATTTACTATATGCTTCAGCCTTTATTGTATTCTTTACGTTACTGTTAGTTTATGGAAGAATTGAGTTGACGCTTATAGCATTTATACCAATGGTGATAAGTTGGATATGGATTCTTGGGTTTGCAGCATTATTTGATATAAAATTTAACTTTATTAATGTAGTTATTACAACGTTTATTTTTGGCTTGGGAGATGATTTTAGTATTTTCGTGACAGATGGATTAATTCAAAAATATAAATATAAAAAGGATAGTTTAAAATCGTATAAGTCCGCTATTGTTCTGTCGGCATTAACTACTATTATTGGTACAGGTGTATTGTATTTCGCAAAGCATCCTGCGATTCATTCAATTGCAATCTTAAGTGTTTTAGGGATTATTTGTATTTTATTTGTATCACTTGTAGTTCAACCAATATTGTTTAATTTTTTCATACAAAGAAGAGTCGATTCTAAAAAGCCTCCACATACTTTACTGGTGTTTGTATATTCAAATGTTTTGTTATTTGTTTTTGCTATTGGATCATTACTTTCTTCTTTATTGTCATTTTTAATTATTGTGTTGCCGTTAAAGAAAAAATATAAGAAACGAATTATTACTTATATTTTATCAAAGCTTTGTTTAATTTTGATTTACCTGGGGTTTCATTTTAGAAAGAAAAATATCAATAAGGAGAATCTTGATTTTTCAAAACCATCAATTATTATTGCTAATCATTCTTCATGGCTTGATATATTGGTGATGATAATGCAAAACCCTAAAGTGGTATTAGTAATTAAGAAATGGGTTTACAAATCACCTATATTTGGATGGGTAGTGCGTTATACAGATTATATTTATGTAAATGATGGAGCAGAAGAAAATTTAGAGAAGGCGAGACGCTTAGTGAAAGAAGGCTATTCAATTGTTGTTTTTCCAGAGGGTACTCGATCAGAAAATGGTAATCTGAAACGTTTTCATAAAGGTGCTTTTTATATGGCACATGAATTAAAACTAGATATTTCGCCAGTCATTATTCATGGTGCGTCAGATATTTCACCTAAAACTGATTTTATAATAGGGAAAGGTAATTTGACACTCAAATTTTTACCTAGAATTAAATTTGATGATTTATCTTGGGGTGATGATTATAAGTCAAGAACAAAGTCAATTTCAAAATTTTATAAAACTGAGTTTTATAAAACAAAAAATGAACTTGAAAATGCTAAATATTTTAAACCAATTATTTTTAACAATTATATATATAAAGGCCCATTACTTGAATGGTATTTTAAAATTAAGTGGAGATTTGAAGCTGAAAATTATGATTTTTATAACAAATTGATTGGGGACAGAGAAAAAATAATGGATGTGGGTTGTGGGTATGGGTATTTCACATATTTTATTCATTATAAAAATAAAGATAGACAAGTTTTAGGGTTGGATTATGATTCTAAGAAAATTGAAACAGCAAAAAACGCTTATAATATTACTGAAAACCTCACGTTTGAATCAGTAGATATAACTACTTCTGATATACCAGCAATGGATGTGATTTTTTACAATGATGTTTTACATTATTTATCTAAAAATGAGCAATTAGATGTCTTGAAAAAATCAATAAATGCCCTGTCTGAAAATGGATTATTAGTAATAAGAGATGGTGTAACAGATTTAGAGAATAGGCACAAAATAACATTAAAAACAGAAAAATATTCAACAAATATTGTTAGGTTTAATAAAAAGACAAGAGAATTTAATTTTTTCTCAATTGAATTTATTAAGAACTTTGCATTTGAACATAATTTAGATTTTGAATTGAAAGAACAATCTAAAAAAACATCTAATGTATTATTTATTTTGAAAAAAAAATAGAATGAGTGAGCAAGAGATATATGATTTTGTAATAATAGGAAGCGGATTGGGGGGGTTAGAATGCGCTTATATTTTAGCGTCAGAAGGTCATAAGGTCATTGTCCTAGAAAAAAATCATCAAATTGGTGGTAATTTACAGGTGTTTAGTAGAGATAAATGTGTTTTTGACACAGGTGTCCATTATATTGGAAGTTTAGATGAAGGGGAATGTTTGAATCAGTTTTTTAAATATTTTGGTTTACTTGACACGCTTAAATGGAAACGAATGGATGATGATTGTTTTGATATGATCAGATTTGGTGATGGGAAAGAATATGCATTAGGACAAGGCTATGAAAGATTTAAGAGAAATTTAGTTAATGATTTTCCTGAAGAAGAAGAAGCTATAAATACATATTGCACTAAAATTCAAGAAATTTGCTTAGAGTTCCCACTCTATAATTTGGAAAATTCAGTTTCTGAAAATTATTTAATGGATGAAGAACTATTGAGTCTAAATGCCGCAGATTATATTAATTCGTTAACTAAAAACTCTAGATTAAGAGCTGTTTTAGCGGGGAATAATCCATTGTATGCTGGTGTAGAGTCAAAATCTCCTTTCTATGTTCATGCTTTAATATCAAATAGTTATATTATGGGGTCATATCGTTTGAAAGATGGTGGGTCACAAATCGCTATCCAAATATCTAGATATATAAGACAATTTGGAGGTAAGATTTTAAAACGTAAAAACGTAATTGGAGCTAATTATAATGAAGATGGGCATATTAGTGAGGTGTTAATTGAAGGAGGAGAAACTGTTAAAGGGAAACAATTTATTTCAAATGTGCATCCAGCAGTTTCAATTGACATCTTTGGAGAAAATAGATTTATAAAAGCTTATAGAAAGAGAGTAAAAAATTTAGAAAACACAATTTCTTCCTTTATTGTTCACTTAGTATTTGAAAAGAATACGTTTAAACAGTTAAATCATAATACGTATCAATATTATAGTGATAATGTATGGGATGGTGCAGATTATAGTGATGATTCTTGGCCAAAAAACTTTTTCATATCAACACCTGTTACTTCATCAGGAGATGAATATGCTGAAAGTATGTCAGTAATGGCGTATATGAAGTATGAGGATGTTGAAAAGTGGGGTAAAGTCAGTAATACAATAGCAAATCCTAATGAAAGAGAGGTTGAATACGAATCTTTTAAAAAGTTGAAGTCACAAAAGATTATAGATAAATTAGAAGGTGTTTATCCAGGAATTAAATCAAAGATAAAATCAGTTCATACATCAACTCCATTGACTTTTAGAGATTATATTGGAGATAACGAAGGTTCCCTTTATGGCATTTTAAAGGATAGTAATTCTCCATTAAAATCATTAATCAATTCTAAAACTAAAGTACCAAATTTATTTTTCACTGGTCAAAATTTAATACTTCATGGAATACTTGGTGCTACAATAGGTGCCTTTGTTACCTGTTTTAATTTTATTGATAGAGAAAGGCTAATGAAAAAAGTAAACAAATTTAAATAGTTAAAAATTATGTTAGACGAGTATTATAAGAACAATATGTCTGCAAAAGCAGCAAAAGAATCAATTCAAGAGTTGAGCTTTTACCCTATGATGTTTCAAGCTGCGAGAGTTATAAAATCGACAGGAATATTGAATAAAGTTTTTGAAAATAGAAGAAGTGGAATAACACCTCAAGCTATAGCAAAAGAATTGAATATACCCTATTATGGTGTTCACCTCTTATTAGAAACTGGATTAACTATAAAATTGGTGTTTTTAAAGGAGGATAATGTTTATTCTATTACTAAGAAAGGATATCATTTATTGTTTGATGAAGCTACTAAAGTAAATATCAACTTTACACATGATGTTTGTTATAAAGCAATGTTTCATTTAGAGGAATCTATTTTAAAAGAAAAACCTGCTGGTTTGCATGAAATTGGTGTATATGATACAACAATATATCCTCATTTATCTACATTAGAAGATACTGTTAAGAAAAGTTGGTTTGAATTTGATCATTATTATTCTGATGAAGCTTTTCCAGATGCATTAAAAATTGTATTCGAAAGTAAACCTAAAAGAATTTTAGATATTGGTGGAAACACGGGTAGATGGAGTATCGAATGTTGTAAGTTTAATAAGGATGTTAAAATGACAATTCTTGATTTACCTGGTCAATGGAATAAAGCAAAAGAAAATATTGTTGCTTTAGGGTTAGAAGGTAGGGTAGATGGTATTGTAGGGAATGTTTTAGATAAAACTATCAATATACCTTCAGGTATAGATGTTATTTGGATGAGTCAATTTTTAGATTGTTTCTCTGAAGAACAAATAGAACATATTTTAAGTAATTTATCTAATAACATGGATGATAATACTGATATATATATTCAAGACTTATTTTGGGATAGACAAAAAGATTTTTCAGCTGCCTATTCATTACATGGGACTTCATTGTATTTTACTGCTATTGCAAATGGTAACAGTAAAATGTATCATTCAAGAGACATGTTAGCTATTATTGATAAAGTGGGATTAAAAGTTGTTTCTGATATTGATCAAGTAGGTGAATTTCATACAATTTTGAAATGTAGAAAAAAATAAAAAAAATGAGCAACATTAAAACAGATGTGCTGATTATTGGAGGTGGACCGTCTGGAGCTGCGTCAGCATCAATGTTGAGAAAACAAGGATTAGACGTTACAATAATAGAGAAGACTAAATTTCCTAGGTTTGTAATTGGTGAAAGCTTGTTACCATTATGTATGGATTTACTTGATGAAGCAGATTTATTAGAAGCAGTTAAAAAAAAAAACTTTCAAAAAAAACATGGAGCTGCTTTTATTAAAGGCGATAGTACATGTGATTTTGATTTTTCTGAACAATATTCTGAAAATTGGACTTGGACATGGCAGGTACAAAGAAGTGAGTTTGATAAGGCACTTATTGATGAAGTAGAAAAGAAAGGGGCTACTGTCTTATTCGAATCAACTGTTGAAAATATTGAATTTAAAAATGACAGTGTTTTTACATCAGTGTCTTCTAAAAAAGGGAATGATACTTTTGAATCAAAATATATAATTGATAGTAGTGGGTATGGTAGAGTTTTACCAAAGCTATTAGATTTAGAAAAACCATCTACTTTACCTAGTCGTTCTGCTTTTTTTACTCAAGTTCAAGATGTAAATAGACCTGAAGGTAAAGATAGTAATAGAATTCAAGTCATAGTTATTAATGAAGGGGTATGGGCCTGGATGATTCCTTTACAAAATGGTATTACTTCAGTTGGTTTTGTTGGAGATATAAATGTAAAAAAGGGTTCATTAAATAATGAACAAGAATTTAGAGTCTTAATTGATTCTACTGGGGTTTTAAAAGAAAGGTTTGGAGGTTTAAATTATGTTTTTGAACCAAAAAAAATAATAGGTTATTCATCAGCGGTGAAGCAATTTTATGGAAATAAATATGTCTTAACTGGAAATAGTACTGAGTTTTTAGACCCTATATTTTCATCTGGTGTAACTTTTGCTTTAGCTTCTGGTGTATTAGCAGCTAAATTAATAGTTAGAGAATTAAAAAACGAAAGTGTTGATTGGGAATCTGAATATGTAGATGTTATCCAAACAGGAGTCGCTGTATTTAGAAGTTATATTGAAGCTTGGTATGATGGTACTTTACAAACGGTATTTTTTAGTGAAGGAATAAATCCAGAAATAAAAAAAATGATTTGTTCAGTTCTTGCGGGTTACGTTTGGGATAATTCAAACTATTATGTAAAAAAACACAAGAGAGCAATAAAGACTTTAGCTAAAGTGATAGAATTAAAACAAAATACATAAACTATGAAAAAAATAATATTAGTATTCGGAATTATGATTAGTGCTTTTTTTTAAGTGCACAATCAATGTCAGATTTGTTTGACAAAAAGAGTGACATAAAATTGACTTGGTTAGGTGTTGATTATTCATCAATGAAATTAATTGGCGATTTCGCTAATTTAACAGATACAACTGCAGGTAATACTTCAGACCAGTTAAGAAAGAAATATTTTCAACAATTAAATAATTTAGTTGTTGTTTAGCCAAATAAATAGGACTTTAAATCAATGTTTAAAAAGGAAATTATTTCTAATACACATAAAAAAAACCTCATTTTAAATGAGGTTTTTTTTTTAGAATCTGTAAGAATAACCAATACTACCCCAACCTAACCCAATATCATCAATAGACGCAGCTTGTAGCGAAAGGTTTATTCCATGTGATTTTTCTTCTCCAAAACCGATTCTACTACCCAAACCGTACCAAAATAGTCCATCAAGGTCATAGTTTAACTTTAGATTAATGTAATCCATTCCTAATTTAACACCCGGTACTACAGCGAACACACCATTACTTGAAACAAGGTTTGCTCCAATTGCTACTCTAACCTTGGATTCACTCATGAAATCGTAGTCTATGTCTGTCTGAAAACCACTTGCTGCAACAGCAACAGTACCATCAGAGGCAGCTACAGACGCAAATCCGACCCCAATCTCAAGTTGGGAATAACCATTAAATGCGATGGTTAATAATAATAGTAATAGTAAATTTTTCATAATTTTTTGTTTATTTAATTTAGTTAAATGTAATCAAAATTCTTGAATTAGTTCTTAAAATTTAGATGTATCGTATTGCAACTATAATTACACTTTAAAGTAAGTGCCTGATAAATAGAATTTTTTCACAAAACACATCCACACTTTTTTCAATTTTATATCTTATTTATTACTGAACTATATCTAACATATCTGGGGCTGACAATCAAAAAGTTAAGGACTGAATTAAATTTAACAGATACAACTGCAGGTAATACTTCAGACCAGTTAAGAAAGAAATATTTTCAACAATTAAATAATTTAGTTGTTGTTTAGCCAAATAAATAGGACTTTAAATCAATGTTTAAAAAGGAAATTATTTCTAATACACATAAAAAAAACCTCATTTTAAATGAGGTTTTTTTTTTAGAATCTGTAAGAATAACCAATACTACCCCAACCTAACCCAATATCATCAATAGACGCAGCTTGTAGCGAAAGGTTTATTCCATGTGATTTTTCTTCTCCAAAACCGATTCTACTACCCAAACCGTACCAAAATAGTCCATCAAGGTCATAGTTTAACTTTAGATTAATGTAATCCATTCCTAATTTAACACCCGGTACTACAGCGAACACACCATTACTTGAAACAAGGTTTGCTCCAATTGCTACTCTAACCTTGGATTCACTCATGAAATCGTAGTCTATGTCTGTCTGAAAACCACTTGCTGCAACAGCAACAGTACCATCAGAGGCAGCTACAGACGCAAATCCGACCCCAATCTCAAGTTGGGAATAACCATTAAATGCGATGGTTAATAATAATAGTAATAGTAAATTTTTCATAATTTTTTGTTTATTTAATTTAGTTAAATGTAATCAAAATTCTTGAATTAGTTCTTAAAATTTAGATGTATCGTATTGCAACTATAATTACACTTTAAAGTAAGTGCCTGATAAATAGATTTTTTTTCACAAAACACATCCACACTTTTTTCAATTTTATATCTTATTTATTACTGAACTATATCTAACATATCTGGGGCTGACAATCAAAAAGTTAAGGACTGAATTAAATTTAACTCAAAGAAATTTAAGTGATTATTCTGAAGTTAATTTGAAATACATCAACTTAATTGAAAATGGTAAGGCAAACATGTTAATTAAATGCTTAATTAAAATTATTGAAGTATTTGACATGACTCTTCCTCATTTTTTTCTTAAAGTAGAAGAACAATATTTTAATAACTAATCTTAATTTTTAATTATCCTATCATTTTCCATAGGGAGAAAAATTAACCCCGATATAAAAACACCTCCGATACCCATTTTGGAAAAAAGTATTTTGTCAGTTACAAGAAAGCTCCATTTAAATAATACTGATACAGTGATAGAATTATAAATTGATAAGAGAATGTATTATCCATTCACACCTCTTCATTCTAATACACTTTGATTATTAAACCTCTAAACTGAAGAATCTTTTTTTAAACTGCTCTCCCACTTTAATAATTCCTCTTCTGTGATGTATTTAGAATGAGAGGATACTTCTATCATATTTAACCCTCTATTCTTTCTCCAATCTTCTATGGTTTGGACTACCTAATAAATTTGCGACTATTTTTCTTAAGCCGCTATTTTAATAACTCCTCTTAATTTCATTTTCATTTCTAAAGGAGTAAGATATCCTAATGTTGAGTGTAATACCCCCTTACTTAGTAGATTTAGATGTACAACAAAAGTTACAGTTTTAGTGAAGAAGCATTAGTTTAGATTCTAATATATTTATAAATTGAGCAATTAAAATATCACCTTTAACTATATTTTTTTATTCAGATTTTTTACACTTATTGTAATTAAAATTTTTAGTGGTTAGTTTTTGAATTGCTATATTTCTATTAAAATATCGAAAGTTTTATTTTCTTCTGACTCATATTTATTAAATTATATAATTAGTTGGTATGCAAAAGTAATCGTAATTAAAAATCAGTACTTATACCGACTCTAATAGCAAATTTTGGGGCTGGTAAAGCATTAATACTTTTATGATCTCCTCTCCAAACAAAATCTACACGTAATGGGCGAATATTACCATAACCAATATTTTCAAACCCAATGCCGTATTCATAATATAGCTTATTGGTGGGTGCTGCATACTTAATGTCTGATCTATTAATCATGCTATTTTCTTTTGAAATACTTCCATAAACGGTTTTAAAAGAGAGGACGCTTCTTAAATTTAATTTTTTTATGAGGGGAAGTTTGTTGAATATTAAACCATTAAAGTGGTGATCAAAGTGCCCAGAGATATAAGTATCTGTAACAAAATCGTAATAATTAATTAAAGAAAAAGTACCACTAGTTATCCAAAAAGTTTGGTTAGCAGGAATTGGACTTAATAAAGATAATGGAACGGTACCAAATGTTTTGCCTGCATCTATTATTGTAATTAAGGTTCCTAGTTTCCCTAATAATATTGGATGCCTATAATTGAATTGAATTTTATCGTAATTAAAGTCTCCTTTCAATAGATTTTTATAACCTCTTCTATAGTTTATAATTAAAGCCGGATATAAATTCTTTCCTATTTTTTGTTCTACACCATATCCATATTCAAAACGCCCTGGTGTGTAAGTTAAATAGATGTCAGAACTTACATCAGTCAATTCCGATTTTATTCCTCCATTTTGATCTACATAATCAATTTTAAATTTTTCTTTTGTAGCAGATTTTATTTTATTATGTGCAAAAGAAAATCCAACATGAAAGTTCTTTTTCACTTCTAAATCAAATTGTAAAATACTTCTATTGACAAAAGATAAAAAAAAATTATCTCCTCTCGAAAACAATGAGTTAGTGTCAAAATATTTTGCATTTAAACCATTTGTTCTTAATAAATTTCCACTCAATTGTTCTGTGTCATATAAATAGGCTAAACCCATAACAATTCTAGGCTTGTGAGAAAGCAAGTATTTTGTTTCTAAACCAAATTTGTTTTTTTTGTCTTTTGTTCCGTAGCCTAAAAAACCACGAAGTCTAAGGCGATCATCTGTCGTTTTAAAAGTTCTAAAGCCTAGCTTAAGTTTTAAACCTTCTACACTGTTTTTTGTAAGTAAATCCCAATACTGACCTAATTGAAAGGAAGGGGTGATGTTGACATACCCTGTAGAAAAAATAGTAATTTTTTGGGTCGTTTCTTTTATTTTATTTTGAGTTTTAATAGCTTTAATCAAAGAAAATGTTTTTGCATTTTCTTTACTAATAGTATCCCAATAACTTTCTGCCCTTTTAAATTGGTAGGGTCTCGTTTGTTTTATTTTTTTAGAATAAAAATCTTTTGACAGATACTTGTTGAAAACATAGTCTGAAAAATAAGTTATTTTTTTAATACTTAAACCTTTATTATCTCCTTTTTTGTCAGAAAATGCAAAGTCACCAATACAAACATCTTTTTTAGGTAAGTAAATACTATCATTTTTTATAATGTATTCTTTTTTAAAAGATAAGTTTCTAACAAAATTAAGGTTGATGTCTTTTCTAATCTCCATTTCTATTTTGGTTACAGCAAAGTTTTTATCTTCAACCCATAAAAAACCTTCAAAAGCTAAATCTCCATTTCTTCGTGGAGAAAAATATATTTGATACTGTTTTTTTTGATTAACAACAATACTATCACTTAAAACATAATCATACGTTTCGAAACCTGATGTGGATATAGGACTCACAAATGATTTTTTTAAAAGTGGAATATTATTTTTATAAATATCAATAGGAATCAAAGTGTTAGAAAACCGTTCAAAAATAAAACCGTCTTTTTCCACTCCACTATTTCTTTCTGCTTCTATAACTTCTTTTTCAATATCAATTTTATTATCTCCATAGACAGTAACTATTTTTTCATTTAAAAAAAAAGGGATATAATAGTTTACGTTTGTTTCGTTATGTGGCAATTGATCTATAATTTCTTTTCTACTTTTGTAATTACCTCTAAGTAAGTCTTTTAAAAAAGTAGAGTCTAGGTTGTTAAGTCCTATCTCTGTATTCTTTGTTTGTTTGTATTCATAGTTATCAACCAATTTTAATCCATTTCTCCTTTTTCTACTCCAAACTTCTTTTAAAATTCTATAAGCAGGATTTTGTTTCTTCTTTACTCTTTTTCTTTGTTTGGCTGCAATAATAATCTCATCTAATTGATTATTTTCTTCTTTTAAGATAATAATAAGACTTTTTGTTTTTGAATTAACTTTTATTTGTTGAGAAGCAAAGCCCAAAGAGGATATTTTAATTTTCATTATTTCCCTGGAAAAAGATAACGAAAACTCGCCATTATGGTCAGTAGCTGTACCTATATTTGTTTTTTTTACAAGAATACTTACAAAAGGTAATGGCTCATTTTGCTCATCCACTACCTTTCCTGTTATTGTAAATTGCGCATTAACAATAATTGTAAATAATAATAATAATAATAATAATAAATGAGTTTTCATAGGCTACAATAGAACTCTTTTTTATAAAAGTATTTAGGTTATGGTTTTGTCGCATCTAAGGTAAGCAAAACTTAAATCTTAAATCTTTACTTTCAAAAAATAGATGTTCAAAGGTCACTGCTTCCCCAAATCAATTATTCTTCAAGCAGTTTACTTCAAATTAAGATTTAGTCTTAGCTATCGAGATGTAGAAGAATTAATGTCAATTAGAGGTGTAAAAGTGGATCATGCTACTATCTAAAGGTGGGTATTTAAGTTCACTCCGCTTATTGAACAACAATTCAGAAAGCGAAAGAAATCAGTTGGAAAAAGATGGAGACTAGATGAAACCTACATTAAAGTAAAAGGGAAATGGAGGTATTTGTATAGAGCAGTTGATAAAGAAGGAAATACCGTAGACTTTTTGTTAACCAAAAGAAGACAACGCATATCCGCACAAAGATTTTTAATAAAAGCGATAGAAAGTAATTCTAAGCCAGAACTCATAAACATTGATAAGAGTGGGGCGCACACAGCTGCGATAAAACGATACAGTCGACGAAACTATTCAAAGATAAAAATAAGGCAATGCAAGTACTTGAATAATATGGTAGCGCAAGATCATCGAATGATAATGAAAAATCAACTGTTGCATCCTGAAACTTCAACCTATAAATCATTTATATCATTAGCTTCGTAAATCAAGGTTCAAATCAAACTTTTATAATTATATTTTGTAGATGCGATAGAACCTATCTTCCTAAAGGAACTAACTTTAATGAAATCGACCTAAAACAGCTCCAGATTATTCAACAAAAATTGAACAATAGACCTCGGAAAATTATAGGTTATAAAACCCCGAAAGAAATGATGGATATTGAACTGAAACTTGTAACTTAGTAACATCAAAAAATAGAAACGATTTGTTGCGTTAGAACGTTGAATCCAAGCAGTAGACATCAAATAAATTGCAATTGATTATGGTATTGGCACTCCAATTGAATTGACAATCCATAACATTAAAACAAGACTTATGGAGGGAATAGTATCCGGGTTGAGCCAAAAGAAACAGTAAACATAATGATCAAATCAATAAACTCTAATAAAAAAAGATTGGAAATAGATACTATTATCATAGGTTCGGGTGCAGGAGGGCTTTCCGCGGCTACATGTCTTTCGCGTGCTGGTCAGCGTGTGATGGTTATTGAAAAGCATGATGTCCCAGGTGGTTGGTGTCATAATTTCTACTTGAATGGCTATCGTTTTAGTCCCGGGGTACACTACATTGGGTCACTTGGTAAAGGTGAATCAACTAGTGAGTTGTATGAAGGATTGGGAATCGCAAATGATTTGGTGTTCTTTAAAATGAATCCAGCTTCTTATGAGCATTGCTGGATAGGCGATGAACGAATTGACATGCCTGCTGGTTTTGATGAATTATATCAATCACTTTCTCAACGTTTCCCTAATGAAAAAAAAGGCCTTTCCAAATACCTAATTACTGTGCGTAACGTGAGCCGAGAGTTACAATTGATACCTAAGATGAGTGGTTTTTGGGAGAATGTTACCATTCCATGGCGAACGAAGCATTTTGGCAAGTATGCTTTATTTAGCTTAAAAAGAGTAATTGATTGGCACATAAAAGATCCATTATTAAAGAAGGTTTTAAACGTGCAATGTGGAGACCATGGATTATCTCCTGTCAATGCAAGTTTTCCTTTGCATTGTGCGGTGATGGATCATTATTTCGAAGGAGGCTTTTATCCGATGGGAGGGGGCGGCGCCATTGTAAAAGCGATGACCAACGCTATCAAAAAAAATGGAAGTGAAGTGCGAACGAGCCAGGGGGTGAAACGCATTCTATTGGAAGGGAATAAAAGGAAACGAGCCGTTGGAGTAGAACTTGAAAACGGAGAAAAGATTTATGCAAAAAATATTATTTCTAATGCAGATCCCAGCAAAACATATCTTGACCTAGTAGGTGAAAATAACCTCAGCCCTAAATTATTGAAGAAAATCGCCAAAACAAAATACTCGTGTACTTCGCTCATGCTATTTTTAAGTGTAGATATGGATGTGCGTAAAGCAGGACTTGATTCAGGTAATATATGGTTGATGGGGGACAAAGATACAGATGACCTCTTCAAAGAAATGATGAAGATTGACATTGCATTGGGTGATGAATTTCCGGGAATGTTTATCAGTTGCACCACACTTAAAGATCCAACAAGTTTTGATGGCAGGCACCATGTGTTGGAAGTTGTCACGTTTATCAATCGTAAATCATTCGGGCAGTTTAAGAGGGGAGAAAATCAACGATCACATGAGTATGTGAAGTTTAAAGAACGCTTAACCAAGAAAATTATCAAAAGCCTCGAAAAAGTATTGCCAGGAATCAGTGATAAAATTGTACAACAAGAACTGGGTACACCTATGACAAATGAGTTTTATGTTAATTCAACTGAAGGAAGCGTGTACGGTACAGAGAAGAGTTTGAAACAAATTGGCCCTTTTGCTTTTAAATCAAAAAGCGAAATCGAAAACTTGCATTTATGTGGTGCAAGTATATTGGCACAAGGTGTTGCAGGGGCATCCTATTCCGGGGTGCAAACAGCAGCAAAAATTCTTGACTGCAATCAAGATGATTTAATTAAAGCTGATGAATCTCAAAACGTACGTATCTATGATGCCGAAAACAACTCAGAATATCCTGAATGGATGCTTCAGAAAATAAAGGTTAAAAGAGCACGTATGCAGGCTGCCCCTGAAATGCCAAATAACATAGAAGGAGTTGATAAAGAATATTAACTTCTTATAATCGAGTAGACGGCTGACTACCAAAAGGTAGCCAGTGCGCCTCTCACACCAGCGTTCGTACGGGTCTCGTATACGGCGGTTCACCAAATTGAAGTTTGCGTTTTATTAATGTAATCTATCAAAGGTTTATACCCTTTTCGTTTTAGTCTAGATTTGGTTATTGTAGTTCGTAGAATTGGACTTTGGGCAACTGCCCATCCTCCCATTCGCGTTCTACTCCAAGCGTATGCTTGTCCGTTTTCTATTCCTAATCGGGTTAGGTTTTTACGTTTCCGTTCTAGTTTCTTCCAATCATGCCAAATACAATATCGCAACCTATTTCTTAGCCACTCATCTAGCTTTTTAACTTTTGTATAAATGTTGGTTAAGCGGTAATTGTTCATCCAACCACGACAGACTAGATTAAGTCGTTCTAAGCGCAAAGCCGATTTACATAACTCCTTCAAATCAATATCCATCAGGAGTAAAAATGAGTTATGATAGGTGTTTAGAATTGTTGGATTGGGCAGAGAATCAAAACTCTTTGATTGTAGAAGACGATTATGACAACGAATTTAGTAACTGGGGAAATCCAATACCTTCAATTTTCAGTTTGGATAATCAAACCCGAGTAATTTATCAAGGTACGTTTAATAAACTTCTACACCCATCACTAAGGCTTGGGTATATAATTGTTCCAAAATATCTTTTTGATCCAATAAAAGCTATTTATGAGCAATCTAGTCGCTTTGTACCCTCTTCTACACAGTCAATAATGAGTGAGTTTATTAGTAATGATTATCTGAATAAGCACTTGAGAAATGTTATTGAAATTTCTAATGAAAGGAAAAAATTATTTATTAGCCAAACTAAAAAGTCATTAACAATTAATAAATCAAACGATGGTCTGCATTTGATTGGAGAACTCAAAAATAATATTTCAGATATTGAAGCATTCAATAGACTCAAAAAACACAATGTTATTGGATATCCTTTAAGTAATTATTATATTGGTAAAGAAAAAAAAGAAGGATTAGTTTTGGGATACTCATCAGTAAATAATAAAGTGATGCAAGAAAAAACTGCCATTATAAATAAGGCTCTAATATAATTTACTTTGTGCGCATCTTTTGGGTTAGGCGAGTTTGAGTGGATTTATACTTTTCATACAAACACAATTCACAACTAAACAACCAACTTTAATTAATTTGCTGTTTTTAATTTCAAAATATTTGACTTAAATTTTCAAACAATTTTATAGTTTGGTTCGAGAATAGGTCAATTTGGTGTACAATAACCGTTGTTAATCTTTTGATTTTCAACGGTTTTTTGATTTTATAGACATAATTATCCCAATATAGTTCCGACATTTTAATAAAACACCTCAACAATAT
>Ga0209710_1000505_pt1 | contig 36188 bp, 24 predicted proteins | sample ArcticOcean_MG_C_5_FD_187436 | JGI IMG/M metagenome (GOLD analysis project Ga0209710, IMG submission 187436) | Marine microbial communities from western Arctic Ocean - ArcticOcean_MG_CB4_138 (SPAdes) (version 2) | ecosystem: Environmental > Aquatic > Marine > Oceanic | place: Arctic Ocean...
TTGGGTAGTAAATACCGAATCCACCAGCTGTTCCCCAAGTTGCACCTACAGTATCTACTCTTAATGCAATTCTTGCGAAAACATAAGCTCCTGTAGTATCCCAAGTGAATGTAGCTTTAGCTTGATTCCCATTAAATGTTTGTACACCTAAGTTAGTCATTGGAGGACAATCTGCTCCAGTAGTAAAGCTTGCAGGGGAAGAATATCCTGATTCCGTTCCACCACAGTAGAAAGCTTTCATCTTAAACTGATAAGTAGTTGCAGCGGTTAAGAACTGTAATCTCTTCTCAGTAGTATTAAGACCAAAGTTACATAGACCATTACCAACACCAGCTGACTTAGTCACCCAACTTCCATAAGTACCATCTAAGTTATCGACCCTATATCTTATAAAGTATTTAAATACCATACATGCACTATCATTCATATTATCCCATGAAACTGAAGCTTTAGTATCAGTTGTCCAATTCACAAACAATCCAGAGGGAACAGGGTTTGAACAATTCATATACAAACATGAGCCATCATCAATAGTAGCATTTGGATCATAGTTAGCAGCATTAGGATCTGTACAACCTGAATAAACAAAATCAACACCAATATCAATAATAATTGATTGAAAACAAGTATTATCATCTACTACAAAAAGATTGTATGTTCCAAAAGAAAGATTTAAAAGATATGGTGTTGTATCAGGAAAAAAATTTGTTCCATCATTCCAATAATAAGTGTAGGGGTAAGACCCTCCAACAACATTTATGAAAATTGCTCCATCTGAAGAAGAAGAATCTGATGCATTTAAAGTATTTATAATAGTATAAAAACTATCAGGCTGGCTAACATAAAAAGAATTGGAAGCTACCCATCCTTGAGCATCTGTAACAGTAACTGAAAAAGTATCGCTAGCTAACAAAAAAATATCCTCAGTAGTTGCACCATTGTTCCATAAAAATAAATAAGGAGCTTGACCACCGTTCACAACTAAATCAATACTTCCAGAGCTCTCACCAAAGCAAGCAGGCATGCTAATATTTGATGAAAGTAAAATGTTTGGATACACACAAGAACTATCATCAACAGTAGCACTAGGATCATAATTTGTGGCATTAGAATCAGTACATCCATAAAAAGAACAAATAGTTAAACAACTTCCACTATTAATTCCAGGATTTAGTGCCTGTGAAATGACAATATCATGAAAATCAATTAAAGCACCTGAAGAGGTGGTATGACAATAACTCATAATAGTACCAACCTCTGGCGCAGGATTATTACTACAACTTCCTTGAACATCTACACAATTATCAATGGGCCCACCTGTAAACCCATTCCAAGGTTCAGGTACCCATCCACACCAATGAGTATGATTAGCTCCAATATTGTGACCTATTTCATGTGAACAAACAAAAAGGTTCCATGTATATGTTGGACAAGAGCAAAATGAAGTATCGTTATCCAAAACAGAACTAAAAGCATAACCCCAAGAATTATCACATAAAACATCAAGATATGCAATTCCACCTGTTCCTGTGTTACCTCTTTTGGTTAATAAATGAACAAGATCTCTAGAAATGGAACTGTTATTAGAGGTCCATTGCGTTCTTAATGCATCTAACATTGTTCCAGCATCGTTAGTAATATTTGCATATGGATCTTGAGAGTTCCAAATAATTGTATTTGACACAGAAATATTTATGCCTACTTCAGAATAATATACTTGACTAACTCCTGCAATTATTGCGTGTGCCCAATCTGCAGCATTAGTATTTGATGAAAAAGTATTTCGAGTAAATTGATCAACTTCAATCGCTAGTTCCAAACAAAGCGGAGTCATTGAAGAATTTGAAGAATTATTTTCTGGAACTAAAATTTGCTCTAACTCTTGCTCAACAGCACAAGAAAAAGTTTTTTCTTTTATTATATCATTAACATCAAAAAGGACATAATCAAAATTAAAATAATTTAATTCTAATTGTCTTCTGTTAAGCTTATAGCTAGCAATTACTTTATTATCTAAAACTAATAAAACACCAATATTTTTTCCTTGGTAATTTATTTTAAAAGAACTAATACCTGATTCAAAATCTTCTTTAAACTTATTTTCATCATTTTGAATAAGTAAATTATGATCCTCACTAATAACACTAAATCTCTTGAGAGATGTTTTTATAAATTTTTTGTCAAGTGTAGGAAGTTCTATAAAAAACTCAATATTATTTTTATTCTTTAAATATTCTAAACTTTCTTTATCAAAAGATAATCCAATAGAGTTTTCTGCATTTTTAGTTAGATAACTATTAACTTCTTTAAAAGAAAAAAAAGGAGAGTCTGCTAATAACACATTAGAAAACAGCAGAATACAAAGAGAAAGGAAAAATTTTTGCATAAAAAATGATTTTTATTAAATTAAGAAAATTATTCTACAAACTAAAAAAACTAATACTTGAAAATTTTAAAGAATAATAAATGCATTATAGTTGCTTACACTTAATGATATTCCCACTCTTATCGTAACAAATGTTTTTATCTAATAAAACACCCTCTTTATATTCTCCCTTAATATAAAGCTGACCACTTAAATACCACCATCTATAAACTCCATCTTTCTTACCATTTACGTAATATCCTTCTCTTTCTAAAGACCCATTTGAATACCACCATTTATGTAAACCCTCTTTTTTTCCTTTGATATATATACCCTTACTTTTTAACTGCCCATCTTCATAAAAGGTTTCATAAACTCCATTATTAGAAATATTATCTTGTGGATAAATAGTTACATTATTATTACTAAAGCAAAAAAAAATGGTTGATAAAAAAAATAATATGAATAGTATTTTTTTCATTTTAAAGAAACTATTTTTTTCTAAAATAGATATGAATTGGCACTCCTGAAAACTCAAAATTTTCTCGCAATTTATTTTCTAGATATCTTTTATATGGCTCTTTGATATATTGTGGAAGGTTAGCAAAAAATGCAAAAGTTGGTGTAGGTGTGGGAAGCTGTGTACAGAATTTAATTCTAATATATTTCCCTTTTACAGCTGGTGGAGGTAAATTCTCAATATGTGGCAACATTACATCGTTTAAAACAGAAGTTTTAATTTTTTGAGATCTATTCTTAAAAACTTCAATAGCACTTTCTAAAGATTTTAAAAGTCTTTGTTTTTCTAAAACAGAAATAAAAATAATTGGGACATCTGAAAATGGCGCGATCTTCTTTTTAATAGACTCTTCAACAAGATTAGAGGTTTCCGTAGATTTATCTTTAAGATCCCACTTATTTACTAAAATTATAACACCTTTTTTATTTCTATCGGCTAAGTGAAAAAGTCTTTGATCTTGAGATTCAAATCCAGAAACAGCATCAATAATTAAGATACATACATCAGAGTGTTCAATCGCTCTAACAGAACGCATTACAGAGTAAAACTCTAAATTTTCATGGACTTTATTTTTCTTTCTAACACCAGCTGTATCCACTAAATTAAAATCAAATCCAAATTTATTAAATCTTGTATTTAATGAATCCCTAGTTGTCCCTGCTATATCAGTAACAATATTCTGTTCTTTACCAATCAAAGCATTAATAAATGAAGATTTACCAACATTTGGTCTTCCAATAACAGCAAATTTTGGAATATCCTCTTCAATGATTTCCTGCTCCTCATCAAAATGTTTTAATAATTCATCTAGTAATTCTCCCGTACCACTTCCACTTATAGAAGAAAAAGGAATATAGTCTCCAAGACCTAAATTATGAAACTCAACAGAATCTTCTAACAATCTTGTATTGTCAACCTTATTCACTGCTAATACAACACTTTTATTTGCCTTTCGAAGAAGCTTAACAACAGATTGATCTAGATCAGTAATACCAGATTTTGCATCAACTAAAAATAAGATGACATTTGCCTCATCAATTGCAAGCTGAACTTGTTTTCTAATTTCAGATTCAAATATATCATCAGAACCATGTACATATCCCCCAGTATCAATTACAGAAAACTCTCTCCCATTCCATTCTGACTTACCGTAGTGTCTATCTCTAGTAACACCACTTTCAGCATCAGTAATAGCTTGACGAGATTCTGTTAATCTATTAAATATAGTGGATTTACCAACATTTGGCCTTCCAACAATTGCTACAATATTTCCCATTATTCGTATCCAAATTTTTTAAGCTGCTTGTTATCATTACGCCAATTCTTATTAACCTTAATTGGTGTTTCCAAATAAACTTTTTTATCTAACATCACTTCAATATCTCTTCTTGCTTCCGTTCCAATACGTTTCAAACCTAGACCTTTATGACCTATTAGAATTCCTTTTTGACTCTCTCTAAGAACATAAATAATTGCTCTTATTTTAATTATTTCTTCTTCTTCAAAAAACTCTTCTACCTCAACTTCCACAGAGTATGGAATTTCTTTTTTATAGTGCTTTAGAATCTTTTCTCTTATTATTTCTTCAATAAAAAAACGTTCAGACTTATCTGTAATGGTGTCTTTATCATAGTATGGAGGAGACTCTGGTATATTCTCTAAAATATGTTCTTTGATTTGCTCTAAATTAAAACCATTTAAAGCAGAAATAGGCAAAACAGAGGCATTAGGAAGTTCCTGTTTCCAAGAATCAATATAGTCAGCAATTTCATCTTGAGTAGACAAATCAATTTTATTAATTAAAAGAAGTAATGGAAGAGAAGTTTTCTTAATTCTTTCATAAAGCTTTTCATCCTTTAAACCTTTCTCACCAATTTCCACCATATAAATTAGAACATCAGCATCTTGAAAGGCAGAATGAACAAAATTCATCATGTTTTCTTGTAATTTATATGCTGGTTTTATTACTCCTGGAGTATCAGAAAAAACGATTTGATAATTATCATCATTTAGTATACCCATTATTCTATGCCTAGTAGTTTGAGCTTTACTAGTTATAATAGATAGCTTCTGCCCAATAAGGGCGTTCATTAGTGTTGATTTCCCAACATTTGGATTACCAATGATATTTACAAAACCGGATTTATGATTCATTTTGCAAATAAACGAAAAATGAATTTCTAATGATTAAAGAAAGTCTATTTAATAAAATTTAAAATCTCCAAGATCGACCAACCATTGGCAATGCAACATTACCATCACCACTTGACATAATAAATATTTGAAAATCTACTGTTTTTGCACCTGCACCGTTTCTAGCTGTTATCCTTTTTACTTTACTAAAATACCTTATTCCAGGGCCTCCCATAAAAAATAGATTTTCTGGATTCATAAACCACCCCTCAAAGACAAATGAAAATCTTCTTGCAAGTCTAGAAATTGCTCCAACATTTAAAACAAGTCTTTGACTTTTAAAACCAGATTCATAATTAAAATCATCATTAAATGGTTTAGCAAAATTATAAGATAAACCTAAACTAATATTTTTCTCTTTACTTCCTTTTGTTATCAGTGCATAAGGCATACTTAATAAACTTCTTTGATTGCCAGTAACCTCAAACAAATCTCCGACATAGAAATATCCAAATGAATAGTTTAATTTATCTGAAATATTATCAGAATATTTCAAATTAACTGTTGCTGGGAATCCTAATACAGTAGCCCCTCCACCAAGTGAAATATTGTCTGTAATTCCATATTGGAACTGCCACATCATATAATAAGCATTATTATAGTACCCTTCGCCTTTCTCTAAACCAAATGCAGATGGTGAAAAAAAGTATCTAGTATCATGAAGATTGGGAAACCAATACTCTCCATTTTTATAATTTTCTTCAGTCGCTATATGACGCTGAGCAATCATTACCCTGGGAATATAAATCTCTTCACCTTTATCATCTATAATAAAAAGGTTACCACTCTCGCTTTTAACAAAGCTTCCATGAATTATTGTTCCATCTCTAAACTCCCAAATATACTTCTCTCCAACAGTCTGTGAAAAAGTAAATTTTGAAACTAAAAGACAAATAAAAAAGGTGAAAATAAATTTTTTCATAGTTATAATTTTAGTCAAAAATAAAAAGTAAAATTTTATTTTATATGCATAGCATACAATTTTAAAGGATTCCCTCTAGTTCTTCTGTTTGATCAGCCCATTTTTTCTCGAGATCTTTTAAGGAATTTTGTTCCTGTTTGTATACATCAAAGAAATTACTATCACTGCTAAGTTCTTTAAATTTATCAGGATCAGATAATTCAGTATCTTTTTGCTTAAGAACAATTTCTAATTGCTCAATTTTTTTTTCAATTTTTCCAATACTATTTTTAAGCTTGTTAATATCAGATTTTCTTTTCTTCTTCTCGTTATAAGAAAGCTGCTCTTGATTTTTGTCCTTAGAAATAACCTTTTGATCTTTTTGAGAGCTTTCTAATTGCTTAAAGTTCTCTAAATCCTTTTCAGACAAGAAAGTATCTATATCTCCTATATATTCTCTAATTTTTTGATTCTTAAACTCATAGACTTTTTGAGAAAGACCTTGTAAAAACTCTCTGTCATGAGAAACAACAATTAGACTTCCATCATAATTTAATAAAGCTTTTTTCAGTAAAGTTTTAGATTGAATATCAAGGTGATTAGTTGGTTCATCCATGACTAGTAAATTATAAGGCTCTAAAAGTAATTTACATAGAGCAACTCTTGCTCTTTCACCACCTGATAAAACTTTTATCTTTTTTGATACATCATCATTAGAAAAAAGAAAAGATCCCAGAATTGTACGAACATTTGATTTAGTATGTTCGGTAACAGCATTTTCTATAGTTTGTAAAACTGTAATATCTTCATCTAAAAAATCAGCTTGATTTTGAGCGTAATAACCAATCTTCACTTGATGACCTAATTTAATTTCACCTTCAAAATCAATTTCATTAACAACCATTTTAGCCAGTGTAGACTTTCCTTCACCATTTTTTCCAACAAAAGCAATCTTATCACCTTTTACAATCTGCATATCTAAGTTTGTTAAAACCTTTAAATCATCATAACTTTTTGAAACATTATTAATTTCAAGACTTAATTTTCCAGAATGAGGAGCTGGAGGAAAACGAAATTGCATACTTCCAACATCTTCTTTTTCAACATGTATAATTTCTAAACGCTCCAACTTAGTAATTAAAGTCTGAGCAAAGGCAGCTTTATTTTTCTTAGCTCTAAATTTATTTATTAGCACCTTTGTTTCAGAAATAAATTTATCTTGATTTTTCTTTGCTTGAATTTGCTTCTCAATTCTATCTTTTCGAAGATCAAGATACTTAGTATATGGTGCTTTATAGTCGTTTATTTTTGCAAATGCTACCTCAATTGTTCTATTTGTTATAGAGTCTAAGAAAAACTTATCGTGAGAAACTAAAACAATAGCACCATTATATTTTTTAAGCCAATTCTCTAGCCATATAATTGACTCTATATCAAGATGATTAGTAGGCTCGTCTAATAATAAAATATTTGGTTTTTTCAAAAGCATTTTAGCTAGCTCAATTCTCATCCTCCAACCACCGCTAAACTCTGTAGTTTGACGATCAAAATCATACTGAGTAAAACCTAAACCTGCCAAAACTTGACTCATTTCTGATTGAACATCATTCCCTCCCGACATTCTATACCTCTCTTCTAGTTCATTAAATTCAGAAATTAACTCTAAATATGATGCTGTTTCATAGTCAGTTCTCTCATTTAATTCTTTATCTACATGATCAAGTCTTGCTTTAATAGTGTTTAAAAAATCAAATGCTGTTTGAGCTTCCTCAATTACAGTTCTGCCATCTTCAAAGTCTAAATCTTGAGTTAAATAACCTACAATCAAACCGTTAGGTATAGATACATTTCCCTTGTTGGGAGTAAGGTTCTTGGAAAGAACATTTAAGAGAGTTGATTTTCCTGCACCATTTTTCCCAACTAAACCAATCTTATCTCCTTTATTAACCATAAAAGAGATATCCTTAAAAATATCTTGACCACCAAAATACAATGACAAATTGTTAACTGAAATCATGGCTGCAAAAATACTTTTTTTCTGATAAGAAATAAATTAAAATTAATAATGTTAAATTAAGTTTATGCATTATATTTGCATCATATCGCGGGGTGGAGCAGTTGGTAGCTCGTTGGGCTCATAACCCAAAGGTCACAGGTTCGAGTCCTGTTCCCGCTACAAAGTAAAAAGACCTCTATCTAGGGGGTCTTTTTTTTTATTCTATATCGACTCCTTTCAAATCTTCAGTTAAATCTAATCTTGTGAACTTAGGAAATTTTAATGCCGTAAAACCAACAGTAAGGATTGTCATCACCCCTCCAAAAACTACTGCAGGAACTGTACCAATTAATTTAGCAGCCACACCACTTTCAAAAGCACCAAGCTCATTGGAGGAGCCAATAAAAATAGAATTTACTGAAGCAACCCTTCCTCTTACTTCATCAGGAGTTCTAAGCTGTAGAATAGTTTGACGAATAATCATAGACACTCCATCTGTAACACCATATATAAAAAGAGCAAAAACAGATAACCAAAAAATAGAAGAAACACCAAAGGCAATAATTGACAATCCAAATACAAAAATTGCTATAAGTAATTTCTTTCCAGCATTTTTAGTTAATGGGATATATGCTGAAGCAAACATTATAACAACTGAACCAATTGCAGGTGCAGCTCTTAAAACACCAAACCCCTCAGAACCAACTTCTAGAATATCTTGTGCATAAATTGGCAATAAAGCAATGGCACCACCAAATAACACTGCTACCATATCTAAGGTAATAGCAACCAGTATTGCTTTTGTTCTGTAGACAAATGAGAGACCTGCTTTAAGACTTTGTAAAATAGGCTCTCCAATTTTAGGATTTAAAATTGGTTTCTTCTTAATAAATATTGTTAAGATAAGAGCTAAAGAAATAGAAACTAGAACACAAGCCATTGAAGTATTAACACCAATCCATCCAATAGAAAAACCTGCAAATGCTGGTCCAATTACAGCGGCTAACTGCCATGTTGAGCTACTCCAGGTAGCAGCATTTGGATATATTTTTTTTGGAACAATTAATGCAACTAATGAAAAGATTATTGGACCAAAAAATGCTCGCACAAACCCTCCTAAGAACACCAAAGAATATATTCCAATTAAAATATGATTTGAAGAAAATGTGGAATAAACATAATCACTAGTAATAAAATAATATCCTACGGCGATCATAAGAAATGCACTTATAGCCAATACAAATAATTTTTTTTTCTCTTTTTGATCTACAATATGACCAGCAAAAAGAGCCATTGACACTGCTGGTATTACTTCAGCAAGACCAATTAAACCAAGTGATAAAGGATCTTTAGTTAAATTATAAACCTCCCATTCAATAATGATGAATTGCATAGACCATCCAAAAACAAGAATAAATCTGATAAAAAGAAATATATTAAATTCCTTAAAGCGTAGGGCAGCATATGGGTCAAGCTTTTGTTCCAAAGTTTAATTATTTATGTTCAAAATTATAAATGAAATAGAGATCTTATTTAACGATGATTTTCTTTTCTACACTTCCATCATCATAAATGTATAAAAGTGGTTTATTATATTTCTTATTTGTTTTTTGCCCCATAAGATTAGTTATGTTTATAAGACTTTTATTAAAAATTGGAGTAGGTAAATTAAAAATATCTGTAAAAACTGAGGTGTTTTCTAATAATATATTTTCATCACCTAGTTGATAATCTAAAAATTGAAAAATAAAAACAAACATTTCATCATCAGTATTTAGACCTGAATTAACTAAAACAGGATTTGGATTATTTATTGAGGCTGTATTATCATAAGTTCCTGAAGCATAAATTATACTTCCAGCTGGAATTTTAAGAAATTTTTCAAATAAATAGGCTCCTTGCCATTCAAAATCCCATTTATTTATTCTAATTAAATTAATAGTGTCATTAGTTGGTGTGACGGCATAACACAACATATCTGCTCCAAGTAAATGCATGTGTGGAAATACAGACATTAAAGACATATCGTTGATAATTGGACCATATGAAGAAGACATAGCAGTAATTTGATTTGGAGGAAGAAAAAACGGAGGATATGGAGGCAAACCTTCATTAATAAAATATTCAGACTTTATCTCTCTAATATTAGTGTTTTGAGGGTAAAAATAAAACCTAACCTTAGTACTATCTAATTGTCCAAAAGTTCCTTCAGGGTAATGTAACCCAAGAGCAATATTACTATTAGCTGGAATTTCTATTCCAAATTGACTTAATGAATCGTTAGGAAATTGTAATGGAACAGATCCAGGAGCATATGTATAAACCTGATCCCCAAATGGAGCCATACAATTGGGAGTTATAGTTGTGGACGAACTACCAAATTCGTCAATAGATACTAGAACATGGTGAACAATTTGAATATTTCCAGGTATTACTTCTATAGCTCTAACTTGTCTGTCCTGGGTTAATCCAGAAGGGATGGAAAAACAAACATAGTCATCTGAGTTTGAGGTTGCATTACTTGAATATACAGGAATAGTAATTTCTAAATCAGCTAGACCTAAATTTGAAGAATTAGAAAAAGATGGAAAAGGAGGAAGTAAAGATGTATCTCCCAGAGGAACACCATTTAAAACCCAATTTAATATTGTAGAAATTTCATCAATATTTAAAGTGTTTTCATATGCATATTCTTGATATAAAGTATCAGCAAGAAATGGGGGCATTTCACCAGAAGAAGTAACATGCTGAATCATTCCAGCATTAGAAATAGCATCAGCATAAGTCTCTAAAGACAAAGGAGCAATTCCGCCAGAATGATGACATTGAAGACATTTATTATAAATAATAGGAGCAATATCTTCAGAATAATTTGGGTTTTGAGCTAAAATAAAGAGAGGAGAAAACAAAAAGAGAAACAGTATATTTTTCATTTTTCAAAATTAGCTAAAAAAGATTTAGCGTAATTAGATTAATACATAACTTCTTAGATATTTATAAATAAATCTATCATTCAAAAAATTGATAATTTTCACTAAAAAAACTTAAAAACGCAAATAAACAAACAAAAAATACTTAAAAATGCACAAAAAAACATAAAAATGAATAATTACTTTAAATCTATTATTAGTAAAAAAAAATATTTAATCTGTACTTTTGTAAAAAATAAAAACAATGAATCTATCAAATAAAAATATCCTTATAACAGGTGGAAGCCTTGGGATTGGAAAAGAAACAGCAAGAATTTTATCAGAAAAGGGAGCTAATGTTGTAATAACAGGTAGGGATAAAGACAGACTACTTAAAGCTCAAGCATATACTGGTGCACATCCAATTGTATTTGATATTTCTGACACAAAAGCAATTAAAAAAAATACTGAAAAATGTATTAGTCACTTTAATGGAAAAATTGATGCAGTAGTTAATAATGCAGGCTTGGGGTATTTTAATAAAATGGATAGTCTAAATTACGATGATTTTAAAAAAATTTTTGACGTGAATGTATTTGGACTTTCACTTTTAACAAAAGAAATTGTTCCACTAATGAAAAACCAAAAATCTGGGACTATTATTAACATAGGGTCTTCAGCTAGTTTAAAAGGATTTAAAGGCGGTAGTGTTTATGCCGCTTCAAAATTTGCAGTAAGAGCATTAACACAATGCTGGCAAGCGGAACTCAGAGAATTTAACATAAGAGTATGCCAGGTAAATCCTAGCGAAGTAAAAACTGCTTTTAATGATCAAAACAGAATTGAGAGAGAACTAGAGGATAAAAAATTACGTCCAATTGAAATTGCACATGCAATTACATCTGCACTTGAAATGGATGATAGAGGTTTTATTAATGAATTAAATGTTTGGGCAACAAATCCATTTTAAAACCTTTATCTTTAATGCTAAAATTACAAGCTTTGAAAACACTTCACATATTTTTAATACTATTTACAATACCACTACTTTCTATATCACAAGAAATTTCATTTGATCAACACACAGTAATTAGTGATAATTTAGATGGTTATGGAAGACCAAGAATAGTTCTTGCTAATAATGACAACCCTCTTATAATTTGGAGAAAAGATGCTACCCCAAAAGTACTTAAAGCAAGTAAATGGAATGGCTCTTCTTTCTCCGCTCCTTACAATATTTTACAAACAGGCATACTTCCTTCATCATGGGATGGACCTGAAGTAGCCTCAAAAGGTGATACAATTTATGTAGTCTTTACTTCTTTGGCTTCAACTCAAAGTTCAATAATGCTAATAAAGTCTTTTGATGGAGGAAATACCTTTTCAGACACTATGAGAGTTTCTGAGTCACTAGCCGGACATAAATACAGAATGGCAAATATTGAAATTAATGATAATGGTCATCCAATAGTAAGCTATATGCAGTATTTATTAAACTGGCTTGAGCCCAAACAAATGGTTAATATTTCTAGCGACTATGGAGTGACTTTTAATGGCGCTATTGAAGGAAGTGCCTTATCTCCAGGGGAACCTTGTGATTGCTGCAAATCATCTCTTGTTTCTAAAGGATCAGATATCTATCTATTGTACAGAAATAATGAAAATAATATCAGAAATAGTTACATTTCAAAATCTAGTGATGGAGGACTAACATTTTCAACATATAATGACATGGATGACTACCAATGGATACTAAGCTCATGCCCAGCCACAACACCTCGAGGCTCCATTGTTGGAGACTCTATATTAGTAGTAAAAAGAAGTGGAGCAACTGGTAACAATGAAGTTGTTTTTAGTAATATTTCATTAGATAATTTAACATATTCTTACAACAGAAATATTGACCCCGTAATTGGAAGTATTCAAAACTTTCCAGAAGTTGCTTCTAGTAATGATACTGTAGCTGTAGTGTGGCAGGACAATAGAACAAATATGCAAAACTGCTACTTAAGCTATTCAACTAACGGCTCTAACAATATTAATAACTCAATATGTTTTACTGATAGCTCAAAATTTGGTAATAAAACAGATCCTGATGTTGAGTTTAGCAATGGCAATATTTTTTTAGTTTACGTTAATAATACTGAACATGAAATAATTTTTACAAAAGGATCTTTAAACCTAACTAGCAGCAATAATTTTATATTAGAAAATAATTTAGCCAAAACAAATCAAATATTTGATCTTAATGGAAAAATAAGCACATTAAAAAATAATAAAACACTAATACATTTTTCTAAAAACGGAAGTATTGAAAAGAAAATAATTTTAGAGTAATTTATAGTTTAATTTTTTTTGCAAAAAAAATCATATGTATTCTACTTTTTTTAAAATATTAAATTTTTAAACTATAAATTAAGACTGCATTATTGAATTCTATTATTTATTTATCAACAAAATCATTAATGAAACAAAATAAAACTTTGTTTATCAGCGTATTAACTACGTGAAAAAAAATAGACAAACTGATTAAAGAATTATTATTAAACTCTCTAATTATTTTAGTTTTGAAAGTTATTATTTTACAAGAAATATAAATTATTTTATGAAGGTACTGTTTCTGACTGTTAACCAAATTTTTCCAAAATCTTTGTTAAAACATTTAGATATTGATAAAGAGAATTTTATAATCACAGACTCAATAAATCAGCTAATAGATTGTTTAGAAAAATCAAGCATTATTATAATCGATATGATTTTACCCAAACATGATGCAATAGAAGCGTGCACCTTGATTAGAGAAAAAGATTTATCGTCATACATTATAATAAGATCTGATGAAATTGAAAATTACACTAAAATAGCCGCATACAACAGTGGTGGTAATTCATTCATTCCCTTTAATCTCCCTTCAAATGTATTGTCAGAAAAAATAAAAAGTGTTTATAATTTATTCTTTGAACAAAAAAATCACAGAGACTACAATTACAAAGAATTTCATATTTCTTATCAAAGTAAGGAAATTACCATTGGCAATAAAGCTTTTGAACTTCCTAAAATCCAATTTTTAATTTTCACACTCTTAACCTCAAATCCTGGAACTGTATTTTCAAATCAAGAAATATATGATCATGCATGGAGAAAAGGGAATAAAGTAGATAGTGGTTCGTTATATGTACACCTAAGAGGAATACGTATGATTATGGGTACTAACTATATAAAAACACTTAGAGGAATAGGATATAAAGCTGTTATTTAACAATTAATATACCTTTTAACTCAAATTTATCACTAACTATAAAACCCTTTACAATCTAGTATAACTTCTTTTTTATATAAGTTTTTTATATAAGTTTTTTATAAAAAGGTTATACAAATCCTAATACTTATGGTAAATTTGCATTCTAATTAAAAAAATACAAAATGAACTCAAAATCTAAAAACATTAAACCATCAGTTTTTGCAAAAGCATTCACTTTTTCTTCTGCACTAACAATATTATTTTCTGTAGTATTAACTTTCTCCTCTTGCACAGAAGAAGAAGAAATAGTAGCAGTAGTGCCAAGCCCAGAATATGCTAGAGTTCAAGTAATTCACAACTCTGCAGACTTAGCTGCAACAACAGTTGATGTATATTTAAATGATGCTCTTTTATTAGACAATTTTGAATTCAGAACTTCATCTCCTTTTATTGATGCTCCAGCTAATGAGGAAATTAAAATTACAATTGCAGGACCTAACAGTACATCCTCCTCTCAAGCAATAGCAGACTTCTATTATACCTTAGCAGCTAGCGAAACATATGTTTTAATTGCTGAAGGTATTGTAAGTACTTCAGGCTATTCACCAGCTACAGCATTTTCAATTGCAGTATATGCAATGGGACAAGAAACTGCCAACAACCCAATAAATACAGATTTACTAGTACACCATGGCTGTACAGATGCCCCTACAGTTGATGTTGTAGAAGTAGGTGTAGGAGCTGGAACAATTGTTGACAACGCTTCATATGGAGATTTTACGGCATACTTAGAGCTAGCAACAAATGATTACACTTTAGACATAAGAGATGAGACAGGTGCAGTTACTGTAGCATCTTACAGCGCACCATTACAAACTCTTGGGCTAAATGGAGCAGCAGCAGTAGTGGTAGCATCAGGATTTTTAAATCCTGCTAATAACAGTAACGGTTCAGGATTTGGTTTATATGTAGCACTACCAAGTGGAGGGAATCTAGTAGCATTACCAGCAGCAAAATAAAATTTTATTTCAATAAAAAATTAGTTATAGTTAAACAGTTAAATAGTTATTTCATCATTAAGAAACCTTTACAGCAACGTAAAGGTTTCTTATTTTTACGGAAATTTTTTTAATGATTAAATTATCACAATATCTTACTTACGGCATATTACAATTATTGCTTCTTCCCGTTTCTGTTTTTGGAGCATTTTACGCCTTTCAAAAAGAAAAATATATAAGCAAAAAACTTAATATCTCATACACAGCAGGTCAAGTTATTCAAGGACAATGGATACTACATTTTTTTGGCATTAGAGAAGATAAGAAAATTATAAAATTCATAAAGAATTTTCCTGCAGAATCACACATTGGATTTTACATGATGATGTTACCAGCCATAATCGCAAATAAAATTACTGGATTTACACCAACAGCGCTGGTAAAGAAAAATCTTAAAAAAATATCTTCATATTCTTTTTTATTCTTTAGGACAATGAAATTTGATAGTATTATTTCACAGAATATTAATTTTGTAGATCAACTTGTTATTATAGGGGCAGGCTTTGACTTAAGAGCGAATAGTATTAAAAATTCTAATATTAAGATATTTGAACTTGATAAAAAAAATACTCAAGATTTAAAAATTAAAACACTGAAAAAAGCCGAAATCTATGACAATAATATCACTTATATAAATTGTGACCTAAATAATAAAAACTGGTCAGACGACTTAATTAATAATGGGTTTGACAAATCTGAAAAGACTCTTTTTTTATTTGAAAGTGTTTCTTGCTACTTAGAAAAAGAAATTGTAGAAAATACTTTTGAGCAAATATCTTCAATTAGCGTAAAAGGAAGTCTACTAGCTCAAGATTTCTATTCAACAAAATTTTTACATGGAAGTGAATTTAGAAGAGTAAAAAAAGGGAAAGAACTTATTAAAAAATTTGGAGAAAATTGGAAATTTACTTTAGATATGAGTAAAGATATTAAAGAGGAATTAAAACTATTATTTAACACCAATAATTTAGTTGAAAAAGAATTATTTATCTGCGGAAAGAATAGCACAAAATCAAAAGAACCTTTCTATGCCATATCATTAGCTAAAACTATCTAATCAAACCTATTAATATTATTATATTTCTTTATCTTATTGCCTATTAAATGATTACTAAAAAGACAAGACATTAATTCTTGTGATAAAGTAGGCCCTTGTAAAACACCTCTAGAGCCTAGGCCGTTAAAAACATATAATTTTGAAAACTCTGGGTGAACACCAATAAGTGGCCGTCTATCTTTTACATTTGGACGAACTCCAGCAGAAATACTTAAAACCTCGAAATCAACATCTAGAATACTATCAAGTTTACTTATTAAAAAAGACCTACCCTCTTGTGTAACTTTATCGCTTAAATCTTCTCGATTATATGTAGCGCCAACTACATACTCATAATCTTTAACAGGAATCATATAAATACCCTTACTAATCATTTTATTAAAATTTTTCAAAGAAGGGATTTTTATTTTCATAATTTCTCCTTTTGTAGGGCTCATTGGCAAATAATTAAAAAACGGATTATTTTGAAGCCTGTGACCTTCACAAAAAATAATTTTATCAGCGATAACACCTTTATAAGAACAATTAATATGATCGAAATCTTCAAAAGAAAATATTTCTTCTTTTAGCAAATTCAATTTAGTAAAATACTCTCTAGAAATATTTAGAAAAAGACTAACATCTAAGTGGGCTGAAGGTTCAACTACCGCCCCACCAAAAGAATTTTTTAAAAATGAAAACTCATTACTTTTAGAAAATGAAGAAATGTATTTATCCATATCATCATTACTATATTTCACTTTCCAGGTGTTTTGAATATCTTCATTAGCAAATAGCTTAAGAATTGGCTTTAGATATAATATTTTTGAATTTAATTTTAATTCAAGATCACGATATACTTTTAAAGCATTTGAAAGATAATGATCAGCCATAAATACAGGGCTACACCTCTTCATTGCAACTGGATTTATCATTCCTGCCGCAACTTTACTAGATGAAGCCTTTAAATGTTTATCGATTATAAGAATTTTTTTATTGTTAGAAATTAAATCATAAGCAAGTAAAGTTCCTGCCAAGCCTTGACCAACAATAATAAAATCTACTTTATTCACAGGCTTAAAAATTATTTATGATTTGAAATTTTAATTGATCTAAAATATTACTTCAATAACTCAGCTTTAACAATATGAACCATTTCACTAAATTCTGACTCATCAAATAATCTTGTCAGAAAAATTATCTCACCTTTCTTATTAAGAACAACATTTCTAGTAACACCAGCTTTTTCAGTAGTAAATGATTCAAAGATACTACCATCTTCATCAATTGCCATAGGGTAACTAACCCCAACTTTTTTAATAAAATCTTGTACAACTTCTATTTCTTCTTTCAGATCAATGCCAATTAAAACAAAATCCTCTGACTTAAATTTTTTCCATACTTTTTCTTCAAGATGTGGCATTTCTTTAATACAAACCCCACACCAAGAAGCCGTAAACTGCAGAATAACCACCTTTCCTAATAAACTTTTATTATTAACTATAGATCCATCAAGCAATTGCAAACTAAATTCAGGCGAGAGATCTCCAACTTCAACTTTAAAACCTCTATTTACATTTTCCTCAGAAGAAATACTTTGCTGGAAAAATATCATAAAAAATAATATTAAAAAATAATATTTCTTCATAAGTTATTCTATTTCAATCTTATCAATTTCAAGCTTAAAAGATTCATTTTTCTTATTTCCAATCAAAAACCCTAATTCTTCTATTTTTATTGATTGAAAATTAGGCATATTTAATTCTCTCCCTCGAAAAGAAGGTACTAATTCATCTAAGAGTATTTCAATTTTTTGCCAATCACCAGTTGTTTTAAAACTTATAATATAAGACTGATAATCATTTCTATTCTCTCTCAATCTAAATTGATATTTTTTCTTATCACCCTTTAAGTAAAGCACACACTTAGTATGATCTTTTAAAATTATCGGTGAGCAATTATATCGTAAAGATGAAAAACCTCCATTATTTTCTAAAGAAACATCCCCAGAAAAAACTGCATAACCTTTTTCATTTAAAGTAAGGCTTCCATTAGACCTCCCTCCCATTACAACATCATCTATTACTCTCCATTTTGAGAGATTACTATTTTCATTGAAATCAAATACTAAAATTGAATTTATCATTAGACTAAGAATTAAGTGCGAAAAAAAAACTAACACTATTGAACAACTATTTTTTTCTGAATAAAACTTCCTTCAGAATAGACCTTAAGAATATATATAGATTTTTTAACTTCAGAAATATCAAGTTTAATTTTGGAGCCGGAATTTGAAGAAAGAATTAATCTACCGCCTAAATCAAATAATTCTACTTTATCTAAAATTTTTGATCCAGTAGATTCAATGAATAAATCATATGTAGTGGGAACAGGATAAACATTAATTTCACTATTGATATCATAATTACTAGAGAGAGGAGGCTCAGACAAATAAGAAACTGCTTCAATATTTAAGGCTGAATCTGTTGAAATTTCAACAAGTGCAAATCTTACAGAAGGATCATCCGACATAAAGTAATATCCATATTCATATGTTGTAGTTGAAAAAGGAGTAGAATACCATCCAGAGCCAGCGCCTGTTAATGTATCGGTACAGTAGACTAAAACATCACTTAATGTTGAAATACTAGTTTGTACTCTTAAAGAATTAAAAGTGCCATTAGGCATAATAACTGAGCCATAAGCATCTACATTAAAAGTATTTGTCATATTTACTAGAATATTTATTGAATCAGCTACTTGGGCAGCTCCCATACTTAAAAGCGTTGCTGAAAGACCTTGAGAGACAAGTAATAAATTGACGGTTGGACCTCCAATTAGAGAATCCATTATAGTAACTGGCCCATCTATATGGCTATCACCATAATTCAAAGGAAGAGGCATAAACATTGTTGGCTGCTGAAAAACTGAATCTCCTTGACCTAATGCTAAGATTCCAGTATTTGATTTATTAAAATATAAAAAATCTCCGTCAATATCGACACAAATATTTGATAAGGGGTAAGAACTATAAAATGGCGTTCCAATTGGAGATATGATATCAAAAACTTCGGTATATGAAGGCTGAAGAGAGGAAAAATCCCAGGTTTGATTAGTACCTGTATTTCCTAATGAAATATTGGCATTAAAATCTTCAGACAAATAAACAACATCACCAACTCCCATGATATCCATATCAGTAACAGTAATTTGAGAATAACTAAAATTCACAAACAAAACCATTAGAACAGTAAATATTTTTTTCATTTTTTCATTTTTTATATTAGAAGTAAATTTATGAAATTTAAAATTAAGAATGGAGAAAGACATAATCATATAAAAGTTAAAGAAAAGAAAGGTTTTGTACATTTGGTTTATGAAATATATTAATAAACTAGGATCTATAAAGCGACTATTATATTTTAATATGATCGCTATCAAGATATTATTAAAAAATTATTTCTTCTCTAGTAAAGATTTTAAATATCTTTTTGTTTTAAGCCCTCCATTCTGCGGGTCTACACTTTTAACACAAATAATAAGCTCATCGAATAATGTCAGTTGTAATAATAATATTGGTTTAATGGAAGGGCAACATTTACCTCAAGCAAAAGATATTTTATTCACAAAAGACAGGTGGGATATTGACAAAAAAATTAATTGGATAAAAGTAAAAAGTATTTGGCATAAATACTGGGATTTATCAAAGCCTATTCTTTTAGAAAAAAGTCCTCCAAATATCATTAGAGTAGAAAAAATAAATAAACACTTTAACAAGGTCATGTTTATATGCTTAGTTAGAAACCCCTATGCCCAAATACAAAGCAATTTAAGAAGATATAATACTGACATTAAAGTAGCTGCTAAAGACTATATAAAATATTTGAAATTTCAAAAAGAAAATTTAAATAAATATGACAGCATATTAATTAAATATGAAGATTTAACTGAACAACCTTTAATAGAAAAAGAAAAAATTATACAATATCTTCCCGTTCTAAATGATATTAAAATAGATTTAAAATTTTCAGCTCATAACATTAGAAAAAGCAAATACCTTCCACTAACAAATTTAAACAAGGAAAGTATAGATATGTTATCAAAAGAGCAAATTAGCTCAATAAATATCATCTTAAAAAAAGAAGAAAAAATCCTCTCATTTTTTGATTACTCTACTATCTAGTTAAGAGTAATTCTACACATTATTATTTTAAAAATTCCTACTAAAGTTTTTATATATTTGTATAACACACTATTAACTCTAGTTCTATGAAAAAATTTATATTATTTATTTCCCTCTTTATTTTATTAAAGGGTAATGCAGTTGGACAAACCCCTTCAAATCTATCTGTTGATAGTATAAACTTTACTTCAGCAGTACTGCAGTGGCAAAACGGAACTTGCGCTAGCCTAGACTATATTTTAGAATATAAGGACAGCACACAAAATAATTGGATTTCTGATACGGTTTTAAACAATTCTTTTACTGGAAATTACAGCTTAAATAACTTAAATACTGGAACAACATATAACTGGAGAGTAAAATGTGATAGTATTTGGGAAAATGGAATAAATTTTTCTACTATCTCATGTGATTTACAAGACAGTGTTGATATAATTAACACTTCTTGTCCTAATTCTAATAATGGGCATGCTGATGTAACAGTTTGGGGAGGAACACCACCATATTCTTTTTCATGGCAAAACAACTATTCAGGTGAAGATTTAATTGATGTGGGGCCTGGTACATATTATGTTACTATCTCTGATATAAACGGCTGCTCTTTAATTGACACTGTAATTATTAGCTCAAATAATGATTCTACATCAATTAATCAGTATATGTCTGATTTTACAATAAACCCTGTTACATCTTATGGTATGCCTACATATGATACTTTATCAATCACAAATATAGGTTGTGATGTAAATATCCGTCCTGAATTTATTATTTCTCACGACTCACTTGCTATTTCACATGGAGATATTGAAATCAAATTTTATAACCCCATTTTTCAATTCTGGGCAAACATTCCTTATAACATAAATAGTAATGGCGATGCTTATGGTCATTGGCACACAACAAGTAACACTAGTAATGATTCAACTGGATATATTTTTTCTTTTGGCTCAACCCAATCTATTGTAATTAGGGTTCGATTCAATAATAACTCAACAAATACTGCAAATTATGGTAATTATACTTGTTCATGGGTAACTAACGAAGTAGATTTTTTCGGAAATTTATTGCGTCCTCTATGCCCAGTAGATACTGCTGAATTATTATTTTCAAATTGTAATGCTTTTTTAATAGATAGTATTGCTACAACCAACACAAGCTGTTCTGGATCTAGTGATGGAGCTGCAAACTTAATTAGTATACTTGGAGGATCTGGAAATTATTCTTATCTCTGGAGTAATGGTGATACCAATTCAAGCATATCAAATTTACTTGATGGTAATTATACTCTTACGGTTAATGACAATTACTATCAATGTAGTGATTCTAAAACAATAACCATTTTAGATGAAATTCACCAAATTAATTTTAATTCAACCCCTACTTTGTGTAATGGAGATAGTAATGGCTCAATAACTGCAACCCCTAATGAAAGTGGTAGTTTCTCATATTTGTGGAGTAATGGCGCTACCTCTGCAACGATCTCAAATCTTTCTTCTGGCACTTATATACTCAGTTCAACAAATAATAATTGTAATGAAACTAGAACAGATACTATCGTTTTAACAACCCCCGATGTATTAACACATAATCCTTACTTTTCTGATAATATCACATGTGATTCTTTGAACTGCTATGGAATTATATCTTTAAATTTAATTGGAGGAACTCAACCTTATTCTTTTTCTTGGAATACAGGAGATACAACATCGGGACTAAATAATGCTTGTGGAGGAACATATATAGTTACTTCGACAGATGCTAATTTTTGCAATACATTTACTGATACAATTATAATTACTGACTCTCTTACAACATTAAGTAGTACGACAACACTCAGCTCAAATAATATTAGTTGCTTTGGAGCTAATGATGGAAGTGCAACTGCATATTCTTCCTCAGGATCTGGAGGAACACAGTCATTACTAAGCTATTGTGCTTCAGGACCACTCTCGGGAAATAATATAAATATTCAAAATGTAAATTTAGTTGGAGATGGAGATTCAATACAAAATTATACTCCTGGTACGGATCAATATGAAGATTATACTTACATGTACACAAGCCTAACTCCTAATCAATCCTATGATTTAACAATTCAAATGAATAATATTAGTGGTCTTCCAAATTATCAATCTGGCGCTAAAGTATATATTGATTGGAATACTGATGGAGATTTTGATGACCCTGGAGAGGAAGTAGGAGTTATTAATAATGATACGCTACCAACAACGACAACACTAAGTTTTACAGTTCCAAACTCATTTACAAACTTTGTGACAAGAATGAGGATTGTTTCTCAATTAAATGAAGATGTAAATATAGGACCTTGTGAATTTGGTGATTTTACATCTTTATATCCTTTTTATGGAGCAACTGAAGATTATTCTTTAGTAATTAACGCTACTCCACCCTCAACATATATTTGGTCTAACGGAGCAACTACTTCAAGCATTAGCAATCTTTCAGCTGGAGTATATTACTGCACAGCTATAGACGCCTCTGGATGTTCAACTAATGATAGTGTTATTATAACCGAGCCAACTCAATTAATATATACACTTAATTATTCTCCTATTTTATGTAATGGTCAAGACGCTAGCGCTTCATTAACAATTTCTGGAGGAAGCCCATTTTCGGGAGGAACATATAACGTAAATTGGCAAGGAAGTAATCCTAACAGATTATCCGCAGGAACACATTACTTTACAATAACTGATTCATCAGCTTGTACAGTTAGTGATACTCTTATTATAACTGAACCATTACTTCTTACAGTTAATACTTCTATTATAAGTATTCCAACTTGCTTTGGAGCAAATGATGGAGTTATTTCCGCATTAGCAAATGGAGGAACAGGAAGTCTTTCTTATATGTGGACAAATAATATAAATAATGACACAACTTATAATGATACAGTCTTTACAGCTATTGCAGCAAGATATACATGTACTGTTACAGATTCAAATGGATGTATTATTAATTCAGCGCTTTTAAATGTTTCTCAACCTAGTAATATTAGTGCTCAAATTACCAATACAAATGTTAGCTGTAATGGGTTAAGTGATGGCGCTACAACTTTAAACATTACTGGCGGAGATCAAAACTATACGATAAATGCATTTGGTCAAACACTCCCTCTTCTAGGGCTAACTACATTTTCCTCTCCTGTAGGGATTCCAGCTGGATCATATCCTTTCTCAATAAGTGACGGAAATGGATGTATAATGTTTGACACAATAATTATAACAGAACCAGATACTTTTAACATAACATCAAATATTACAAATATTAGTTGCTTTGGCTTAAATGATGGAACAGCTAGTTTAAATATTCTTGGTGGAACAGCCCCATTTTTTGAAGATTGGGGCAATAGTGACTCTTCTGCTCTTACTCCAGGAGATCATTATTTTACTTTAACAGATATCAATGGATGTTCCACTTCTGATAGTATTAGTGTATCAGAACCAACAGAATTAATATCTTCTATTAGCTATACTGATGTAAGTTGCTATGGTCTGAATGATGGAACTGCCACATTAACAATTTCTGGAGGAACTCCTTCATATACAGAAAACTGGAGAGGCTCTAACCCTTTAAATTTATCTGCTGGCATATATAATTATTCTATCATTGATTCAAATGGATGTACTATTTCAGATTCTATAACTATAAATCAGCCTTCTGAAATTATAACTAATTTAATTATCACTAATGTTTTATGTAAGGGTGGAAATAGTGGATCAGCCTCATTAATTATTAGTGGAGGAACACCATCATACAGCGAAGATTGGGGGAGTTTTAACCCTTCTGCTCTTTATGCAGGCAATTACATCTATTCAATTACAGATGCTAATGGTTGTTCTATTTCTGACTCTCTTTCAATTATTGAACCAGATAGTCAATTAAATTCATCTATAACATCTGTTAACTTAACAACATGCTTTAGCAGTGACGGAAGTATTAACTTATCTGTTATTGGTGGGATTTCACCATATAGTTTTATGTGGAACAATAATGACACTATCCAAAACCCTATAAATCTTCAAGCAGGAAATTATTCTGTTGAAATAACTGACTCAAATGGATGTGTTTCAGTAAATAATGTATTTATAGACCAGCCATCAAATGGTTTAACACTTTCTTTAACTCCATCTAATTTTAATGGATTTGCAATTAGCTGTTTTGGTGGAAGTAATGGTAATATTACTGCTAATTCAATTGGAGGTAACGCATACACTTCTTTTATGTGGTCTAATAATGATACTTCTAATTTCATAGATAATCTTGCAACAAGCAGCTATAGTGTTACTGTTACTGATTCAATTGGCTGTTCATTAACAGATAGTATCTTAATTAACTCTCCTGAAGAAATTACCTCAACATTTACTACCACAGATGTAAGCTGTTTTGGTGATACCACAGGATCTGCAACTGTTATCTTTAATGGTGGAGTAACTGACTACCTTCTAAGCTGGGGGCCATTTACATACCCTTTATTTAACAGTAATAATATATTTACAACACCAGTTGGAGTACCAGCAGGAATCTACCCTTATGGAGTCACTGATTTAAATGGGTGCTCTATGTTTGATACAATAATAATTAATCAGCCTGATAGTCTTATCAGAACGGTTTCAGTATCTAATTATAATGGCTATAATATTTCATGCTTTGGAGGATCTGATGGATACATAAATTTAGAAATTAGTGGAGGATCTATTCCTTATCAAAGCTTTGTAAATGGAAATATAATTAATAGCCCAATAGATTCATTATTTAATTTAAATCAAAATACATATTTAGACTCTACTGTTGATGCTAAAGGATGTCTAATAACAGGAAGAACAACTTTCTCTCAACCCCAAGAGTTTATTTTATCTACAACTGTTATAAATAATGTAAGCTGTAATAGTAGTTGTGATGGAGAAATAGCTATTTCTCACACAGGTGGTGTTGCTCCATTTAATTATTATGAATGGGCTAATATGTCATTAAGCATATCTGTTTTCTACCCAGACACGACTTTAAATAATAATAATTTAGGAAATTTATGTGCCGGAGAATATACAATTATGGCATCGGATGGAAACGGATGTATTTCTATAGTCTATGACAGTACAAGTGTAATATCTGAACCACTTGATATTATTGTAAACTTAGATAGTCTCATAAACATTGATACATTTGGTTTTAATAGCGGCTCAATAAGTATTTCTTTAGACACGATTTCACCTAATACAAATTATTTTTGGACAGGACCAAATAACTTCACTTCTACAGATCAAGATATCTCAAATTTATTTGCTGGAACATATATTTTAAACACAACAGATTCTCTGGGCTGTGCCTTAGATACATTTATTATTGAGGAGCCTCTATCATTAGCATCTTATCTAGATAATATTATCCACAATATATGTTGGAGTAAAAATGAAGGAGAAATAAATATAACTCCCGATGGTGGTGACTCAGTATATACCTTTCTTTGGACAGGACCTTATGGTTTTACATCAACAGATGAAGACATAGATAGCTTAATAGCAGGTATTTATACTCTAGAACTAAGTGATACAACAAATACAATTACTTATCAATATGAAGTATTGGAACCAAATGAATTAGTAGTTTATTCAACTGGTGCAACTGCGAATTGTTACAATGGCTCAGCAACTGCAACTGCTTATGGATTTGGCGGAACAAGTCCATATCAAACACTTTGGACTAATGGGTCTACAAGCGTATCAACTGTTTTAGCTGTAGGGACTCACGGTGTAACTGTTACAGATAATAATGGGTGCTCTTCTACAGATAGTGTTGAAATCATCCAAGTAGATTCTATCAGTATTGTACCTATAACATCTATGGTAAGCTGTAACGGATTACAAGATGGAACTGTTCAACTAATTGTGTTTAGTGGAGGTAGTACACCATATCAATATTCTGATGATAATGGAGCAAGTTTCCAAACTACAAACACATTCTACAACCTGAGCCCTGGGGCTTCAACATTTATGGTATTGGATAATAATGGGTGTTCTAATGATATTCAAATTAATATAACGGAACCATTAGAACTAAGTATTGATATAAATAATACATATTTAAGTTGTTATGGAGACTGTGATGCAACGGCAACAGCTATGGTATCAAATGGAACACAACCATATTTCTATCTTTGGAGTGACCCAAGTAATCAACTTAGTCAAACAGCAAGTGGATTATGTTCAGGCTCATTTAATGTAACAGTAACAGATAATAATAGCTGTGTATCGACAGAACTAATTACAATTATTGAACCTCAACCAATTTTAGTTAATATCTGGCAATATGATGATATGCTAGAAGCAACATCAGGATTTATTTCTTATCAGTGGTTAGATGAACAATTAATTCCAATAATTGGTGAAATATCAAATGAATTCTATCCAATAAACCCTGGAGAATACAGCGTGGAAGTAACAGATTCAAATGGTTGTTCAACGATTTCTTATGCAATAAGTTTTGTGGCTTCTTCAGTTAATTTTAATGATATAACTTTTGAAGTTTATCCAAACCCAACAACAAATTATATAAATATTGATGGAGCAACATTAATTTCAGAAATAGAGGTTTACAATACAATTGGTGATAACGTAATAAGTATTTCAAATAATTTGAGTTCTAATATAATCAAAATTGATCTTAGCAATCAACCTAAAGGAATATATTTTTTAAGGATTAATCATTCTAAGCAGCTTATTAATCATAAAATCGTACTACAATAATATTTTTACTAATTTGCAATCTGAAAAAGAAATCATAAAAAAATGATGAAAAGAATAATACTTTCTACAATAATCAGCTTATTTTCATTCTTACAAATAGCTAATGCAGCTATAATCGACACCTCATATTATGAAGAGCTTAAAGCACTTGATTGGCAACCTATATCAGATGCAGACAAAGTTTTACAATATGAGAATGCTAAAGACCTTACTAAAAGATCATTAGACCAATCTAAGTTAGCTGAGTCACACTATGTTAGTGGTGTGAAATTAATGGAGAGTAAAAACTATAATGGTGCTATTGCTGAATTTAAAAGCGCTATGAAAAGATACAAAAGAGCTAAACTTAGTGATAACGCACTTAATTTTATAAGAGTAAATATGTCTCTATCTTATGCTCATACAGGTAACAAGCAAGATTTAATAATTGCAAAAAGATTTTTGGACTTAGTTACCTCTAAAATTTTATCTTCAAAAGAGTGGACATACAACATTGCAGTTGCAAGAGATAAAATTGGCGAACAAAATGAAGCTTCTAAGCTTCTTTCTAATCTAATAAGAAAGGATGAATTTGATTTCCAATCATACTTAACTCTTTCAGAAATTTATCGCAGCTCAGGAAATGATGATGAGGCAAATAAAGTTGAAGACAGGATGAAAGATGCTAATCAAAAACTGATTGACAAGAAAAATAAAATTAAAAGCAAGGATAATTCTACAACAGTAAGAACAAAATCTAAGTCAAAAAACAAAAAATCAGTTGCTAAAGCAAAAGGTAAGAAGCCTGATGTAAACAATTTAATTATTGTTAAAAAAGTTGACCATCTACAATTTAATAAAATTGAAAAAATAGATGATAGATCTATGGCACAGATACAAATTGGTGTAGCAGAATACACTAAAGGCGTTCAAGCTTTAAGTAAAAAAGACTATGCGACCGCTCAGGACAACTTAAAAGAAGCAGAAAAGAAACTTAAAAGAGGAAAAGTCAGTAATGATGGGCTAAATTTCTCTAGAGCCAACCTTACGATAGCGCTTCTTGCCTCTGGGGAAAAAAGAGGTGTAGGGCAAGCAAAAAGATACCTAATGAATATAAGCTCAAAATTATATCAAAAGAGAGAATGGGCATACAATATGGCTGTTGCTCATTATGACTTTGGATCAAGATCAAGAGGAGCTACTAAAGAAGATTTTCTAAAGCGTTCTGTTAAACTATTTAAGAATTCTATTCAATTAGATAAATTGTTCTTACCTGCATATGAAAATTTAATTTATGTTTATAGACAATTAGGAGAATCTAATAAAGCACAAAAGACTCACAAGGCATTTGTGAAAAATAGAGATAGACTAATGAATTCATTCTCAAAATCAGATCAAGCAAATCTTGGCATGAAAAACCCTTATGTATTCAGAGTAAATCTTGGATCATATGGTGAATATGATACTCCATTAGAAGTATTTGATCAGGAATATTTAATCACAGTCCCCCTTAATGAAAAAATCACGAGTTATTTAGCAGGAATGTTTTACAACTTAAAAGAAGCTCAAAATTATCAAGAGAAAATGCAAAAAAATGGTTTTAAGACTGCTAAAATTGTTGCGTTTAAGGATGGAGAAAAATTAGACTTCTAAAAATCTAAAAAAGGATTTATTAAATCAGTTTTAATCCCAAAAATCAGGTAATTACTTTTCAAACTTTCTGTACTCTTTTTTCTAAAGTAGTAAGCAAGAAAAAAATTAACTTGTTTCAAATTATAACTAAGCTCTGAGTAAAATGTATGTAGATTGGTTTTGATTCCTTGACCATTATAATTACCATAAGAATACTCTCCTCCTTCCCCTTGGGCTAAGAAATCTGAAATAAATATGTTCTGGCCATAATGAGTACTGGCAGAGTCAGCACCATAGACAGCATGAGTATATTTAATTTTAGCTTCCCATTTATTAAAGCAATAATTTAGAAGAAAAACTTTCTCTTTAAAATTTGCACCAATGGGGTGAGCTAAAGCCTGATTCATATGAGTATAATTTTGTAGAGGGTGCTTGTGAGCATATGTGTAAGGCTGAGCTTTATTATATTCTGCAAGTAAATAAAATTGATGCCTTTTAATATTAAAATTTGATTTAGCGCCAATTTGAATGGCATATTTATTCTGAAAAAAACCTCCAGCAGAATTATCATGTCTATCTAAGTTGATATCATCTAAAACAACTTGAGAATAAAAGGATATATTTTTAAGTTCATAATTAACATTCAAGCCCAATAATGCATTATCTGGAGAATGTTTAGAAAATTCAACAGGCCTATAAAAAATAATTGGATTTAAATAGTGAAGATCAAATCCTCTATTATAATTTTCATCTCGAGCTTGCCAAATTATCCCTTCAAAAATTCCTATTGTTAATCCTTTATTAGGCTTATAATCTAAATAATGAAATGCTCCATGTTTTTTCTGAGATATGTCACTTGAATAAATATCTGAGAATGTAGTAAAGAGATTATAATACTTAACCTTCCAAAGATTTGTAGTAAAACTTAAATAAGGATATGGAGTATGATTATTGGATAATAACATAGATCTGTAACCATTTCCGATAAAGTGAGTTCCATTTCCAAATTCAGTGCTAAAAAATTTAGAAATATTATAATTTGCAGAATATGAAAAGTAACTTATCTTATTATCGATTTGATTCATACTAGGAAATACAGTAAGAGAATCAATATAATTTAAAAGTGATTTATTAAAATTCCCTCCAACATTAAGAATCTTAGATGTAATATAAAGCTTTGAAGAAATTTTAGCATTTAAAAGAGTTCCATATGCATATAGATTGTTTTCATCATTTCTATCTGATGAAATATCAGTGATAAAGTGAGAATATAGTATTGGCTTTAGTGATACGTTTATATCTGTTGAATCACAAGAAAAATTAGTTTGATTAGATACAAAAGAACTAGTGTAATCTTGAGATAATACTAATAAAGGGGAAAATAAAAATATACTAAAAAGCCTTTTCATCTTTTTTAAAAATATTGAATACCGTTCGTAAAATAATATTAATGTCAAGAAGTAAACTCCAGTTTTCAATATACCATATATCCCACTTAACCCTTCCCTCCATTTCACCTAACTCTTTAGTCTCCCCTCTAAACCCTCTAACTTGAGCCGCTCCTGTAATTCCAGGCTTTACAAGCTGTCTTACCATGTATTTTTTAATAAGAGCAGAATACTGGTCTGTATGTGCTATCATGTGGGGTCTAGGGCCTACAATAGACATGTCACCTTTTAAAACATTGAAAAATTGAGGAAACTCATCTAAACTACTTTTTCTTAAGAAAGAGCCTACTTTAGTTACTCTATTATCATCTTTTGTAGCCTGTTTTGAATCAGAAGCAGAATTTTTTTTCATAGAACGGAATTTCAAACACATAAATTCATTGTTATCCAATCCAGATCTTTTTTGTTTAAAGAAAATAGGCCCTTTAGAAGATATTTTAATTAAAAATGCTAATAAAGGATATAGCCAGCTAAGAATTAATAAAATAACTAGACTAGAAAAAACAATATCAAATACTCTCTTTAAAAGTCTATTAATATTATCTTTTAATGGTTCCTTTCTAAAGCTAAGAACAGGTACATTATCAAAAAAATCAATATTAACTCTTCTAAGGGGAAAACCACTAAAGTCAGGAATTACCTTAAAACGAATTAAATTCTGATCAGAAAAATCAACTAGATCTTTAATTTCTTCAGTATTTGTAAGAGCTCTAGTATAATAAATTTCATCTATTTCATTATCTAAGGCAAATTGCTTAATCTCTGATAAATTACCAATATTAACATTAGTATTAAATGAAATAGAAATATCTGAAAAAACACCTAATAATTTAAAACCTAAAATATTATCAGAGAAAAAATAATCGTTAAGTCCTTTAGCAACTTCACCTCCACCAATAATTATAACTCGATCATAATTATATCCGTACCTACGATATAAATAAATAAGCTTAACAGAAGTATACCTCCAAAAAAGGACTAAAGAAAAAACACCAGCATAAGTATAGTACAGGTGCTCTCTAGAGAAAGGAGAATCATCATTTAATGAAAAAAGAATAGCTGCCAACACAAAAACATTAATGAAGCCAGCTTTTAATAAATTTAATAAAATCCTATCAATACGACTGATTCTTTTAATAGCATATAAATCTAAAATGAATGCAGTAAACATCCAAATAAAATTAAAAATAAGTAAAAGGAATGTGTATCGATCATCAGATATAAGAGATCCAAACTTATAAAAGTATGAGCATAAAAAGGCAAAATTAATTAGAATAATATCACCCAAAAAATGTATAAACCAAAAATATCTAGAATATCCTTTCATATATATTTAATTAAAACAAATATAAAATATAAAAAGAGAAATTATTAGAAATAAAAATTAGAGATTTTTATTTAAAAAAAGAAAGAATTTTTTTAGTATAAGTTCGAGCAAATGAAGCCATTGGAAGTACAATAAATAAAATTGCTAAAGAAACCATAACAAAAAATGAAATAGTAACATAATCACGAATCAGAAAACAAATAAATGTTAATATAATAGAGTACATAACAGCAAAAAAAGCTGCCCATCCGTGACTAAAATCTTTATCAATTAATAAATGATGAATATGATTCCTATCGGCTACAAAAGGAGATTTTCCAGCAGAAATTCGCACAATAAAAACTCTTAAGGTATCAACGGAAGGATATGCCAAAACACATAGAATAAATACAGGATTCATAGTTCCAGAATTATCAATAGGAATATTACATAATTTAATGGCACAGTAAGCAATAATAAATCCAATGACTAAACTACCACAATCTCCCATAAATATTTTAGCAGGTGGTCTATTATAAAACCAAAAAGCTAATAAAGAACAAACTCCTGATAATGCAAGAGCAGCATGATAGAAATTATTATTCATGATAAATAAAACAGTAAACACTGATAGAATAAAAACACCTAGAGTAGTTGCTAATGAATCTAATCCATCAGTAAGGTTAAATGAATTAATGATAAAAATAGAAACAATCATAGAGAAAACAAGAGAGACGAAATATGGTAATTCATAAATACCAAATAATCCATTAAGGCTTTCAATTCTTACATCACCAAAATAAGATAATACAAATGCGATTATCAATTGTACTAAAAAGCGAAATTTAGAAGATAAAGAGGTGAGGTCATCTGCCAAACCTACTATAAATAAAAGAACACAAGATACAGTAATAATTAGATAGGATCTTAGTAAATAAACTGAATCTGCATCTATTATTATTAATCTATTTTGTTCTAAATAATATGCCAAAACAAATAAATTAGACAATAACAATCCAAAAGTAATTGCTATTCCACCAATGTTTGGAGTAAATCCATTGTGACTATTTCTGCCACCCCCTTCAGTTAATAATCTTTTTTTTATAGCCAGCTTAATAATAGTAGGCATTACTATTAAAGTTCCTAAGAAACTAATAATTGAAATTATAATGATAAGATACATCTTACAAACATACTAAATTCATTCATTATTAAGATTAAGTATAAATACTTAAGAATCTTTATCTTCTTCATAACCGTATCCATAACCATAATTATATGAATATTTATAATTATATCTATAACCATATTGGTATCCATAAGCATAACCATAAGCATTTTTCTCTCCTACACCATTTAGAACAACACCTACATTTATATCATTTTCTTTTGATAATGTGTCAATATGATTAAGAATTTCTTTTTCAGTTACACCAGCTCGAGCCATATATACCATTGTATCAGCAAGGTGATATATAGATTTCGTATCAGCAACTAATAAAGTTGGTGCACTATCAATAATTATATGGTCATACACTTTTTTTGCTTGATCAATTAAAATATCGAAATTTCCATTATTAATTAAATTAAGCGGATTGGGAGGTAAAGATCCAGATAACAAAATATTATGGGTAGGATGATTATCAAATTTTTTCAAAACAGAATCTCTCCAGTTAATTGTAGGATCAACTAAAAAATTAACAAGTCCAACAGTATTTTTATCTTCGTCAATGTGCTTGTGAAGTTGTGGGTTTCTTAAGTCACAGCCTATCAAAAGAATTTTTTTATTTAAAGAAGAAAAAGCTAAAGATAAATTCATGGCGGTAAGGGTTTTTCCCTCACCTTTAATAGAGGAAGAAACTATCATGACATTACACTCTTTTTGAGATTTGAAAAGATATTTCACATTCGACATGAGCATTCTAAATGATTCTGCAATTATGTCTCGAGAATTTGGATCAGAAAAAAGCTTATCCTTATTCATTAAATCAAAAAATGGAATATCACCTAAAAAATTAAAACTATAAGATTGTAAATCTTCTTTTGAATGAACTTTAGTATCAAACATGAAAACAAAATAAAGTATCCCAAAAGGAATTATTAAACCTATTAAAAGGGCCCCAAGAAATATAATATTTGTTTTTGGAGAGATAGGAATTGAGTTAGAAATAGCATATTCTACAACTTTAACACTTGGCTCAGTAATAGCATAACTAACTTGGGCTTCCTCTCCCTTTTGTAATAAAAACAAATAGAGTGTCTCTTTAATTAGTTGATTTCTTTCAATAGCTCTAAGATTTTTTTCTTGATCAGGAATATCAGCAATCGAATTCTCAATAACATTTAACTGATTTAAAAGTTTTTCATTTATAATATTTAGTTGTAAAAGGTAATTATTTAATGAAAAGATAATATTTTCTCTAATGTCTGCTATAGAACTATTTAACTGCTTTACTGAAGGGTTATTTGGACCAGCACTTGAGATCAACTTTCTTTGTTCTAACACTGCATTATTATAGGTAAGAATCAAAGAGTTAATTTCCATATTTTCAATACCAATATTTGAAGGCAATAATTCTAAATCTAATTTTGAAAGTTCTTCCAATAAATTAGATATAATAAAAATTTTATTCTCATTTGAAAAAATACTCTCTTCAGATTTGTAATTTTTCTCTAATGAAATAGCTGTACTTGAAGTTAAATCAACTAAATCATTTTTAATTTTAAATATTTTTTTATCTATCTCAATAGAATCTAATTCTGAAGAAAGAAAAACATATCTTTCATTTACAAAGTCAATGGTTCTTTTATGAATAAGTTGTCGATCTTCAATACCATCTTGATTAAAAACATCTATCATTTCATTTAATATATTTCTTGAATATTCAGTATTTGAATTTTGAATATTTAAAAAAATCATATCACTTTTCTTTCCTAAAGGCGAAACAATAATCGACTTCTTAAGTGATGAAATTAAATCAGAAGTCGGAATAAAAAATATATTATAATCATTATCTACCCATCTTTCCTCTATAATATTCGTGATTTCAAAAGGAAGATCATGATCAACTCCAATAGTAGAGAATTCTTTAAAGACATACTCTTTACCATCATCAATATTCGTAACTAAAAGGCCATTTTCTTCTAGCATTAAATTAAAAGACATTTTATTTTTGAGACTATCAGGCTTAATTTTAGAAGTAAACGTAAATGGATAAGATAAAATTTGAGAGGACATAACATCTCCAACTTCTTCAAAATAACTATTTAAATCAAGGTTTTTAATAACCCTTTCTAAAATAGGTGAAGATTTAAGGATTTCTATTTCATTCTCAAGATTAATTTTAGAATTTGAAAATAAATCTTCAGCAGAAGGCATTTCCATACTGCTTTGTTTTTTATCAAGTATTTGAACCTTGGCTGTAGTATCATATACTTTAGCAGTATATCTATTAAAGATATAAGCACAAAAGAGAAAAAACAATATAGAAACTACAAAATACTTCCAAAAAAAGAAGTACTTAAAAAATTCTTTTTTTAAATCAAATTCATCATCAGTTTCCTGAAAATTGGAATTACTCATTTTATTTATTTAGTATTAGTAATGTGATACTTAGCAATAAAGAGGCTACAGAAGCAATAGATGCAGGGCTACCAATAAATCCAGCACTTTTAACTTTACTAAAATTTGGTTTGACCATAATTACATCATTACTTTTTATTAGATAATAAGGTTTGTTTAATAATTCAGATTTACTAAGTGATATATCATAAACTTTCCGCATTCCATTTTCTTCTCTAATTAAAGTTATATTTTGTCTTTTACCCGAAATAGTTATATCACCTGCATATCCAAGTGCTTGAAAAATATTTAAGTTTCTATCATAATAAGAAAATGTACCAGGATTTCTAACCTCTCCTAAAATAGTAAATTTAGAATTAACTCTTCTAACCTTAACATGTGGATTAGTAAGATGCCCTCCATCAACAAGTAGTTTTTTTATTTTCTCTGCTAATTTACTTTCACTAAGATTTTCAACACTTACATCTCCTAAAGTAGGATAATTAATAATCTTATTTTCATCAACTACATAACCATCAATATTTAACAAACTAATATTTTGTGATGCGGTGTTATTTACATAAGCATTATAGGGTAAAGCTGCCTCAGGAATGATAGTCTGAATATCAATTTTAAGAATATCTCCAGTTTCAATATTATTATTAAATGCAGAATAATCAACTGTATAAAAATTATCATTAACTGAATCATTTAAATAAACAAGCTGACTTTTAGATGAACAGGATCCTAGAATTAGAATAACTAAAGTTAATAAACAAAAATTTCTTAGATCAAATGTATTCATTTATAAAATCTTTAATGATTAGTACAAAAATAATGATTAATATCTCTTTATAATAAATATAATAGATACTTTTTCTAATAAACACAATTATAAATAAAATTGAGTGTTTTTAAAAATTATTGACATATTATAAAAAACTACAGTCCGTAGTCTTTAAAAATAAATAGACTTAACATATTATAAATAAGTGAACTAACTTTGTCATTTGAATAAAATAACGTATATTTATATAGAATAGTTTGTTATAATTTTAGACTTAAATTGTTATAAGTATAAAAAACAAACGCTAT
>Ga0209710_1000509_pt1 | contig 35862 bp, 48 predicted proteins | sample ArcticOcean_MG_C_5_FD_187436 | JGI IMG/M metagenome (GOLD analysis project Ga0209710, IMG submission 187436) | Marine microbial communities from western Arctic Ocean - ArcticOcean_MG_CB4_138 (SPAdes) (version 2) | ecosystem: Environmental > Aquatic > Marine > Oceanic | place: Arctic Ocean...
ACAGCTATCACCATGATATCAGGAGATACTGAAGCTGGTAAAGCTGTACTAGAAACACTAGAAGCTAATGAAGATCTTCCCTACTTGTTGCAGAAATTACAGAAAGCTCCCCTATTGTTTACAGAAGCTGGTGTTGTCGGTGAAGGCATAGCTGAAGGTTTAGGTTTGTTGTTAAAGTATGCAAAGAACAGCCCTATGCTTAAAAGCTTAAAAAGTGGTGTAAAATCTCAGTTTCAAAAAATAGGTATAAATGCAAAAGAAACATTAGAGAATAATCAGGGAACTACAACTATATCTAGCATGGGTGCTGGTGAAATTGATAACTTCATTACAACGCAAATTGCTAAGTTTGCTCCTGACTATAAAAAAGAAATTAATAAAATAGCACTAGATAGAAATCCCAATGTTAAGGATATTAATAAGCCTAAAATACTAGTTGAAGATATTCATAAATTTTATGATCAACTAGCTTTAAAAAAACATGGCAGAAAATTAACTCTTTCTAATCCAAAAGATTATGAAATAATTAAAAATGAAAATATAACATCTATAAAAAACCAACTTAATAAAGAAGTTTCCGGTAAAGGTTGGTATGATGAAGATGTTCTTAAAATGTTTAATATGTTGTCTAAGATGCCAGGTTTTGACAAACTAGGAAACAGCGAAACACAAAGAGTAATATACTCAGCAATACTTGGTGCTACGTCACCTGGACCGAAAGTTGCACAAAATACTAAATCAGGATCAGCACAATATCTTAAATATTTAAGAACGGGCAAATTTAGTACTGAAGCACCTCCTAAAGGAACATCAGTCGAAAATATAAATATGGCTGGTTTTGGTCAGTATGGTTATCCCGATGGTCTTAAAATGGTTCAATTTTTATTGGATAAATTTGGTGAAGATGGGTTTGCTGATTTTATGCTGTCACCAATAACTAAAAAAGAATTAACTAAACTTAGATTAGAAGCTGGTTTTAAATCCGGTCCAACTGGTATGAGTGGTACTGGTGATAGTCAGCATTTAGGTGCAACTATACTTGGAGATAAGGCTGGTAAATTCATGCTTAATATTCAAGGTTATCCCACAACTACAAAAGATAAATGGTTTGTAAGAACTATAAGAAGAAGTGAAGGTACCTTTGGCGATCACATGGTTAAGAAGATTGACAAGAATAAAGGTACTGAAAAAATGGTTGAGCTTGGACAACCTAAAAATCAAAGTGAAAGATTACTAATGGACCAGCTTGTTAAAGATATTGTTAATGATCCACAATTAAAAGATTTAAACTTGTCAGAACAAGATGCACAAGCTATACTTTGGTTTCGAGAGCAGACCTTACAAAACGATTTAGGTGTGCCAACAAAACCGGAAACATTTTCTGAAGGAGTGGAGAAAGTAAGTGGACAAGAAGGATTTGGAATTCTCGCAAGCGATGCTGACAAAGTTGCGATTGAATCGGGAACAATTAAACCTGACGGATACAGAGAAATCAGTTCCCGACAGCGAACAGTTAGAAATGACAGAAGACTTCAGCAACTCAATAATTCGGGAAGCGATGGCGGATCATCCGGACCTTACGGAGGAGGAAGCCAAACAAATGATGGAGGAGTTGGGAGCTTAACATTTGAGCCTAACCCTGAAGTTCTAGCTAAGTATAACAAAGCTGGATTAACCATACCTATAGTTAAACAAGTTGATGCCAAAACATCATCTCAGTCTTACAGTACTGATATGGCTAATGCTGTATCTAAGCATACTTATGGTCTACAAGTAACAATTCAAAAACCTGAAGATCTTTTAGATTCAAAATTATTTAGAACTGAGCATGGTGGTGGTTTTGCCATAAAACCTGATGGTGATATCGTAGGTGTATTCCAAGCACCAAATGCCCCACCTAAAACAATATATGCAACATTACAATTAGCAATCCAGCAAGGCGGAAACAAGCTAGATGCATTTAATACAATGCTTCCAAAAATATATCAGACAGTAGGAATGAAGCCGGTATCAAGGGTTAAATGGAGTGATGAGTTTGCACCTGAAGGATGGAGCAAGGAAACATTTGCTAAATATAATAATGGAGAGCCTGATCTAGTATTATTTGTTTATGACAAAAATTATTTTGGTGGATCTAAAATAGATGATTTGCCAATCTTTGAAGGACCGAATGGATATGGTGAAGCTCAACTAATACAAGATAAAGCTTTAAAAGAATTAGGAGCTAACGATGGTTAACATACTTGGTAAAGGTGCAGAGATACTAAACAAGCTGGATTTAGCACAGCAAAAAATTCATAAAGAAACTAGACCTGATAATGATGTTACTGTGCTTCCTGGTGGAGATCTTGCTGTAAAAGGTATGGATGATGAAGGTGTAAAAGCTTTAAATAAAATTTTGAGTGAAGAAGGATATAAAGGTCCTGGTTTAAATTTAAAAAGAATAAACTTACTATTCAAGCCTGGTGATGATGGTACTGAGGTGTTTGATCTTGAAACCATGCTTGTAAATATAAAGTCTAATAACAAAGAACTCTTTGCTTTTTTAAGAAGACCAAAACAGACAATGGATGGAATGGTTGCCCTGGCTGAACAAACTGGGTTCTCTGAAATAGTCTATAAATTTTTAAATAGAAAACCTGGTAACATTATGCCAGCCGAAGAAACAATTGGTGGTTTAATAGCCATGCTTAAAATTGGGCAAGATTTAAATAAAAAAGCATTGGCTATAACTAAGTCTTCTGATGAAGGCGAGAAGCTACAAGCTTTTAGAGAATTAAAGATTTTAGCTACAATACAAACAAATCTATCTGCACAAGTTTCCGGGAATGTATCTGAATATGGAAGAGGTTTAGCTGTTGTGTCTAACATAGCTAAATTAAATAATATTAATCTTTCTGAATACACAAATAGTATTACTGATTTTGTAGAAAACATGGATGAAGGAATGGTTGATTATCATGCCCATGCTTTTTTAAATCTTCAAAATCCTGGCAAAGCTCATTACACAGTAAGAGGGTTTATGGCTAGAGGTTATGATATAGCGATGGAAATATATATCAATGCCCTACTTTCATCAGGAGTTACTCATGTAGTTAACATGGCTGGTAATTCTATGTTTCAGGTTTCAAGCACTCTAGAAAGTGGACTTTCTGGATTAATTGGGGAAGTTAGAACCCTTGGTGGAAGACGAGGCAAAATTGGTGATCGTGCTTATATGGGTGAGATGTCGGCTGAAGCTTATGGAGCAAGGATGGCATTAGGTGATGCTTTTAAATCGTCTGCCTTATCATTTGGTGTAACTGGATCTGCTGGTGACTTTGTATCTAAAATAGATTTAAAAAGACCTAAATCTATTGGCTCTACTGATAACCTTGCCCATATTATGGAAATGGGGGCTAAAGGTGATTTTGGGGCTATGCTTGTAAATATGATTGGTGTCACAACTAGGTTGCCTGGAAGATTTCTTGCATCAGAAGATGAATTTTTTAAGGTCATATCTAAACGTAAAGTTCTTTATCGAGAAGCTTACAGATCACAAATGATAACTTATGAAACAGCTTTAAGGGGAGGTGTTCCCAAAGACCAAGCTAAAATCATGGCACAAAAAAAATACACAGATATTATAATAAACCCACCTGAAGACATTGTAGAAAAGATGACAGCCGAAGCCAAAATTATGACGTTTCAAAATGATCCCCAAGGGGCATGGGCTACATTGGTTAATGTTGCAAACTTACCAGGTATGAAAACTATTGTTCCCTTTTCTAAAACACCAACTAATATTATTCAGCAAGTGTTTGATAGGACATTTAATTATTCACCAATTTATAAAGCTTTAAAACAGAATATGCCAAACAACAAACAAGGCATTGATCAAGGTGGTAGCAAACAATCAGGTCTTGAATTTGATAGAGCTATGTCTAAGTTAGTTATGGGCAATGGATTGTTCTTTGGTATGGTTATGCTTGCTGATGGTGCGTTTGGTGATAACATAGTTATAAATGGATCAGGACCTACTGATTGGAAAGCCAGGAGATATATGAGGGGTTCAAATGTTCCACCTTATTCCATCGGAATTAAACAAGAAAATGGCGAATATAAATATATTACTTTTAGCCGTTTAGATCCTTTGTCGGGTATATTAGCGATGGCAAGTGATTTTTCCTATTATTCTAAGAATGAAGATGATTCAACTGTTATAGAAAATCTAGCTAAAGCCGGATCTTTAGCTATAGCTGAATACGCAATGAATTTACCATTTCTTCAAGGTGTATCAGAAATATTTAAAGCTGGTGGAAATCCATATGGTAATAAAGACGATCTTTTTAAAAGGTTGACTAAAACTTTATCGGGCATTGGTGGTGATATTGCAATGACAGTCACTAATGAAATAAACACTTATCTTCCGGAACAGTTTGAACTTCCAGGTGCTAGTTCATTTACCAGGACCTTGGAAAGAGTTGGTAATCCTATGGCTAACAATACAATGCTCACAACTGAACAAATTGATGATGCTAACAGCTTTTACTTTCCTGAAGTTATGAAGGGTTTTTATGAAGCTCTTAATAGAGCTAAGTCAGGCAATGCAAAATATAACAATCAATTGGAACCAGCTTTAGACTTTTGGGGCAACATTAAAACTCAAGGCAATGGTAAAAATTACGAATATTTCAGCCCTATTAAAATTCAAAGTGGAGGCTATACATCCCTAGACAAAGAATTAATCAGGCTGTCTGAACGAGGTTTTGTCTTTCAATCACATAGAAAGAAATATAATGGGGTCCAACTATCTGACAAACAATTTAATAGATACGTTACTATATTAAACAACTCCAATAGAGTTAATCAAAAATACAGCCTTACTATAGGTGATGGCGGATACGATGCCACAAGAGCTTTGTTACCATCTTTAAATAATACAATTAGTAGCGAAGCCTATAAATTAGAGGTTGATGACGAAGAAAAATATAACATGTTAAATGTGATATTAGGTGATGCAAGAAGTAGTGCAATGAATATTATGTTAAGTACTGATGATAGATTAAAGATATTGTCGAGTGAAAATAAATAGTGTATAAAACCTAGAGAGGTAATCTAGAATGGCAACTTATAATGTAACGGCACAAACTAGAAGAGTTCAACATACCGGCAATGGAACAACCGGGAACTTTGCTTTTGCGTTTCAAATAAATGCTACATCACAATTAAAAGTCTATGTTGATAGTACCGAAAAAGAAGAAAGCACTCATTATGTTGTCACATTAAATTCAGGTACTGGTGCCGGTACTGTTGGTTTTACTTCAGGCAACCACCCTACTAACTCTCAGACTGTTACTTTACTTTCAGATATTCCTTTTGCCAGGACATCAGTTTATACATCAGGTGGTCAGCTTACATCAGCTAGTCTAGAAGATGACTTTGATACGAATATGTTTATTCATCAGCAGACTAATGAAGAGATTGATAGATCTTTAAGACTAGCCGAGCATGATACCATACCCGGTGCTAACATGACCTTGCCGGTAAAAGCTACCAGGTTAGGAAAGTTATTAGGTTTTAATGCTTCTACTGGTAATCCTGAAGCCACATTTACAATAACCAATGGAAACACATTAGCAAGTCAATCAGCTAACATTGCTACGTTGGCTGGGATATCAAGTAACATCACAAGTGTTGCTGGGATATCAGCCTCTAATCTTTCAACTGTAGCTGGGGTTGCATCTAATGTGGCAACTGTAGCTGGCATTTCTAGTGCTGTTTCTACAGTAGCTTCTAATATAAGTAATATTAATTCGTCTAGTGCTAATGCTACAATTGCTCAAAACTATGCAACTAAAGTTGATGGTGTTGTTCCAAGCACTTCTGATTTTTCATCTAAAGCACAAGCTGTTGGTGGTACTGGTGTAACTGGTGTAACTGGTTCAGCTAGAGAATGGGCAATTGGTGGTGGAACTAATCCTAATGCAACAGTTCATGTAGATAGTGCAGATGATTATTCAGCTAAAGGTTATGCAATAGGTGCTTTAGATAGAGGTTCAAATACTGGTAAACACTCTGCAAAAGATTGGGCAACTTATACTGCTGGTACAGTAGATGGATCAGCTTATTCAGCTAAGTATTGGGCAACTCAATCGGCTTTATCTAAAACAGAATTTTCTAATATCTATCATGGTTCAGCTTCAAGTGATCCTAGTGGTGGAACTGTTAGTGCTGGAGATTTGTATTTTAATAGCAGTTCTAATGTACTTAAATTTTATACTGGCTCTGCATGGAACACAGTAGAAGCAACTGATACATCAACTTTAGCATCAAAGGGATTCGCTACAGCAATGGCTGTGGCTTTATAGGGAGTAAGATATGGCTCAAGATTTTGAAAGACTTTTTTTAACTGGAGTAGGAACAACTGCTCAAGACTTACCAGATGGTTCTGATTTTAATTCAGATGATACAATCATTGGGATTAACATGGCAAACACAAGTGTTAATGCTATAACAGCATCATGTTTTATGACATCAAGTGTTCTTAGTTATGGTGCTGATTTTACATTTGTTGTTACTGTGGTCGGTGGTAATTTCTTAATAGATGGTCAGACCAAACCACAACTTACGTTATACAAAGGTTTTACATATACATTTGATGTAAGCCATAGCAGTAATAGTGGTCATGTGTTACGATTTGCTACGCAAGCTGAAGGTGCTAATAGTTCTATTATTACTGCTGGTGTAACTGCAACTGGTACACCTTCACAAGCTAATGCAAAGGTTGTGATTACAACTTCATCAACAACAGCATCAACCCTATATTATTATTGCACTCAACATAGTGGAATGGGTAACTCAATCACAGTTACAAACGTACATTACATAATAAAAGATGCACCTATACCTAGTGGATCAGCACTACAGTTACTAGATGGTGGAGCTAAGATGGTGGTGCAAAATAACGACAGAATGTTTTTTCAATCTAACACAGCATCTAGCTTAGATGTTTGGTTATCAAGAGTTGATTCAATTAGCACATAAAGGTTTTTAAATGGCATATATAGGAAACCAAGTAGACACATCATTCACAAGTCTTATCAAGCAAGATTTAACTGGTGCTTCTGGAACAAGCCTTACATTAACTCATGCAGTAGCTAATGCAAATGACATAGCATTATACATAAATAATGTTAGACAAGAACCGACCTCTGCATATAGTACAAATGGTACAGCAGTTAGTCTTACTGGTAGTGTCGGAACATCAGATGATATTTATGTTTTGTATTTAGCAAGAGCAGTTCAAACAACTGTTCCTCCTGATGGAAGTGTAAGCACAGGTAAATTAGCAGATGGTTCTGTAACAACTGCAAAACTTCAAGCTGGTTTAACCAAAAATGCTATTGTTAATTCTTTTACACCTACAACTTTAACTGGTTCAGCTACAGGGCAAACTATTGCTTTGTCAGGTCAATACATGGATTCAGCATCAACTGTTAAGCTTCGTAAAGTTTCTGATAATAGTGATGTTGGAACTAATCTTTCACATACAAACGATCAAAGTGTAACTATAGCTACAACAAGTACGTTTGCAAGTGTAGCAACAAATTATAAACTTGTTTTTCAAAATCCAAATAGTAGTGAGTATATACATTCTACAATTATAACTATAGGTCTCCCTGATATAGTGCTATTTAATAGTGATGATTTTGGTGGAAGTGGCGATATTAGTTCTGTAACTGGTGGTTGGACTGTTAGTAGCTATAATCACAATTCAAGTGGAGAGGCAGGTGCAACTGCTGATAGAATTAAAACAAGAATTAATGGTACTGCTCAAACTGGGTATGGTATTGGTTACGGCATAAGAAGCACTAATAAAGTTGTTATACCAGCTGGGTACACAAAAATAGAAATTATTTACAGGTCTGTAACTAGTAATAATAACTTCTATCTTTCAGAAACAACTCTTGGAATGGCTCAGAATAATCGAACAAGTAGTGGTCATACTGATGGGTTATCATCACATAATCCTACTGCTGGTACAAAGACAATTACAATAGATTCTACTATAGCAGATGGTACTGGGTATTATTTTTACTTTGCATCTTATGGTGGTCAATATGCAAATGTAAACCAAGAAATCACAAAGATTAGAATTTATGCAGGATAGGAGCATAGAATGGCATTAAGTAAAATTCAAGCTGAGTCAATGAACCTAGCAGACACATATGCTTTTAGTGGAACTGTAAGTGGTACTAGTGTGGCAGGAAGTTCTGCATTTATGGCTAGAAATGATTCTACTAGTTGGGCTACAGCATCAGATAATGGAATCTTAGCTTTTAATAATGATTCTACTGAGGACAGTTTTGACACAGATAGTTGTTACAACACATCAACTTATAAATTTACAGCACCTGCAAATGGTGTTTATATGTTTAACTATTCTGTATATACGGCTAATGCTGATACTAGTAATGCTTTTTCTTTTCTTAAAAACTCAGCAAAAGTTGCTTCACAACATAATAATGGAGAATATTTTTCTTATGATCAAGGAAATCAAGACCACACTCAAACTTCGTCACTTATTATCAATTTAGCAAGTGGAGACACTATAGCAGTTTGTTCTTCAAGCACTTCAGATTATCATGTAGGACATAGTCATTGGGGAGGTTGCCGATTGGCATAGGAAAATATTATGAATTATTTAGAATTAAAAAGATGGGATAACGAACACAGTTCTGTCTGGAAAGAAATAGTTTCTAGGTTTGGTCAGTCAGATTATGATGATGAAGCTAAAAGAACTAAACATATGGCTACTCTAAAAGCAGAATGGGAAGCTAAGAAATACCAAAGAGATAGAGCAATAGAATATCCTGCAATAGCAGACCAACTAGATGACATCTACCACAATGGTGTAGTTGCTTGGAAAGCAACAATCAAAACAATTAAAGATAAATATCCAAAGGAGTAATAAGCCATGCCATACATAGGAAGCGAACCTAGTAGTGGGTTATTCCAAGAGTTAGATGCACTTACAGCTAGTGCCACAGATGACTATACATTAAAACTAAATGGTGCTGATTACTTTCCAGAAACAGTTAACAATCTATTAGTATCAATTAATGGTGTGATCCAAGGTGGATCGACTATGTCTTTAAATGGTGCAGTTCTTACTGTTGGAGCTACGTTATCTAGTTCAGATACGATTGATTTTGTACGAGTGTTTGGCAATGTTGGTACTGTGTCTACACCGACTGATGGTAGTGTGACTGCTAACAAGATTGGAACTGGTGCAGTAAATTTAACTAGCAAAGTAAGTGGAGTTCTTCCAATAGCTAATGGTGGTACTGGTGCAACAAGCTATGTTGAAACTAATAGTGTAATAGAAACTTGGTATTACAATGACGATAACACTACTCAACATAATAATACTGACTTACTGTTTGCTGGATACACACGATTAACAACTAATAATACTGCAAATAAGAATGGTGGTATGTCTCATGCTTCTTCAGCGGGAACAAATGGTACTGGTATTTGGACATTTCCTTCTACTGGTATTTGGAGAATAGAGTTAGTTTTAAACTTTTATCATAGTGGTGGAGCATCTGGAGCAAGTGGTGTTAGAATGGAAGTAACAACAGATAATAATACTTATAATGATGTTACTGGTATACGAGATCATGGATATGCAACAAATGCTAATGTAGGTATCACACTACCATATACTCTAAATGTTAATAATGTATCAAATGTAAAGTTTAGGCATAAACTAAGTTTAAATAATACTGTAATTGTAAGAGGTGGTACTAGTGACATTTATGGTACAAAAATACATTTCATCAAACTTTGTCCGTCAGTATAGGAGCATAGAGAATGGCATTAACCAAACTAAATTCAGCAAGCGTGATTGATAGGCTTCCAGTAGGTAGTGTGTTGCAGACTAAAACAGCAAAGGTAACTGCTCCTGAAGATTGGACAGCACAAAACGTAATGTGTGGACCGACTGCTACTATAACTCCAACAAGCACATCTAGTAAAATTTTAATATTAGTACAAGCAACTTTTTCTTATAGCAGTACTAGTGTTACTGGTTCAGTAGGTTTAAGGTTTGCTACTGGAACATCTGTAGCTAATACAGATACAATAGTTAGCGGTGGAGATTCGGCAGGATCAAGACAAAGAGCTATTGGTTGGAATGGGCAAGCAAGTGCAAATTGGCAAGGCACTAATATAGGTTACAACACAATACATGATCCTCAAACAACTTCTCAGATTTCATATAGACTATGTGCAATGGGAGATGACAGTAGTGGAACATCATATTTAGGAAGAACTGGTAGAGACACAGATAATGCTCAGCACCCTAGAATAGATACAAACATAACTCTCATGGAGATCAAAGGCTAATGGTCAAAGCATCTGAAGTAAAAGCACAAATTGATACTCATGAAGCAGTTTGTTCTGAGAGATGGAAAGAGACTATACTACGCATCAAACGTATTGAACATATTATGATAGGAACTTCAGGCACAGCTATTGTGTTACTCATAGGTTTGCTAGTGAGGTAGTCCATGCTTGAGATACTTTTAGTAGCTAATTCTGCTTTTAAAATAATTAAAGAAACACTAGAAAATGGTAAGGAAATAAGTAGTTGTGGATCAGCGATTGCCAATTTTATAGGGGCTGAAGACAAACTTAAACAAGATTTATACAAAAAAAAGAATAGTCTTTGGACTAATTTCTTAGGCAAGACCGACAATGATTTAGAAGAATTTATGGCTCTTGAATCTATACGAGTTAAGCAAGAAAAATTGAGGGAGTATATGCAACTTTTTGGGAGAGCCAACCTCTACACAGACTATATACAATTTTGTGCTGATTGCCGAGTATCCCGAAAAGAAGCACGAGTGAAAGCCCAGAAACGCAGACAGTATATACAAGATATGTTTCTCAAAATTGTATTAGGCATACTCATTACAGCATTATTTACTGGAGTAGCAACTGTCCTTTTTATATTAGCCAAGAAGAAAGGTTTGATATGACAGCTTTCCTTTTAATTTGCACGTTAAATGGTGCAGTTAGCGAAGGCGGTATTTATTTTCAAAATGTAAATGATTGTATGAGTTTCAAAAACACATTGACCAATCAATCTTATATTAAAAAAGACAAGCCACAAGTTTACCAATGTATGTGTAAATTAATACCGACAGTCGATCCTAAGAAAGTACAAATCTATTAAGGAGAATTAATATGTTATCTGCAATCATAGGACCCATAGCTTCACTAGCTAGTAATTGGATGAACAGTAAAGTAGAAAAAGTTAAAGCTGATGGGCAAGCTAAAGTTGCTCAAGCTAAAGCCAAAGCTGTAGTTGCTGAGAAGGTTGCTTCCGGAGAAGTTGCCTGGGAAAAATCGATGGCTGATGCTACTGATGGATCTTATAAAGACGAGTTTGCTTTAGGTGTACTGCTTGCTCCCGCCATTTTAGTCTTCATACCCAGCATGACAGAACATGTAAGAAAAGGTTTTGAAGTTTTAAACACTCTCCCGGATTGGTATCAGTACCTTTTATTTATAGCTGTTAGTAGTTCGTTTGGAATTAAGGGTGTTGGTCAAGCTATGAAAATGATTGGAAAAAAATGATTTGGTTTTGGTTAAGTCTATCAAAATTTTTTAATAGAATTGGTAACCGGTTTTATTACAAACATGTCTACGAACTAAGAAGGAAACAAAAACGATGACAAAATTTTATATGAAAATGTACGATCTGTTTACGTCTTTAGCTAATTATTTTTGGCACAAACATATTAACTCAATGAAAAACCGAAGGAGAAACTAATGGCAAAACCAGGACTTTACGCAAATATTTTAGCTCGAAAAAAGAAAGGCATTTCACGCACTAAAAAAAATTCAACCATAAGCAGTAAAGCCTATGCGAATATGAAAGCTGGTTTTATAAAGAAGAAGAAAAAAACATGAACATTGATAAGCTTCGAGAAGATCTCAAAGAAGATGAAGGATGTAAGTACGAAATTTACTTAGATCATTTAGGTCTGCCAACGCACGGGATAGGTCACCTTGTCACCGAATGGGATGAGGAATACGATCTGCCGGTTGGCACAGCCGTATCTCCTGACAGAGTAAACCAATGTTTCCAGGCGGATGTTTATGGTACCATCGATGAATGTAAAATTTTATTTGAAGACTTTGATGAGTTGCCGGAAGAAGTGCAATTGATAATTGGAAACCTTATGTTTAATATGGGCAGACCTCGTTTATCTAAATTTGTTTTGTTTCGGAAAGCTGTAAAAGATCGTGATTGGATTGAATGTGGTTACCAATTAAAAAACTCTCGCTACTACACACAAGTAACAGCAAGAGCCGATAGATTAATTGCAAGGTTGCAAGCTATATAAGTTCTATAGCTCTATTGCCTCCATACTTTCCTTCTTTAAATCTTTTAATATGCCCTTTCTTATCCAGGCTATTGACATAATGGAAAGCTGAACTAGTTGATTTCATATTTAATGATTCACAAATCTCCATGTATGTTGGCATATACTCATGCTCTATATAAAAAGATTTTATAAATTTTAAAACATTTAATTGTTTAGGAGTTAATGGCATCTTTGACATCAAACAATCTCCCCTCTTCCATTTCTATTTCTTCTATTAAACCAAAGTCACTATTTCTAAGCTGTTCTAACATCTCCATGTTTTTAGTTTTAAGCTCAGAATATTTTTGCCTTTTAATTTCAGCGGTCCACATTTTACTTCTGTCCACTATCTGCATGATTTCAATGTACTTTAAAACAAAGTCATTTTTATTATTTAATTTTACTGGATCTTTGCCTGGTGTATTGATCATCCATGCAAGCTCGATTTCAGACTCGTCAGGAGCCGTAAGCTCTCCAACTATATCATCAATGCTTCGAGCATCCTTATCAAACTTAGAGGTCTTCTCTAGCTCTTGTACAGCACCTTTAGGCACCGGATAGTCTTCAGCTTCTTCTCCAGTAATTAATCCACCGATAACATCAGCAAACGCATCACGCAAAGCAAAGCCCCTAGCCCTCATTTGAAGCATTCGATCAGGATAGGATTTCCAAGGTGGTCTATTTAATAAATTAGCACTTTGTGCCTGACCCATAGAAAAGCTGGAACTAATAACTTCTGTTTCTCCATTAGGGGCTAACCTGGATACTACGCAAGTTGCTGTTCTAGCTTTGCCTTCACCATCAATTGTTTCTTTAACTGATAAACACCTTCTATCATTGCGAACCATAGCCAGTAAAGCATCGCCCCATATTGATGGCTTACCATTTATAACAGCTATGTTCTGCATTGCCTGGAAAGGTGCCAGCCCAAGGGAAGCTCCAGCCGACACAGCCAAAAAGATATTAGCTGGTTTATTTTTATAACTATCAGGCACAAGGTCAGACTTAGAAAACATTTCTGAGATCCTCATAGCCTGATCAATGTTAGTTGGTATTAAATTAGTTTTAAAACTATTCATTATTTATTCTCCTCAATTGAAAATCGTCTATGTTCGGTTGATGGTTTAGCTGGCACTATTTTTTCCGGTGTCGCTTTACGTTTAATGATTGGGAAAGAAATTTTATATTCACCAATGGTTGCATACTCGGCATCAACCTCATCAAGCACTAGCTCCAAGGCTTCCTGGCATTGTTCTTTTTTTAATTTCCAGGCTTTTTCTTCAGCTTTGCATTGATTGTAATCGGTTATAATTTGTATAACGTCATCTCTAGTTTCCATTGAATCTAATGAAATGCTGTCCGGCTTGCCATTATCAATTGGTGGGTAAGGAAGATCCCTATCAACCCTATCCCAAAATTCAGCAACCTTTTCTATTATGATGCCTACAAGCTTTTCACTTAGCCTATATGGAAAAAGGGTAAATTTTAATTTTGGTCCAAGTTTAGCAATAACTCCCCATTTAAAACCGGCACATAACATCTGAGTTTGTAACTGAATCACCTGGTCGGCTCTTGGCGGTCCATCATCCCAGCCATCAGTTTTTATTTCTAATGCACCAAAGCCTGATACACTTATGTCATCACCTTGAGGATTAGGAATAGTAAGTTCTCCGCCTACCACTTCTAATATACCATCAAGAGAAGCACACAGCCTCATTTCTTTTATACGATGGGCATCAATTGGCGGAGTGTAATTACAAACCACATTATCCGGGCATAGATTATCTAACTTGTCACTTGCCCATTCAGTTAAGGTTGGTTCTAGATAGTTACCTCTATCTTTAGCATCCTGGTAAAGACCATCATCAATAGATTGAACACCAGCTTTAGCATTTAAAACGATTTGCCTGACGGCTTCGTTAGTTTGGAAAGGTGTTTCACCCATTACGATAGCCCCTACTTTAGAAGCTCCTAATTCGTCTGCATCATTAGACCACTTCATAGCTTCACTCCATAGTTAAGGGCAAAGCAAGCATCGTCTATAAGGCATACCATATGTAGTGTGTAGTAGATTGTAGCCAATGCCATAAAGGTGAGTAAAGCATAACCAAATAGCTTAGTTAGCATTATAAGAGCTAGAGGGGTGATAGCAAAAAGCCGAGTCGCTGGGTCTGACTTAGTATATATTATGCGACAAACACTATAATTTAAAAAAAGGTCTTCCCTAACGTGTTGATATAACTTCATATTTATTTTCTCCATTATTTATTTTTAATGTGCAAGCTCTAGACGGGTCAGGCAGAATGCATACCATATCTAGTTTTGCGATCTTTAAGTCATTGATAGTTGGTTGTAAAAAATAGGTCATCTTAGGGAATGTACACCTAACATTTCATATAATCCATGTTTAAACTTAATTGTACCATTGGCACTTACTATCGCTTCTTGGGCTTTTATAACCCGTTCAAATTTTGACTTGGTTGTATCCCTTTTGATTTCTCGTAAGGTGCGACCAAGCTCCATAAAAATTCGTGAAGCTGAAGCAATCATAGTGATATCAACGATTGGGATAGTCATTCGGCAAGCCACTCTTAAATCACGATACTGAAGATAATCCTTTCCATCGAGAAGCATTCTTGCAAGCTTTTCTTTTTGAGGACCAGTTAAGGTTGGAAACACTAACCCATCTTTAAGTTCCTTGCCGGTGAACTTGCCCGTTTCTTTAATACGTTTTTTCATAATTGCACCAACCGGCATTTTATCAAAATAATCATCAGCAATCTTACTGTCGTATTCAGGAACACCGGCTCCTGGTGGTTGGTTATGACCTCTAAGATCGTTTGGATCTTTTACCGGGTCATTCGTTTTATATTTGTTTACATAAGGTTTCATTAATCTTCTCCTCTCTATCTATCTTTCTTCGTAAGATGTTCTATAGCTAAACACAAAAAAAAACATCTAACAATGCATACTAGTTTGATACCTATTCATCTTCTTGTGTAAAGTCCTTTGACATCAATTTCTCAAAGTTGGTAAGATTTTGAAAAGCATAACCAATCACACTTTTAACCTCGTTTCGTCTAAAAAGCATGAACTCCTCAAAAACCTCTATCATTGGCTGTGATGCTGTACATTTGACCGAATTTTTTGTGCGAATAACATCTATCCAGCCTTCAGCTTCACACTCTGAAATCACAGTCGAAATTGACTGACGTGTTGAGTGCATTTCTTTTACAAGATAACCAATCGTGTAATGTTGGTTGGCATAGTAACTTGACATCATCCAAAAGCAAAAACCATAACGCAAGCTAGTTGAATTTATATAAGCTTGTATTTTAGTTTTATTACGAGTTTTTCGACCTTGATATAAAGTCATTTCAACTTGAATAATAGCTTGGTTATATTTTCGTATTAAATGCTGATGTATTTCTTTAACTGAATTTTCATGTACTTTGATATCATTCATTATTTATTTCCCAATCTTTTTGCTATGTTTCTGACCGATGATGCGTGCCAGTTACCGCCTCTTGCAGTCGGTACACCAAGTTCATTTAGTTCCTGGGCAATTTCTCTATAGCTTTCACCAGCTTTTAATCTTTTATTAACTGTAGGAGCTATTTTAGTCGCAAAGTTATCAGCAATGGTTTTGACGGCTGTCGAAGCTGAAGCTCTAGCCTTGTCCATTTCATTATGAATACCAAGCTTAGTGATACGATTGCCATTAGATGAGATAATACTGCCCTTCTCTATTAGCTCCCCTTTTATTCTTGCAAGACCTGATTTGGTTCTTTTAGAAATCTTATCACGTTCAAAGTCAGCGAATAATGCCTTCATATAAAATCTTTCTTTATTGTCAGACAAGGTCGGATCATCGCAGACGATAAGTTTAACAGCATTCTTTTTAAGAATAGTTTCAAAGAATTTTAAAGTATGCCACATGGTACGACTGAATCTGTCCAAGTCAGCTACAATAATAGTGCCATTCATAGCCTTGGCTGTTTCAATGCATTGACTAAGCTTTGGTCTATGCTCCGGATCTATTGTGCCTGACACACCCTCTTCCTTAAACCAAACGACTGAATGATTACCACCATTGAGCCATTTGAGGATCTCCATCTCTTGTCTTCTTACATCCTGGTCATCTGTTGATACTCGGACATAAGCAAAGTATGTGCCGGTGTGTTCTTGCCCGGCTGTCGTTTTGACTGCCATTAGTTTGCTCCCTTTATAAATTGTATGTCACCACCAGGATATTGGACCATGACATATAGAGATCCACATTTCATAGCTACATCTGTGCAGATATCTGTGAACTCGCTTTGCTCATTATCTTCTAAAGCCACCTCGATCTTTTCACATGGAAGACCATCTAAATGACCTTTCCATATGCCGGTCACCGGATAATGTGTACATCCACCAAATTGCATATAAAATGCCTCAATGGTTTTACTGAGCAGATTTTTCATACTGCCCAGCTTAGTTTCATGTGGAATGATTATGAAGGCTAGTTTCATTAGTTTGCTCCCTTTATTAATAGTTCTAGTTCTTCCCATGCAACACCATCATTCTTATGTGGCTGGCATTTGCCTTTCCAGGTCTTGATAAATCTTTTGAGTTGCTTGGAATCTTTAAGCCACATAGCATGATCTTCATCATCAGAAGTCAATTCTTCTAACCATTCGATAGCTATCTCTAAATGATATTCAGCTTCCTTAACCATGTAAGCATCAGTTACAAACTCATCAACTTGTTTCCAAGTAATGTTGTCAATATCTATAAACTGATTGGATAGTTCCCCAACTTTCATGGCACTTTTAACTATTGCTCTCATTAGTTTGCTCCATCTAAATATTGCTTGTATTCTTCTAGTGAAATTTCATCCTTTAAATATCTAGTCAACAAATGAACTTTTTCAGTACCTAATCGAATTATATTTTCAATTACTGTTTTATCCATAACGGGTTGCCTTCTAGTAAAAGCATTGCCATTACGACTTTTTGTTTTAATTAATTTAGTAATTTTAGGAATATTTAAAAAATCAACTTCCTTACTATCTAAATCTCTATAATAAGGAAAACAATATTCTTTATTTTCAAATGATACTGTTACTGTCTTTTTCATTAGTTTACCTCCTCATAAAATTCATACGTTCTACAAACATTCAACATATGTTCTATTTACAGATAGCACATCGATATATAGAATACAAGACCTAGACGTAAAAATAAATAATTAATTTGTACAGAGAGAAAATAACAATGGAAGTAGTGCCACTTTATTTAAGGTTAACAAGAGAATGTTACGATATGTTAAAGTATCAGGCTAAGAAGGAAAGATGGTCTATGGCTGGGCTAGTTGAGAGTATTTTAAGAGAAGCTCTTAGACGTAGACAGCCTGGTTCAATATCTGATGACAACATATTTAGTGAGAAGCTATTAGTTAAAGATTATGAAATAGCCCAGGCATTAGATAAAATGGTGGGTAGCAAAAATGACAAAGTATAAAGCTATTAGAACCCAGGTCGATGGCATTATGTTTGACAGCAAAAAGGAATCTGAAAGATATAAATATCTAAAACAAAGATTAGATGATGGGATAATCCAGGACCTAAAGTTACAGCCAAAGTTTGATTGTGTCATTAATGGTAAGAAGGTTTGCACCTATAAAGCGGACTTTGAATATCTCCTGGTAGATGAAATAGGTCCACAAGGTCAGATTAGCTACTACGTTGTAGAAGACGTTAAAGGATTCAAAACTCCAATGTACCGGTTAAAGAAGAAGATGGTTGAAGCATTGTATCCTGGAACAATCATTAATGAAGTTTGATAATGGAATGACAGCCGAACAACAGAAGACACTAGACGATAAGTATGAAGAAATAATGGGGCAATTAAAGATAAAAGATATCAATCTATACCATACGTTGCGAGCAAATGAACTGCCTGGTTTTATCTCAGACAAGGTTTACCAGGTTAATGACCAGGATCAAATGGAGATGTTGTTATGAACCAAACTTATTGCCCAGTATGTTCAGCCATAGTTAATAGACCTGATGTAACAGATGAATACATATGTCCGGTCTGTAATGTTAAAACCTTACCTGAAGAAGATGCCAATGAACATGATGAAAAAGATAGATAAAGTAGAGCAAATAATAGAAGCTAGGAAGCAGATCCTGGAACTACCTAAAGATAGGATGGTATCAGATATGCAAGCTCCCTCACCTTTCACTACAATACCATCTAGAGCATTATCAGATAAGTATATATTATCTCATCCATCAGCCCTTCAAGTGCTGTGTGTCTTATGTTCATATGTAAATGGTGTATCAGGCACAGCTTATCCAAACCAATACTCAGTCGCTAAAAGATTAAATAGGTCGCAACAAGCCGTATCCAGGCAGTTTAATAACCTGGTTAAATGGGGCTACATCGAGAAGGTAATTAAAGAGAATGCCTTACGAGCTAGAGGAAGAAAAGGTGCAACCTGGAGAGTTATTTACGATCCTGAACTAACAGCCGATGACATTGCTGTAGCAACCACAGATCCAAGAGTTGAAGAGAATAAGGCTCAAGATACTATAAAGGTAGTAGCCAAAGTCCAAGCTAAAGAAGAGAAGATAAAGGCTAAGTTATCTGAAGCACAAACTAAGTTAGTGGAAAGCATTACACAACGATACTTAAAGGATGAAAGAGAATACTTCCCATACGATACAGTCTTTAATGCCGTTACTACATATCTATCAGGACAACAAACAATAGATGCCTGGAATAAGATAGGATCAGGGCTGTTGTCACCTATTGAGAAAGGATACTTAAAGCCTAATAGTGCTATGGGATCTGTGTTTAAATCACAACGTGATGTTGTTAATAGTAGTAATACACAACGTGAGGTTGTTAAACATGTAAATAGGAATGTAGAAAAAACAACACCTGATGTTGTACCGGTAGTGCATATTTCACAACACAATGATGTTGTACATAACTCTAATAATATAACTATAAATAATAGTATAATAGAAAATGGAAAAGAAATGACAAAGAGATATGCACACATGCTAGATGAAGTGATGGGAACAAGAGGAAGTTGGAGATGGGATATGAGGCAAGAAGCTATGGCTGAAGACATTGCCAGGATGGGAATAACAGTAGATCAGTTTACCGATACTGTTGAGAAGATACTAAAGCATAAACGTAAAGAAGGAATACAACCGCCATATACTATGAGCTACTTCAAGGCTGTGTTTACTGAAGACAAGCCAGTTAGTAATGTTAAAGACATAACCAAAGCATTGACCAGGAGCTTTAAATTATAAATATACAAAACCTAGACGTTGATCTAGAATGTGTACAACTAGGAAAACAATGATGATTCACACGCATAGAAAAATAAAAAACCTGGGCAAAAAAAAGCGACCTTTGGGGGTGGTACCCTCGTGCGAGGTATAAGGGGAGTTCACAAAATTATTTTCCATTTTTTCATTAGGAGGAGCATATGAGAAAACCAAGACAAGTTAGAACTATAAGACGTACCAAAGCACAAATGGAAGTTGATCGTATTGATTTATTAAAGCAAAATATTGAGCCATGTGAAGACGAGATGTTTTTTGAAGACAATCCTATTGCAGTTGCAGAAACCACTCCTGGATCTCCTACTGAGGAAGTGGGTAGGGTTATTAGAGCATTACCGGAGGTTGCTTTTGGCATGTCCGGTCTTAGTGAAATCATGGATACCAGTTCTAATCATTATCGATTTAAGCATGGTTCGGCATTTGATGGTGTTCGTTACACTTATGAGAAGAAGAAAGAAACAAATAATTAATTGGAGGGAAAAGTTAGATGGCAAGTATAAATAAAGTTTTTATTATGGGTAATGTTGGAAGAGATCCTGAAGTAAAGGCATTTCAAAATGGTGACAAGATAGCTAATTTTTCTATAGCCACTTCTGAGAAATGGACTGACAAGTCTACGTTAGAAAAGAAGGAAGTCACGCATTGGCATAGGGTTGTTGTTCGCAATCAAAACACAATTAAGTTAGTTGAGAATTACGTTAAGAAAGGCTCTTCAGTTTATGTTGAAGGAAAGCTTGTTTATCGTAAATACACGGCTTCTGATGGTGCTGAAAAGACCAGTACTGAGGTTGTTATAGGACCATTCAATGGTGACATTGTTTTATTGGGTTCTAAAGAAGATAAGCTAAATGAACAAGACAAAACTAATCAGGATCTAGATGATGAAATCCCCTTCTAAAAAAAGAGTTGTTCCTAAAATGGGTAATTTGGGTGAAGTTCGTGAGATATCGAAAAAGCTCAAAGGATCTGACGTTATATTTGAAAACCGAGAGAAGATTGCTGAAGCCTTAATGGGTTTAGCGACTGCCAAGATAACTGATATTTTGGATTGGGATAGTGAAGGCAATGTGAAAGTTATGGACCCTAGAGATATTCCTGAACATGCGTTGCAATCTATCCGGAAGATCCGGGCTGTGCCGGTTGGTGATAGTGGCAAGATGCAATTAGAAGTTGAGATGATTGACAAGGTGCGTGTGTTGCAAATGGTGGCTAAGTCGGCTGGTATTTTAGACAGAACTCCTGAGAGTGAGAAGCCAAGTGTAATTGAAATTAACATGGTAGGACCTAAAAATGGAAAAGCCTAATGAGATGAATCTAGACTTCAGCACCTCGCCTAATGTGTGGAAGTTTTTAAACGATAACAGCTTTGTTCGAGGTATTATGGGTCCAGTTGGGTCCGGCAAGAGCTATGCTTGTTGTGCTGAGATATTTAAACGTGCCGTTCAGCAAAAGCCTTCACCAGTTGATGGCATTAGATACACCAGGTTTGCTGTTGTTAGAAACAGTTATCCTATGCTTAAAACCACTACGATTAAAACGTGGCTGGAATTATTTCCGGAGCATATTTGGGGCAATTTACATTGGTCACCACCTATTACGCATCATTTAAAACTACCGGCTAGAGGTGATGCTTCCGGTATTGATTGCGAGGTTATATTTCTTGCTTTAGATCAACCCAAGGACACTCGAAAATTATTATCTATGGAATTAACTGGAAGCTGGGTCAATGAGTGTCGAGAATTACCAAGTGCCGTTATACAAGGATTATCGCATCGTGTTGGAAGATACCCTTCTATGAAAAATGGAGGCACGACCTGGAGAGGAATTTGGATGGATACTAACCCGATGGATTCAGATCATTGGTATTATCGTTTGGCTGAAAAAGAAACACCTAAAGGAAAGTTTGCCTGGAAGTTTTTTAGACAGCCTGGTGGAGTTATTGAGATTCCTACTGAAGATGTTCCGGCTGAAATACCTGAAGCTCAAGGTTATATATCGGCTGGTAGTCGCTGGTTTAAAGAAAATGAGAAAGCTGAGAATATTCACAACCTACCTGAAGGGTATTACCAAGCTTTACTTGGTGGAAAGAATTTGGATTGGGTGCGTTGTTATGCTGAAGGAAAATACACTTACGTTCAGGAAGGAAAAGCTGTGTGGGAAGAATATGATGACGTAACTATGTCGGCTGAACTTATGCCAACCGAAAATATACCAGTACAAATAGGATTAGACTTTGGATTAACTCCTTCGGCTGTCTTTGCTCAAAGATTGCCTAATGGTGCCTGGCATGTACTCCATGAGATTGTAACATTCTCAATGGGCTTGGATAGATTTGTTGATGTACTAAAAAGTGAAATGGCTATCCGGTTTCCTGGTTACGAATTTATGGTTTGGGGTGACCCGGCTGGTGGAGCTAGAGATCAACACTATGAGGTTACCAGTTTTGATTTCTTAAAAACGCATGGTATTTTTGCTCGCCCTACTGCAACTAATGATTTTAGAGTTAGACGAGAAGCGGTTGCGATGCCGATGAATAGATTGGTCCAGGGCAAGCCCGGCTTCCTGGTTAACAAGAAATGTTTACGTCTAAGAAAAAGTTTAGGTGGTGGTTATCATTATACCAGGGTGGCTATCGGTGCTGGTCAGGAAAGATTTAAGGATAAACCTAATAAGAATGAACATTCCCACGTTGGTGATGCTTTAGGCTACTGCCTTTTAGGTGGTGGAGAAATGAAACGAATGACGAGAGGAACAACTAGAAATGCTCAACCGGTTATTGCGAACCAGGAATTTAATATTTTCGCCTAAAAAACTAAAAGATAGGCAGATTGTAAAGAGATATCAGGACCGAATACTCGGAAATAGGACTAGTAATGGAAGGAAAAATATAAATGTTTACGGCAGAAGAACTGATGCAAGTGATGAAACTTGATGGTCATAAAAACCGGATAGTTGCTTTTCAACCTAATCACATACACATGGCATCCTTTAGAGATTTTGACCAAGAAATACTGGATGGCTATGGAAGACCACATATTCAGGACTATGCTGTGGATGGTTTAAGCTATTCCGCTATGTGTGACGGCAAAGTGTTCGTCATGTTTGGGCTTTATCCTTTATGGAAAGGTGTAGCTGAAGCCTGGATGTTGCCTTCGGCTGAATTAGCTGACCGAAAAATGGTGTTTCATAAAGCATGTTTAAGGTTTTTTCCCTATGCATCTGCAAAATTAAAGCTTCATAGAATACAAACTTATGTACGTTCTAATAATGTTCAGGCTGTCAGATGGATGGAAATGATGTACTTTAATCGGGAAGGACTATTGCAGAGATATGGTCCTGATATCAACGACTACTACGTTTATGGGAGATTATTCTAATGGGTGGTTTATTCGGTGGTTCAAAACCACCTCCAGGTCCTTCACAAGCTGAGTTAGATGCTCAAGAACAAAGAGAATCTAGGGCTGAAACGGCTGAAGCTTCTGAAAAAAGAAAGATTGCTTCTAAATCTAGATCGAGAAGAACTGGTGGAAGTCGATTATTAATGACTCAAGAAAGAGAGAACCCAGCTTTGGGTAATGAAATGGATCAAGCCACACTTGGACCAGGAAGAAACCCAAGAGCATGAGGTCGCATCCTAGAAATCCTAGAAAAGTAGAGGACAACGAAAATGCCAAACGTATCGTACAAGACAAGCAAAGGGATGAAGACAAAGCACTTTCCTTACAGCAAAGCGGGAATGGATCAAGCAAAAAAGATGGCAACTGAAACTGGTGGTAAGTTAAGTAAATCTCTTAACTCGGCTGGTAAATTAAAAATGAAAAAGAGTAAGTCATATGCGTAAAACTATTTATGATTTAAACCCTAATTTAAAGACAAAGCCTAAAGCTGAACCTATTACTAAGCCCAAGGGAAGACCAAAAAAAGATGCCAAAATTAAAACCAAATGATTTAAAAAAACGATACGATAGTGCCAATAGTCATAAAGACCAATGGCGATCTATTTATGAAGATGCCTATCGCTATGCCCTACCCATGAGAAATTTATATGATGGCTATGGAACAGCTAATGTTCCTGGTCAAAATAAAATGAATGATGTTTTTGATTCAACCGCAATACAATCCACACAAAAATTTGCTAACCGGCTTCAATCTGGTGTCTTTCCTCCTCAAAGGGATTGGTGCAGACTGATGCCAGGTGATGAAATACCTGATGAAAGAAATGTAGAAGTCCAAAGAATATTAGATGACTACAGTAAAAAAATGTTTGCTGTCATGCGACAATCTCAATTTGATATGTCTATGGGTGAATTTTTATTAGAACTTGCAGTTGGAACGGCTGTTATGTTGGTTCAACCAGGAGATGAAGTTCAACCAATTAGATACACTTGTATTCCAACTTTTTCTGTTTGTTTTGAAGAAGGTCCTTTTGGTAAAGTGCAAAATGTATATCGTAAAATGAAAAGACCATTTAATGTATTAGAGCAAGAATTTCCGGATATAAAAATATCGCAAGCTATGAGATCTCGTTATTCTAATGATGAAACAGAAATGGTGGATCTTATTGAAGGCACCTATTATGACAAGCTAACTGGAAATTATCATTATCAAATTATTGATGAAGCTGGGCAAGATGAACTTGTTTACAGAGATTTAAAATCATTTCCTTGGATCATCGCCAGGTTTTTAAAACTTAGTTCTGAGAGATATGGAAGAGGTCCAGTATTAACTGCATTACCTGATATTCGCAGTTTAAATAAAGTTAAAGAGTTAATATTAAAATCATCTAGTTTGAGCATTGCGGGGGTCTACACGGCATCTGACGATGGTGTCTTAAACCCGAACACAGTAAGAATTGTGCCTGGTGCTATTATTCCGGTTGCGAGAAACGGGGGTCCCCAGGGAGAATCGTTGAAGCCCCTACCGAGACCTGGTGATACCCAGCTTTCACAATTTGTTACGGCTGATTTGGTCGCTTCTATTAAATCTATTCTTATGGATGAAGCACTTCCAAACGATAATATGTCGGCTAGATCGGCTCTTGAAATATCGGAACGTATGAAACAGCTTAGTGTTAACATGGGTGCTAGTTTTGGAAGGCTTGTTAATGAAACCCTTATTCCAGTAGTTAAAAGAACTTTAGAAGTTATGAATGACGTTGGAATGATTGAGCTACCTTTAAAGGTTAATGGATTACAAGTTAAGATTGCTCCGACAGCACCTTTGGCTATGGCACAGAATATGACCAAGGTGGAAGAAACCCTTAACTTTATGCAAATAACTGCACAGATGGGTCCTCAAGGACAAGCTTTTATTAAACAAGACAAATTAATGGATTATATAGCTGATCAAATGGGAGTACCGGCAGAGTTACGAACGACACCGGAAGAAAGAGAACAGCTATTACAACAAGCTATGGAAATGGCACAACAACAAGGGCTAATAAATGGAGAACAATCAGAACAAGCAGAACAAGCAGAACCAGCAATGGTCTAGTAATACTGATGGATGGGATGGATTAAGCGAGGTAGAAGTTCAAAACAATCCACCTGAACCCTCAGAACTAGATAAAAATTTTTCAAGAACTTTTAAGACTGAAGATGGCAAGAAAGTTTTAGAATACCTCAAGACATGTACAATAGACCAACCAACCTGGACTCCAGGTGTCGATGCTTCTCATGGTTATCTAAGAGAAGGTCAAAATTCAATAATTAGAGAAATGTTAAACAGAATAAGGAGATGTGATAATGGCTGAACAAACAGAAGGTTTAATGGCTAACACACAGATTGAAGAAAGCGAAGCAGACATAAAAGATGAAGGTATGGTAACGGCTTCTGAAGATAATTTAATTGAGGGTGAAGATTTAGAAAATGTTGAATATGAAAGACCTGAAAATTTCCCTGAAAAGTTTTGGACTGCTGAAGGTCCTGATATTGAAAAGTTAGTAAACAGCTATAATAATGTTGAAAAGAAACTAAGTGAAGGTAGACCTAAAGCTCCTGAAGAATATGACATTACTTCTTTAGAAGGAATAGATGCCGAAGATCCGCTTCTAGTCAAATATTCTGCCTGGGCTAAAGATAATGGTATTCCTCAAGATGCTTTTTTAAAATTAGCTAATGAACTAGTCGAAACGGGATATCAATCTGAGCAACAAGCTAAGTTAGATACAGACAATGAGAGAAAGCTGTTAGGTGAAAATGCTAACGAAATAATCCAATCCAATATAAATTGGGGTCGTAGCTTAGTGTCTAAAGGTATATTTACTGATCAAGATTATTCTGAGCTTGAGGTCTTAGGTGGCACGGCTGGTGGTCAAAGATTAATGCAGAAGCTTAGACAGATGCAAGGTGAAAAAGATATACCGGTTGTGGCTATAGCTGGAAATCAGTTAGACAAGGAAGAATTGTTTGCTAGAGTTGCAGATCCTAGATATCAAACTGACCCAGCATTTAGAAGACAAACTGAGAAAATGTTTGAGGAAAATGTACCTGGTTAGGTGGGTGACAAGGTGACACCTACTGGGTGACAAAATGGCACACTAATAGTAATACAACACCTAGTTGTGTAATCTAGTATTTACAAGCTATAGTTTTTTTGATACTAATAAATAGATCGATAACTCCCATGAGCCGATCTGACTAGGGATAATTCTCTACGTTGCTAGACGTACTAGTAGTCAAAGGTCGGATTTCCGGTAACCAAAGGCGAATTAATTTTAACCTTTTGATGGGAGAGCTATAATGGCAACCACTCTAAGTAACGCATTTGTTACTTTATTTGAGGCGGAAGTTCATCAGGCTTACCAGGCAACTGCTACTTTGAGAAATGTTTCTCGAATGAGATCAGGTGTTACTGGAAGTACTGCTAAATTTCCAATCCTCGCTAAAGGTACAGCATCAGTAAGAACTCCTTCTACTGACGTAGTGCCAATTTCAGGTCAATTCTCAACAGCAACTGCTACGTTGATTGACTATATCGCATCTGAGTATTCAGATATTTTTAACCAAGCAAAAGTAAACTTTGATGAACGTCAAGAGTTAGCTAAGTTAGTTGGTAACGCAATCGGCAGACGAGAAGATCAAATAATAATTGATGCTCTTATTGCTGGTTCTGCCGGTACTACTGTGGCTAATACTGTCGTTACAACTGGTTCTGCTTCAGCATCTGACCTTAACGTAGGAAAAATTATTTCTGCTAAAAAGGCTCTTGATACTAAATCAGTTCCACCTCAAGATCGACACATGATCATTCATGCAAGTTCTTTAGCTTCATTGTTGAGTGATGAAAGAGCAGTTAGCTCAGACTTTATCCAACTCCAGGCATTAGCTCGTGGTGAGATCCAGCAGTTTGCTGGCTTTAATATACACATGATTGGAGATCGTGACGAAGGTGGTTTACCAAAAGATGGTTCTTCTGACAGAACATGCCTAGCATTTCACAAAGATGCTGTCGGGTGTGCTGTAGGTATAGCTCCAAAAGTTGAAGTAAACTACATCCCTGAGAAAACGTCTTTCTTATGTTCAGCAATGTACTCAGCCGGTGCAGTAGTAATTGATACTGCTGGTCTAGTTGATATAACTTGTAGGGAGGCTTAATCATGGCTTTTAGTAGAACTGGGTGGAACCCAATAGGTGGTCAATCTAAAAAAGGAACAGCCCCTCAAATATTCACTTACATTACAACTGAAGCAATTGGAACTGTTGATGGTCTTGGCTACTTCAATGATGTAGCTACTGATGTTTCTGTAGGTGATATTATTATGTCTGTTACTAGTACTGCTGGCACATTGGCATCGGCAATACATACTGTGGTTTCCAATACTGGAACTGTAGTTGACGTTTCAAATGGAACAACCATTGCTCAGACTGATGGTGACTAATAACTAAAATTAGGGGGCAATTAATTTGCCCTCTATAACTCTAGGCGAGGTGCGTGGATTATGGCTGAAGGTGATACAGACGTTTCGATTTGTTCTCAGGCACTCCTCCTTCTAGGAGCAAATCAAATCACAAGCTTTTCAGATGGAACAGCCCCTTCATCTATCTGTTCAGTTTTATATCCACGCATTAAGTCGCAGACCCTAAGTATGTATCATTGGTCTTTTACTTTATCTAAAACTACTTTAGCCAGGTTAACGACTGCTCCAACTAACTTTTATTCTTATGCGTATCAATTACCTTCAGACATGTTCTTAGGTGTTCCAAGAGTTGTTTATACATCAACATCAACTTCGGCTCCTAACACAACAGAATATGAAATCCAAGGTGATCAATTACTTACAAATCAATCCACAATAGTCGTTGATTATCAAAGGCTGATATCTGAACAAAATATGCCTTCTTATTTTATCCAGCTATTAATTTATCAAATGGCATGGCATTTAGCAGAACCAGTTACTGATCAATTAACTAAAGCTGACTATTGGCAAAAGATAGCTCTTGGTCAAGCAACAGAAAATATGCGTGGTGGTTATTTTAGGCAAGCTATTAACATAGATGGAGCCGGTCAGTCCAAAACAGTTATTGCTGATTATTTATTAACTGAGGTTCGTTAATGAGCAGAATTACTCAATATCAATCTAACTTTACTGTCGGGGAAATAGATCCTCTTTTAGTAGGAAGAATTGATATTCAGCAATATGCTTCAGCTTTAAGTAAAGCTCAGAACGTAGTTATACTTCCTCAAGGTGGTTTTGAGAGAAGACCTGGTCTAAGATTTATGGCAGATATAACTTCTCATTTAGGTTCATTTACTACCTTAGACGGCATAAGGTTGGTGCCATTTGAATTTAGTACGACACAAGCTTTCATGCTTGTCTTTGTTAAAAAAGATACAACAAACACCAGGGTTTTCTTTTTTGCCAATGGTGTACAATTATTAAATATTAATGGATCAGGTGCTGATTACTTAGTGTGTGCATTAGGTGATATAGATTTAGATCGGATGTATTTCACTCAGAATGCCGATACATTAATTTTAGTCCATGAAGATATGTCACCTAAATCTATTGTTAGAGGTGCCAATAATACGACTTGGACATTTTCTACATTATCTTTAACTGATCCTAAAGTTGCTTTTACTTTAGCGACTAGTAACCCATCCGGTACAATAACACCTGATGCCATAGATGGAACTGTAACAATTACGGCTTCAGCTTCTGTCTTTACTACTAATCATGTTGATCAATATATAAATGTATTAAGTGGATTTGGTAGGGCTAGAATTATAGAAAGAGAATCAGCGACTGTTGTTAAGGTTATAACTGAGTTGCCCTTCTTTAAAAAAGACCAGGCTATAGCTAATGGTGCATGGGAATTAGAAACGGGGTATGAAGATGCCTGGTCTGATGCCCGTGGATATCCCCGCACTTGTACTTTCCATGAGGGAAGACTTTATTTTGGGGGGAGCAAGGCAATGCCAAACACTCTCTTTGGATCTAAGGTGGTTGATTTTTTTAATTTTAAAAGTGCTGAAGCTTTAGACGATGATGCCATATTAGTTACGATGAACACAGATTCAGTCAATGCTATTAATGCAATGAGGTCCGGTAGAGATTTACAAATCTTTACTAATGATGCTGAGTTCTTTGTTCCTCAAGCGGATTTAGATCCTATCACTCCTTCTAATATAGTTATTAAAAATGCTACTCGTAGAGGATCAAAAGAAGGAATAAGACCAGTAATGGCTGAAGGTGGAACTTTGTTTATTCAAAGAGAAGGTAAAGCTATTAGAGAGTATTTATTTAGTGATGTTGATTTAAACTATCAGTCTAACAATATGAGCCTTTTAGCTAGTCATTTATTAAAAACACCTAGATCTATGGCTTTACGAGTTGCAACGTCTACTGATGATGGAGATCTTCTTTTAATACCTAACGATGACGATGGCTCAATGGCTGTCTTTTCTATTCTTAGATCTCAAAATGTAGTTGCCCCGGCTGAATTTATAACAGACGGATCTTTCCTGGATGTGTCTGTTGATGGTCCTGATATTTATACTATAGTTAAAAGAACTATTGGTAGTGCTACAAAATACTATGTTGAGATGTTTGACGATCAAAGGACAACTGATAGTAATATTCAATATTTTGCAAACGCAACTTTACCTGATCGGGCAAAACCTTCTAATACAACTTGCTCTAACTTAGCTCATTTAGAAGGTAAAACTGTAGACGTTATTAGAGATGATTTTGTTTTAACTGATAAGACTGTTTCATCCGGGGCTATTACTATAGATGCTGTGCCTTCAGCATACGTTGAGGTTGGTTTGTCTTATGCTGTAGAAGTAAAGACATTGCCGGCAGAACCTAAGTTAAGTTCAGGTGTTGTGGTTAGTCGAAAACGTAGAATTTTAGAAGCCACCACTTTAGTAGATAGAACCCAAAACCTGGCAGTAAATGGTTTTGAACTCCCCTTGAAATCTTTGCCATATACTTTGGGTTCTGCTCCAATATCTTTCACCGGGAGAAAAAGATTAGCTCCTTTATTAGGTTATAGTGATACAGCACAATTAACATTCACTATGACACAACCTCTCTTTGCTACTGTTTTAGCTGTAGAGTACAAACTTTCTACGGGGCAATAATATGACTATGGCAGTCGCTGGGTTAGTTTTAGCTGGGGTAAGTGCTTACGCACAAATTAAGCAAGGTGAAGCAACTAAAAAGGCTATGTATAATAAGGCTAAACATACAACATTAGCTGGAAGAGTTGAAGCAACTAAAGCTAAAGAACAAGGAGTTCAGGTTTTAAAAGCTACATATAAAGCTTTATCAACTGTCAATGCAGTCGCTTCGGCTGGTGGCTTAGAGCCTACTCTTGGAACTCCTCAAGATATAGGAACTTTTGGAATACTTAATCCAGGATTAAATGATTTTATTACATCTAAAGATAATGAGTTTTTAGCTATTAGCTCGGCTAATGCCCAAGCTCAAGATGAAAGGTTTGCTGGAAGGCAAGCTAAAAAAGCTGGATATATTGGAGCATTAACAACTATGGGTAGTGCTATGGTTAGTTATAATTCTATAGGATCTGCTCCAGCCGGTGGAACTGGTACTACTCCCATTTCTAATTCAAGTCCTGGTTCTCCTGGTTATCAAACTGCAAGATATGGGAATGTTAGATAATGGCACCTCGTTCTAGATATTTAGGTATACAACGTCAAGTCGGTACAAGTGGCTATCGAGGTCCTTCCGGCATTGGTATGCGTGAAGCTCAAAGAACGTCACAGATGCTTACTAGTGCCTTAAATGATATGTCTAGTTATTTCTTTAAAAAGGCTGGTGAGCAAGCGGTAATAGAAGGTGCTGAGTATGGTGCTGAGAACCCTATAACAGTAGGTCAAATTAAGGAAAGTGCTTTACTTGGTACTGATGTAACTGAAAAGTTTGATGATGATACAATTTTTGGCAAATCGGCTAAAAAAGTTGCTCTTGAAAGTTTAGGATCTGATCTTGCTTTATCTGCTAAAAGGCACATGTCAAATATAATTACTCAAGCTTCTACAAGAGATACTGATCTAACTGACGTAAGTGCAGATTTAAGAGCTATAACTAATGAGTATGTAACATTGGCTCAAGAAGCCTCCCCTATACTTGGTAGGAAATTATATGCAGAATTAGGTGTTACTTCTTCGGCTCATTATAATGCTTATTCTAAAGTCTATGCAAAAAGACAGATAGATCTTATTCAGACTAGAGGTGCTTTATCCCTTAACCTTGATCTTAATAATATGACTATAGAATTAGATGCTTTATTAAATTTTGAAGGTAATGAGGATGCATTGACATCTAAAATATATGGGGCTGGATTATATCAAAATGGAAAAAGATTAAATAGTAAGGCTGTTAACTTAGTTGAATTACAAAAACAACCTGGTTTTTCAATTACTAAAAAACGTGACTACATTCATAAAGCAACTAAATCTAAATACACCAGGACTATGATTGAATCCTCTATGAAAGATTGGGATGCTAAATGGTTAGAATCCAGAACCAATGTTATTGTTAGCACAGCATTAGAAACAGAAACGTCTGCTTCAATAGCTACAAAAATACAAACCAATCAGAAAACGGGCAATGTTAAAATAGATAGTATTTTAAATGGTATGACTGATGAAGAACGATTGAATGTCGCTAAAGCAATAAGAACCGAAAAAACCTCTCAGATGAATTTTGAAAACTCATTACAAGAAAAAAATGACGAAAAATCAGAAGCTACAATTGCTAGTCTAGAAGTCAGCATAACTAAAAAATTAGCCTTTGGTGATACAAAAAATGTAATAGAAACTGAAATAAGAAAACTAGAAGCATTAGATCCTGATAAAGCCAAAGAGTATTCAATTAAATTGATTGAATCCGGTGGGTTACGAACTGTTAGTGATTCAGAGGTTAAGAAAGATTTATTAGAATTAATTGCTAATGATAGTCTTGGGTTTGGTGAGTTGGCTAAACATATTAACTCTTTATCTTCTAAAGATTTTACTGCTCTTTCTATAAAGGTTGAAGCAAATGAAGAAGACGAATTTAAAGGTGCAATGCAAATTATAGCTAGTGAATTAGAATATGACCCTGAAGCTATAATTTTAGGTGAGCAAGATGAAAATTTTAAAAACAAACAAATTTATATACGAATAAAAGGTAAAGTTAGAGATGCATTAGATAAAGCTCAAGTAAGCAAAAAAGATTTTGATGCAAAAGCTGTTGCTAGATCTACTCTACAACTTGAAGGCGAAGCAGTACAAATTAAAATATATGATAATCAGTTAGTATCAGCCAAAAGTACTGTGGATACGTTTGCTAGAATTTATCCAAATAAAGGAATACAGAAAGTTTATACAAGGGCTGAATTTACTAGAGTTAAGACTTTGTTAATTGCTATTCAATCTGAAAAAAAGTTACGAGCCGGTGATTATAGAAATGAATCTATGATTGGTGCTGGAATACAATCACTTAACACTATTATTGCAAACACTAGGTTACCATAATGGCAGAGAATGAAATAGACGTATATAATCAGATCCTATTATCTAATAACATTAGATCTAGTGGTGAAGAGTTTGAGCAAACTTGGGATGGGAAACAATCTAATATAAACTTTCCTACAACAGTATTTGAAGACATTGTTAATACAGCAAGTGACGTTGTTGAAACTGTAGGAGATTTCACAACTGGTGTTGTTAAAGGTTTGCCAATGGGTGGATCTAAAGCTGGCACAGAAATAATTGATACGTTTACTAATCAATGGTATTCGCAAATGGCTATTCCTTGGATGAATGATAATATTCCAGGATTGGCATCGGCTAATAAATCTATTAATGAAGCTATAAAACCTGATGGAACGGCTCAAGAGGTAGGAGCCATAGTTGGTGAAGTTGGAACGCAGATTATTCTTCCTGGTGCTATGGCTACAAAATCTTTACAAGGAGCAAACTTAGGCAGTCGTTTTCTTACAAATGTTCTTGGTTATGGAACAACTGAAGCCCTAGTCATTCCGGCTAAAGATAAAGGATTATTGGAAACAGCTATCACCATGATATCAGGAGATACTGAAGCTGGTAAAGCTGTACTAGAAACACTAGAAGCTAATGAAGATCTTCCCTACTTGTTGCAGAAATTACAGAAAGCTCCCCTATTGTTTACAGAAGGCGGTGTTGTCGGTGAAGGCATAGCTGAAGGTTTAGGATTGTTGTTAAAGTATGCAAAGAACAGCCCTATGCTTAAAAGCTTAAAAAGTGGTGTAAAATCTCAGTTTCAAAAAATATTTGCAGAAAAAGAATTAGCTCCAAAATTAGAATTTGCACCTGAAGGAACAAGGGGGAATAAAATGCCCTCATCTTTACTAGTTAAAAATAATAATGAAGCAAATGTAATAACACCAGTTACACAAACTTTTATAACATCCAATAAAAAATCAAACTTTAATAATATGGATACAGCTTTGACTAATAATCCTGATGCATTGAAGACAAATGAAAATTGGTTAAAGTTTGAAAACGAAACAATGGGTGGTGAATTTTTGCCAGTTCCACCATTACAAGCAATTAAATATGCCAACAATCCAAAGCTTATGGCTGAGAAGCTCAAAAAACTAACACCTGAAATGAAAGCTGGAGTTGATGAAGGATTTGGATACGTTGATAAAATTAGAACAATGTATAAAGCAGAAAACGTAAATCCTAAAATTACTGCTGATTTATTTATATGGGGCATTCTTTCAAGAGGTGCTGGACCAGTACAACAAGAAAGTGCATTTATTGATATTATAGAAGGTGCAAGACCATTAATAGACAAAGCTGTAAATGGAAACTTTACAAAACAAGATCAGGCAACCTGGGAAAAAACTATAAATAAATTATTGCCTGATGGATCACCAGGTAAGCAAGTAACACAAAATGTTAACGCAACCGGACAGATGTTATTTGAATTAGGCAAAAAGGTGCCAGGCTCAAATAAAACAGTTTTACAAACATTGCATGACATGATGAAAGACCCAAATGTACCAGCTAAACAAATAAGAAGAGAGTTTTTAAATTTAACTGAAGGTGCTGGCATAGACAACAAAGTTGTTAGTTTTATTCTGCTTGTTGCTGGTCGTGATGACGTTTTAGTGATGGATAGAATACAAGGCAGACACTTGTGGGATGATGGTACATTTAAAGGTGAAAATATATATGATGGTATTAAAAAAGATGGTACAACGGCAAAAGAGGGTTTGATTGGTATTATGAGAGGTCCAAGAGGTTTGCTGACTACAGAAGCCTTAGAAGATGGATTGAGAAACAATATTAAAGAAACGTATGATATTGTAGGCAGACCTCAAGATGCAACTTTGGGAAGATGGCATTGGGAAAACTGGGTTATTGAAGGTGAGCAAGTTGTTTCGCATTCCACTCTTAAAGGTGTAGCAGATCAACAATACCTTGGATTATCAGTTACAGAAGGAAAGCCTGGAACATTTTCATCAGGTGCAAAATACATAAAAACAAAAGAAGGTACATTTTACGAATACCCATTATCTGATGGCTCAACTGTGTTTATGACACCATCTCGTCAAAAAGAATTTGAAGGCTTTATTAAAAATGCAAAGAATGGTATAATTCCAAAAGGGTTTAAAGTAACTGAAAATAAGGAGATACCCTGGTATGAGCGAAAAGGAATTGACAGAGAAAAACTCGATGAAACAGCAAGACGATTATCAAACGCAAGCCCAAACATTAAGGGAAGCATTGACGGGTCTGAGCAAGGTGCAACTACCCTTTCAGGAGGACAGCGAAGTTCAAGCAAGCAAACTGTCACAGACAACCGGGTTCAGGCAATCAATAATGCAGAAGGCAATGGAACGTCATCCGGACCTTACTCAAGAGGAAGCCGAAGAAATGATGAAGGAACTGGGAGCTTAACGCACACTCCTGATCCTAAAGTTTTAGCTTCTTATAATGAAGCTGGCTTAAACATTCCAATAATAAAACAAGTTGATGCTAAAAAATCTTCTGATACTTTTAGTTCAGATATGGCTAAAGCTATGTCTAAACACAAATATGGTTTACAAGTAACAATTCAAAAACCTAATGACCTTTTAGATTCAAAATTATTTAGAAGTGAACATGGTGGTGGTTTTGCCATAAAGCCTGATGGAGATATTGTTGGTGTATTTAATCCTATAGAAGCTCCAAAAGGAACAATATATGCAACATTACAATTAGCTATCGAGCAAGGTGGTAAAAAGCTGGATGCCTTTGATACGATGTTACCGGACATTTATGAAACAGTAGGAATGAAGCCGGTTGCTAGAGTTAAATGGAATGATGCCTATGCTCCTGAAGGATGGAGTAAAGAAACATTTGCTAAGTATAACAAAGGTGAGCCTGATTTAATTTTATTTGTATATGATAAGAATTACTTTAGTGGTGTTAATCTTAAAGATCTGCCTTTGTTTAAAGAATACGATGATGCTCAAAAAATTCAAACACAAGCTTTAAAAGAATTAGGAGCTAACGATGGTTAACATACTTGGTAAAGGTGCAGAGATACTAAACAAGCTGGATTTAGCACAGCAAAAAATTCATAAAGAAACTAGACCTGATAATGA
>Ga0209710_1000521_pt1 | contig 35297 bp, 30 predicted proteins | sample ArcticOcean_MG_C_5_FD_187436 | JGI IMG/M metagenome (GOLD analysis project Ga0209710, IMG submission 187436) | Marine microbial communities from western Arctic Ocean - ArcticOcean_MG_CB4_138 (SPAdes) (version 2) | ecosystem: Environmental > Aquatic > Marine > Oceanic | place: Arctic Ocean...
CGACCGTAGAACCAGTTTCGCCCACCTCAGAGGCTGCGCGGATTGATAACAACTGCCGTTGATAATTCCACTCGTAAATTGCTTGCGAGGCATCCAGCCCCTCGTAGCATTGCAAGCGGATCAACTGGGTGTTTTGTATTGTGGCAAGTGCCCGTGCGACCTCAGTCTTGCCCACACCAGCCGCGCCCTCTAAAAGAAGTGGGCGCCCAAGCGTGATGGAAATATGAAGCGCCGCTGCCAAGTCGTCGGAAGCGACGTAGCCAACCCTGTCCAGCGATGTTTGTAAGTTTATCCAGGATGTCATGGTGTTGTGCGGGGCACCAGTGGCGCCCCGCCCTTTCTTTAATCATGCAGGCCAAGGTCGTTGGCAGTCTTCCAAATACGCCAGTGATCATGAGGCATATTGGTGTGACGGTTGCCAAAAGGCCGAAAGGCATCTTGCACAGCATTGGAGAAACAAGGAACGCCCCCAACATGGGGGCTTTCGCCTACACCCTTAGCACCGATTGGGTGGTGCGGGGAGGGTGTAACGGTGAAGTCTGTTTCAAAGTTAGGCACTTCCCAAGCGGTTGGTAGGAAGAAGTCCATCAAGGTTGCAGTTTTGCAGTTACCCATATCATCATAGGCAATTTCCTGCCCTAGAGCGACCGCAAGGGCTTCTGTTAAACCGCCATGGATTTGACCTTCTATGACCATTGGGTTGATCCGCGTGCCACAATCATCAAGCGCATAGAAGCGATTAATTTTTGGAACACCAGTATCCACGTCGATATCCATAACGCAAACGTAAGCGCCAAAGGGATAGGTCATGTTTGGTGGATCATAGTAGCTCACCGCCTCAAGGCCTGGCTCCAGACCTGGGATCGCTTGGTTGTAAGCCGCATAGGCAATTTCGCCCATTGTCTTGAAACGCTCTGGCGCTCCTTTGATCACGAAGCGGTCAACGTCAAATTCAACGTCGTCATCATGGACCTCAAGAAGATAGGCCGCAATCATCTGCGCTTTCGCGCGAATTTTACGTCCTGCCATTGCAGTCGCCGCACCGGCAACCGGTGTGGAGCGTGAGCCATATGTCCCCAGACCATAAGGCGCCGTATCGGTATCTCCCTCTTCTATGGTGATCGAGTCGGCTGGGATGCCAATCTCAGACGCAAGGATCTGCGCAAAGGTGGTTGCGTGACCTTGCCCTTGGCTGATTGTTCCAAGCCGTGCAATCGCAGAGCCTGTTGGGTGAATGCGGATTTCGCAGCTGTCAAACATGCCCATTCCAAGAATGTCACAGTTTTTCACCGGTCCAGCCCCCACGATTTCCGTAAAGAAGCTCAGACCAATCCCCATAATCGTCCGGGTCTCACCGCGCTTAAATGCGGCAACGCGTTCAGCTTGCTCTTTGCGCAAACCCTCATAATCAACGGCCTTGAGTGCCTTATCCCAAGCGGTGTGATAATCTCCACTGTCATATTCCCAACCCAGCGCCGAGTCATATGGGAACTGTTCTTTTTTGATAAAGTTGATCCGGCGTAGCTCTGCTGCATCCATGTTCAACTCAATTGCAAGAACTTCAATCATGCGTTCAATGAAATACACAGCCTCCGTCACCCGGAAGGAACAGCGGTAAGAAACGCCGCCTGGAGCTTTGTTTGTATAAACACCATCCACACCAAGATAGGCGATTGGGATATCGTAAGAGCCAGTGCAGATGCTCATAAAACCGGCCGGGAATTTGGTCGGATCGGCGCAGGCGTCAAAGGCGCCATGATCGGCGGTGACATGACAATGCAAGCCAGTGATTTTTCCCTCTTTGGTAGCGGAGATTTTACCCTTCATCCAATAGTCCCGAGCGAATGCGGTGGACATAAGGTTCTCCATCCGGTCCTCAACCCATTTCACTGGCACGCCTGTCACAATGGAGGCCACGATCGAGCACACATAGCCAGGATAAACCCCAACTTTATTGCCAAAACCGCCACCAATATCGGGGGATACAACACGGATATTGTGCTCTTCAATGCCAGACAGAAGCGAGGCCACTGTCCGCACAACATGCGGGGCTTGGAATGTACCGTAAAGCGTCAACTTGCCGTTTACCTTATCCATGCTCGCAACTGAGCCACATGGTTCTAACGGGCAAGGGTGGGTGCGATGGTAGTACATTTCTTCAGTGGCCACGACATCAGCGTCATCGATAACTGCATTGGTGCCGTCTTCATCGCCCACTTCCCATGTGAAAATATGGTTGTGGTGTTTGCGTGGACCGTGCGCTCCTGGTGCGTTTGGATCAAGATCCTCGCGCAAAACAACGTCAGACTGCAAAGACTTGAACGGGTCAACAATAACTGGAAGTTCTTCATATTCAACTTCCACCAACTCGACCGCATCCGCAGCTATGTAGCGATCTTTGGCCACGACAAAGGCCACCTCTTGGCCTTGAAACAGTACCTTGCCATCGGCCAAAACCATCTGCTTGTCACCGGCCAGCGTTGGCATCCAATGCAGCGAAAGTGGTTCAAGGTCTTTTGCCGTCAGAACCGCCACGACACCGTCTAGCGCCATGGCTGCATCAATGTTGATCGATTTAACGCGGGCATGCGCATAGGGGGATCGGACAAAGTCGCCCGTCAGCATCCCCGGCAAGTTTATGTCGTCAACATAGTGACCTTTGCCTTGAGTGAAGCGAGCATCTTCGACGCGTTTGCGTGAAGACCCTAAACCTTTGAGGTTTGTGACGCGTTCTTCGCGTGTGACTTCGTCCTTCATTGGGCGGCCTCCTTGGCTGCATTCAGTTCAGCGGCAGCCGACAAAATGGATTTCACGATGTTTTGGTATCCGGTGCAGCGGCAGATATTCCCAGAAATTCCAAAGCGAACGTCTTCTTCGGTCGGATTTGGGTTTTCCTGAAGCAAGCGATGCGCACGGGTGATCATGCCCGGTGTGCAATAGCCGCACTGCAAGCCGTGATGCTCTTTGAAATTCTCTTGCAGAACATGCAGATTGTCTGGGGTGCCAAGACCTTCAATTGTGGTAATCTCCGCGCCCTCCGCCTGGACGGCGAACATAGTACAAGATTTTACAGATTTGCCGTCGATTTCAACGGTACAGGCACCACAATGCGACGTCTCACAGCCGACGTGGGGACCCGTCAATCCAAGTTTTTCGCGCAGCACATAGATCAGCAATTCTCGGGGTTCGGCGAAGATTTCTTTCTTCTCGCCGTTGACCGTCATTTTCACGATTTGATTTGTCATGATATTCTCCCTTACGCCCGTGACCAAGCACGTGCGATCGCCCGTGAAATTATGATCCCAGCTACGTGCATTTTAAATTCAACGGGCCCACGATTGTCTTCGGTCGGGTCAATATCTTCTAAAGCGGCAGCCACGGCGGCTGTTATGGCAGCGGCGTCACATGATGTTCCCACCAATGCTTCACCAGCGGCTTCTGACAGAACTGGCACATCACTAAGGTTGGTCATTGCAATAGATGCGGTAGCTATTTTGTCACCGTCTTTGGTGATTAAAACCGCACAGGCGGCAGTCGCATAGTCACCAATTTTGCGTTTTTGCTTTTCGTAAGCATAGCCCGCATCGACCGCAGAAAACGTAATTTGCGTAAGAATTTCGCCATCTTCTCGTTCGGTCATATATGCGGCTTCGTAGAACTCGCGAGCTTTTACACTGCGTGTTCCGTCTGGGCCTTCCAGTGTGAAGTTTGCGTCAAGGCACTGCATGAGACCGGGCATATCGTTGCCGGGATCACCATTGGCCACGTTGCCGCCAATTGTGCCCATGTAGCGCACCTGCGGATCGGCAATCTGAAGTGCCGCTTCATGAATGATTGGAGTTGCTGATAATAGCGCTTCATTGTTTATAAGCTCATGTTGTGTGGTCATTGCGCCGATGGTAACCATGCCACCTTCGATCGTTATTCCTTTGAGATCTGCAATGTCTTGCAAATCGATCAAATGCGGCACTTCGGCCATGCGCAATTTCATCATTGGAATAAGGCTGTGCCCCCCCGCGATGACGCGCGCGTCATCGCCATGTTCTTCTAAAACAGACAAAGCGCCTGCTATATCAGAAGGTCGGTGGTATTCAAAAGCTGCTGTGATCATACGATGTCCTCCCTGACGACGGTATACTTCAGAATACAACTGCACGGGCTACGGAGGCGCTATAGTAAACATGCGAGTTGCAAAGGCCCGGGCACGAAGTGCGAATATTGGCGATGAAATGCATTTGAGGTTGCATAAAATACCCCGGCGCAAAACCCTGCTTAGCTACAAGCCAAGACTCTCGCGTACCTGTTTCAGATAGGATCGGCTGACCGTAACTTGGTCCAGATGGGCGTTGCCATCAAAGAAACACAGGCCATTGTCTTTCTTGCGTTCGAAGCTTGTGACATGATCCGTGTTGATCAAATAGCTGCGATGACCCTTTATAAAGCTCGAATTTTTGAGCTTGCTCTCCATGGTGGTAATAGACCAAGGACAGAATAAACGCCCGTCGCCATGATACAAGAAGCTGTAGCGTCCCTCAGCTTGAACGGCGGCAACCCCATCACTTTGTACGAAATGCGTTTGCCCATTGCTTTCATATGGAATCTTGACAAAAGTGCGACCCAGCAAGGCCGCAGGCATTGCCTGCCTTTGAGTGTCATTCTCTGCCACAACCCTTTGTTCCAGATTGCCATAGCGTGGAGAAAAGGTCACGCCCACCAGTAGAAACGCACCAGAAATTATAAATGACGTTAGCGTCACACCAAAGGCGAGCACTTCATTGCTCAACCTCAATCCGGTGGACAAGCCCCCCTCTAGTTTAACAAACTCTGTGCCCGCCATGGCAATAAAATGAACCGCAACCACAGTGGTTCCAAACGCCACAGTGCCCAAAAGAATGTTACGGCTCCCACGGCGGCCATAGCTGATCCAAAAAGACACCATGCAAAGACATAAAGACGCGATAATGGCCACGGCAATGCCAAAGGTGGAGTATATTGTTTTTACATCTTGGATGCCAGATATGCCCAAGTAATGCATCGCAAGAATCCCACAACCAACGTAGATTCCGGCCAGTTTGATCCGACGTGGCGTGCGCTCGCCAAAGTGCACCAGAAGCAGCGCAGTACCGGTAAGTAAGATAGCAACAAAAGCTGAAGCCATTGTTATAAGAGCATTATAATGAAATGGCACAGGCAAGGTCATCGCCAGCATGGCCACAAAATGCATAGACCATATGCCGCCACCTAAAGCGATCGCTGACATCGAAACAACCAGCTTACGCCGACCAATCCCCATTGCAGATGCGCCCTGTGTCAATGACAGACCAGTGAAGCCTGACATCAAGGCAATCGCCAGTGACGCTAAAATTAAGTAGAGATTATAGCCATGTTCCAAAATAATTACACCATTATTAAAAAAAGTGAAGCACTTTGAGCATCAAATGCTGCTCAAGTTTTTGAAATTTGGGTAATATTAGCGAAAAACGCTTGGGTGCAGGACTGCTTGCCGCGGTTAATCCTACAGTAACACATAAAAATCATATCCATCTCCATTATAAAGTGGTTTTGAGTATTAAATTAAATGTTTTGTGTATTAAATTAAATGCAAGTTAGTTAAAATTTAATTTGAAGTTTTGGTCATTAGTGTTGCCTACAGTATTTGCATCTAAGTCGCAAAAACTATAAATATGAACTTAGCACAAAACTAATAGGAAGTCTTTCTAAACTTCTATAGCTTGATAGTATCGTTTCAATTCATCATTATAAAGCCAAAAACCAACCGTTTTAATTGGTTGGCTTAAGGAAGGCACTTCTGCCTTCTAATTGAAAACAAGACTAATCTGTTCACCTTGGGAGGAAAACATAAAACTTCGAGTAATCAATATTTAGAGTTTACTTTAAATAAACTTAAAAATAAAACTTTACGCGGCGTCAGTGTTTAATTCTAAAATTATATTTTTAGGTATTCTGTCTGTTGTAGTTATCTATATACGGCGATGAATACTTCACCACTTGGGCGGACTGCCCCCAACAAATTGGGCTATCGCTGGTCGCTGGTTATTTACATCCATTAGTCACCGAACGGTTTTCAATCATGAATTTTAGAAAATTGCGCCATATCTTACGGGGCGAACGATTGGTTGGGTTGTGAGTATGGTGATCTCGTGGTTCTTCTTTCTGCCAGCCAATGGGTGGCAAAACTGCTCGACCCATAGCCGCAAGTTTGGCAGCCTTTTCCATACATTTTATTTTTGGAATTGAACTAATACGTTGGCATTGTCAGTCAAAATCAACTTTAGGCGGGCAGGACGTTTATGTAGCTTTGCTAGATTAAAAATATTCGCTATCCCACTACTTTAAAACAGTTTTGAGATCTCAGTAAGTGGCGCCTGCAATTTGATACAGGCGCTCATTAGTCTGACCGCGCCTTTGGTGCATCCATACTATGGGCCTTGCATTAAAGTTTGCTTCTGTGATGATCTGGTTTACCCTATATCAATGAAAAAAATTATACTCCTTGCCGTTGCAGCGACGTGCAACATATTTCCAGCCAGGGCTGAAGTGACCTATTTATGTACTGAGCTGGACCGCGTGTCTGTCTCGGCGCAGGGCCGGATGAGTCCTGCCTATCCTGGCCGAAAGTTGAATTTTAAGTGGGATAACCAGTCGTTGACGGGGGACGGTGTTTTTTTCCATAATTTTTACGAGATTACACCGATGGAGCCCAATGGGTTTCGCGCGGTGGCTGGGTCTGAGGATCGAGATGACCTATACTGGCTTGACGGTGGAATCTTGTTTCATACTGCTATTATCAAATACCGCAAAGAGCCAAGCATCCAATCCGAGACCTTTGTGTGCGATGTAGTAGCCGCGGGCTAGCCAGATGGACTTAAGCTGTTTTTGGAAAATTTTTGCAAGGCGCGCATGATGATGCCCGCCAAAAATATTGGTTCTGCTGCAACCCAAATCATCGCTATGGCTTTGCCCAGGTTTTGCGCAGTGCTGACGATAAGTTCCGTTTCGAGATGACTACCAAAACGTGTCACCATCCAAAACTTTATAGGTTGAGTTTACAAAGTCATCATTATTACTAGGTCAGTAAAGCCATTCCTGGAACGTGTTTTTCCAAATTGGGGCTTTGTTTGGTAACTTCGGGAGCATAGTTAAAGTTCTTTAAAGTGAGGCCGCATTCTCACGTGCGATTGCTGTTTGGCTTATTATAGATTTTTAATTGGAAATAGATTTGATGATTAAATATTGTTATCCAACCCTATGGATTTTCGAATCATAAGACATGGATGCTATTTTGCAAATTTTGCAGCCCGTTGCGCTCTATTGGGATTTTGCTCTAAAAATTTACAATAATCGGTAAGATCTTCCAATTATAGCAGAGTGCAAGGTATGGTAAAATTGGTGGGATGTTACCGAACAAGCTAGTCCTAAGCCTTTGGTTTATTTGATGGCAATTCTCATTTGAAACAAGTTCTGGTCAGAACTATCCTGTCTGAAACAGATACGCGAGAGTCTTGGCTTGTAGCTAAACTAGGCTTTGAAACAGGACCTTTACGGCATCCGCACGCGCGTTTCATATCCGTCATTCGCATTTCGTGCGCAGATCGTTGTAATTAAAATTTTTACACTGGTGCATGATCAAGACATGTAATCAAATTTTACTGTTAAAACTTATTGTGGCGAAAAGTCCAAAATAAATCTGGCTGTAACTCGCCTCTGGAGTTGAAAAATCCTTGGGAGGAAACATGACTGATACTCTAAATCGCAGAAAATTTCTACGCGGCTCAGCCGTTGTAGGCGCGGCTGCATTGGCAACACCTGCAATCGCAGCAAACCACACAACAACGCTTAAAATGCAAGCGGCATGGGGTGGCGGCATCTTCTTGGAAAATGCCCAATCCTACGTAAATCGCGTCCATGCGATGGCTGGTAGCTCACTGAAAATTGATCTTTTGGCTGTCGACTCGGTTGTTAAAACTAGCCAAATGCAGGACGCTGTGCACCGTGGCGTTCTAGATGCCGCTCACTATGTGCCAGCTTACTGGTATTCAAAATCTACAGCAGCTTCCTTGTTTGGAACTGGTCCATGCTTTGGTTGGTCTTCACAAGAAGTTTTGGGTTGGGTTAACTATGGCGGTGGTCAAGAATTGTTTGACGAACTGATGGGCTCTCTTGGCCTGAATGTAGTCTCATTCTTCAACTCACCAATGCCCGCGCAGCCTCTGGGCTGGTTTAAAGAGCATATCACAGACGTGGCTCAAATGAAGGGTCTGAAGTACCGGACTGTTGGCTTGGCTGCTGATGTGCTTATGGAGATGGGCATGTCTGTTGTGCAGTTGCCTGGCGGTGAAATTCAGCCAGCGATGAAGGCAGGACTTATCGACGCTGCTGAATTCAACAATCCAACATCTGACCGTGACTTTGGTATGCAAGATGTTTCGAAAGACTATCACCTGGCATCATTCCACCAGTCGCAAGAGTTCTTTGAAGTTACCTTCAATAAAAGCAAATACGAAGGTCTTCCAAAAGAGCTACAGTCGATATTGAAATATGCGTCGGAAGCAGAAAATTCAAACTTCTACTGGCATAACACTAAACGTTACGCAGACGATCTGCATACATTGCAGACCGAACAGGGCGTAAACGTTCACCGGACACCAGACAGCGTTATGGCGGCACAGTTGAGCGCTTGGGATGTGGTTGTTGAACGGATGTCGGCTCAAGATCCTTTCTTTGCGAAAGTCATCGAAAGCCAGAAGGTTTATGCCAAGAGCGTTATGGGCTACCTGAACCTGAACCAACCTGATTATAAGCTGGCTTATAATCACTACTTTGGTTGATTTTAAGGCAATTTAAGTCCGGGGGTCAACATAATGGCCTCCGGACTTTTGTATATTTTTTAGGGGCACAGTAGTGACAAAATTAGTTCATGCAATTGAAGGTCTTAACGTTTGGGTGGGGCGCGCCTTCGGCTGGTGCATTCTTATCCTGACATTATCCGTGTCCTATGAGGTTTTCGTCCGTTATGTGCTCAATTCGCCTACAGTTTGGGCGTTTGATATGATGGTACAGATGTACGGGGCATTGTTCTTGATGGCAGGTCCCTATGCTCTTGCGCAAGATAGCCATGTTCGCGGCGACGTACTGTACCGGTTGTTCACGGTGCGCTGGCAGGCCCGCTTGGATTTTTTGCTGTATTTGTTGTTTTTCTTCCCCGGCATTCTGGCCTTGTTTTGGTACGGCTGGGAAATTGCGTCCGACAGCTGGCGCTATAAAGAAGTCAGCTGGAACAGCCCCGCGCGCATCCAGATTTACTTCTTCAAGACACTGATCCCTCTCGCGGGAGGGTTGCTTTTGCTGCAAGGCATCGCTGAGCTTGTGCGGTGTTGGAGTGCTATGAAAACCGGGCATTGGATGGAGCGTCTCGAAGATGTTCGGGAAACTGAAGATATGCTGATGAATATGGACCAAAATGCAATCCCAATTCCATTGAGTGGTGACGACAAAATCTCACGCAATTCCAACTAAGCCTTTGGCAATTTCTGAAAGTTAAAAAGATGACAAATCCTGAAGTCGCCATCCTAATGCTCTGCTTATTTATCCTACTGGTTTTGCTTGGGTTCCCTATTGCCTTTACGCTCATCGCTATGGGCGTCGGGTTTGGCTATTACGCCTATTATCAAGGGCCACCGGAAATATTCTCAGACATTTTTAACAATAATATTTTTTATCTTCTGAACCAGAATACCTACTCGGTGATGGAGAACGATACGCTGGTTGCCATCCCCTTGTTCTTGTTCATGGGCTATGTGGTGGAACGGGCTAACATCGTTAGCCGTTTGTTCTTTTCACTCTACATGGCGGCGCGTAATTTGCCGGGTTCGCTTGCGATCGCGGCTTTGATCACCTGCGCTGTGTTTTCCACTGCATCAGGTATAGTTGGCGCTGTCGTAACGCTGATGGGTCTGCTGGCCTATCCGGCAATGGCTAATGCCAACTACAACCGCAGTTTTGCTGCAGGTGTGATCTGTGCGGGTGGCACGTTGGGCATCCTGATCCCCCCATCAATAATGCTGATTGTTTATGCCGCTATTGGGAATCTGTCGCCGCTGCGCCTCTATGCGGCGGCTGTGTTCCCTGGGATTTTATTGGCCGGTCTGTACATCGTATATGTGATTGTCCGGGTCTGGATTAATCCAAAACTTGCGCCAAAACCAAATCTCGAGGATGTGCCTCCACCCTCGAAAATCTACTGGGACCTTCTTGTATCCTTTGTGCCGCTTACTGTACTCATTGCATTGGTGTTGGGTTCAATATTGGGCGGTCTGGCCACACCCGCTGAAGCAGCGGCTATGGGCGCTATGGGCGCTATGATCTTGGCTATGATTTACAGGTCCATGACATGGCAGAAGCTCAAAGAAAGTGTTTTTCTGACGGCAAAAGCAACTGCAATGGTGTGTTGGTTGTTCGTGGGCTCTTGGACATTTGCATCTGTATTTTCTTACCTTGGTGGTCACGATTTAATTAGCGACTGGGTTATAGGAATGAACCTGACAACGATCCAGTTTCTGATTATGGCACAGCTGATTATCTTCGTGCTTGGGTGGCCGCTGGAATGGTCAGAAATTCTGATTATCTTCGTGCCCATCTTCCTCCCACTGTTAGAACCTTTCGGGGTGAACCCATATTTCTTCGCGATGCTTGTTGCCTTGAACCTGCAAACTTCATTTCTAACCCCCCCCATGGCCATGTCGGCCTACTATCTAAAAGGGGTGCTCAAAAAGCAGATCGAGCTGGTAGAAATTTTCAAAGGCATTATGCCATATCTTGGAATTGTAATTTTCACGATGGTGCTAATGTATATCTTCCCAGGCATTGCTTTGTGGTTCCCTGATTATCTGTTTGGGACTTACGTCCCGTGAAGATTGAACCCTACACTTTAACAGCGTCCGAGGCGGTGGAAGCCATCGCCTGGGGTCGGCTTAGCTCTGTAGACTTGGTGAAATCTTGCCTTGTGGAGATTGCCAAAACAGATGTTACTATTCAGGCTTGGGCCCACCTGGATGCGGAGGCCGCATTGACCCAAGCTGCAGAATGTGACCGCATCCGCAAGGCAGGTATGGGCATTGGCCCCTTGCACGGTGTGCCGGTGGGTCTGAAAGATATCATTGACACTTCAGATATGCCCACGGAGCGGGGCACTTCTATTTTTGCTAACCGCCAACCGGCGTCTGACGCCCGCATTGTAGAGCATCTACGCGAAGCGGGTGCCGTGATATTGGGAAAAACAGTTACAACCGAACTTGCCTTTGTACATGCCAATCAGACGCGCAATCCGCACAATTCAGATTATAGCCCTGGCGGATCTTCAAGCGGGTCGGCGGCGGCAGTTGGTGCCTTTCATGTGCCACTGGCTGTTGGAACCCAAACCAATGGCTCAGTTATCCGTCCTGCGTCTTTCTGCGGCACCTTCGGGTTCAAACCAACCCGGGGTATGATCAGCCGTGATGGTTTACTGCAGACGTCTGAATCTCTTGATCAAGTAGGTTGCTTTGGCCGATCATTGGAAGATGTGGCGCTGTTGACCGATGTGCTTGCCAGCTATGATCAACGTGACAGTTGCAGTTTTGGACGTCCGCGGCCAACTATGCGCCCTAGCGCTACGGCTGATGTGCCTGTGGCCCCTGATTTGGCTTGGTTCGACCTGCCATTTTACGATCGTTTGGCAGAAGATGCTCGCGACGGAATGGATGCAGTTTTGGACGTCCTTGGCCCGAGGGTGACCCGTCTTCCGGCGGCTGCAACGTTGGCCAACTTGGTTGGCGTTCAGGCCCGCATTCATCAGTATGAAATTTGCGTGCACCAGGCGGAGACCTTTGAGGCGCATTTTGATGCGCTGAGTGAGGACTTAAAGGCGATTATTGTGCGTGGGCGGCAGATTAGCAGAACAGAATATGAAGATGCGCTTGCAGTAAAAGTTTCAGCCCAAGAGTTTTTTGCCGAATTTTTTATCGAGTTTGACGCCATAGTGGCTCCAGCTGCCGCAGGCGAAGCACCAAAATTTGGCGCGGGTACGGGGGATCCAGTTTTCTGTACGCTCTGGACACTGGCCGGTCTGCCATGTGTTACTCTTCCACTTCTTGTGGGAGAAAATAATTTGCCCATCGGGGTTCAACTTATCGGCCCCATTGAAAAAGATGACCGATTGTTGCGCACAGCGCGATGGTTGCAACTGCATTTGGCGCAAGCCACTTAAACAAAGGAATACCTCATGTCACATGGCCTCAAACTCCTTACTGGTCTTATCGGGACAGTTTTATTTGTGGTATTCATAGCTGGTCTGTCACAAAGTATTTCGACCGGGTTTGCGGGTCTTTGGGGGGGCTTGCCCTTCATGGTCATTGCGACCGTGGTCTGCATTGGTGCCGTTTATGACTTTTGGGACGAATGCGTTCGTAAAAAATGACAAAACCACGTATCTGGATTACCCGTCGCCTGTCGGATGCAACCCTTGAACGCGCCCAGAGAGATTATGATGTGGTCATTAATCACGATGATACACCGGGCACTGCTGACCAAATCATAGCAGCAAGCGCTGAGTTTGACGCGATCATTCCATGCCATTCTGAGTATTTCACCGCAGATGTTGTGGCGCAGTTTTCAGATCGTCTGAAGATTGTGGCAAATCACTCTGTGGGTGTAGATCATTGCGATCTCCAAGCTTTAAAAGCCCGTGGCATTGTTGTGACCAATACACCAGATGTTTTGTCTGACGCCACGGCCGAACTTGCTATGCTATTGATGCTTGGTGCTGCTCGCCACGCTGTAGCCGGAGATCGTATCGTTCGGTCTGGGGCATGGGACAGTTGGTCGCCCGTATTTATGGTTGGTAAACAAGTCACGGGTGCGCGTTTGGGTATTATCGGCATGGGCCGGGTTGGGCGCGCATTAGCCGTTAAGGCGCGGGGCTTCGACATGAAGGTCCATTATTTCAACCGAACAGCTTTGTCAGAGGACGACGCCAAGGGTGCGATCTATCATGACACGTTGGAAAGTCTATTGTGTGTGGCAGATTTCTTGTCGCTGCATTGCCCGGCCACGGCTGAGACTACAAACCTAATGAACAAGGAGCGGTTTAATCTGCTGCCAAAAGGTGCCGTGATCGTTAATTCAGCTCGTGGGGCTTTGATTGACGAGGCTGCCTTGATGCGTGCACTTGATGCGCGGCAGATTTCTGCAGCTGGTTTGGATTGTTTTGCAATAGAACCGGGTGGAAACCCCGGCTTCAGCAGTTATGACAATATTTTTATGCTGCCTCATATAGGCAGTGCGACTAAGCAAACGCGCGACGCGATGGGTTTTCGGGCTCTGGATAACCTAGACGTATTCTTTGCTGGACAAAAACCACGTGACACCCTGTGATAACTTACTAAATAGATATTTTTAGTGCGCCGTAGACCACGCTTAATCGCAAATCTGCCCCCCCCAAAGACCCTCAGAAACCATTAGAGCAATAATCCACTTATTTAGAATGTTGTGATTGTGTCCACGGCTCTATCGCATGGCCTGCATGACATATTGCCGCCTCACTTGTGTCACTTCGTTGGCTTACTGGTACATCACTGTCCACTTTTACTTTAAGTGCCGGGGTGGCGCCAATACAAAGTTACCAAAATGCGTTTTTCTCATGAACTCCTGTTGTGCTTGTGCGATCTGTTCAAGTGGAAATACTTTTGCGACAAGAGGGCGAATTTCATTTCTTTCAATGTATGAAACCAAATTTGGAAACACTATGGCGTCCCAGGCCGTGCAGCCAATCAGTGTGATGTCTTTCAAATACATGTCGCGCATGTCCAAACTGACAATAGGACCGGCGATTGCACCCGACGATACATAGCGACCGCCAGGTTTAATTACCTTGAGCATTTGTACGAATTTTGGTCCCGCGACGTTATCGACAACGACGTCGACACTGCTTTGTCCAAGTCGCGCAACAAGATCTTCTCCACGCTCGATGAGGATATCTACATCCAGTTTGTGCAACTAACCAAATTTCTCTTTTCTGGTAATTGCCGCAACTTTTGCGCCTCGGTGTTTTGCAAGCTGAACCGTAGCAGAGCCGACACCACCGGACGCACCTGCCACAAGCACCACATCCCCAACGCCAACTGCCGCGCGTTGTAGCATGTTCTCGGCGGTGCCGTAGGCGCATGGAATTGTTGCAAGTTCTTCATCGGTCCAATCACAAGTAACGAGAAAAACTTCGCTTGCGGGCACTTTGACATATTCTGCGAATGCCCCGTCAAAGTCGGATGCCATCCAGACGTTGTCCATCACGTCATATCCATTTGGGCGCATGCAGGATCGCACCAAGGCGCGTTTGCCCAACAGGTCTCGAACAACACCTTTGCCGATCTGCACGACCGTCCCGCAGCAATCAGTTCCTTGTATAAGTGGGAACGGCGTTGCGCCTTTCCACCCTCCGTCCGTCTTTTGTTGGGCATGGACCTCTTGAGTTTCCGCTGTCGCTCTTGTGTCTGCGGTTACGCTTGACGAATACCAACCAAGACGTGTGTTGATGTCGGTATTGTTGACACCCGCCGCTAAGACCCTAAGCAGAACCTCGCTTGGGCCGGGCACAGGAATAGGGACGGCGCGATATTCAAGCTTGTCATACCCACCATTGCCTGTCGTCATGACCGCCATCATCGTTGCTTCGTTATTACGCATTGAATTAGTCTCTCCCGGATTGATTGATTTGCCAATCGCTACCGCGCCTAAGTATGGATAAACACCTTAGCGGAGTCGTATGTCTGCTGACCCCATCGAATGGGTCACAGCCAAATTTCTGTTCCACGTAGCACAATTATTACCAGATACGCAGATAAAGTAGGAGAGTATAACAACGGATGGGGCGAGTAGAGAATATCTGGGATCAAATGTGGCTTGAGGTGCTTAACTTTACCCCAAGTACCTCGCCGGCGCATAGGGCGACATGTCGATGTTGGGTGTATGACCGTCGATTAACTGCGCAATGAGGCGCCCAGTTTTTGGGCCCGCGGTCAAACCAACGTGTTGATGGCCAAACCCTGTGTATATCCTGGAGCCGCCCAACTCTCCGATCAAAGGAAGACTGTCCGGTGTGGATGGACGAAACCCCATCCATTCTTGGGTTCCTGAATAGGTGAGGTTGGGAAAGACTTCTTTTGCGTGCTTCATTAAAAATCTGATAGGAGCATCGCTTGGACCTGCGTGATGGTCCCCAAGCTCTACAGTGCCCGCACAGCGTAAGCCCATATCCATCGGATTAACACCGAATTTTCCAGAGGTAATCATCATCGGGTTACGCGGCATTTCTGATGGATTCTCAAACACTACATGATAGCCGCGCTCAGTTTCCAATGGCACCTTTAATCCAAGTTTTTTCATCAAATCTTTTGACCAAATACCAGCCGTAATCACCGCATGACTACACTCAAATGACCCCTTGTCCGTATCAATATGCGAAATCCTGCCATCTTTTTTGTGCAAGTCGAGGACTTCTGCCCGAATAAACTTGCCACCATTCTTAGTGAAGTACTTAGCCAATTCCGCAATATACTGGCCTGGGTTTAAGATATGGCCTTGGCCCTCCAGAACCGCCAAACACTGAATGGCGGGTCCGAGAATTGGTTCACACCCCTGTACTTCAGCGCCCGTAATAACCGTAGGTTCAAAACCTGCGATCTTTTTGAGGCCCCACGTGTAAGCGTCGGCGTCAAAATGCGCCTTAGATCTATAAGCATAGCTGAACTTACTGTCGGTCACCCAGTGTTCTAAATCTGTGCCTCTGACGAGCGATTTGTGTTGATCCACCGCGTCGCAGACGAGTGGTATTTGGCTTGATACAATACGCCTCGTCGCGGCATCGTTCGCGTGTGATAAATACTTTGCAAGCCATGGGATAAGCTTTGGAAAGTAGGACCATTTCATAAACAATGGGCTATTCGGGTCCATAAGGTACTTGGAGGCTTCTCTCCAGAGAGTGGGTGATGTCACCGGAGCAACCGCCCATTGCGCCAACAGGCCTGCGTTTCCGAAAGATGCACCCATCCCTGGCAATCCTTTGTCGATCAGAATGACCGCGTGGCCTAACCTCTGCAACCAAATTGCAGTAGACACGCCGCACATACCTGCGCCGATAATGATTATAGGTGTGTCTTTCATAAGTTTTCCGATCTGACCAACATGCAGTTGATATTTTGTATAGCCTTGATGGCATATTGATCGTCATCGTCAATAGCCACGACCTTTAACATCAGAAACTGTCAATAGAGTCTCATACCACTCACTCCATCTTCAGATGGGGGGCGGCGCCCCCCCCCCCCCCCCCAACCTAGTCACCATAATGAAGTCAGCATCGGATTGTCGCTCCGCAGCCTGAGGGGCCCTGAAGGCGGTAATAGGTTCAGCACCACGAAATTTTTATCTTAGGCTTGGCACCTCGAACGCCTCCGTGGGCATGTCCCCTCACAGTCAAAGCCTATGCTTTGCCCCGCCATTCTGCTTAACTCAGGCTGATGCTGATCAAGTCGTTGCTGCAACCGTACAGGTCGTAACGTCCTTTTTAGGCTGACAGTTTATAAGGATAACGTGATGCTCACTCATAACGCTGCATTTGAATTTTCGGAATATGATCGCCGCATCGCCAAAACCCGTGTAGCCATGTCAGCTGCAGGGTTGGATGCAGTATTTGTTACAGACCCGTCTAATCAGGCATGGCTGACGGGGTATGATGGCTGGTCATTTTACGTGCACCAGGGCGTAATCGTCACAATGGAGGGTGAGCCAATTTGGTGGGGTCGCCACATGGATATGATGGGCGGTCGCCGTACCTGTTGGATGCGGCACGAAAATATTGTCGGTTATGGCGATCACTATATACAATCCACACAGATCCATCCGATGCAGGATTTATCACAGCGGCTCAAGGCCCACGGGCTCGAATATGCCCGCATAGGTGTCGAGATGGAGAACTACTATTATTCGGCCAAGGCGCATGCCGTTTTGGTCGAAGAACTTCCTGCTGCAAACTTAATTGATGTGACAGCCTTGGTGAATTGGCAAAGGTTGATCAAGTCAGATGCAGAGATCTGTTTTATTCGAAAAGCTGCGCGCATTACTGAAAAGGTCATTCATACTGCAATTGAACGCGCGGCCCCCGGTGTACGCAAGAATGATCTTGTTGCAGATATTATACATGCAGGTATTACCGGTGTAGGCGACGATTGGGGAGACTATCCTGCGATTGTGCCGTTGACCCCTTCTGGGCTTGATGCCACGGCGGCCCACCTGACATGGGACGGCGCACCAATGAGGACAGGCGAGGCCACATTTTTTGAGCTATCAGGCTGTTACCGCCGCTATCACGCACCAATATGCCGCACTGTTTTCCTTGGCACGCCGCCGGATGAAATGCGGCATGCTGAAGCCGCACAAATTGAAGGGATAGCAGCTGGCCTAGAGGCCGCACGCGCTGGAAATCAGGCATGCGATATCGCCGATGCTTTTATGCATATCATGGCAAAACATGGGATCGAGAGGTCTGGACGGATGGGCTATCCAATCGGCCTGAGCTACCCGCCCGACTGGGGCGAGCGGACAGCGTCGATTCGCCATCAAGATAAGACTGTACTTCTACCGGGAATGACCTTCCATTTTATGCCCGCGCTGTGGATGGACAGCTGGGGGTTAGAAACTACAGAGGCAATCCTGATCCGAGAAGATGGACCTGCCGAAACCCTTTGCGATATCGAGCGCAAACTCTTTGTAAAACGCTGACGTGGTAATTGAGTAAGCCTTGCGATCTAAACAAAAGGCTAAGGCAATTCTCATGCCGCTTTAGTTTGATTATGAAAGTGAAATTCCTTAAACTTTGTCTTATATTTTACGCGCTTAATGTTGTAGTGAGCTAGGCTTCGCCTGGGTACTAAACAAAGCAAAGACAAATACGGAAGCGAGAACTAACGCCCCACCAAAAATTTCAGATAAAGTCATTGTCTCGCCGAGTAAAAGCCATGGCCATATAGGTCCCAATACACTTTCTATAAGTACTAAAATACTTACTTCAGCTGCAGGGACGTGACTGGCTCCCCAAGTAACAAAGGCTATCCCAATGCCGATGCCAAAAGCACCCATTACCAAGATAATGAACAGATCCAAGGTTAGAACCTTTAAACCAGTTCCGACTAGAAAAGCCATACTGGCTCCAATAATAATACAGATAACACCGCCAATAAAGGTGCCACCTAAAATATCATCTTTGCCGCTTCTGCGGGCCATCACTAACATTAAAGCAAACCAGAAACCTGAAAGCAGGGCCAACACGTTTCCAACATTGTTCCCCAACTGGTGTCCAGACTTTACCATAAAATAAATTCCTGCGGAGGCAAAAGCCATTGCAACCCAGGTAATAGCTTTAGGGCGTTCATTTATCCATAACCATCCAATGGTGGCGGCCATAAATGGTGTGGCTGATAAAATGAGTAGGGTTGAGGCTACGGTTGTGTATAGCATCGCAAACACATAACAGGCAAAGGCTAAGGATATGACTAATCCGATGAAAAAGTCAGTTCTGTCAATGCTTTTTAAAAAAGTAAGAGGCGCCACTCTTCGTCGTAAGCAGCACACCAACCCCACCATAAAGGAAAGACTTAAGGAACGGTAAAAAAGAATTTGGAACCCATCTGCCTCTGATAACAGTCGCATGTAAAGGCCAACAAAACTCATGAAAGTTCCACCCAATAGGATTAATAAAACAGCGTTTTTTTTTAACATCAAGTAGTCTTTCGATTGGTTTTGAATTTGTAAGCCTTATTTGGAAATTAACTACAATCTGCTAGCGTTAATTAGCAAAGACTATTCTGTAATTTTGTGGCAGATATTATTATCAGTGCTGTGTACCTGAACACGCAGTTCATCAGTACTTTGTTCTGTAGTAATACCATTAGAGATGGTCATCTTGATCTCTCCTTAAAGTCCATTAGTTCATCAAAGGCTCCATTAAGAAGCGGCTCATATTTGCGCCATTGCTGAGAACTACCTTTGTAAATCTTTTTCCGTACTTGTTGCTGTGAGGCGGTCCTGACACTTCGCTTATTCGCCTGTGGAGAAAGACATGCATTCTCCCATTCGAGTTCTAAGTATTGAATTAGGTTTCTGCTCTCGACGTCTTGGTCAGTCGTAAGTTTTTCGTAGTTCAAGTGATACATTCGGTCACCATATGAAGTCTGCAAAAACTGCATAAAATCGCTGTACAGTGCATAGTAAGCTGTCACATCTTTCAGGCCATAGCAGTAACCAAGGCCGTTTGCGGGGAAGTAGTGTTTATAGTTTGACCAACAAGTTGCAGCCGCATCTCGCTGAACGTGAATAATTTTTGCCTCTGGAAAAGCCGAACAAATTAGAGGGATATACCTAAAGTTTTGTGGCAGCTTATCTGTGATCAAACTATTGCCATCTGACCGCTTTATTAATTCGCTCAGGTAGTTTTGTCGGAATTCTGATACGGTCTCTGTAGTTGCCTGAGTTACACCTTGAGCCAACAACCCCCCAAAGTGCCCGATATCTTTCAACTCACCGGCAGCCGTAACACCTGAATGACTTGAGATGATTTGTTCCACGAGCGTAGTGCCTGACCTTGGCATGCCAAGGATGAACACTGGCACAGGCCCACTATCGTTTGCGATGTACTTAAGTGCATGTTTCAGTATGGAAGGTTGTGCTTTCCTCAAGTTGGTGAAGAGGTTTTGATCTTGATCAATCGTGTAGCCCAGCAGCTTTTTACGCAGGGCATTCCCCTCAGAAAAATAAGAAAAGGCTTTTTTAGGGTCGCACAAATCCTCATGAGCTTTTGCTAATGCAAAACTAAGATTACATCGAGCGGCATCATTTAGCGCCTTGTCTTGGTAGAGTCTTTGCATCTCAAGAAAGTGAGAATTTTTAGTTTTATATATAGTAATGTTGCTGAGATTACGATGAGTATCTGCATAGTCCGGCCTGATCTTTAGTGCCTTTTTGTAGCTCTTTATGGCAGCGTCTGGGTCACCCTTATCCATTAGCGCAGCCCCCATATTTTTATAAGACTCAGCATAATCAGGCTTAATTTGGAGAGCCTTTTTGTAGCTCACTATGGCTGCGTCTAGGTGCCCCTTATCCATCAGGGCGTTCCCCATATTGTTATTAGCCTCAGCATATTCAGGCTTAATCTGTAAGGCCTTTTTGTAGCTGGCGATGGCGGCGTCTGGGTCACCCTTGTCCTTTAGGGCAACCCCAATATTATAATGGGCTTCAGCATATTCAGGCTTGATCTTTAGGGCCTTTTTGTAGCTGGCGATGGCGGCGTCTGAGTCACCCTTGTCCTTTAGGGCAACCCCAATATTATAATGGGCCTCAGCATAGTCAGGCTTAATTTGGAGAGCTTTTTTGTAGCTTTTTATGGCAGCGTCAGGATCTTCCTTCTCTTTTAGGGCATTTCCCATATTGTTATAGGCCTCAGCATAGTCAGGCTTGATCTTTAGGGCCTTTTTGTAACTGACTATGGCCGCATCTGGGTCGCCCTTATCCATCAGGGCATTCCCCATATTGTTATGAGACTCAGTATAGTCAGGCTTGATTATTAGAGCCTTCTTGTAGCTAACTATGGCCGCGTCTGGGTCACCTTTTCCCATCAGAACGGCTCCAATGTTGTTATGGGACTCAGCATAGTCAGGCTTGATCTTTAGAGCTTTCTTGTAGCTGATTATGGCAGCGTCTGGATCACCTTTGCCCATCAGTGCTGCGCCCATATTATAATGGGCCTCAGCATAGTTAGGCTTGATCTTTAGAGCTTGCTTATAGTTGTTTATGGCAGCGCCGTACTGTTTTAAACCAGTATGAATCGCCCCACAAATATTATTTAAGGCTACTGAGTGGGGAAACTGATTTAGCAAACCGTTCGCCTGATTCGACGCCTGCTGCAGCTGCCCTCGGCTGTAAAGATTGATCAAAATTTGAAGCTGGCTCTGCGATGGGTTTTGGACTTTTAGTGCTTTACCAGTTGCATTACCCAATAGGGGCTTAATCCCGCGCTTTGCCTTCTCGTTAGCTGGAAACTTTGCCAGAATATCCTGATAAATATGTTTGGCTTCTTCAGCAGAGCCATCTTTTAACTTCTTCTTTGCAAGCATCAAAGCTTGATCAAGTTTGAGGTCCATTATCCATCCCACATAATCCTTATTACCTCAAACGATCAGGAACATTCCTTAACTGAAATGGGATCGAGCGTGTCACGAAGGCTAAACATTATTTTCATAGCAATTACTATGGTGCTGTTAGACTATTAAAAACCTGCATCAGATTGCAAGCATCACTTAGAGTTGTGGATTGAAAAGTTGCGACCATTAAAAAGAGCAGCTGTACGTTTGTATAAAGTGGTTACCTGGGCGGAGAAGTCTGACGAAGATACGTTTTGTATAACCTCACAAATCTCTTCTCGCAGTACCCTGATCCCCATGGCCGCAGTGTCTCTGTCATCTTATAATTTATAACTCAAAATTGTCTTCCGCAGTTATCTGTGTTTTGGGGCTTTTCTGGTAAATCAATCTGGACCCTGCCTGCAACGTTGCGGCAGCACTGTCTATAACTGGTAGTCCCAGCTGTTTACTTAGATCCTCTGCCACAGCCGCACCTCGCAGGTTCGTACACATAATCATAATCGCATCAGGAGAATTTTTAGCCACACTCAAAACCATATCTTTTAATATTTTAGAAGATATTGATGCAAAATCATTACTTACTGTGCCACCAAAATTTTGCCCTGTAGGTCGTGGAAAACCCAACTCTTCATAGTTATCAAGAATACGGTTATGAACGGCATCTGTATATGGCGTTACTATAGAAATCCGTCTGGCACTTAAGCTAGCCAGCTTGCGGTTCATTTCAAGAACACAGGTTGTAGTAGAAATACCAGTTTCCTGCTGGATAAACCTGCGATACTCTTCGTCATGCTCAATCCCAAGCCAACTTGAGGAAGTTCCACCCCATACGATCGCGTCAACCTGGGCATCGCAGAGTTTTTGTGCAGCGCTGAGTTGCTCAGCCATCTCGAATTGCGCCAAAGATTTAGCGTTAAGCTCAATGTTAACCACACCCAAGCGCGAAAAATGTACGGTGTCCTTCGATTTCCAAAAACGTTGCATAGCTAAAGGTTCAATCACAACATTTGAGGATGGAATTACAATTCCTATACGTTTACCTGGAGGCATTTCTATATGATCGAACGACGCGAGGCTATGCCGCCGTCCACCGTGATAATTGTGCCAGTGATATATCCCGCGCGGTGAGATGCCAAAAACACAATTATGTCAGAGACTTCCCCTTTGTTAGCTGGACGTCCAAGTGGGTAGCCCTTTTGCAAATCCCCAGCGTGACTTTCGTCACCCAGATCTTTGAGCGCACGTTTCTTCAGCATGTTATAAATGCGATCCGTATCGACTGGGCCTGGGTTTACTCCAACCACCCGGATATTGTCGTCGAGGCTGAACGCACCAAGTGCGCGCGTGAAGCCCATTAGGCTAGCATTTCCTGATGCTCCAGCTATGTATTTTGGATCCAGAACTTCGCCGCCATTGCCAATGTTGTTGATGATAACCCCACCACCAGCGTTTTTCATTTTGGTGTAGAACTCGCGGCACATGTCAATATAGCCATAGACTTTTAGATCCCAACCATTCCGCCAATTTTCTTTATTTACATCCCATAGATCTCCACTGGGGATAGCTCCCGCATTATTAACTAGTATATCAATGTGTTTGATTGTAGCGCTAAGCTTCTCAACAGCGCCGTCGGCGGTCAAATCAAGCGGATGGAGGGTCACGCTAACATCGCTGATTTTAGCAAGACGATCTTTCAAAGCCTCTAATCTATCCATACTACGGGCCGTCAAGTGCAAGTGCACGCCTTCAGCGGCAAAGGTTTCTGCCAGATGCTCCCCAATTCCCTTTGAAGCGCCAGTGATTAGTGCGGTCTTACCGCTCAGATTAAGGTCCACTTTTGCCTCCTATTGCAGGTCTAGTACCGTCCGGCCTTCTGTCCTACCTTCAACCAGGCTAGACAGTGCGTCATTAATTTTTTCAAAGGGCATAGTGTTGATCACGCCCTTCACATTACCGCCGGCAGCGAGCGCCAAAAGCTCATTCATCTCTTGTCGATTAGAAGCTGAGCTGCCAATAACCTTAAGCCCGCGCTCGACCACCTCATATGTATAGAAGGCCAGTTGATCAGCGGGCACAGCAGTTAAAACAATCGTTGCACGAGGATTGCACGCCGCTAACATTAAAGGCCAGGTTGAGCTAACTGGTGCAAAATTTACGCACCCCTGCACGCCCCCTAATGCTTGGATTGCCGCGCCAGCGTTTTTGTCTGCCACCACAACTTCATCAGCGCCCAGCGCCCTAGCTGTAGCGAGCTTCTCATCATTAATATCTACTGCGATCACTCGAACGCCTGCAAGCTTGGCAATTTGGATTGCATACTGCCCTAAACCACCCAGACCAAAGATTGCTAGCGTTTCTCCAGTTTGAACACCCGTCTTCTTATGAGAAGCATAGGCAGCGGCTCCAGCACACATCAGCGGTGCAGCTTCAATTGGGCTGATACCTTCAGGAATTCGATTGGCCCATTCTTTGCGCATACATACGTATTCCGCAAAGCAACCGCTGACAGAAAACCCGGTGGCATCGAAGTCGGGGCAATAATTCTCGCCACCAGTCAGACAGTCGCGACAATGGCCACAAGCTCCGAATACATAGCCAATCCCTACGCGATCCCCGACCTTAAGCGCCCCTCCTTTAGAGCCAACTTCAACAACACGACCCACGCCCTCATGCCCCATAATCAATGGTAATGGGTTGGGGGATGCATGCTCGCCCTTCAAGATGTGCACATCAGTGAAGCAAACACCGCTAGCTTCAATCTTAACAAGAACTTCATCAGCTTTTGGAACAGGTCGAGGGACATCAGAAATTTCTAATGGCTTACCGTATTCTATAAGCAAAGCAGCTTTCATCATGAGTGGAGTGGTCAAGGCCTTCCTCCCTTTCTTTGGTATACCAAAAACGCAAGTTATTATACAAGTCAAGAAAATTTAGATTCATCACCTCTATTTTGGGCTAAATATTGCCTTATAAAGGCTCATGCCTTTAAATTTAACTTGCATTTTGTGATATTTCTCTTCTTGGTATACCAAAATTACCCTTGGAGCCCAAAATGACATCGTTGATCCATGAATTCCTCAAACCCGGCACAAATAAAGGCATATTCTATGGTGGCCAGTTCCAAAAACCTCATAAAAGCGATGTGATTGAAGTTTTAAATCCTGCGACGGCGGAACTATTTACCACTGTACCCAATGGAACAGCCGATGACGTGCAGGCTGCCGTCACTGCCGCCCGTTCAGCCTTTGGGAGTTGGTCAGAGTTGGACCCACTCGACCGGTCGAGACATCTTCATGCCTTTGCTGATGTTCTTCGCGCCAATATGTCGGCACTGGCACTCCTTGAATCAACCATAACTGGTCGCGCCATCCGGGAAATGAATGCCCAGATGGTGCGAATTCCTGAATGGCTAGAATACTTTGCAAGCATAGCCGTCGGACTGGAGGGGGAGTCCAATGTGGTCAAAGGAGGCTACGTTACAATGACCCATTATGAACCGCTGGGCCCCGTTGCACTGTTGACGCCTTGGAACCATCCAATTTTGATCTTAGTGAAAAAGTTGGCTGCGGCGTTAGCTGCTGGAAATACATGTGTGATCAAACCTTCTGAACTAGCCCCAGTTTCACCTCTTGTACTCGCCGCGCTAGCAACTGTAGCGGGATTGCCTGACGGCGTCGTCAATGTAGTCACTGGTGGTCCTGCAACTGGGGCAGCGCTATGCGCTGCCGATGACATTCACTATATTGATCTTACAGGCGGAACTGCCACGGGACGCAAGGTAGCCAGCCTCGCCGGAGAACGCCTGATACGCACGACTATGGAATTGGGTGGCAAAACGCCCATTGTCGTTTGCGAAGACGCCGATATTGAAGGTGCTATCGCGGGCACATTGTTTGCCGCATTTGTTGCTTCTGGACAAACATGTGTGTCAGGTGCACGTTTCCTGATCCAGGATAAAATTTATGATCGTTTTGTCGAGGGTATCGCCGCACGGGCTGAACAGATCATAATTGGCGATCCGATGGACGAAACCACTCAAATGGGTCCGGTAATTTCCCAGAAATCCAAGGACCGCTGCTTGCGCATGATAGCAAAAGCCAAAGTCGATGGCGCCAAAATGGTTGCGGGAGCCAGCCCGCTAGATCTACCTGATGATTTTTCCAATGGTTTTTACGTTCGCCCAACCGTGTTCAAGGATGTTGAAAAACATCATGAATTGTTTTTAGAAGAAGTTTTTGGCCCCGTTATTTCGATTACTCGATTTAATGACGACGATGAGGCGATGGAAATGGCCAATACGGGAACTTTCGGGCTTGGTGTTTCCATCTGGTCGCGTGACATTGCTCGAGCACATCGTCTTTCGCTTAAAGTGCGTGGTGGCGTGGTTTGGCTAAATGATCATCACCGTAATGACCCACGCTCGGTTTGGGGCGGCGTTCGAGATAGCGGTTTTGGCAAAGAGAACGGATGGGACGCACTGCGTGCATATTTGACCAAGAAGTCGGTTATTGTCCGAACAGCTGCTGGCCATGATGATTGGTTCAAAGGTGCAGGCAGATACGGGTGAATATATGAACAATTCTCTGGCCACTGTCCGGAAAGCAGATGCAATAGTGGCGGCCTTAGAAACTCAGATTGTGAATGGTACGCGCGGGCCGGGGGCAAGGTTAGATGAGCGGGTTCTAGCCAAAGAATTTTGTGTCTCACGTACCCCAGTGCGAGAAGCATTTCGGCAACTTGCATCGATTGGTCTTGTTGAAGACCTCGGAAGGCGTGGAGTTCTTGTTTCCAAACACTGCGCCTCAGATTTATTGGATGCCTTTTTAGTTGTAGCTGAATTAGAGGGGGTTGCCGCCCGTTTGGCCGCACAACGCATTTCAAATGAAGAGCTGAAAGAAGCCCAAGAAGCCAACGAACTTTGCCGAAAGGCAGTTTTGACGTTAGATGCTGGCGCATTTAATTCAGCTAATATGATTTTTCATAATGCAGTCATCAAGGGCGCCAAAAACCGCTTGTTACATGACCAATTAGCTACCGCACGTCCAGTAATATTTCCTTTTCGTCATCATATTTCAACTTTGCCAGGCTATATGGAAAAATCATTGGATGAGCACTCTGATGTCTTGTCAGCACTTTCAATGGGCGATGCCGATAGGGTCCAGAACCTCATGTTTAATCATGTGAATCTGCAGGGAGAGCAAGTCGTCAGTTTGCTGCGGTTGCTCGAAAAATCTTAATGAAACTATGCTTAACTCAGCAGTCTGCCATCTCAAATAGTAAAGTGATAAGTCAAACCCTGAGCGCGGATGCATTGGGGAACCTCGCTGGACGCCCTAACTCATCGCGTAGGTGACACCAGCCCTAGCTAGACTAGGGTGCAGATCTCTAGCTATCTTTTGAAGTTTCTGAAATCGGCGGGGATTAAATGGTTTTATTCTATTTTGCATTACTGCGTCCCAATCTGCATCTACCACATCGCCAACATAGAGGTCGCCGCGACTGTCGCTAGCAATGCTATGAGGCGATAAGAACTGTCCTGGTTGCAGTCCTGCGCCCAAGCCCGCATCGAGCCTGGACAGCATATTGCTTTCCTGGTCGAAAATACTGACAAAAGGACCAATATTTGGGAAATCCTGATTGACTTCTAAATAGGATGCCAGCTCTCCGACAATGCAATCCGGGCATGTCCCCGACGTAATCGCCAGCCCACTTGGCCTATGCATATTATTGATTTGAGTTTCAAACTGTCCGTATGCATCAAAAATTTGAACCCTAGAGTTTTCCCGATCGGCCACATAAACCCAACCATCAATATCACAGCAAATATTATGAGGCAGATTAAATTCGTTTGGCCCTGTCCCAGAAGTTCCCCAGCTCATCAGTAATTTTCCATTTGGATCAAATTTATGGATGCAGGCGTTCTGATAGCCGTCAGAAACAAAAATATCACCTGTTGGTGAGACAGCCGAGTGGGTGCATTTACAAAATGGTTTCCCACTCATGAAACCAGAACCCTCACCAGCGGTCCCAATTTTCAAAAGTAACTTACCGTCCAAAGAGAATTTACGCACCGTATGATCAAAATTATCTGTCAAATAAATGCATTGATCCGGCCCGATAGAGGCCCCGTGCGGGTTAATAAAAATACCCTCGCCCCATGTTGCTAAGAGTTCGCCATTTTGACTTAGGACTACTATAGGGTGTTGGCCTCGATTGAAAAGATACACTCTGTCTTTGTCATCAACGGCGATGCCAGCAACATCACCCAAAATTAGATCAGATGGAAGTTTGGCCCAGTTTGGCACAGGTTCATATGTGTAGTTACTCGAACCCAGTAAGCCCATCTCTGATATACCTCACATCGTAATGTTAATCTTCTCTATTACGGTAGGAAAGCTACATTTTTGAAGCAAGTAAATTTTTGCAATAATATTTGTAGCTTTTTCACCCAAAAATATTGACTTTTGGGTGGTTGGATTACCTCCATTGATTATATAGTTAAAGTGATATCAATAAAGCTTAACTATCAAAAAGGCTTTTCAAATAAACAGCCAATACTCTAAATTACGTCTGGAGAATGGTAGATGTTTTATTACTGCAGCGTTTAAGTATGGAAATAATAGTAGCCAAATCGAAAAGCCTGACAGGTATTGTATCATGCGCGAAAAAAATACCCCAAAACTGAGCCAGAAAGCTTACGAAAGCTTCACGCATCACTTACTGGGCAAAGCTTTGAGGGCGGGGCAATTTATATCACAGCGTGAATTGGTATTACTCACAGGTTTGCCATTGGGGGCTATCCGCGAACTTGTCCCAAGGCTTGAGGCTGAGGGTCTTATAAGAACAATTCCTCAGCGGGGGATGTGCATTGCAGAGGTTGATTTAAAACTGGTCAAGGATGCCTTCGAGTTCCGCCTTTTTCTAGAAATCCAAGCGGTCAAGTATTTCACAAAGCATGCCGCAGACGATCTGGTGGAAAAATTATTAAAAGAGACAAAAGACATTATTGCTCAGTGTGCAATTCAAAATAACTATAAAGTAAAAAATTCTTCACTAATTTCCAATGCACAAACAGTGGACTGGAACCTACATGAACAAATTATTAAAACTTTAAATAACAAAATAATTATTGATACATATCGAGTTAACTCAATTAAAATTCGGCTGATAAAGTTGGAGCAGACGTCTCTGACTGAGGCCAATGTGATATCAACCATGAATGAGCACTTGGAGATAATTAATGCAGTTCAACTGCGAGATCCGGCTGCGGCCGAGAGGGCAATGGTCAAGCATATTGAAAACGCTCGGTTCCGCGCCCTTAATAACTAATATTGTTGACACTGGGTACTGAATGAATTTTATTAAACTAACATGTTAGTCAAAAGGAATCGTGATGTTTGGCCTATCGGTTGCGCTCTCAACACCGTTCTCCCAGGGTGGAGCAATCGATAAGCAGCTCGTAGTATCGCACAGCAAAAAAGTTTTACAAAATGGGGCTAACAGCATAACGCTTTTTGGAACGACTGGCGAAGGCACATCTCTATCACAGACTGAAAAACTTAAAATTCTGAGAACGTTAATTAAAGAAAATATATTAGCCAGCCAAATCATTGTTGCAGTCATGACATCATCGCTCCAAGACGTGGTTTCGCAATGTATAGAATATCACGAGCTAGGAGTTAGAAGAGTATTATTAGCCCCACCCTTTTTCTTTAAGGATCTCAGTTTTGATGGGCTTTTAAACTGGTATTCTGCTGTTTTTCTTGCGCTGCGGCCATTGGAAATACAGTTTATCCTATATAACATACCACAGCTAACAATGGTCCCAATTGAACCTAAACTTATTTCGGCGTTACAGGGACAATTTGGTTCTGAAATGGTTTTTGGGGTAAAGGACAGTACTGGCAATTTAAAGGGCACATTAGAATTTTTAAAAAATAAAGATTTAATGGTTGCAGTGGGAGATGAGCGCACGCTGGCAGATGCAATGTGCCATGGCGCGTCTGGTGCGATTTGTGGAATGTCCAATATTTTTCCAAACGAGTTGGCTGAAATTATAAATACAAAAACTCATAATCCGATGATAAACAAAATGACAAATCTAATTGTTAAGGCTCCTGTAACCGCTGGCGTCAAGGCGCTTTTGGCAATAAAAACAAATGAAAATAGGTGGTTGAACGTAAGGTCACCCCTTAACCCTTCCCCAGATGCTCAGCAATTACTTCTAAAAAACGCACTATGATATAAACATTCGCAGAAATTTATGAAAGAAGTTAACACCAGAGGAGAAAACCATGATTACCAAACTTAAACGATATAGTTTAAACGCGATTGTAGCAGCTTCCGTTGTGCTAACCGCACTGCCTGCTTTGGCTGGGGGGCACCTGCTCAAGCTGAGGATGTCGACGCCGGCTTCCGCAACAGATGCGCGATCAGTTGCTTTGCAAGAAGTGTTTGCACCAGCAGTTGCTGGATTTGCATCTTATGAGGCTCATTACAATGGTTCATTAATTAAACAAAACTCAGAACTTGAGGCAATTGCATCCGGTGATCTCGAGATGTCGATCACCTCAGCGCAAGAACTGGCACAGTATTTCCCAGAGTTTTCAATCTTCGCGACTGGGTATGTTCATCAAGACGCCGCTCATCAGGTTGCCGTATTCAATGATGATCTAATGATACCTTTCAAGAAAAAGGTTGAAGATGAGCTCGGAGTGAAGCTCCTAAGTATTATGTATTTGGGGCGTCGCCACGTGAATCTTCGCCAGTGCCGGGATGAAGTCAACGTACGCACACCGGCTGATTTGGCGGGCGTAAACTTACGCATGCCTGGTACAGACGCATGGCAATTTCTTGGTAAAGCTCTTGGTGCAAACCCCACACCTATGGCATTTACTGAGATATACACAGCACTCTCTACAAGCTCAGTTGACGGTCAAGATAATCCATTGCCAACAGTTGTAGATGCCAAATTTTATGAGGTTACCTGCCAAATAGCGTTAACATCTCATTTGGTTGATTTAAACTACGTAGCTTTTTCAAAAAGTGTATGGGACGGCTTGAGCGCCGACCAGCAAGTTGAGGTTCAGGCTGCTGCAGTAGCAGCAGCAGAAAGTGGACGTCAAAATCAACTTCAAAAAGAGACTGATCTGGTATCATTTCTGGTTGAAAAGGGAATGGAAATTTATGAGCCTGATTTGGCTGCGTTCAGAAGCCATGTACAGAACCTTTATTTAACCACTTCGGCTTCAGATCCTTGGCCTGAAGGTGTGCTCGATAAAATAAATGCGCTAGGTAATTAATGAAAACAGTACTTTAGTTGAACAGATGAAATCTGTAACGAAAGCTATTACTCGACTAGGAGAATTCATAGCGGCCATCATGATGGCCGCTATGTTTGTAACTTTTATATTACAGGTATTCATTCGGTACACGGCTCGCATGGAATGGGTAGCAGATACTATACCAATTTTTGATCCTAATCTCTATGGTTGGACTTTGGAATTTTGCTTAGTTTTGTGGATTTGGTTGGTATTTTGGGGAAGCGCTCTGATTGTAAGAGAGCGTGATCATGTAATTTTTGATCTTATTTATACCAGTGTAAGTCCAAAAATTAGGAAATGGATGGCAATTTTTAGTTGTTTGGCAATTTCTGTCGGTTTTTTGTGGGTACTTGAGCCAACTTGGGAGAAATTTTATATCTTACGCTTGAAAAGAACCGCGACGCTGTCAAACTTATTTGGTGACTGGATTCGTGTCAGAGATATATATTCAATATTCTTTCTATTTTTACTCGCTGTTTCATCAAGATATGCTTGGAGGGCGTGTAAAGTTTTCCAAAATGGCGCAGAGTTTGAAAAAGTATCGTATGAAAGTCTCTCAACCGATGAAGGCAAGACGTTACCGAAATGACAACTGAATTTATTTTATGTATCGTATCTCTATTTTTTTTAGCAGGTATCGGAATGCCGATTGCCTACGCAATAATGCTTGCTTCATTTATTTATCTATCTGTTGGTGGTCAAGATATTGGTTTATCAGGTAAAATATTACTTGATGGAGTGTATTCCAGCTTTATCTTGCTAGCAGTTCCACTCTTTATTATAGCAGCAAATATTATGAACGCTGGAACTATAAGTGACCGCTTACTAAAGTTTTGCGTTGGTTTGGTTGGTCGCTTTAAAGGTGGCATGGGCCATGTTAATGTTGTAGCCAGTCTTATTTTTTCTGGCATGTCTGGATCCGCGGTTGCAGATGCAGCTGGTATTGGTAAAATTATAATCGATATGATGACAAGAACTGGTCATTATACACGAGGGTATGCCGCGGCAATCACAGCTGCTTCCGCGACTATAGGGCCAATAATTCCACCATCCATACCAATGGTTCTTTATGCACTGGTTTCAAATACCTCTATTGGGTTCCTCTTTTTGGGTGGGATTCTACCAGGTTTAATAATGGGTATGGTGCTTATGCTTATGAACACCATTATTTCCTACAAGCGCGGATTTGGGACTGAGGAGGCCATACCCCTTCGAGAACTTCCAGCCTTGACCGTGGATGCTTTTCCTGCCCTTCTTATGCCGGCTATTTTACTTTATGGAATTTATGGTGGGGTAACGACTCCAACAGAAGCAGCAGCCATTGCCGCTCTTTACGCACTGATACTTGCGGCTGTATTCTATCGTGCGCTGTCTTTAGGACAATTTTATCGAATACTTGTAGAATCTGCAAGATCGTCAGCGGCTGTTGGGCTGGTAATTGGCGGTGCCTTGATTCTTAACTACATAGTAGCTTCAGAAAATATTCCCAATATTATGGCTAGTTATTTTATCGGGTTAGATATTTCACCGTTTGCTTTTTTAATTACCGTGAATATCATTTTATTGTTATTAGGATGTCTGCTAGACGCAACCACTCTTATCCTGGTCATTATCCCCCTGTTTCTACCGGCCTGCCGTATATTAGAAATAGATTTAGTACATTTTGGCGTGGTCGCAATTATTAATTGTATGATTGGATTGATTACCCCGCCATACGGAATACTGTTATTTGTTATAAATGCTGTGACGCGTATACCGTTGGGCGAAATTATTCGTGAAGTTATTCCCTTTTTAATAGTCCTGGTACTTGCACTTTTGGTAATGATCTCAGTCCCAGAAATTGTTCTATGGCTACCACGAAAATTTGGGTATTTGGGCTGACATGGATTTAGGCAATAGCAACGCCGGCAGCAAAATGACAACAAGCCAGCCAGGTTTGATGCTGTGACTAAAATATTAGTAACAGGCCTCGCAGCTTTGGACTTAATTTTTAGATTGGACCATTTACCTAAACTTGGTGAAAAGTATCTCGCTAACGAAGGCTTTTTGTCCGGAGGTGGAAACGCAGGTAATGCCGCTGTCGCCACAGCTCGCCTTGGCGGTCAGGTGAGTATTTTTGCAGCTGTGGGCCGAGATGATGTCGGCGCTCTAATCTTAAAAGGCTTTCAACACGAAGGGATAGACACTAGATTAGTTATTCAATTAGAGGATCATCAATCTTCATTTTCATCAATAGTGATAGATAAGTCAGGTGAGCGACAGATTATTAACTGCCGTAACACATTGGGTCCAGAAAATTTAGACGTTTTACAGAAATTACCCATTCAAGATGGATACCTTGCGGATAGTCGTTGGAACGAAGCGGCCGTCACGACATTGAAGTTAGCAAATAAATTCTCAAAACCGGGTGTTTTGGACGCAGAGGCGCCTGTATCATATGAAGCAGTGTCCAAAGCATCTCATGTTGCTTTTTCAAGGCAAGGGCTGTGTGATTTTACGCAGCATGATGACCTGCTGAGTGGCTTGAGAAGTTTGTCAAATAAACTTGATAATTGGATCTGTGTAACAGACGGCTCTGCTGGCGTATACTACTTGGATCGGGGGGAACCTCGAAATATTCAGGGGCCCCAAGTCCTCGCAGTTGATACGCTTGGTGCAGGGGATGTATGGCACGGCGCGTTTGTTCTTGGCCTTGCTGAGGGTAAAAATGAGTTAGATGCGATCCATTTTGCTAATTTAGCAGCGGCTCTTAAATGCACAACTTTTGGAGGGCGCCTCGGTATGCCCACACGTTCTGCTGTATCAGATTTTAACCTTTCAGTAATGGAAAGTAAGTCAGTATGAATAACGAGCTCTCAATTAAAAACAAGCTGATACCGAAATCAATACTTGGTGAAATGCGCGAAACTGACTTGACCAAAAGTCTCTCACATCAATTGGTGGAAGACGGGTATCTTCTGCTGAGATCGGTGTATGATCCGGTAGAAGTAAATGTTGCACGACAAGAAATTTTAGAGCGTTTAGCTGAGGTTGGTGAAGTAAAAAATCCTATTTCTGCAGCTATTTTTTCGGGAACCTCCAGGCGTCGTAGCCTTCATCCAACGGCAGACGACTTAGGAGAATTTTGGAAGTCTGTTAGCGAAGGGCCTGCCCTTCGTGCTGTCATCAACGGTCCAAAAATTATAAACATAATGGAAAAACTATTTGGATCGTCCACGGCTCATTTTTCGTTCGCTTGGTTGCGTGCCATGCAAGCTGGTCGTGCAAGTCCAATGCATATTGATCACCCATATATGAATAGGGGAACTGATCAGTTAGTTACCTGCTGGTCTCCTATAGGACCGGTGAACATTGACGAAGGAAGCTTGTATATTTTAGAGGGATCTCATAATTGGCGCGAAATCAGAAACCAGTTTGAAGGTCATGATGTTGATAGAGATAAATCTAAGCCTGGGCATATCCAGGAAACACCTTTGGAATTAGCGCAACAAAATAATAGTCGCTTTCTCACAACATCTTTTAATCCTGGTGATTGCCTTATTTTCGGCATGTTTACAGTACATGGGTCTTTTGACAACAACTCGCAAATCGGTCGTATTAGGTTGTCCTGTGACACTCGTTTTCAACCTGCGGCCCAGCCGATGGACCCACGATTTTCTGGGGTTAACCCTTTAGCACACGACGGCTTAGGATATAGCTGCTTATCGGCCGCACTTCCAATGGATGAGACCAGTTCACTAAGATAACTTTTTTATAAAACCTTAATAAGCCCTGCAACTATTAGTTGTCCTTCAGTTTAGCTCAGATCACGCCAAACCACCGCCATGCCTTTGCTAGGCAGGCGCGTGCTGCAGGGGAGTTGGTCAGGGGCCTGGATTGGCTGTGTCATGGGCTACGATATGCAGTCTGAGAGTTACTTTCGGTTCGTTCGCAGGGGGGGGCGCAGAAGGCGCTCTATATAGACTTGCTCACAGATCCCTACTCTGAGCAGCTGGACGGTTCGCGATTATGAGCTTGTTGGTTTGGGGTTTCTAATTCAGCTACACAACCCGCTGGGGGAGACCAAACTAAAACCTGATATAGTGGTCCCAAAAGTAGTTTTTTAGATGATCCGATAAGGCCACCATATAACAAATACTATTTGTTTCCCTTAGAGTTTGTTAGAGAGGTTAGGAAGTGAGCATAAGCTTGTGCTTTCTGGAGAGATAGAAATGGTACTGGTATGACATCACTCGAAAAAAAATTTATGAACCTCAGTTCTGAGAATACCCCTGGTCAAGAAGTGCGTCAAAGCAACGATCAGTTTATTGCTCTTATGCGTGGCAAAAAAATTGTAGGGCACCCTGTAGATTTTTCACATGGCGACGTTGATGCATTTTTGCCCGCGCCCGGTGCCCGCGAAGCATGGGAACAGGGCTACGAACAGGGTAGTCAACAAGCCTACACCGAATATCGTGGGGACGCATTCATTCGTAATGGTTTGGCCGCACGTTTGGAACGATTCACCGGCGCACCCATTGCGGCGGACAGTGAACTCATAATTACGCCAGGTACGCAGGGTGCTTTGTTCCTAGCATTAGGTTCTGTCGTCGAACAAGGCACTAAGGTTGCCATTGTTGAGCCTGACTACTTCGCCAACAGAAAGTTAGTTAAGTTTTTTGGTGGTGAGATTTTTCCGATCCCACTGATCTACGAGGAGAATGGGGTCGAAAAAGGTCCCAACCTTGATCTC
>Ga0209710_1000537_pt1 | contig 34643 bp, 31 predicted proteins | sample ArcticOcean_MG_C_5_FD_187436 | JGI IMG/M metagenome (GOLD analysis project Ga0209710, IMG submission 187436) | Marine microbial communities from western Arctic Ocean - ArcticOcean_MG_CB4_138 (SPAdes) (version 2) | ecosystem: Environmental > Aquatic > Marine > Oceanic | place: Arctic Ocean...
AAGGTCGCGGTAGAGGCTGCTAAGGCGAATAATGTAAAAGTGGCGATCAGCTTGTCAGACCCCTTTGTCGTGGCCGTCTTTGGTGATGCGCTGCGACAGGTGATAGGCGGTGGTGTTGATCTTATTTTTTGCAACAAAGACGAGGCCATGGCCTTTACCGGTACCGAGTCGCTTGAGGCGGCCGCAGAAAGTCTGAAGCAGGTCACCAAGACCTTTGCCATTACCGATGGCGCTAATGGTGCCATTACCTTTGATGGTCATACCATGAATCAATCTAAGGGTGTTGAGGCCAAAGCGATCGACACCAATGGCGCTGGGGATATGTTCGCTGGCGCTTTTTTATACGCCATCACCTCAGGCAAACGTTATGCCTGGGCGGCGGATCTGGCTAATGACTGTGCCGCAAGGGTCGTTGCTCAGTTTGGGCCACGACTTGAGGCTTCAGAGTTTGACGTTATAAAGGCACAATTCGGGATATAGTGCTCGGGTTATAGTGCTCAGGTTATAGTGCAGTTGGTAGTTGGTAGTTGATAACGACGATTGGGCGGTTACCGAAGGGTAAATCATGATAACAAACATTAAAAAAGCGGTTATCCCAGTGGCAGGGCTTGGCACGCGCATGCTGCCTGCGACCAAGGCGATCCCAAAAGAATTATTACCGGTCTATGATCGTCCCATTATCGAACACGTGGTCAAGGAAGCCATTGCGGCGGGCATCACTGAAATCATCCTCGTCACAAGAAGCGGCAAAGAGGCGATCGAAAATCACTTTGATGCGCACTACGAGCTTGAGCACCGGCTGGAGAAGAAGGGCAAAGAGACGATTCTGGGCACGGTTAAAAACATCATATCCGGTCATGTCACGGTGACCTCTGTTCGGCAGAGTGATGCGCTGGGGCTGGGGCACGCGGTTCTCTGTGCAAAGCACCTTTTAAATGATGAGCCCTTCGCGGTGCTGCTGCCCGATGTTCTGGTGCTTGATCAAGAATCGCGAGATAAAAATCACAGCTTTGCCGCCATGACGGATGCCTGGAATGAGACCGGTGTGGGTCAGGTCATGGTTGAGCGGGTTGATTCAGAGGCGATTGAAAATTACGGTGTTGCTGACTTGGGTGGTGAGGCGAGTGAGCCATTCAAAAGTGTTCCCCTAAAGGGCTTGGTTGAAAAACCTTCCCCAAAGGAGGCGCCTTCTAATTTAGCCGTGCTGGGTCGCTATATTCTTCCCTCTAAGGTGCTAGATCTGCTTGAGACGACCGTTGCGGGCGTGGGTGGTGAGATACAGCTGACCGACGCGCTGGATGAGTTACTTAAGCGTGACGGGTTAAATGCCTTTGAGACCGATGCGGGCATCTTTGACTGTGGCAACAAGCAGGGCTTTTTAAGTGCAAATTTGGCGGTGGGTATGCGCGATCCTGATACCCGGCAGTCTATAAAGGTGCTTATTAAAAAGAGTGGCTGGTAGGATTCGATAAAGGCTATTATCGGCTATTAGAAACAAAAAAAAGTAGATTCAATGTTAGCTGCAAAAACCTTCAAGACGGTTATAGAAAATACACCGCTGGTCTCAATTGACCTCTGCTTAGTGTGCGATGGTCAGCTATTGTTGGGCAAGCGCAACAATGATCCCTTGAAGGGTGAGTGGTTTACCCCGGGCGGGCGAATACATAAAAATGAAACCTGGCAGGACGCATTGCTGAGGATTGCTGAAGTGGAATTAGGGTTAAGTGGCATCGCGGTAGAGGGTTTTTCTTTAATGGGTGTGTGGGATCATTTTTATAGCAATAGTGTCCTTGATCAAAACACGTCAACTCATTATGTGAACCTGCCCCACTATGCAGAGTTTAAATCTAAACCTCAAATAGCCTTAGATGATCAGCATGGTGAATTTAAGTGGTTTGATCTGTCAGTGGTGGCTAAAGATGAAAAATTTCACCCTTATATGCGCAACTATGCGAGTTGGTTATTAAATAATATGGACAACAGACATGCTTAAAGCTGTGATTATGGCGGGTGGCTCAGGTACACGCCTGTGGCCTTTATCTCGAGCCGCACACCCCAAGCAATTCTTGGCGTTGCATGGTGACGACACCATGCTGCAGGCTACGTTCAAGCGACTTGATGGTTTAGATATCCAGTCCTCGGTGACAATATGTAATGAGGAGCACCGCTTCTTTGTGGCTGAGCAGCTTCGTGAAATTGATAAGCTAGGCTCAATTATTTTAGAACCTGTGGGCCGCAATACTGCGCCGGCAATTGCACTTGCCGCACTTTCATCGCCAGAGGGTGAGGATCCTTTGTTGTTGGTTCTCGCGGCTGATCATGTGATTCAAGATGATGCGGCATTCACCAAGACCGTAATGAATGCAATCCCTTTAGCAGAAGCCGGCAAGCTCGTCACCTTCGGCATCGTAGCCCATGAGCCCAATACAGGTTATGGCTATATTAAGAAAGGTGAATCTCAGAGTCCTGGGTTTGCTGTCGATGCGTTTGTAGAAAAACCCTCCATTGAAGTCGCAAAAGAGTACCTTGAGTCAGGTGACTACTTTTGGAACAGTGGTATGTTCCTATTTAAGGCTAGTCGCTACTTGGAGGAGCTTAAGAAGCACCGTCCAGATATTTATGAGGCTTGTCAGTTATCAATGGAAGGCACCTCACAAGATAATGATTTTTTAAGGGTCAACGAACTGGCCTTCGATGCATGCCCAAGTGATTCTATTGATTATGCTGTTATGGAAAAAACGGATGATGCGGTTGTTGTTCCGATGGATGCTGGTTGGAGTGATATCGGGTCTTGGTCATCCTTGTGGGACATTAGCAAAAAAGACGATAGCGGCAATGCCACATATGGCGATGTCATGATTCATGAATCACATAATTCCTATATAAGAACTGATGGAAACTTAGTTGCCGCAATTGGCGTGGATGACTTGGTGATTGTGTCAACAAAAGATGTGCTGGTTGTGGCTCACAAAGATAGCGTTCAGGATGTAAAAGTTGTTGCCCAACAATTAAAGTCCTATGAGCGCAGCGAATGGGAATTACATCGCGAGGTATATCGTCCATGGGGTAAATACGACTCTATTGATAATGGCAGTAATTACCAAGTTAAAAGACTCACCGTTAATCCAGGAGCCAAATTGAGCGTACAAATGCATTACCATAGGTCAGAGCATTGGATCGTGGTTTCGGGGCAGGCTAGGGTTCATTATGGTGATGAGTCCCATGATCTTAGTGTTAATGAATCTACCTATCATGGAAAAGAAGTCGTTCATGCTCTGGAAAATTTAGGAGATATTCCTTTAGAGTTGATCGAAGTGCAGGTTGGCAGTTACCTTGGAGAAGATGATATTGTCAGATTCGATGATATTTATGGTCGATTGGTTAAGTAAATTTTCGGTTATAAACAAAGACAAGTAGTAATTTTTTGTTTAATTTTTTGAGTTAATAATAGAGGCATACTAAACTAATAGACCGTGGAAAACTCTGGCGGGTCCCACTAACATGGTCAACACATTAACCGATATGGTGTAAAACAAAGGTAGAGATTATTTATGAGAAAAATATTTTTGATTACGGAGCGTCGTGCAGATTATTCCAGATTCCAGCCGATTTTGAATATTATCAAACAAGACCCAGATCTTGACTATGATCTAGTAGTAACGGGATTGCATTTAAAACCCGAGCATGGTCTCACGATTAATGAAATAAAGTCAGATGGGTTTAAGATATTTTCAACCTTTGAGATGTTTTTAGAGAAAGAAGACAGTGGCGGTTCGATGGTGCGAGCCTACGCTGAGGCAGTAAAGCAGGTAACATACGAGCTTGAAAAGTCGAAGCCAGATATTATTTTATCTGGATTTGATATTGCGGCGAATGCTGCCGTAACCTTGGCTGGCGCGCATATGAATATCCCTGTAGCACATATACAAGGTGGAGAAGTTACTGGAACTATCGATGAATCGATACGGCACTCAATGAGTAAATTTGCTCATTATCATTTTGCAGCAAATCAAGATGCATGTGACCGATTAATAAAAATGGGAGAAATTCAGGAACGCGTCTTCAACGTTGGTTGTCCCTCGATTGATGCAATTCTAGCCGTTAGAGATAACCAGGATATTATTGAAAAGTATGGCCTATCGAAGCCCTATTTCCTATTGATTCAACATCCTGTAACTAGTGAAATGAAAGAATCAACCATGCAGATTCAGGTCACTATTGAGGCGATTAAGCAGTCTTCAATAAACGCATTAATCATTTTACCTAATAATGATGCAGGATATTCGTCAATAATCGAACAGATCAAAAGCTCTAACATTCAAAGCGTTAAAACACTATCTATAGACGACTATGTAAATCTTCTCCGTCATTCTAGCGGCCTTATTGGGAATTCCAGCAGTGGTATTCATGAAGCTTCGTCTTTTGATGTCCCAGTTGTTAATGTGGGTACTCGGCAGCAGGGCAGACTTAGGCCTGAAAACGTTATTGATGTGGGTCATGATGTTAAAGAAATTTTAAGTGCTATTAAGCAGTGCGAGGATATTAAGAAAAAACAAACAGTTTTCGAAAATCCATACGGGGATGGGAAAAGTTCGGCTAGAATTGTGGCACTTCTAAAAAGCTTAGATATAGGTGATGAAATCATTCAAAAGAGGATAACTTACTGATGGAAAAAATATTTATTACCGGCGGCTCTGGTACTGTTGGGATGTCATTTATAGAGCAATATTATAAAAAATATAAGTTTTTTAGCTATAGCCGGAATGAAAAAATGCAGGTCTCTCTTAAAAGAAACTTCCCAAACATTGAGATCATTTTAGGTTCAGTCGAAGATAAGTTGGCCTTGCATACTAGTATAGCAAAAATAAAGCCTGATATTATTATTCACGCTGCAGCTTTAAAGCATGTTGATTCTGCCGAGATTTCTCCTATTGCGGCAATAAAATCCAATATCCTTGGTAGCCTAAATGTTATTGAAGCTGCTGTAGATAATTCGGTACCTGTAACCGTGGCGATTAGTACTGACAAGGCGTGCAGTGCTGATAGTAACTACGGTTATACCAAGGCTCTCATGGAAAAAATGTTTTTAGAGTCCCACACGACAAAAAACAAGTTTTCCGTATGTAGATTCGGTAATGTTTCTCATAGTCATGGTTCGGTAATTCCCTTCTGGCTGGGCCTCAAGGCCGATAAAAAACCTTTGCCGTTGACACACAAAGCCATGAATAGATTGATGTTTTCTCGTGAGGAGGCAGCTCGGCTAGTTTATTCTGCTGTCTTGAAATCTCAAGATGAAAGTGAATCGTTTATTCTATCTCGGAAAATGAAAACGGTGAATATGTTTAAGTTAGCGCAGATTATTTCACAGAATATTGAGCATGTTGGATTGAGACCGGGAGAAAAGTTAAATGAGACCCTGATTAACGAGAAGGAAGTCTCTAGAACTTTTTTGGAGGGTGAATTTATAACGATTAGAGAATATGAAAATTTAGGGCATAATAAGTTGGATGACGAATATTCATCTGAAAATGCAGAGTTCATGTCCGAAAAAGAAATGGTCGCGATGTTAATAGAGGCTGATGAAGATCTAGACAAATCCTTGTTGGAATCACGAATTTATTAAAGTGAGGAAGAACTTTAAGGTTTGACAGTCTATGCGGTGAGATTTAACTTTCCGTTTGTTAGAAATAACGAGGTGAGTATGTTAGCTGATGGAACGAAAGTAATAGCGTTGATTCCAGCTAGGGGCGGTTCAAAGGGTATTAAAGATAAGAATATCATTGATCTCAACGGACAGCCTATGATGTGTCATACTATTAATGCCGCATTGGGAGCAAAAAAAATTGATCAGGTATGGGTTTCATCGGATGATCCTTTTATTTGTGAAGTTGCGAAAAAAGCAGGGTCAAATGTAATAACGCGGCCTAAAAACCTGGCTGATGACTCGGCAAATGCGACTAGTGTTGTTGAGCATTTCCTCGGGTCCCTACCAAAGAGAGAAATGTCCAGAGACGCAGCCGTAGTGTATTTGCAGCCCACGTCTCCCTTGAGGACGGCCAAGCATATTGATAGCGCTCTGGCTATGCTCGAGCAGGTGGGGTCAAAAGCGTTGGTTAGCGTTCGGAAGTCATCAGTAAGCCCCTACAAAGCTTTAAGGTTAGACGAAAGTAACTTGCTTGAATCTCTATTTGAAGAGCGGCTATCTAATGCAAATCGACAGGATCTGCCAGACTGTTACTTTCCAAACGGAGCTATTTATGTTTTTTTAGTGAGTGAGTTCCAGTTAAGAGGCGGATTTCCCACCAATGGAGCATGTCCGTTTTTGATGTCAGATGATGATAGTGTAGATGTAGATAGCCTTGAGGATTTAGAAAAAATAAGAGAGATTATTGGAGAAAAAAATGGCTAGTTTTAATATTTCTGGACGGCAGGTAGGTGATGACTATCCGCCCCTTGTGATTGCCGAGATCGGAATTAATCACGAAGGTGATATTGATGTTGCGATTGCGATGGCTGACTCGGCCATTAAATCAGGTGCTGAAGTAATAAAGCATCAAACTCATATTGTTGAAGATGAAATGTCTGAGGAGGCTAAGTCAGTAATTCCAGGTAATGCTGATGTATCGATTTATGAAATTATGAAACGATGCGCACTGTCTGAGCCTGATGAGCTAAAATTAATGCAGCATATCCAGTCAGAAGGGTCAATTTTTATAAGTACTCCATTCTCAAGAGCTGCGATAGATCGATTAGCAAAGTGGGATGTTCCGGCTTATAAAATTGGTTCGGGAGAGTGTAATAATTATCCATTGGTTAGGTGTATAGCGAAAATTGGTAAGCCCATAATTTTGAGTACTGGAATGAACTCAATAGATTCGATTCGGCCAGCGGTAGACATCTTCCGAGAATACAATACTCCTTTTGCTCTTCTTCATTGCACAAATGTTTATCCTACGCCTTTTGATCAGGTGAGATTGGGAGCGATGGGGTTGCTGAAGGAAGCTTTTCCTGATGCTGTAGTTGGGTTGTCAGATCATACAATAAATAATCATACCTGCCTTGGTGCCGTCGCTCTGGGTGCCAGTGTGCTAGAACGGCACTTCACGGATAGTAAGGATCGTCCTGGTCCTGATATTGTTTGTTCGATGGGACCTGAGGATTTGTCCGATTTGGTTCAAGGTGCTAAAAATATTTTTGCTGCGCGAGGCGGAGAAAAGGGTCCAACAAAAGGTGAGGCTCCCACTATTGCATTTGCATTTGCATCCGTTGTCGTGACTGAGGACCTAGTATGTGGGCAAACTTTAACACAGGATAATTTGTGGTTACGGCGTCCTGGTGGAGGAGATTTTAGCGTAGAAAATTATGATAATTTAGTTGGTGTGATCCTTAAAAAGGATATTAAAAAGGATTCACGGCTGACGAAAGAGCATGTGGAGTAATTAGCAATTATGAAAATAATTCTTGTCGTGATGGGTACTCGAGCAGATTTTTGGGAAGTTAAAGCCTCTGATGCCTGAGATTCAGAAAGCAGATGAGCGTGTTTTAGATGTATTCGTAACTGGTTGCATATGCTAGCCACATACGGTCTAACGTGCGAAGAGGTTGAAAAGGCAGGCTTCAAAAATATTTATAGGTTCGTTAACCAAAATCCTACAGACTCAATGGAGCAGGCTTTGGCTAAAACAGTTTCTGGCCTGTCAGATTATACTCGTGAGACGAAACCAGATTTTATTTTTTTTCATGGTGATCGAGTTGAGGCTCTGTCCTCTGCAATTGTTGGAGCGTTGAGGAATATTCTGACGGGACATCTTGAAGGTGGAGAGTTATCTGGGGCGATAGATGAGTCAATTTGGCATGCTACCTCAAAGCTTTCTCATGTTCATTTTGTGGCAAATGAAGAAGCAGAGAGGCGATTAATTCAATTGGGTGAGACGCGGAAAAATATTTTTGTGATTGGTTCTCCTGATATAGATATAATGAATTCATCTAGTTTACCTACTTTGATTGACGTAAAAAATCACTACGATATTGACTACGAAAGATATGCGATTGATCTTTTACATTCGGTGACTACTGAAGTGGGTCTGTTTCAAGATTAGGTAAGCGTTCTGATTGATGGACTTATCAAGTCAGATAAAAACTATATCGTAATTTATCCCAATAATGATTTCGGCAGTGAAATTATCCTTCAGGAATACCAAAAGCTTGAGGGTTTAACGCGATTTAAGCTTTATCCCTCCCTCCGTTTTGAGTCTTTTTTAACGTTATTAAAAAACGCCGAATTTATTATTGGAAATTCAAGTGCGGGAGTAAGGGAAGCTCCTGACTATGGAGTGCCATGTATTAATTTAGGCACTCGACAGAGTGGAAGAGCTTCCGGCGATTTAATTTTGAATGCCTTATTTACACTCTCAGAAATTGAGAGCTTAATAGAAAAAGTTTCTAATATCGAGTGTAATGTTCACTCAAATTTTGGTGACGGCGATTCCGCAGCTAAGTTCGCTGACATCATTATGTCTAAAAATCTTTGGAAAACTCCGATTCAAAAGTACTTCTCAGATATCTAGTTCCATATAATTGGAGAACTTTGTCTAAAATCGGGCTTTCATTTTTTAAATAAAAAAAATGTTTTCCGATAATTGAGTGGACTGATCTTCGAAAGATACAACTGATAATGGTTGCTTTCTCGATAACTAACTTCTTTTGAATTTAGTATCGCGAGCAATAACATAGTTTCGCATGTATTGAGATTTATGTATGAGTAAAAAAAGAATTATCGCTAGGATCGATGTCAAAAATGAATTTGTAATTAAAGGTATTCATTTAGAAGGTCTTCGGAAAGTGGGTGATCCAAATGAGCTTGCAAAAAAATATTATGAGTCAGGCATAGATGAAATTATATTTATGGATGCCGTAGCAGCCTATTATGATCGTAATAGCCTTAGCCATATAATTAAAAAAGCATGTGATGATGTTTTTGTGCCGATAACCGTAGGCGGTGGTATTCGTACGGTTGAAAATATCCAAACTGCTCTCAATTCGGGAGCAGATAAAGTGGCGATAAATACGCAGTCAGTGAAGGATCCGAGTTTTATCACGCACGCATCAAAAACTTTTGGTTCTCAGTGTATTGTGGCTTCAATAGATGCCAAGTGTATTGGTGATCGAAAGTGGGAGGTATATGTCGATAATGGTCGAGAGCCAACCGGACTCGACGTTATAGAATGGGCTAAAAAACTTGAGTTACTTGGAGCTGGAGAAATTATGCTGACTTCAATCGATTACGAGGGAACTAAAAAAGGTTTCGATTTGCAGCTAAATAAGGCGGTTAGTGAGGCGGTATCTATTCCTGTTATTGCCAGTGGTGGAGCAGGAAAAACCTCTGATATCACTGAGCTTATGGTTGAGAGTAATGTAGATGCGGCAGCAGTCGCTTCTTTGTTCCATTATGACTTGGTGACAATTAGTGAGGTTAAGCTCGGTCTGTCGGCTGAAGGAATCAAGGTGAGAATGTGATCAATATTGCTGTTATAGATTATGGTTTAGGTAATACCAAAAGTATTTGTAGTGCTTTAGAAAAGAGCGGAGTCCGAGTCAGTTTGACGAATGTTAGAGATGACATATTACTTTGTGATGGTGTTATTCTTCCTGGTGTAGGCGCCTTTTCCCATGCAATGGATAGGCTGATAAGTCAAAAACTTGATGGCTTGATTCGTGAATTTGTGGGAACAGGAAAACCCCTTTTAGGGATTTGCTTAGGTATGCAAATGTTATTTGATCAAAGTACAGAATTTGGCGTGGCCAAGGGACTTTGCCTTATTCCCGGGCAGGTTCAGCGCTTAGAGCGCTGTGATGGAAGTGCGGAGAAATTGCCGCATGTGAGCTGGAGTGGAATAAGCACGAAGAGAATATCTGACTGGAATGGCACTATCCTTGAATCTATCGATAGTGACGAAGATATGTACTTTGTTCACAGTTATTATGCGAAGCCAGCCAACTCAAGCGATGTTCTTTCTCTAAGTCGGTATGCAGATCTCGAATTTTGTTCCACAGTTAAGCATAATAATATTTACGGCTGCCAGTACCACCCTGAAAAGAGTGCGGTTGCCGGCTTAAGAGTTATTAATAATTTCGTAACTATTTGTAAAGGATAGCTAATATGTCAGACATTCACGAAGCGTTCTATGGTCTCCCTCAAGAAGTCAAATTCTGTAAAAAGTGTGTTATTTCAAATCAGAGACCAAGCTCTACAGTAGAGTTTAAAAATGAAAAAGGTGAGAAAAAAAGTGTAATCAATTTTTCAGATGATGGAATTTGTTCTGCTTGTATTTTTCAGGAAGAGAAAGAGACAGGTATTGATTGGGTATCACGAGATGAGCAGTTGCGAAAGTTGCTCTCTCCTTTTAGAAGTAATGACGGCTCATATGATATCATTGTGCCTGGGAGTGGAGGCAAGGATAGCGCGTACACTGCGCATGTTCTGAAATATAAATATGGGATGAACCCACTAACTGTTACATGGGCTCCGCACCTATATACTGATATTGGCATGAAAAATTTCCAAGAATGGATGCATACTGGAGGGTTAGATAATATTCTCTACACGCCCAATGGTAAGTTACATCGAGAAATGACACGAAATGCATTCCATAATCTTTTGCATCCATTCCAGCCATTTATTGTTGGCCAACGTGTTATTGGCCCAGCAATGGCTAAACGTTTCGGTGTTAAATTGGTTATGTATGGAGAAAATCAAGCTGAATACGGTAATGCTATCGAAGAAAATTCAAACCCTATTATGAATATGGACTTTTTCTCTTCGGAGGATCCACTGGAGATGAAGTTTGGGGGAGTTTCAATGCAGGAGTATATAAATACAGGCAAATACTCTATGGATGATTTTGCCCCTTATATAGCACCTAAACAGCAAGACTTGATTGATTCGGGAGTTGAGGTGCACTACCTTGGCTATTATCTTAAGTGGGATCCTCAGGAATGTTATTACTATGCAGTTGAGAACACAGGTTTCGAGGCAAACCCAGTGCGTACTGAGGGGACATATTCGAAGTACAGTAGTATAGATGACAAGATAGATCCTTTTCATTACCTGACTACGCTGATTAAGTTTGGAATAGGGCGGTGTACTTATGATGCAGCTCAAGAGGTCCGTAATGGAAAAATTACACGTGAAGAAGCTGTGTATTTGGTTAAGAAATATGATGCTGAGTTTCCTTCTAAATATTTAAAAGAGTTCCTTGCTTATATTGAAACATCCGAAGTTGACTTCCATAAAATATTAGACGCCCACCGTTCACCTCATATTTGGAAGAGAAATCCTGATAAATCTTGGTCGTTAAGGTATGAGGTGGAGTAAAAGTATCACACAAGAATTAAAGATTCCGCATCTTGCAAGCTTTGCAAGTAGAGTAATTATGATGGCCCATTTAGAATATTTCATGCTGAAGGGAATCAAGATCGACCAAACGTCCGGCGAGCAATTTAATTTATCAGGCACATCTTATGCCGTTTAAAAATACAGTACGATCTTTAGCAAATCATATCTTTGAGAAACGCTTGGCGGGGATGAATAAATTCAAAAATACGCACGCAGGTGAATCATGTTATATCTTCGGTGATGGGCCCTCCATCAGTTGGGTTGACTTTTCTAAATTATCTGACAAGCCTGCAATCTGCTGTGGCATGATTCCGTTCCATAAGGACTTTAGCCTTCTAGATGTCAGGTATGCGTCACTAGTTGAACCTTGGTTGTTTTGTCCTAACTGGATAAAGAGAGAAAGCTATTTGAGAGAATTAACCGGAATTTCCAATTGCTATCGAGAGGTTATAGAGCAAAATAAGGACCTAAATTTTTTCGCTCATTTGTCAAATTCTTTCTCATTAAAGGGAGACAATGTTTTTTATGTTAACGATACGTTAGTGGGTAATGAAGAGGTATTGGCGAGTAGTTTAAGAGGAATGAACTTGTTCGCTGGATCGTTCCACGCAACACTTGCTATTGCATTTCACTTAGGTTTTACCTCTGTTTATTTAGTAGGATTTGATGCTTGGACGTTATATCCTGCAAAGAATCGTCGCTGGTATGAAAAGGGTATGGGTGAGGATTTCGATGCAACAAATTTGGCGCTAGATTATCTCTCGATACTTAAAAATTACATGGATATTTTCACAGTATCAATAAGCGGGTCCTCCAAAAATCTGGAAGCAATAAGTTATGAGAACCTGACGGGGTCTAAAGCGAAATACAGAGAAAACTATGAGTTGATGGATAGGAAATATTTATTAGAGCTGGCAAAGAACCCTGAATACGATATTTTTTAAACTCTAAATAGGATTTAGCTGTTGTGATCCCCGCATCGTTGAGCGCGGTAAGCATTAGGACTCAATAATTTAAGGTATAAATTAAGGGCTTATCTCCACAGGATATCAAGCATGACAATTCAAAAAAGGAAGATATACATTGCTGGACACAACGGAATGGTTGGGTCGGCAATTTGTAGGAAATTGACGAAAAATCCGAATGTCCACTTAATTGTTAAATCACGCGAGGAGTTAGATCTTCTTAATCAGGAAAAGGTAAGGGTGTTTTTTGAAACAGAAAAACCAGATGAGGTCTACCTTGCAGCTGCCAGAGTTGGCGGTATCCTTGCAAATCATGATTTTCCAGCGGAATTCATTTATGAAAACTTGATGATTGAAGCCAATATAATTCATTCCTCTTGGTTGTCCGGGGTTAAGAAACTACTTTTTCTTGGTTCGAGTTGTATTTATCCGAAATTTGCTGCACAACCGATAGATGAAGGTGCGCTGTTGACCGGACATCTTGAGCCTACCAATGAGCCCTATGCCATTGCTAAAATCGCGGGAATTAAGTTGTGCGAAAGTTATAACCGGCAATATGGCGTTGACTATAGAAGTATTATGCCTACGAATCTTTACGGGCCAGGCGATAATTACCATGCTGAGAATAGTCACGTAATTCCGGCTTTAATTAGAAGATTTCATCAGGCCAAGGTTAATGGCGATAATACAGTAATCGTTTGGGGATCTGGGCTTCCAAGAAGAGAGTTTTTGTATGTCGACGATATGGCTGCGGCAAGTATCTTTGTGATGAAACTCAATAAAAAGTCATATCAAACAGTTACAAGAGAAATGATTAGTCATCTGAATGTAGGTTTCGGGAGTGACATTACGATTAAAGAATTGTCGCAAAATATTGCTCAGATTGTCGGTTTCAACGGAACGATAAAGTTTGATTCTGCTAGACACGATGGTACGCCACAGAAACTTATGGATAGTCAGAAGTTGATGAAGCTGGGTTGGCAGCCTCATGTTGACTTAATTGAAGGATTATCTTTGGCTTATGCTGATTTTTGCAATAATGAGGTTCGGACTAAATGAAATTAGATCGTAAGGAGCAGGTAGTATGAAGGATGAAAAAATTCTAGTTACTGGGGGTGCTGGTTTTTTAGGGCAGTACGTTGTAAGAAATCTGAGAATAAAATATCCTACGTCTGAAATTATTATTCCAAGATCAAAAGATGTTGATTTCAGGAATAGAGAAGCTACTTTGAGTTATTTCCGTGAAATAAACCCTGATATAGTTATCGGCATCGCTGCGCGTCTTGGAGGAATCGAAGACAATAGAAAATATCCTGCAAATTACTTTTCTGACAACATATTGATTGGTATTAATACTATAGATGGAGCGAACCAATCAAATTCTTCAAAACTCATACTTATAGGAACTGTTTGTAGTTACCCCAAGGTAACACCCGTCCCTTTCAGGGAAGAGGATTTATGGAACGGGTACCCAGAACCTACAAATGGAGCTTATGGGATCGCAAAGAAAGCCGTAACTGAGTATGCTCTGGCTGTTCATAAGCAATATGGATTAAGCGTAGTGAACCTTCTTTTGACGAATTTATATGGGCCAGGGGACGATTTTAGAGAAGAAACTTCGCATGTTATTCCCGCAATTATAAAAAAAATGCTGGAAGCTAAACGAAGCAATGTTGAAGAGGTCATTGCTTGGGGAGATGGTTCACCTACAAGAGATTTTCTTTTCGTTAATGATGCGGCTAATGCAATTATTCAATCTATTGAGTGTTCATATGTTCATCCAATAAACGTTGGTAATGGCTCAGACATCAACATAAAGGATTTATACAGTTTTATACAACAAAAAGTACGGTATGAAGGACGTGTTCACTGGGATACCTCCCGCCCTAATGGCCAACCAAAAAGACTGTTAGATATTTCAAAAGCTCGAGAGCATCTTATGTTTGAGCCTAAAGTTTCATTCGAAGAAGGTATTGATGAAACAATCGATTGGTATTTACAAAATGAAAAGATGTTGGCTACCTTAAAAATAAAATATTCGTGATGGTTCTGTATGCTCGAAACTAGTATATCTTGAGTTGCGATTTACTAAACCTTTAGATGAAATCAACGAGAAAGGATTAAGAAGTATGGAAAGTAAAAAAATCGCATTGATTACCGGCATCACTGGCCAAGACGGATCATATTTAGCGGAGCTGTTACTTGAAAAGGGCTATATGGTTCATGGCGTAAAGAGAAGGTCGAGTTCATTTAATACCGAGCGTATAGATCATTTGTATCATGATAAACATGAGGAGAATGTTAATTTTAGGTTGCACTATGGTGATTTAACCGACACGTCTAACCTGATACGTATTGTCCAAGAAACTCAGCCGGATGAAATTTACAATTTGGGTGCCCAAAGCCATGTCGCCGTAAGTTTTGATAGTCCTGAATTTACTGCGGATGTTGATGGATTAGGTACGTTGCGCATATTAGAGGCAATTAGAATTCTAGGGTTGACTAAAAAAACGCGATTCTATCAAGCATCGACATCAGAATTATATGGTTTTGTTCAGGAGACCCCGCAAAAAGAGACTACACCTTTTTATCCAAGAAGTCCTTATGGTGTTGCTAAGTTATACGCATACTGGATAGTAGTTAATTATCGAGAGGCATATGGCATATATGCATGTAATGGAATTTTGTTCAACCACGAGAGTCCTAGAAGGGGTGAGACCTTTGTAACCAGAAAGATCACGAGAGCTCTTGCGAATATTTCACAAGGATTAGAATCCTGTCTGTGGCTTGGGAATTTAGATGCTTTGCGTGATTGGGGTCATGCAAAAGACTTTGTTCGAATGCAGTGGATGATGCTTCAGCAAGAGCAGCCAGAGGATTTTGTTATAGCAACGGGGGTACAGTACAGTATTCGTCAATTTGTATTATGGTCCGCTGAAGAACTTGGTATTCATCTTAAGTTTGATGGAGAAGGTTTAAACGAAGTTGCAATCGTCAGATCTGTAGACTCCAGTATTTCACCAAACGTTAATGTGGGTGATGTATTAGTAAGAGTAGATCCTGTGTACTTTAGGCCGACTGAAGTAGAGTCGTTGTTAGGAGATCCTTCAAAGGCGAAAAAACAGTTAGGCTGGCAACCAGAGATATCGGTACAAGAGATGTGTCATGAAATGGTTGCGCATGACCTAGAAGACGCCAAGAAAAATGCGTTTGTTTCGAATTTAGATTTGAGCTCATGAAATACAGAGCAGAAATCGATGGTTTGAGAGCGCTGGCAGTATTGCCAGTTATTTTATTGTTAATGAAATTGAGAACGTGGCTAGGGCGGTTCACATATTTCCAGCAAATCAACAGCAACTATTGAGTGAGAGTAATTATGGAATTGTCTGAGGTAAAGTTGGCGGTTATTGGTTTAGGCTATGTTGGTTTGCCGTTAGCTGTCGCTTTTGGTCAAAATCGTAGTGTTGTTGGTTACGATATTAATGTGGCCAGAGTTAATCAATTAAAAGAGGGATTGGACGATACACTTGAAGTTTCCTCGAATGAAATACGCAACTCTACTTTATTAGCATTCAGCACTGATTTATCGGACTTGGAATCCTGTAATTGTTATATCGTAACGGTCCCTACTCCAATAGATGAGGCGAACCAACCGGATCTTCGCCCTCTATTAACTGCTAGCAAGGCTATAGGAAAAATACTCAAACATGGAGATCTGGTAATTTACGAATCAACAGTATATCCCGGCTGTACTGAAGAAATGTGTGTACCAGTGCTCGAGGAGTATTCTGGCTTGAAGTTCAATACCGGATTTTTCTGTGGGTATAGTCCAGAACGTATTAATCCTGGTGACAAACAGCACCGGATTGGCGATATAGTAAAGGTTACTTCTGGTTCGACTGAAAAAGTGAGTGAGCTTGTTAATTTGTTATACCGCGAAATAATTATGGCGGGCACTCATAAGGCAGCCTCTATTAAGGTGGCGGAGGCTGCAAAAGTTATAGAAAATGTCCAAAGAGATGTCAATATAGCGTTGATTAATGAGTTTGCACTGATATTTAATCGACTTGGTATAGATACAGAAGATGTGCTTGCAGCTGCGGGCAGTAAATGGAATTTTTTGCCGTTTCGTCCCGGTTTGGTAGGCGGGCACTGCATAGGTGTCGATCCCTATTACCTTACGCACAAGGCTCAAGTTATTGGATACCATCCTGAAATGATTTTAGCTGGACGCCGGATTAACGATGGTATGCCCGCCTACGTTGTCTCTCAGACTGTAAAAGCGATGGTGCATAAGGAGATTCATTTGGTTGGGGCCAAGGTGTTAGTGCTTGGTTTTACTTTTAAAGAGAATTGCCCTGATATAAGAAATACTAGAGTCGTTGATATTGTTGAAGAACTTGAAGGTTACAAATGTTCAGTGGATATTTTTGATCCTTGGGCAAAAAAATCTGAGGTTGAAGCGGAATACAATAAAATGCTGGTTACTGATCTTATGGATGGAACTTACGATGCTATTATTATAGCTGTTGCCCACGACGAGTTTAAGGAGATGGGCGTTGCAAGGATAAGGGCATTGGGGAAACAGACTCATTTGCTATATGACTTAAAGTATATGTTTAATAAAGAAGAAACGGATATAAGATTATGACGGTACAAACCTACTTTGAAGTTTGCGATTCTCTAGAGTCTAGTCAAAAAGTGTGGCTTGTCACCGGTGTGGCGGGTTTTATAGGGAGTAATTTACTTGAAACTCTTTTAAAGTTGGGGCAGCGTGTTGTTGGGATGGATAATTTTAGCACTGGGTATCAACGCAACTTAGATGAAGTGAAGCGCTTGGTAAGTGTGGATGAGTGGAGCAATTTTTGTTTTATTAATGGCGATATTACTAATATAAATGACTGCCACAAAGCGTGCATTAACGTTGACTTTGTGTTGCATCAAGCTGCCCTTGGTTCTGTCCCAAGAAGTATTGCTGATCCATTGAGTACTAATAATGCCAATGTAACAGGATTTTTAAATATGCTAACGGCTGCGCGTGATGCGAAAGTGTCATCTTTTGTTTATGCCGCTAGCAGTTCTACTTATGGAGATCATCTTGATTTGCCTAAAAAAGAAGAGGTGATAGGTAAGCCTTTATCCCCCTACGCCGTTACAAAGTTAGTAAATGAGCTATATGCTGAAGTATTTGCAAGAGTTTATGACTTTCAATCGATTGGTCTTCGTTATTTTAATGTTTTTGGAAGACGACAAGATCCAAATGGTGCTTACGCTGCTGTAATACCTAAGTGGGCCAGTGCAATTATAGATGGGAAAGATGTCACTATTAATGGTGATGGTGAAACAAGCCGAGATTTTTGCTATGTCAGTAATGCGGTGCAAGCTAATATTCTTGCTGCTACTGCGAAGGACTCTGATGCGAAGGGACATGTGTACAATGTTGCGGTGGGAGACAGGACATCTCTAAACGAGCTATACCAGTTAATTAAAGCATCCCTCTTAATATGTGGAGTGACAGTAGATTCAAAGATTGAATATTCAGAGTTTAGGCCTGGTGATGTTAGGCATTCGCTAGCAAGTATCGACAAAGCTAAAAGCTTATTAGGTTATAACCCATCACATAATGTTGCGCAGGGCTTAGCAGAGGCTATGGAGTGGTACCACGAAGTTGTCCGGAAATAAAATATGACTGACAATACGATCAAAAGGCTATATTCACACATTACCGATCGGCGGCGATTCCAGTTCAAAATATTACTGGTTGTAACTGTACTGGCTTCTTTTGCTGAAATAGTTAGTTTAGGTTCTGTAGTGCCCTTCATAGCAGTGGTAACGCAACCAGAAAAGATATTTAGTTATCCATTCATAAGCGAATTTGCAAGTATACTTGGGATAATGGTTCCTCAAGATTTGGTGGGGCCAATAGCACTTTTATTTGTCGCAGCTGGCGTGTTTGCTGGTTTACTGAGGATTATCGTACTTTATGCCAGTATTAGGCTTAGTAATTCGATAGGCGCGGACCTGAGCTCTGAAATGTACCGTCGTACTCTCCATCAGCCTTATTTGGTCCATATAAGTAGAAGCAGTAGTGATATTATTAGTGGCATAACTCAAAAGGTCGCAACGGCAACAAGTGTTTTAACCGCCATTGTGACTGTTATTACTAGTTTAATTCTTTTTGTTTCTATATTTGTAGCACTTCTTTTGATTGACCCGTTGATTGCTGGAGCAGCTTTCGGAGCATTTGGGTCAATTTATATTGGTATCTCTTTATTTGCAAAAAATATACTCAGTGATAACGGTATCATTGTAGCTAAGCAGCAAACGAATGTTGTGAGGGCTTCTCAAGAGGGGCTGGGCGCTATTCGGGACGTGCTGCTAGAAAAAAGTCAAGACTACTATAGCCAGTCCTATTACTATTTCGTTCAGCAGCTGCAGAGGGCGCTTGGTACTAATCAGTTTATAACGTTGGCGCCTCGATATGTAATGGAGGCCTTAGCATTGGTAATGATAGGGTTATTTACATTTTCTGTTAGTGATGATATCACCTTAATAAATACGGCTATGCCGACTTTGGGTGCCCTGGCTTTAGGGGCTCAAAGGCTACTTCCAGTATTGCAGCAACTATATGGTAATTTTAGTTTGGTAGCTGGAAGCCAACAGTCGTTAATAGATGTTGTTACTCTACTTGAGCAGCAAGTGTTAGAGCCCGTTGAGGCAAATAGCGCTGAGCCGATAATTTTTCAGAAAGCAATAAAATTCGATCAGTTAGGTTTTCGTTACTCATCACAGGATCCTCTTGTTTTAGCTGACTTAAATCTTCAGATTCCCAAGGGCTCAATGGTTGGTTTTGTCGGTGAGACTGGAAGTGGGAAAAGTACTGCTATAGATTTAGTTCTCGGATTACTTGGGCCAAGCGAGGGTAAGTTACTAATTGACGATATAGAAATTAATCAATCAAATGTGGCATCTTGGCAAAGTTCAGTAGCTCATGTGCCGCAACATATTTATTTAGCTGATGCCAGTATTGCTGAAAATATAGCCTTTGGTACCCCGTATGAAGATATTGATTATGAGAAAGTTTGTAGGGCTGGCTTCAATGCACAAATGTCTCAGTTTGTTGGCGATCTTCCTGATGGTTATGCAACTATTGTTGGTGAGCGTGGTATTAAGTTTAGTGGTGGACAGAGACAGCGGATAGGTATTGCGCGTGCGTTATACAAAGAAGCGAGCGTTTTGGTTCTGGATGAGGCAACTAGCGCACTCGATAGTAAGACAGAAAGTTTAATCATCAACGCGATCTGTGCACTTGAAGAGCAATTGACAGTAATTATGATTGCTCATCGTATTAACACATTGGAAAAATGCGATAAAATCTTTGAATTTTCTAGAGTTGGTGAACTTAGAACAATCAGTTATCAAGACTTGGTCATCGAGAGCTAAAAACTCTTATGTAAAATATATATATTTAGAAAGTTTTTATCTTGATGAAAAATAAAAGGAATAGTTGTGAATATTTTATACTCGTTTAATAAATTAGGATTTGAAGAGGAGTATTGGCAAGATGAAATAGGCAGGAGTCAATGTGTAGATTTCAAATATTTCCCGTTTAATCACGGTAGTGATCTAGAGGTGAAAGAGTACATTACAGCACAGCATCTTGATCGCCTATATTCTTCAAAAAATCCAATTCTAATGGAGCTATACTCGAAAGTTGAGGCGATTATTCTAGATAAAAAAATCGATGCAATACTGGTTGATAATTTAAATCCATATCATCCGGAATTTTTAAAAAAGTTAAATGTATACAAGATTAGAAGAACTACCGATGGGCCATCAATAGCATATGATAGAGACATTCCCTACTACCATGCGTTCGATATGATTTTTTATCATTGCCCGTCATATAGTAAAGATTTAAATATGATAGAGAAATTAGACTACTGTGGTGTAAAGGATAAATATTTTTGGCCGCTAGCAGCATTTGAGAAACTGCATGACCCAAGTAAAAGTGTAGAGGACTTGTTTTCTCAAGACCGTAATGTAGATGTAGCTTTCGTGGGAGGACTGTATCCCAGTAAGATGGAGCTTCTTGCTTCTTTAAAGAAAAGGTTTGGGAATAGGTTCCGCCTTCATGGGTTAACTGGATGGAAAAGAAATTTATATTTTAATGTCAAATACAATTTTCCTGGTTGGATATCGCCACTCCAATTTGACGAATATGTACCTCTATACCAAAAAACTAAAATAGGTATTAATACACATCTTGGGGGTAAATATCTTTTAGGAAATTATAGGATGTTTGACTTACCCGCGAATGGGGTTATGCAAATTTCGGATGGTTCTGAGTATCTAAAAGATTTTTTTAAAGTCGGTGAGGAAATTGAAAGTTACGAATCAGAAGAAGAGCTTTTAGATAAAATAGAGTATTACCTACAAAACGATGCGGCGCGAGAAAAGATTGCTAGGGCTGGGTATAATCGTGTAATGCGAGACTACACTGTCGGCACTCTCTTAAAAGATGCAGCAGAGTTAATCAAGTCTAAAGTTTAATAAACCTTAGTAGAATCTTTAGGCGTTTCACAAATCAAAGTTTTAATCCAAGATGCCTATTAAAAGCATTTGATGATTAGAGTTTGTGATTAAAAAATTGAACTGTTATTTGAGTTGTTAAATCCTTAAAAAATGTGGATATTTCTGTGACTATTTATAGTGACCTTCAAATTAAAGTTTATACTGGATGTCAATCCAGTACATTATTGATGGCGTTGATTAAGTAATGTTTATCTCTTTGTATATACTAATGATATTGTCTATTTTGGCTTCATTAGCGATATATAAATTAGCAAAGACTGGGATGAGTGCTATTCCTGTTGATGATGTTGCCGTTCTTACTGTTTTATGTATGGGCTTGTATACAATACTACCAGTTATTTCATGGTTAGCTCAGGGTGGACAATATGTAATTCCCGTAGGGCGTCTGTATGCAATGCAACCAACTATTAGCGAGGTTTTTGAGTTAACGCTGCTCGGTGTAGTTCCAATTTTTGGTGTGCTAGTTGTTTATTCCTTCCAGCGTACTACTCTAGCAAAGCTTAACGTTAAACCGCTGCCTACTTATAACTGGTGGATTAGCAAGAAATTATTATTTATTTGTGTAGCTATTGTTATCAGTAGTTATGTTTTTCAGTCAGCTATAAAGTTTAGTTTTGGGATGTCAAATGCAGAATCTTATACTGATACTTACGCTCAGTATGCATCATTACCCGGGGGCGTAGGGCAACTTTTACAGCTAGCTGGAACGGCCTTATCAGTGTCTATGCTTGTCGTTATCACCGCGATAATTATGCGGTGGAATACTGGCGGAAAACAGTGGTTCATTATAATGACTGTTTTTATGTTGCTGTCCTTCGAAGTGGGGTTTTCGAGAACAAAGCTGTTCTACTTTATTTTGCTGACATTCCTTTTGTACCATATGTTTGTGCAACCTGTTACTAGCTTTGGGAAAGCATTCTTTTTTTTCTTCTTAGTCTTAGGCAGTTTTTTACTCCTTGGATTAAGAGGAGACGGGTTGGTTTCCTTCGCTGCTCTGCCATTAGGTGAATTCGATACTATTTGGGGTAACGGAGTACACTTATTGCGAGAGACTAATGAAGGTTCCTTGAATGTTCCCTGGGCCGCCTTCTTAAATGAAGTTTTCATTTTTATTCCTTCTCAGTTTTTACCCTATGAAAAAATAGACATGCCTAACTGGTATCTTGATACGTACTACCCTGAATTTAAAGATAAGGGTGGTGGATTAATGTTCGGTACTATTCCACAAGCAATCATAGGGTTTGGTCTCGCTGAGTCTTTTTTGCGTGGAGTAATTGTGGGTTTGTTATCTATTCAGCTGAAAAAAAATCTTCATAAATACCATTCTTGTTGGTCATTGATTGTTTTTTTACTGATTTATACGCAATCGTATCTTTTTGTGAGGCTTGGAAATTTTAGCGCTATCACGGGGCTGTTGGGTTTAACGCTATTGGTAGTGGTAGCGATCCGCTTTCTTAATCGTGTTCTGCCTTCCAAAAAACACCCAAATATTTCAGGTGTGTAAATGTAATGGTAATGTAAATATCGAAATACAACTGAACATATTCCTTAAGAATAAACGGTGGCTAAGCTTCGGCGCATAGCTTATGAAGAATATTATTACTATATTACACATAATTCCTACCTTGGAAGTTGGTGGTGCTGAAAGACAGTTGGCTCTGTTATGCATGGAGCAAGCTCGACAAGGATATGCCGTTCATGTCGCTGTGCGTCGTGAGGGTGAGTTTTCCTGCCTAATAGACTCTAGTAGGGTTTGCGTGCACATGATTGGGAATTATCCCGGATTGAACCCTTTTCTTTTTTTCAGTCTGAATAGACTAATAGCTAAGATATCGCCTACCATTATTCAAACCTGGTCAACGCAAATGGATATTATTGGTGGGACCGCCGCGCTATTTAGTAGAATTCCTTGGATCGCCACAGAACGCACCAGTTTAGAATTTTATAACATGCATCGTAGGTCGTTTTATAATTTCTTGCGCAGAAAAATTATGAGTTTTAGCTCGACAATTGTTGCAAACTCCGCTGAAGGCGCGGAGATGTGGAAAAAAATATCACCTTATACCCCAGTATTTTGTGTGATGAACGGAGTTGATTTCGAGGGTATTAAACGAATTACGTCCTCTACAGACATTGTTAATGGGGGTAGTCATGTACTCATGGTTGGGCGACTAATTGATTCAAAAGGATTTTTCCAGGTTGTGGATGCCATCCCAGGATTGTCGAATAATCTCGACCTTAAATTTAAAATTATTGGACAAGGGCCGTTGGCTGATGACCTAATAGCGCAGATAGAAAAACTTAATTTAAGTGAGAGAGTTCAGCTTATTCAAGACCATTCGGAATGGTGGGCCGAACTAAGGAATGCTAAGTTACTGATTAGCATGAGTAGATTTGAAGGAACGCCTAACGTGGCCCTAGAAACTGCAGCTTCGGGATGTCCCATTTTGTTAAGTGAGATACCAGCTCACCAGGAGATTTTTAACAATGACTCAGCTGTGTTTGTTGAACTTGACAATAGATATGAGCTCATCAAAGCTATTGAAGACCTTTTTGGTGACTATTGTGGCGCAAAGAAAAGAGCTATAAAGGCAAAGGAAATTGTTATGAAAATGTCTGTTGTTGAGATGGCGGATTTATATGGGACTATTTACGAAAAATTCTCAGAACAATAGCTTTGTAGTACTTTTTATGACTACGAAGGATTAATGCAATTAGTTTGTGCCGCACTGGATTTCTGATTTTTTTTGTAAGAAAACTTTCACTTAATGCGAAGACAGATAGCGGGTGCCCTAGAGGTTAGAGGAGATGAACTCGACGCTGCGTTTGTAAGTTCCAGTCCGGTTTTAATAGTTCATAGGGTTTTTTGTTTTATGCTTGTTCAGTTTAATGTCTAACCTAAAAAAGTGGTTTATCTTGGTGCGTACATTTTCTAGGACACTTAATGCGCGGAACATCTCAGTCATTGGACTATAAGTAACTATTGTGATTATTTTGCAAATATAAATTCCCCGTATCTTGCATAGCCAGTTCGTATTCTTTCGCCAGACGGTCCATTTGAGTTGCCGGTTGATGACACAATTATGTAGATTGATCATCAATGCATGAAAATAATAATTTTTTAAAACAAATTGAGAGTAGATAAATTAAATGTGTGGAATTATTGGAACAGCTTCTACAACGCCAATAGAATCGCGTGCTTGGCTGAAACGCGGAAGAGATGCTATAGCGCATCGTGGACCAGACGATGCGGGCCTTTGGTGGTCGGATGATGGTTACGTTGGCTTCGGACACCGGAGATTATCCATTTTAGATCTTTCTTCAGCTGGGCATCAGCCTATGGAGTGGAAAAGTACTGGTTGTACATTGGTATTTAATGGAGAGATTTATAACCATCATTCATTGCGTGATGAATTAGTTATGCTGGGTTATGACTTCAGTTCTCAATGTGATACTGAGGTTATATTAGCTGCATATGACAAGTGGGGGATAGATTGTTTACGGCACTTTAAAGGAATGTTTGCGTTTGCTCTTTTTGATTCTAGACGTAAGCGTTTATTTCTTGCAAGAGATCGTGCAGGCGAAAAACCACTATTCTATAGTCATAAAGATGGGACTATAAAGTTTGGTTCAGAGCTTAAGGCGTTGATGGCTGACGACTCATTCGAACGACGCCTTAGCCCAAGGGCCTTGGACATGTATCTGGGGATGGGTTATATCTCGGATGCTGATTGTATATTAGCCGGCGTTAATAAGCTCCCGCCAGCTCATTATGCTATTTTTAGTCTCGATTCAGGCACTTTAGATATTGACTCATATTGGGACTTGCCGCCTAAGGTTTCAGAGTCTTGTAAAAGTGTTAATGACAGTGATCTCGTAGATAAGCTTGAAAATCTGCTGGAAAAATCAATTAGAATGCAGCTCCTTGCGGATGTTCCAGTCGGTATTTTACTTAGCGGAGGTGTTGATTCTAGTCTTATAACAGCAATCGCTTCTCGAATTTCGACTAAAGTGAAAACGTTTACCGTCGGGTTTTCCGGTCATAGCGATTACGATGAAACAGCACATGCGCGTTTAATATCTGATTACTTTAAAACAGAACATATTGAGTTAAATGCTGGAGATGTTGGTCCTGAGATACTTGTTTCACTTGCTCGTCAATATGATGAACCTATGGTAGATTCATCAATGTTGCCAACTTACTTGGTTAGTAGTTTAGTCCGAGAACATTGTACTGTTGCGCTTGGCGGGGATGGGGCAGATGAACTTTTTGGAGGCTATGCCCATTACAGTAGGATCTTAAAGTCATCTAAAATGACTTCGCTATTACCGAGAATTGTTGGCGATAATATTGCTAGCGCGGCAACATATTGCCTACCCCAGGGAATGCGAGGTCGAAACTGGCTAAGAGCGTTGTCATGTGATTTAAAGACGGGCCTTCCTTTGATTGCCTCCTTGTTCGACTCAAGATTTAGAGAAAAACTGTTACTGACCTCACAGCTTGATATAAGTGATGAAAATGCTGAACAGATTTGGCGTAAGCGAATTCCAATAAGCGACTGTTTGTTAGATCGGACCACACGCATGGATTTCAAAAATTATTTACCAGAAGATATTTTAGTTAAAATTGATCGCGCGAGTATGTTGAATTCACTTGAATTACGAGCTCCGTTTCTAGATGCCGATATTATTGAGTTTGCGTTCTCTGAAGTTCCATCTCGGTTAAAAGCAAATCAAAATCAACGTAAAATAATCTTAAAAAAACTATCGGCTAAATTGTTACCTCCTGAATTTGATATGCAACGAAAACAAGGGTTTTCTATCCCCTTAGGGGATTGGTTAAAGAATGGATCTTGGAGAGATTTTTTTTGCGCCACATTGTACGCGGAGGATAGTACTTTTGATCAAAGGGCGGTGAAAGAGCTTTTTAAAGGTATAGATGCCGGGCGCGCAAATGGAGAGCGATTATTTGCGTTAGTAATGTTTGAATTGTGGCGTAAAGAATATAAAATTTTAATATGAGGATAGGTGAAATCTATGGATATCGCGTCATTAGAGTATTTGAGATGCCCCGTAACTGGTTCGGCTTTGGTATTAAAAAATACTGAATTTGGGGGCAATGGTAAGGTAATCTCGGGAGAGCTTATTAGTGATAACGGGGAGCATATTTATCTAGTTAAAAACTATATTCCTCGTTTTGTTCCTGAGTCGAACTACGCTGATAATTTTGGTATGCAGTGGAATAGGTTTAGTAAGACCCAGCTTGACAGTCATTCCGGCCAACCGATTTCATCGGACAGGTTTTGGGATGCGACAGGCTGGAATCCAGAGAACCTTAAGGATCAATGGGTTTTGGATGTTGGATGTGGATCAGGCCGGTTTGCGGAAATAGCGTTGAAAGCCGGTGCGCATGTTGTGGCGCTAGATTACTCTTCTGCTGTGGATGCCTGCTGGGATAATTTAAAGAGTCACCCTCGACTTCATATAGTGCAAGGAGATATCTTTGCGCTACCTTTTAAAAGCGAGTGGTTTAGTTATGTATATTCACTGGGAGTACTTCAGCACACCCCCAATGTGGAACTTGCATTTAAATCTTTACCACGCGTATTGAAGCAAAAGGGAAATATATGTGTAGACTATTACTGGAGACGCATAAGGACGTTGCTTAATGTTAAGTATGTACTACTGCCGTTTACAAGGCGTATGAATCAAAAACGTTTATTTAGTATTCTTGAAAAGGCAATCCCTACGTTATTACATATAAGCAATATCTTTAGGCAAATACCTATTATTGGTAAGGGGCTGCAAAGGTGTGTGCCCGTAGCAAATTATAATGGTATCTACTCCTTAACATCAATCCAGCAAGAAGAGTGGGCATTATTAGACACCTTTGATATGCTAGGCCCTCAGTATGATACACCACAGTCAAAATCTACAATTCACAGATGGATGTTGGAATCGGAATTTGAAAGTATTGAAATTGTCCACTCTACGTTGCTTGTTACGCGCGGCGTAAAAAAGATCAAGGGTCCTTAGGTCTTTCGTTGTGAAAATAGTCTTAAATCTCATTTCAGCAAATACCGGTGGACAAGTAACGCGGGCGAGATCGTTTCTCGATAGAGTTATTGAGTGCTCACCAAACTTGGAGCTGGTCGTATTTAAGATTGCTGGTGCGATGCCTGAATTAATTAGCAGGAAAGGCATCGAGGTTTTGGAGGTCGATATCGATTCCAATAGTCGATTTTTTGCTCTGCGGAGAATGCTTTGGGAGAATATTCAGATGTTACCTTTACTGTCGAAAATAAATACAGATGTGTACCTGTCGTTTTCGCACTATTTGCCAGTAAAAAAGCTTGGGATACCCACTGTGGTTGCGGTGTCAAATCTGGCTCCTTTTTCGAATGCCGCTTATCATTCCGAGAGACTTTGGGGGCGTGTTAGGCTAATAATCCTTCGAAGAACGATTATCTTCTCGGCTCAGAGAGCTAGCGAGGTAATAGCACTGTCTTCAAAATGTAAGAAAGTGTTGATCGAAAATGACGTATCAGCGGCTAAAATTAAAGTCATACCTAACGGCGTTGATCGTGTTCGAGACAGTATAAATCTGCGTGAGGAGCTAAGGGGGCGCGAGAACCCCTACATTTTAAGTGTATCGCATTTTTATAGGTATAAAAATTTCGAACAGCTTATTAATGCCTATGCGATCCTCCCGTCAAATGTACGAAATCAATGGCGACTCAAAATTGTTGGTAAGTTTTATGATCAAGGTTATACAAATGAGTTGAAAATTCTGGCAGAGAGACTTGAAATTGAGGATAGAGTAGACTTTATTTCCGGGTTATATCGCGAAGAACTCCATGAAATGTATCTTGGTGCAACAGTATTTGTCTTTAGCTCACTAATCGAAAATAGTCCAAATATATTGCTCGAGGCTATGGCTTACGGAATTCCAACAATTTCAAATGGGAATGACCCTATGCCTGAATTTGGAGGGGATGCGGTAACATACTTTAAGTCACAGGATAATGACGATCTCGCCACCAAGATAGCAAGCATACTCGACGACAAAAGTTTGCTGGATAAGATGTCTTTACAAGCTAAAAATCAATCGAGTCTTTTTTCTTGGGATAGATTTACAAATGATGTAATTGGTTTATGTTCGTTAGTGTCTAAATCTAATTTGCACTAAACCGTTATAATTATCTAAATTATTATTGGAGTCAATATGAGTTACATTCTGGGTATTAATTCGTTTCATGGCGACGCATCAGCCTGTATTCTTAAAGATGGAGTATTAATAGCCGCTGCTGAAGAAGAGAGATTTTTGAGAGTCAAGCACTGGGCAGGATTTCCAAAAGAATCTATTTCATATTGTCTGAATGAGGCAGGAGTCTCGCTATCTGAAGTCAATGCTGTAGCTATAAATAGCGACCCGAAAGCCAATTATTTCCGGAAGATAATTCATGTTTTACGGTACAGAGTTGACTTTGCACTGGTGAAAGATCGATTGCTCAACTCTGAAGCTCGGAAAACTGTTGCTCAATCACTTGAAGAGTCATTTCCAGATCAAAGATTTGGCGGGAAAATTAGACATATAAATCATCACATGGCACATCTTGCATCAGCGTTCTATGTGTCGCCATATAAAGAGTCAGCCGTTGTCTCGATAGATGGCTTTGGCGATTTTTCCTCGGGTTGCTGGGGAGTCGGAAATGGATCTAACATTGTGCTTGGCGGAAGTGTCTATTATCCCCATTCGCTAGGTGCTTTTTACCAGGCGATTACACAATTGATTGGCTTTCCAAATTATGGTGATGAATACAAAGTTATGGGCTTGGCGCCCTACGGGAAACCAAAATATTTAGACAAAATGAGAGAGATAGTGCTTCTACAAGAAGATGGTTCGTATAAACTTGATCTGAAATATTTTATTTTTCATAAAGAAAAAGTGGCTTACGAATGGAACAACGGTAGTCCCTCAGTTGGAAAGCTTTTTTCTGATGCATTGGAAGAGTTACTGGGTAAAGCTAGACAAAAAAATGATGACTTGACTCAGTTTCATAAAGATATCGCAGCTTCAGCGCAAGCTATGTTCGAGGTAGCCTTCTTCCATATGCTTAATAAATTATCAGAAAAAACTGGTCTGGATTCTATTTGTTTGGCTGGTGGGTGTGGTAATAACTCAGTAGCAAATGGAAAAATTAGAGCGAATACTAAATTTAAGAATGTTTATATTGCTGCTTCTGCAGGGGATGCTGGAGGTGCGATTGGAGCTGCCTACGCTCTTTATCATGAAGACAACGAGCGAGATGTCACCAAAACTGCTATGGAGCACGCTTATCTAGGGCCTTCGTACACCAATGAACAAATTGCTGAGTTAATTGAGATGCAGAGTAAGAATCTACCTAAGGGAGAGTTTAGCATCATAAAAACTGATTCATTAGATGATTTGACAAAAAGGACGGCTACAGCGATTGCTGAAGGGAAGGTAATTGGATGGTTCCAGGGCAGAATGGAATGGGGTCCTAGAGCACTAGGGAATCGATCGATTCTGGGTGATCCCAGAAGAACTGATATGAAGGAAATACTGAATGTTAAGATTAAGCGAAGAGAGTCCTTTCGACCATTTGCGCCATCTATTTTAAGAGAATGCGTGAGTGGTTGGTTTGAAGAAGATGATGAAGTTCCATTCATGATGAAAGTTTTCCCAGTGAAGGTGGAAAAGCGAAGAGAGATACCGGCTGTTACTCATTTGGATGGATCAGGGCGGCTTCAGACGGTCTATAAGAAAACTAATCCGCGATATCATGCTCTGATATCCGAGTTCTATTCTATGACGGGTGTTCCTATATTACTGAATACTTCATTTAATGAAAACGAGCCAGTTGTATGTGCTCCTGTGGAGGCTCTTGATTGTTTTTTAAGAACCAAGATGGACGTAGTAGTGTTAAATGATTATTTTATTTTTCGCCATTAAATATGCTTCTAATTTGGACGGCTATACAGCGTTGTCAGGAGACTTAACTTCATATAACTGTGTCAGCTAATATTAGTTTTAGTCAGTTATCGGCGAGGCAGCCAATTGCCTCGGTAAACTTTGGATTGTTATGATTGATTTTCTTGTCGTGGAGGTACATATTGAAAGTGTCGGTTATTACAGCTACCTATAATCGAGAGGGTACGGTAGTGAGGGCTCTCTCCAGCATAAAGAGCCAAACATACAGTGATATTCAGACTGTTGTTGTTGACGGAGCGTCTCAAGATAACACTATTTCATTAGTCACTCCGTTGCTAGGCGAGAATGATATCCTTCAGTCTGAACCAGATCTAGGTATCTATGATGCCTTGAACAAAGGGTTAGCTCTTGCAGAGGGGGAGGTTATAGCTTTCCTTCATTCTGATGATTTGTATTTTGATAACAATGTTATATCTAATGTAGTTGAGATTTTCTCTGACAATAGTATTGATGTTGTGTATGGAGATATATGTTTTTTTTCTGGTAGCAACACTTCTAAAATAAAACGGCTATATCGATCAGATAAATTATCTGAGAGAAATCTGGCCTGGGGCAAAATGCCGGCCCATCCTGCGATGTTTATTAGGCGTCGGATTTATGAAGAAATAGGACACTTTAAGACGGACTTTAAAATTGCTGCTGATTATGAGTTTTTGTGCCGACTTGTTCATTATGCTAATTTAAAGTCAGTATACGTTGCTAATACGTTAGTACGCATGCAACTGGGCGGTGTAAGCACAGATGGGTTTAGGAGTGCTATTTTACTCAACAAAGAAGTGTTTAGGGCGGTAAGTAAGAATGGTATTTACACAAATATTTTCATGCTACTGTCAAAATATCCTTCTAAAATTCTACAGCTCTTTAGAAGATGAAAATTTTAGTAACTGGTACGACCGGTTTCATTGGATCTGCGTTGATTAAACACTTAGCGCATATTCAGGACCTTTGTGTGGTTGGTATGGTGCGATCAATAAAGGATATTCCCGTGAGCACTACTGTCGAATTTAGATTAGGAGAACTCGGTAATTCAAATAAGAAAACTATTGATTTGAGTGATATTGACCTAATTATCCATACTGCGGGTCGCGCACATATTATGAAGGATGGCTCTGCTAACCCTATTGAGGAATTTCGTCGCGTTAATACTTTTGGGACACTTGATTTAGCAAGGTCCGCTGCGAATTCAGGCGTAAAGCGTTTTATATTTTTGAGCTCTATCAAGGTTAATGGCGAGAGTACTAATATAGATCTCCCTTTTTCGGTAAAAAGTATAGCAGACCCACAGGATCCGTATGGAGTTTCTAAGCACGAAGCAGAAATGGGACTTAGAAGGATTTCTAATGAGACAGGTCTAGAAGTTACAATTATAAGGCCTCCTCTTGTTTATGGGCCTGGTGTCAAGGGTAACTTCAATACGTTAATTAAAGTACTATCGTCACGTATCCCCTTGCCGTTGGCCTCCGTAAGAAATAATCGTCGCAGCATGGTGGGGCTTGATAATTTATTAAGTATGATTGCGACTTGTATACGACATCCCAACGCTGCAAATCAAACTTTTTTAATAAGTGATAAAGTTGATCTATCAACCTATAGTCTATTAAGGCTACTAGGGGCCTCAATTGGTAAGCCCGCGGTTTTATTCAAATTTCCCGTTGTGATATTAAATTTAATTGCCAAATTATTTAACATGGAGATCAAAGCTCAAAAAATTATGGGTACATTGCAAGTGGATATTTCACATACTTGTAGTCATCTAGGCTGGGAACCTCCTTTCAGTGTTGAGCAGGGCTTAAAAAATATGAATAAAAAAATTAAATGACGTCATGTTTAGTAGTATTTTTCTAACTCACTGTCGTTGAGTAAGTCATCCTTGTAAAGGAACTGAAATGAATATATTGACATTAATAGGTCGGCGTTTGCCGTTGTTTGAGGAAGATTTGTCTTCTTCTGGCGTCCGGCTCAAAGATCTGGTTTCCAGCGGACGCTTCTTAGTAATTGGAGGCTCTGGATCTATTGGTCAGGCAGTCACGCGAGAAATTTTTAAACGTGACCCAAAAACACTCCATGTTGTCGATATTTCTGAAAATAATATGGTTGAACTTGTTCGTGATATTCGCAGTACAGTTGGTTACGGAAATGGAGACTTTAAAACATTTGCGTTGGACTGCGGTTCTGTTGAATTTGAAGCGCTTATAAAAAACGAGGGCCCTTATGATTACGTGTTTAATTTGTCAGCCTTAAAGCATGTTAGAAGTGAGAAAGATCCTTACACGCTTATGCGTATGATAATGGTTAACGTATTTAACACGATTAAGACCTTACGATTGGCAAAAGAAATGGGAGCTAAAAAATATTTCTGCGTTTCAACGGATAAAGCTGCAAATCCCGTGAATATGATGGGTGCAAGTAAGCGTATTATGGAAATGTTTTTAATGCGCGAAAGCCTAGTGCAGGAAATCTCAATGGCACGTTTTGCGAATGTAGCATTCTCAGACGGGTCTCTGCTCCATGGTTTTAATCAACGCTTCTCTAAGAAACAACCATTCTCAGCTCCAAATGATGTGCGGCGCTACTTTGTAACACCACAAGAATCTGGAGAATTGTGTTTGCTATCTGGGCTACTTGGGGACAATAGGGATATTTTCTTTCCTAAATTAAGTGAGAAATTGCACTTGATTACATTCTCTGAAATAGCCATCCGCTATCTGAGGGATCATGGTTATGAACCTTATGAATGTGAATCCGAGGACGAAGCTCGTGATAGGGCTGAAGAGCTAATAGCCAACAAACAGTGGCCTTGCTATTTCTTTGAGAGCGACACTACAGGTGAAAAGGACTTCGAGGAGTTTTTTACCGATAACGAAGATTTAGATATGGAGCGTTTTGAGACGGTTGGGGTTATCAAAAATCAACCTGATTTTGATGATGCTAAGTTAGACGACTTTATGGACGGCATTGAAGCTCTGAGGAATAAAGGTACTTGGACCAAAGATGATATTGTTAAATTGTATTTTGGACTCCTGCCTGAGTTTGCTCATAAAGAGACCGGTAAATATCTAGATCAGAGGATGTAACAATGGACCGTTTTTTTGACATTTTATTTTCTGGGATAGCGTTATTGTTCCTTTCTCCTTTGTTGGTGCCTATTGTAATAACACTAAGACTCACTGGGGAGGGTGAGGTGTTCTTTTTACAGGAGCGTATCGGTAAGGGCGGGGAAAAATTCAAGTTGTTTAAGTTCGCCACTATGCTGAAAAATAGTCCAAACATTGGTACTGGTACGGTTACTATGAGGGGTGATCCTAGAGTGCTTCCAGTAGGCACATTTTTGCGTAAAACCAAAATAAATGAGCTGCCGCAGCTATTGAACATATTTTTTGGTGATATGAGCGTTATCGGTCCAAGGCCGCTAACTACCCAAACGTTTGGAGCTTATTCGGAGATTACTCAGGGTCTTATCACGCAAGTTCGGCCAGGCCTCTCAGGGGTAGGTTCGATTATATTTCGTGGTGAGGAAGAGATAATGCACGGCGCAACCGCTTCAGTTGATTTCTATGCAAATGTTATAGCTCCATATAAGGGGGCGCTTGAAGAGTGGTTTGTCTCGAATAAGAGCTTGTATATTTATTTTGTGGCGATCTTTGTTACAGCTTGGGCGGTTCTTATTCCAAGCACAAAAATAGCGTGGAGGGTTTTTAAGGATTTGCCCGAGCCGCCAATCGATTTGAAGCAAGCACTTAATTATACTGACTAACTGTTATGGCTCTTCTTGCCCCCACTTCATACGATCCAATTTCTAAGATATGACATGGCAGTCGAATCCGTCTGCCAACCCCCTCTGAGCATTATCCTTTCCAGCGGCTCACCTTGTTCTAATAGATCTAGTGCTGCCCCCACTCTAAATGAATGACCGCTGAGTGGTTGTTCATCGGAGTCCATTTTCAAGTCCTTTTGCAGTGCCTTTAATAGGGTGCTTATACTTGCAGGGTGGAGGTTGCCCCCAAAATGCCCATGCCTATTAATTGATCTCAGAATATAGCCTTCATCGCTGATCATACTCCTCCATTTTTCTAATAAGTCGAACAGTTCTTGACTGATGGGTAGTATCTTTCCCGTTCCGAATTGATCCGTTTTTGAGAAGTTAAGCCGGATAGCCGGTTTTCCGTTGGCCCCCTTGCAGATGTCTTCAAACTGAAACGCGCAGAGCTCGGACCTGCGTCGCATTGTTTCGTAGCCAAGTCTTAGTAGGACTTGATTTCTTAAACCTCTGACATTGTTATCGCAGTTGCTAAGTAGCTGGTTCAGTAGTGCTTTTGTGAGGGGAGTGGCCTGCTGCTGTGCGCGGCCAATCTTTCTGTGCATTCGTTTTATGGCCAATATAACCTCTGGTTGCTTGGTGGGGTCATGGTGTTTGGAGAGCTTCAGTACCGTTCCTAAGCTATTTATTCTTCTTCGGATGGTCGCGCTTTTTTTTATGGTGGCAAGGTGGTCAACATACTGCGCCATGGCCTCGGCAGTTGCAGGTATAGAATCCATATTATTATGTGAGCACCAGGTCTGGTATTGAATAAAGTCCGACCTATAGGCTCTTATGGTATTTTTGGCAAAGGCGCCATCAAACTTGGCTAAGATATCGTCAATCATGGTATTCTACCTGTAATAGGGTCAATAA
>Ga0209710_1000546_pt1 | contig 34433 bp, 32 predicted proteins | sample ArcticOcean_MG_C_5_FD_187436 | JGI IMG/M metagenome (GOLD analysis project Ga0209710, IMG submission 187436) | Marine microbial communities from western Arctic Ocean - ArcticOcean_MG_CB4_138 (SPAdes) (version 2) | ecosystem: Environmental > Aquatic > Marine > Oceanic | place: Arctic Ocean...
AGATTGCCTCATTGCGTTGTTTATTTACACCGCTAAAAGCTAAATTTATAATCTCTCCTCTATCAGAGGCTGCGGTTGCAGATAAACTACCTCTTATTGATGCGACGGCTTGGTTAAAAGGGTATCGTTGTATAGCAAGGTTTTGATCTTTTATAAACAGAGAATCATGTAGTGTAATCTCAGATTCTTTATAGCTAAATACCTCACCTTTATTAATACTAAAATTTAAGGTATCTCTAGTAAAGGATGCTTTTTGATTTGCTATTTCTAAATCCCAATACAGCTTGTTGTTGTTTGGTGTTTTTATAGAAATAAACCTAGTATAAGTATTATTAAATTGTAAAGATGAATTTACTCTACCTAAAGTATATATCTTAGTTTGTAAATCTAGACGGGTTACTACTTGGCTTAAAATGTGCTGAGAGGTAAGCACTGCAATATCATTCTCTACATTTACTTGGTCAAAACCAAAAAACTCCATCCCACCCGTTAAAAAAGAAGCAGCATCTTCTGCAGGTTTTTTAATTTGTAACTGGGCGCTAGAGGTATATATGCGGTCTGCGGTTTTTAAGTACAAAAAAGCAGAAACCATTGCTATTACAATACCGGCCAAAAAATAAGGCCAAAAAAACAGGTAATAGCCAGCCTCTTTTTTAATATCTATAGATTCCTCTTCTTGGAGGTAATTCTGGTTGTTAAGATTTTCTTGCATAATTATCTTGTAAATAAAAGTATAGATGTTAATATAACAGAGGTAATACCTAATATAGCAGATATATTACCAACGTATCCAGCTGTTTTAACCTTAGCACTATTTGGGTTTACTACAATTACATCATTGGGTTTTACCATATGGTATGGCCCGCTTAAAAAATTGGCAGAGGTAAGATTTATACGCGCTGTGGTTTGCAGCCCGTCAATACGTCTTAAAACCACCACATCTTCTCTACTACCATTAATTGTTAAATCTCCGGCAAGACCTAGGGCTTGCAATAAACTAATATTATTTTCTGTAAAAGAAAATGTACCAGGCCGTTGTACCTCTCCTAAAATAGTAACCTTCGCGTTTAACAAACGTACCGTTACATTAGGATTTATTAGATAGCCACCATCAACCAGTAGTTTTTTAATATCATTTTCTAGATCTTGGGTTGTTTTATCCTTTACAGAAAGTTCTCCTAATACCGGGAAGTTAATCGTGTAATTTTTAGACACCAAATAACCATCAAGCTTCATTATATCAACGCTATTGGCAACAACTCTACCACCGGTAACATTATTATAAGGAAGTGCAGCCTCTGGCATGAGTGCCCCTACAGAGATTTTTAAAATATCATCTACTTGCAAGGTGTGGTTGGTAAAAGTAACCTCAGTGTTATTAAAAGACTCCAAATCTTGCAAGTACAACATCTCTTTTTTTGAGACGCAGGATTGTAATAAGAGTAACATTAAAAGTGATAAAAAAGTATATCTGAAAATAATTTTATGTCTCATTTTATTTGTTTAATTATGCGAAACTACCTGTTTTTATCTTTTAATACGCATTAAATTGTAATAAAATATAAAAACGAATTAAATGTATTTGACGTTTTATACTAGAAGGCTCTTTAAGTAATCTAAAAGCCCATTCAAGATTATTTTCCACCCACCAATTGGGTGCTTTTAAAACCCTACCAGTATATACATCAAAACTACCACCTAAGCCTTGATAGGTTACTTTGGGTTTTTGATGTAATCAAAATGTCAAATAATTTATTAATCATTGTATTACCTAAAAATAAATCTTATCATTACTTATGGCAATATTTTTTAAGTTTTCATTTGCCATCTTAGAAATCAAAAAAAAATGATAATATTTATGTAATTAACCAATTAATTTTTTGCGGCATCAGCCAATGCCTTATTCTTTATTAAGTCATAGATTTCCTTTAGTTTAATCTCTTTAGGAATGTCAAGAGGCATATTACTGAATACATATCCCAAACCATTATGCTTACCATTCTTAATGGCAACAAAAGCAAGTTTTGATCGTAAATCAATCAATGAAATACTTTGAGGTCCATTAAAACACATGCCTTCATGAATATCATCGTCATAAATTACTTCAACGAACAAAGATTCACCTCGATTATCAACATTAAATACAGGTTTATTTCGAATCGAGTCTGTGAATTTATTTAAGTGAGATTCAATTTCAATAGCATGATCTCTCGAGGAAGAATAAATCAGAAAATCTCTAGACATTCTTGGAATTACAGAAAATTCCCCTTTGACTCCTGCCAGTGTCAAAAAAGCTTTATGATTTAAAGGTCTCCAATAATAAGTCTGCTCTGTATGCGGTACTTGGTGAAGACCAGTAACTCCAATAATCCTCTCTCCCGACTCTAAAAGGTCACCTATAATTCTATCATACGTTTCAAGCATCATATATAAAGGATCCCAGTTAGCAGGACAATACCAATCTGGATTTTTGAGTGTTCCTTTATACTGTGTGGAATTAAACATGTAATGGTGTTGAACATGGGCTCCACCATTAAAGAATAAATGGGAGTAATCCGGTTTATGTTTTTTTTGAAGGGTCACAAATACCTCAAGCAAAATCATATCTAAAATGGCTGCTTTGATACCAGGTTTCTTTCGTTGTATAAAAAAACTAAAAAATTTAGACCATCTTTTTACTCTAATATACCTTATAAAACCAACAAGTAACCATATAATGTTTAAAGTACCCGATTTACCCGAAGCATTATTATTTACGAGACTCGATATTGTCTTACTCAACCTTTTAATAATATAACTTCCACTAGTTTTAGTTTGGGTCCAAGGATCTGGAATAAAAAACTTAGATGTTTTCAATCGATTAACTGCATTGAATGGACTAATTGCTCCGATAGATAAGCCATTGTTTTCTAAATCTTCGAAAATCTGTCTCAAATCTGGCCTGTCTATAATATCACCCAGTCTGAAAATTTGATGTTCATCATGGGATTTACCAGTTTGGACAGTAGTCCATTGAATCCATGGCTCTAATAATTCATATTTTTCTTCACTAATGGTGCTTATAGTGTCATTTTGAAGTAATCTCTTAAAATTAGTAAGTTTTCCCTCGGAAATATATCCATTGACATAATCAATATTTAATTCATTTAGTGCTAGAAGTATCATTAATGGTTTATTTAGAATTCTTAAAATTGTTATTATTACGCTTGTACAAATTTTTTATATTCTCTGAAATATATTTATTTTATAAATTTAAGACACCTATTTGTTTAACGTTTAATAGAATAAATTGAAACTTTTAAATTGCATTTCTTTTCGTAGTTAGTCAATATTTAAAGACTAAATTTAAAAAATATTTAACTAAAACCATCTGGCGCTTGAATCTTTTAGGTTGCATAATTAATCTATGAAGCCATTGAAAACCTATTCGCTGAATCCATTCCGGAGTGCGTTGGACCTTTCCAATATAATAATCAAAACTACCACCAAGCCCAATATAACTAGCTTTATATGTCTCAAATAAATGCGCCATTATTTTTTCTTGGCGAGGTGAACCCATCGCAACAAAAACAACTCTAGGTGCCAACTCATGCAGTTCACTCTTTATCTCTTCTATAATTTCACAATATGAATACCCGTCTGAATATCCTCTAATATTAATATTTGGAAAATCTATTTTAAGTTGAGATATTGTAAGCTCTATAACTTCCTGGGTGCCTCCAATCAGATAATATCCTGCTTCTGGTTTTGACTTTATTACCTCGAGCCATAACTTAAACCCGGGTAGTCTTCTTTTTTGATATACCCCCTTTTTCCATAATCCCATTAAAACACCAACACCATCAACATATCCAACATTCTCATTGACAAGTTTTGTTATCCAACTTTTGGGGTTCACAATCTTTTCAGGGTTAATAGCTACAAATACCTTTTTTACTGATAAAACTTGTTCAACAATTTCAGCATAACTATCAAATCTTGTAACATTTAAACCATTTAAACTAACCTTTTTCATTTCCATATCGATCATAAAAACTTAATCCGTAAAACATAAACGCTTGAGTCCAGCGGACGTAATTTATTCTGTTAGTGCCAAATTTGTATATCCTGTAGGGAAATTTAGATTTATTGAAATACTTCACCCATCTTTTGACTACTACTTCTATTTCAGAAAATTCATAAATACCATACTCACTCATTCGCAAAAGTTGACCAAGACAGTGAAAATCCATCACATATTTTTTATTCAAGAACAATGGAAACTTTTCGTTTTTTAAGAAGTGTTTTAGGTAATATTTAATTAACATTTCAAGCTTATTTTCATTGAAATTAAAATCTGTTTCCTTATTAATTCTTAATCCTGCCTCTATAATGTATAGCGTGTGGTGATTATCTATCCAATTTTGAAAGCTTTTTTGCCCATAAACAATTGAACCGTCGTCTTTTATATTATCCTCAATAGTTCTTATTGATTGACAAATGTATTGTTTTTCAGTTTCATTGAGGTTTAGGTTAGATTTAGCAAAGATAAAACTGGCAAAAAGAGAAGCATTGAAAACACCCTCATTACCCTCATAACCGCTGTATGAAAACAAGAGACCTTCATTGAAGGTTGTTCTTCTCAAAATATGTATTAAGTCTTTTGGATATAACCATTTATCTATTTTTATAGGGGGTTTATAATTCTCTAAATTTGACAACTTTTCAAGTGCGGAGTATACGTAATAAGACACAACAACATTCGGTGCTCCTGCAGGAAAACGCAACCCCCCGCGAGCTACCCATAAAAACCCATAACCCCATGCGTTTTTTGAAGGATCTTTAAGCTCTTCGAGAATTAAAACTAGTCTGTCTAAATAATTCCCCAATTCAGGTCTATCGTCTTTGCATAAATACCAATAATTACATATGCCAGAAATAAATAATGCTATACATTTAGCATTATGCGTTTTAGGAACAAATAGTATTCGTCTCAAATTGAACGGTAAGACTTTTCCTAATTGAATGAAAACCCACAATAGGAAGTGAGATTTATTAGGTACACAAGCTTTAATTAATTTAGAATTAAGCATATCATATGGGTCCCAACCTTTAAAATCTTGTTTTGACCAATACCTTAGAATTTTAAAACTTATCTCTTTATACATAGTCATATGAATTAACTTCCTTGAATTTTAATAAAACATCTTGAATTTGAATAACTTCATCAAACGATGGAGACATGCTTTGAATTTTTTGTTTAAAAAAATCATTAAGTGCTAGTTCATATGCTTTATCTTCAAACGCCAAATATGCTAATCCTTGGTGTTTCATGTGTGACAACTCAGATATATTAGAATTTAATTCGTGAAGAGGAGCCCAACAATCATAATTTTCCTTTTAATAATAAGATTTCAATTTAAAAAAGGTGATATTTTTCATTACAAAATATTTATTTGGGCACCATTTTCAGAAATAGACTCTAAAACTTTAAAACTGGCTTTGGTAACCGCTATAATTTCTTCAAATGCTATTGGTGCTTGTCCATCTTTAAGTATACCCTTTATAAAAGCTTCAATCATTTCTTTTTGCCCTTTATTTTGATTCATTTTTTTTATCTTTTTTGGCTTACCTTTGCCGTAAATTTTCAATTCTTTAAAATCATTTAAGGTAGCTGAAAGCCCCGCAGAAAAAACTTCAACATATTCTTTAGTCATGGATTTAGAACCGTTGGCATAATATGCTACTATTCCAGAAGATCCATTTTCGAACTGAATTAAAATATTTAAAGTATCATTTAATTTGTTTGGATCAGGTAATGCCGATGCAGAAACTTTATTTGGAAGACTTCCATTAAGATAGGTTAGGAAATCAATAAAGTGACAGACTTCACCTAACACACGACCGCCTCCAATTTCTAAATCCTGTATCCAATTATCACCTGGAATGGCACCAGCATTAACACGATACAACATTGTCATAGGATTATTACCTAAGGCTTTTTTTAATTTGGCAGTTAATGGAGAAAAACGTCTATTAAACCCCACCATAACGGCTTTATTGGCTTCAGCTTGTGCTTCAATTATCGCTTCTAGTTCAGACTCTAATAAACATAACGGTTTCTCAACAAATACATTTTTATTCGCATTTAAACTTTTTAAAACATAAGGACCGTGAGAATCATGACGTGTGGCCACAAAAACTGTATTGGTTTTATCATCTAAAACGTCTTCTTCTTTTGTGGCACAAAATTGAAACTTAAATTTTTCAGCCACACGTTTGGATGTTGTACCAGTGTTTGTGAGCACACCAACTCTACTAACATCTTTTATTTCAGGAATATTTGGCAATAAATTGCCTTGAGCATAGCTTCCTGCTCCTATAAAAGAGATGTTTATTTTCCCTGGCCGCTCTGGTTCACCAATAGCTATTTTAGATTTATTAGCTGTTTTTTCCGTATTATATTTTAAAGCAATACCTGTAAATGGCTCCGTTTTAGAAACAACCAAATCAAAAGCAGCTTTTGCATTATTAAAATCAAACTCGTGTGTTGTTAAGTAATCGATATCAATTTTCTTTGTAGCGATTAAATTCTGAAAGGCTTCCATGTTACGTTTTTCTGTCCAACGCACATAAGGTAAGGGATAATCGATTCCTTTTTCCTCGTAGTTTAAATCGTAGCGCCCTGGACCATATGAACATGCCATCTTCAATTCTAATTCTTTACGATACCAATATGGATCACGCTCAAAACCTGTGGGTACGGCACCTAAAACTACTACTTTTCCTTTTTTACGTGTAATGGCGCCTGCAAAATTTATGGGATCTAGACTATTTGTTGCCGCTGCAATAATTACAGTATCTGCGCCATAGCCATTTGTTGCGTTTTGTATTTGCTGTTCTACTCCTGCTGTATTTCTAGTGAGTCCTATATCTACCACATTATTATCTACGGCTTGTTTAACGGCGGCTTCAGACACATCGACACCTATAACGGTAACTCCAGATGCTTTTAATATTAGCGCTGCTAATTGCCCTAACAATCCTAAACCAATAATCACACAAGATTCACCCAAACGCATATCGGCTTGGCGAACTCCTTGCATAGAAATGGCTCCAACGGTGTTGTAAGCTGCATCTTTAAGGCTTGCATTTTTATCCAATTTCACACAAAGGTTTATAGGAACTGATACAATTTCAGCATGGTTGGCATAACCTGCACCTGCACAAGCAACCTTGTCCCCTACTTCAAATTCGGTTACACCTTCACCAACTTCAAGAACTACACCAGCGCAACTGTACCCTAACGGTGAATAGGCATATAGTTTCTTCATAACCGCACGATACGTTTGTATTGGTCCTTGTTTTTTAAGCGTATCTAGTACTTGTTTTACTTGTTGTGGCCGTTCTTTGGCTTTACCTAGTAAGCTTTTACGAGCCGCTACTACTGTAGATCCTTCAGTACCAGCACTTATTATGGAATAGTGATTTTTAACGATGACCATCCCTTTTCCTAATTGTGGGTAAGGCACCTCGTGTATAATCATATCTCCGGAACCCAGCTTTTGCGTAAGTTGTTGCATTTATTATAGTTTAGTTTGTATTATTTTAAATAATTGTTCTCTAGAATAATTGGCTCTAATATTCAAGATATTTAAAGCACAGCTATTGTAGTTTTTTTTATTTAAAGTTTGTTGAATTTTTTGTTTAATATCACTTTCTTCAAAATTACAAGACCATCCAATATTATTTTCAGTTACAAAGGTTGATGTATCATGATTTCCAATTGAAAAAATGGGTAATGATAAGGCTATATAATCAAACACTTTATTAGGAAATGCGTGTTTAGCATTCATTGGCATCAGACCAATATCAAAATTTGAAAGCACTTTAGGCACTTCTTGTTGAGGAATTTTCCCTTTTAAATAAACATTGTTAATTTTATTATTATCAATATAATTCTTAACCATATTATAATTTTCTCCTTCTCCATCATCACCATGAATAGTTAGTGAAAATGAGCAATTGTTTGATATTGCTGAAATAAAAGAAAGAATATCAAATTGCTTTTGTAATAATCCTAAAAATACAAAATTAATTATACCTGAGAAGGCCCTAGGTTCACTTATAAAATATTTTTCAAATCTGCTTTTGTCATAACCTAATGGAATTAATACTGACTTTTTATTTGGTGCATATCTATATAACCAATCTGTAAAACTAGGACAAGTATGAATAAATACCTCAAAAGTTTTAACACTCTTGATAAGAAAAAAATTACTATATGAATAAAACAGTTTTTTCAATATTGGATTACCAATATTAAAGGCATCTGGCCAAACATCTCTAATATCAACGATTATTTTAGAAGACTTTATTGTTTTTAATTTACTTAGAAAAAATAATATTTCAACTGGTCTAGAGGGTACAATTATCGTAGCATCATCAAAGTTTTCGTTTTTTAAAAACTTATACGTTTTCCATGCGAATATTAAATTGGATAAAATTCTTTTAAAACCAACATTCTTGTAATACCCAATAGATTTAATAATCCGTAGGTCATACTTTACTAGGTTTTGAGCAATTTTTATTTCAGCTTCTCCAAAATATCTTTTGTCAGCATGATAAAAATTAGAACTAATATAAGTTAAATTGTATTTATTATTAACAAGATAATCTGCTAGATTTGGATGCCTTTTACCTCTTTGAGTAAGGTGCGACTCTGTTTGACTAATTAAATATATTTTTTTATTCATTTCCTAATATACTTTTTATTTTTTTTGCAATATTTTTTGATAACAATCGTGCAGACCCACCATCTAAATGGCTTCCATCGTAGGTGGAATAAAGTGATTCTTGAATATCAAGCCATTTACCACCATTACTTATTATTTTAGATTTAACAATATTTTCATTAAAACCAGATAATGAGTCCTCTAAGGTTTTTAATTTGTAGTAGACAGGCATTCTTAAAGCAAAAACTTTAACATTATTATTCGTTAAATCAGAAATATTTTTAAGTAATACTTGAAATGACTTCTCGCTAAACTTATTATTTGCAAACTCTTTAGTATAAGACTTTAAAGCAGCAGCCCTATTCACAGGCTTTTTTTCTGATTCAACCCATCCATTGTCATAATATTTATGATAGTAACCATAGTCAAAATAACGAGCAGCAATTTCAGAGGGTATAATTGGATCGAAAAAAGAAAGATTTTTTGTAAGGTTATTTATTTTCCAATTCTCGAAACCTATATTTCTTTTCAAAGACTTTATATGCCCACTTGCATATGCGGAATTAGTTAAGGAAAATGGAGTCAAACAAATCAAAACAATATTATCACTCTTATTTGTGTCTAAATATTTATTAATCAATTTAAAGACATCTTCATTAAATCCTCCTGATGAAAACCCTAAATTTTTTGCTTCATAATTTTCAATTATATTTTCTACATCATATGGCGAAACACCTCTATAAGCTCTTGAGTCACCACTAATAATGAAATTGTATTTTTTAGTGTCATTAACTTTATTATTCCAAAAAAAACTCTCGCTAGTTTTACTGTTCATAGGTTCTGGTCTAAAAAACCCTACGATAAAGACAAATATAAAAGTGAGCAAAAGCATGTATATTATTCTATACTTCATGATAATTAAAATTGAAAATATATGAAGTCTGACTGTGGACCTCTTAAAAAGATACAAGCCACAGTAATAACACTTATTACTAAAACATCTAACAACAGTACAAAATTAGTCCTTTTAAATAAAAATCTTCTTGTACCAATTAAAAAACAATACTCAAATACTACTCCTAAAAGAAAAAAGAAAAAAGCATTTGCCATTCTTGTACTATGGTTTATAAACGATAAATCAAAATTAAATGACAACATGTAACGACATATTGAAAATGCCTGCTCAATATTTTCTGCTCTAAAAAAAACCCAAGCAAACCATACTTGGAGAAGAATAATAAATAATAATATAGTTTTACCTATTCTATATTTCTCTAAATAATGAGTGTATTTTGTTATTCTTTCTACACCTAAAAACAGACCGTGTAATGCTCCCCAAAGTAGAAATGTCCAAGCAGCCCCATGCCAAAACCCACTAATTACCATTGTGAAAAGCATAAAGAACAAGCCTAAGTAGAATCCTTTTTTAGATCCACCCAATGGTATATAAACATAATCTCTAAACCAAGTTGAGAGTGAAATATGCCATTTTTGCCAAAATTCTTTAAGTGAAAATGATAAATAAGGATGATTAAAATTTAATCTAAAATGAAGACCCATCCATTTTGCTAAACCTCTAGCGATATCACTATAACCACTAAAATCAAAATATATCTGAAACGCAAAACAGGATATAACAAAGAACCAGTAAATAGTAGAATCTATTTCGTTATTCAATCTAAATGCTTCATTAACAAAAGGCGCCAGATTATCTGCAATGACAGTTTTTTTAAAAAAACCAAATACGATTAGCTTTAATCCGTTCCAATTCTCAACCGCTGTCACTTTTCGATTTTTAAGTAGTTGAGGAAATAAATCTCTAGCCCTAACTATTGGACCAGCAACAAGTTGTGGGAACATAGATAAGTATGAAAAAAATAAAAATATATTTTTTACTGGTTTCATCTTCCCTTTATAAACATCTATTGTATAACTCATAGATTGAAATGTATAGAAGCTAATACCAACAGGTAATACTATTGAAAAAGTATTGATATTAGCACTTAATGAAGATTCTATTCCAATTGACCTCATGAGCCAATCAATATTATTGGCAAAAAAAGTACTATACTTAAAAATGGAAAGGCAACCTAAATTACCAATTAACGATAACCAAAGAAAAAACCTCTTTGATTTATGCATATTTAGTGCAGATGTGTAATCTAAAAGGCCACTAAATAATATTAAAAATAAAAACCTCCAATCCCACCAACCATAAAAAATAAATGAGAAAATAGTTATGACAATATATTTTAACCGTTGGTTCTTTTTTACTAAGTTGTAGACAACAAAGAAAGCTGGTGCAAATACGGCAAAAATGAGAGAGTTAAATAACATTCTATATTATACTTTGGTATATATTTTTAATTTGTGCCACAATAACATCTTGTTCAAAATTAATCGATGCATAAGAAGCATTTGATTGTCCAATTTCTCTTACTCTACTTTTATTATTAATGCACCATTGTATTTTTCTAGCCAATTCTATTGGAGATTTAACAGGAATTATAATGCCATTTTCTTCGTTTAGTACCATCTCATCAATAGCACCAACTGGTGTAGATATGATAAATAAACCAGATGCTAATGCTTCAATAATAGAGTTTGGGCATCCTTCATTATACGTAGGAAACAAAAATACATCTGCCTCAGATAGCTTTTTATATTTATCATCACCAGCAATAAAATTATTTATTTTCACTTGGTTTTGAAGGCCGTATGTTTTAATTTTAGTTTTTGCCTCTAATTTTATATCCTCATCTGCATAGTGACCAAATAAATCCACACTTACCGTAACACCTTTATCATTTAACACCTTTATCGCATCGATAATATCTATAATTCCTTTTTGAAAACTTAATCTTCCAATAAAAATAAATTTTAATGGCTCATTAGCACAGACTCTGTCTTTTTGTATGTCTTTTTGCATAAACATGGTTCTTGTAACACTTATTTTATTGGATGCAAAACCTAATTCTACCAATGTATGTTTAAATTTATGAGCCAATACAAGAATAGCATCAGAACTTTTATAAAGGTTAAATACGTATTTAAAATATCTTGGATTCGGAGTTACTTTATGTTCAAATTCAAGAGACCATCCTCTTATAAATGTTATTGTTTTTTTTTGAAAAATCTTAGCAATAAATAAATACACACTATCTCTAACTAAAGGAACAGGAATAAACGAGGGACTTACTTGCACAATAGCAATATTTCTTTTTTTGATTAACAAAAGAATAAAAGAATAAATATCTTTTAAAAACTCAAATATGTATGATAACTTTCTTTCAGATCTATTTTGATAATTTTTTGGTCTAGACCCAATTGTAAACCATTTTAGATTAAATTCATTACAATTAAAAACACTGAAAAAATGGTTATAATAGTTGATAACTCCTCCTTTACTTTCAGGATGTTTTGTAACGATTAAAATTGTTTTTTTCATTAAGATTAAATATCAGACTTATATGATCTAAAAAAATATTTTATTAGACATTACTATATTCCTCTTGTGAGGTTATTACTTTACCATACAAAAGAAGCTCATGTTCTTTGACTTGACTATAGCTGAATCGATATTTAATCACTTTAGCCGGAACACCCCCAATAACACTATAAGGTGGAAACGACTTTGTTAGTACCGCACCACCAGCTAGAATTGAACCCCTTCCTATTTTAACTCCTTTTAAAATAGTTGAATTTCCACCTACCCAGACATCGTCTGATATAAAAATATCTTCATCATCAAAATCTCTTTTCTCTTTTACATCAAACATATATTTACCAATTACTTCCGTGTTATGATTCCCTCCGCGAATAAGAACATTGGGACCGAACATTACTTTACTTCCAATACGAATAGTTGCATGAGCAGCGCTAATCTTTGCACCTCTACCTATGTATACATCATCGCCTATTTCAATTGTATCAAATGAAAAAAAATCGAAAGCGTAAAATTTTACATTTTGACCACATTTTCGAAACTTACGAATTAAAAAAAATCGTAGAATTCTATTTGAAGCATTTCTTATAAAAATAAAAAAAGTTGCTAATTGTTTCATAAAAATTAAATCAAGTTTTTTAATATTAATTCAGAGCGTCTTTCCCAATTGTAAGTAGACTTTATTAAATCACAGTTTTTTTTTCCAAGGCTCAAATAAAAGTCTTTATCATTTAGTATACTTTTAAAAGCATTCTGTAAAGAATCATAATCATCCGGCTCGACAAGAACTGCATTTTCTTTATGAGTTAAAACCTCCTTAACTGTCATAAAACCATCAGCAACAATAAGTTTATTTGAGGCCATATATTCAAAAACCTTAAGTGGCGAACAATAATTTATCGTAGGAACCTTAGAACTCCAAAGCGCTAATAAAATATCTGACTTGAACAAATACGATGCTACTTTACTATGGGCTACAGGCCCTGTAAAAAATATATTATTAATAAAATCTAACTCACACTGTTCTCTGAATTTAACTGCGTTTTCATTTGGACCACCGACAACCAAAAAATTAAGATTATTAAATTCCTTTGCCAATTTTATAATTCTATCTAAGCCCCTGTCAATGTATAAACTACCAGTATAAGTAACCAACAGGTTTTTATTACTAAATGGAATGTCTACATCAATTAAATTAGGTTGGTGAACTAAAGAGGTTCCATCATGAAATGCAAATGTTTTTGATACCGGCATGCCCTTAGTAATCCAGAACTTATTTAAATTAGCGCTAATTGTAATAAACAATTTGAAGACATCATTTCTTGTTATTTTCTTAAAAACATAGATAAAAAATTTATTCAGCACTTTATTTTTTGCAAAATTTGAATTATGAGCCTCGTAAATTACTTTTTGTTTTTTTAAAACACAGTAAATTGTTATTAATGAGGATCTGGTAAAGATATAGTCTGATGTAAAGTTTATATGTTTTTTTAAAACTAAAAAACGATCAAACTCATCAAATAATTTAAGTTTAGGGTCAAACGGAATTAAAATAATTTTAAAATAATTTTCATAATTTTTAATTATTGAATTTAATTTGCTTTCAGCTTCTTTAGCACTTATACAAATAGGTAATATCAAAGATACTTTTTGATTATTATTAGCCATCCCTTTACACATATTCATTGTTTGAATAAGATTAGCTTTAATATCACTTAAAGGTCTTTGTAAAATAAACTGTATTGAAGATTGTTTTTTAATCATAATTTATTTAAATTTTAATAACCTCTTTTAATGGGATTTCATTTACAAATAAGATTGTTCGGATCATTTAACGTTTTTATTTCTTCATTAATTTTTCAGTAAATTTTAATTCATTTATTGCTCTAAATGATATCCCAACAAAAATTAACACAAACACAATAGGGTTTAAACCCTGCGAAAATACCCGAGAATAACCTAATGCAGTTATAAGTAGCGATATTAAGCCACTGACACCTAAAATCCAGATCCAAAACACCTCTTTATCAAACGCCAAGCCTACCATATAATGTTTTCCCTTACTCATCATAGCTAAGAGTTTAATATAAAATAATATATACAAAAGTCCACCAATAAAACCAATACTAATTAATTCCCTATTTAGTCCAGTCATTCCATAACCAACTTTATATTTCGAAAATTTAAATTCTCCTTTTACAGCTGTCAATCCGTTTCCAAAGAAAGCATTATTATCTTTCCATAAGCCATTAAACACATTTTTAGTAGACGATGTTCTACCTATTGACTCTCCATTAAGCACACTTTCTTGTGTTGAGTAATCTCCTACGTAATTAATGGCACTATCGAGGGAATTAAGACTAAATCCGTTTCCTTGAGCTAAAGATTCTGTACCAGAAATACCTAACAAAAGAACAAAAAACAAAAAACTTATAGAAAGTAATAATCTTGGCTTAATACGTGTATTATAGATAAATATTTTAGACCCCAAAAAGGCGTAATAAATTATGATCAAACTTATTGGTATTAAAAAATAAACAGCACGTTTCCCGCTTGCATAACCAAGAAAGACCAATCCAATAACAAAGGCTAAATTCTTCCATTGCCCCTTAATAACAAACCTTAAGACGTAGTATGGGACAAAAGTTAGTGGCCAAACGGTAGCTAAAGATCCTCCTGTAGATGACATTGTGCCTACATTACGTTCGAGACGGCCTTCAGTAAAAAAGGTAAAAACACAATATGTAATTTGAAGTAAAACAAAAAAATCAATTGTTTTTAAAGTAAAACTAATGAATCGTTTAAAATCATATATGTTGTAAGAGATAAATAGTGTAATTAAACTTAGTAAAAAATATCTGGTATAAGAATAATACTCGTATAAATTATCATAGTTGACAATTGCAGCAAACGCAGTCCAAAACAAATAAAGAACACCATATTGCAAAGGTTTTCTTGGAAAAATAAAATTTGGTTTTTTTAATACATACAAGAACCATAAAAAAATCAATGCTTCACTGATAATTTTTGAAAATAAATCTAAATTAAACAAAGTAAAGACACCCCTAAAAAGAAAAAGTATAGATATTGAATAAAAAAAATATTTGTTAATTTTCATTGAAAATATTTTTTATTTTAATTCTTACTGTTCTTAGTCTCTTAAAGAATATTCTAAATCTAAAGTCATTAATAATTCCAGTGGATTTAGGGCAACTCAAACAACTTTCTTCATTATTAAGAAAAATTGCTATTCTCTTTAATTCTAAATCTTTTTCTAACTGACTATTTACGTAAGCTATATTTTCCGGAGTGCTTCCCGATTTATATTCTAACTTTGGTGTTTCTTCATTTATTTTAGCCTGGCTAAAGGCAACATTCGCATTATTATTACCAAAGAAATTAGTCCTAGGCTGGTTCCAAAACTCAAGTCTTTCTTCATCTAATTCAATATCCAAACGCTTCAAAAGAGCCAAAAACTTATCAGATCTTAGTGGAATATCTTTGTATTCGATACGATTAAAAACACTAATTGTATTGAAGAAAAGATTATGATATCTCTTATATATTTTTGCCCAGTTATACCTACCCCGTTTCTCATAGGAGTGTTTGAGGTCAGGTAAAGACTTATACACAAGAATCACATGATATGAAACATCTTGTGGAAGTCTGTCAATGTGGTATCTAATCCAAGCTGGATTTTTACTGGAGTCTACAATTGTCTCGACATCCAAAGTATCATGAAGGTTTTGATAAAGTTTGCTTACTCCTTTATTTAATGCAGTTCCCCATACTGGGTCAGATTTTATTTCTTCAATTTTTTTAAGGTGATGGATTTTAACCGGATTAAAAATTGATTCGATTTCACCTACAGAAACAGCATTACTTGAATTCGATAAAATTAGATCGAGCAAAGTTGACCCGGAATATGATGTGCCCGCAATGAAAATTATTTTTTTACCCATATCATTTCAATTCATTAATAAACTTCACTATCTTAACTAAATTGACATCAATATCATCTTCGGAATTAATTTGCAGACATGGAATTTCTAGCTTTAATAATTTACCAGCAACAATATCTGTATTTCTTATTGACTCTTTAATAACCTCTCTATAATTATAATCTTTGCCTGAATGTTGTAATGTTAACTTTTTTCGACCAAGAAGCCTCTTATTGAGCAATTCTTCTTTACAGCGAACATGCACAAAAGCACTTGGCATTAAAGAGTCCTTTAATTTATTGTTTATATCTTGATGAGATAAACCAAAATCTGATTGTAATAATTTACTCGACAGTGATTCGTCGCAAAAAACTATTTTGTCAACTGAGTGCTTCGAGACTAATAAAGTATCCTCTAGAATTTGAATGAACCATCCGATTCTCTTGTATTTTAAATAACCTGAACCGTTCTCAGCTTTAACAAGGTTATTTAATATTAGATGTAATATATAATCATATTCTTCGGTTACCTTACTAAAAAACGCGTTTAGCTTTCTTTTGCTATATGTCGAATAGTTTTTCCTTAATAATTTTCTAATTATGAACGATTTAAGATATTGACTAGTTGATTCAATTTCTGGCGAAAAAAAATTATACAGAACATCCCTCCGAGCTTCGGAGAGTTTTGATGCATTTTTTATTGTATTTCGAGCTAACATTTCATTTATTAAAGTTGTTTTTCCAGATCCTGGAGCGCCGATAAAATCAATACGAACCATACTTTTATTTATATAAATTCCAAATTGCTATTGAAGCCAGAATCGCGACTTGCTCTTCACACATTTCTGATGCATCTAACTCAATTGTTTGCTTTGCGTTCGGAAAACGCAAGTCACTTAAGATACTTGTCTTATGTTTCGCCATTTTGAGTGAATGTTTTCCTCTTCTTGCAGAGGTTTCACTGTCAACGATTAGTTTAACGACCAAATCAATTTTCGTGTCAGCCATTTCCTCGAATAAATCATACTCCAGTCTTGAAAAATACATCTTTATCGGGTTAGATGATTTACTCCATCTATTTAATAAAGGTCCATCCATTACACCTTCATTATAATGCTGCGGAAATCTGTCACACAGTATCAATGCCCCAAGTGATTTAAGCTTATAAGCTTTACTTATATTGCTTCTCTTAACGATTACATTCCATAAAGGGAACAACCCAAGCCTTCTAAATAATTTGGCAAGTAGTGGATTATTACTCTTACTTGGCTTCGGTAGACCCATGTACAAATTATATACATCGATTTTCCTAGAAAAGGACTGATATAAATTCTTGACTAATGTTGATTTTCCAGCGCCATCACTACCAAGTATAACGACTGTTCTACCAGCGAAAGCACTTACTCTTTTTGATGGCATTGAGCTCATAATTCTGCGTATCCGATTTACTTTGAGTCTCGCAACAATGAACTTGTAATTGACATAATCATCACTTTTTTTCATCCATTCCAACCTTTTACAAGATAAAGCAGAACGAAGTATCAATATTTTAGTAGCAGTTATATCTTCGGTATATAAATCCATTAGACATTCAATTATCACTTTATCATCAAAATGTTTAATGACTACCTTTTCGAATTCGAAAAAAGAAACTCTTTTTCTCAGCCATTCAAACTCTCCATTAGCCTTCTTTTCAATTTTATAACTACTCTTCACCCACTTGTACTTCAAGTAAACAATCGGAGAGAATCTCAATGTTAACCTAAGTAATAAAAGTAACAACTCGTAACTGTATGCAGGCACCCACACTCTATTTGGATTAGATCTTATTCTGCTTTCTAAAACCGAGTTAACAAATGGCAAACGATATCTTTTAATTCCCTTTTCCCCTATATCTAAACCAAAATGCAAATGGAAGTGAATCAAGTCTCCATCATCATCAACAATTAAGAAGTCATATATATATATATATTTGCCAAGAGGAATCGCTTCAAACTTTCTCGCACCTAATTTATACATCAAGCTCAAAACTATATCTTTGTCCTCCTCTCGGAACAAAAGATCTAAATCTTCTTTCCCATTTACAAAAGTATGAAGTCTTTGGTTGCTTTTCCAATGACAGAAGATTATATTACTCCTATCTAACTCACTGAAAATAGTATTAATTATCGGTTTCATATTAACTATCTAATATTTTTAAACTTATTCATTCAAAATTTACAAACTTCATCAATGAATTTATCAACATACTTTTCCAGATCAAATTTTTCCTTCGACATTCGCTTGGACTCCAAACTCATCTGAGAAAACAGTGAACTATTACTGATTATATCAGAAATTCTCTCTTGAATTTTATCGATGTCATCACAGACAAATCCAACACCATTTTTTGTAATTAAATCATCCGGATTTACTCCTTTTAATGTAATTACAGGAACACCCCTAAGCCAAGCCTCTATAAAAGTATTTGAAAACCCTTCAGAATCAGATGTATTAACTAGAACCTTTACTTTGTTTAGCATTTCCAAAATGAATTCTTGTTCGGATTCTCCATAATAGTGAAAATTAGGGTTTTCTTTAAGTGTTGATTTTATTTCATCGTCAAATTTAGAAGTTAATCTTTTCCCAACCATAATAAACTTAATGTTAGAATTTGATTTCATTTTTTTAACAATACTTAAAAACCTCTCTGGAAATTTTCTTTTATGTAACCTTCCAACCCAAATGACAACATCTTCACGACATAAATCTATATCAGTCGGAAGCGGATGTGCGTTATAAAAAACTTTCCCATTAAACCCAAAATTTTCTGATAATAATTGCTTTTGAAATTCAGTTTGCAATAAAATTAAACTCGAATTATTTAATGCCCTCAAGATTGATTTCTTAATTGCTGGGCCATACTTATCCGACCAATGATGAGGCTTTAATTTTTCATCATGACTACAAGCCCAAACTAATTTAATTTTAGCTTTGTTTAAACTACTATTAAATAATGGCAAATAACTTTCATCGGCTCTTACATAAATAATAGTAGGTTTAAGTCGGTTTAGGTGAAAGTATAATTGGATTCTTCTTGAAATTTGCTTAATAAAAAGTAGCTTTGGATGTGATAAAATTTTTGGGATATAAATTGTATATAATTTAATTCCTTCATAGTTATTTTCACTAAAATCAATCTTGCATTTTTCTCGAATGTAATTGACTTGCCATCCACGAAGAGCTAACTCTCGGGCTAAATAATATACCTGTAATTCGGCACCACCCTTATTTTCGAAAAAAAAATGTGGCATTACAAAGCAAATATCTTTATCAACACTAATGGACATACTTAGTTATTTTTGATATGGAATTGAAAGACGTGCTTTTATTAGAACTAATACAAAATTACTACCTTTTACGAGAATGGAAGAAATAGCAATTCCCATAATCCCAAACATTTCATAGAATACGTAATTAGCTCCAATATTTAGAATCGCTAAAAATGCTCTAATTTTAACTAAAGCTTTTTCAGAATAAGTGGTTTGAAGCGCTACATCATATGGTAAACACAAATAGTGAAATAACAAATAGAATGACAAAACTTTCATGATATTGGCGGAATATGCAAAATCCAAACCTATAATATTATTTACAAACCAACTAGACCCAAAAAAAACAATAATAACCAAGATAGATGAAGGTATTAATGAAAGTAAAGAGTGCTTGTCTAACATAGCTCTATTCAAAGAATTAACAGTTTTTTTTGCATAAAAAGGAAAGACTGAGGTTGAAATTGCCCTACTTGCCAAAAGCCCCTTGCGAACAACAGTGTTTGCAACTGCGTAGATTCCAACTTCCTCAGGAGTACCCAAGAGTGAAATCATTACAATATCAATTTTGTTGCCTAAAACATTAAAAAAACTTAATAGACTAAATACTAATCCTTCTTTCAGTATTTTTATATCTAGTTTAACAGATGAAAAAAAAATGAATTCAGTAAAATTTTTAGATTTATTGTAACTAAGAAATATAACAATAGTTGATACTAATAAATCTATAATTAATAGCTCAATTATTCCTCCTCCGAATAATAACACCGCTATTAATGATGAAGATAATAGTATTGATTTTACTACACTGAAAATTGAAAAATATAATAGCTTTTGATGAGCCTGAAAGATTAAATTGATTGTACTTTCAATTGTTCTAATCCAAAGCCAAAAAACATATATCGATATATAGAGTATTATTTCACTGTCATAATTTAAAAAGAAAGCTACAAGTACAGCTATTAGTATGGCAAAAAATGTGAATAAATGTCTAACTCCTATAATAGATTCTATCTCGGTTGACAGTTTGCTAATATCCCTAGAACCATTACGAAGAACTACCTTATTAAGCCCCGTTAATGTAAAAACTGTAAAAACTGAAACGTATGACAGCACTGTCTGATAGTTACCGTAACCTTCTGCACCTAATAGTTTTGGTATATAAAAAACTCCAATTAGTGAGATTAATTGAGATAGAATTTGACCAATAGTTAGATAGCCAATATTTTTAATCAAGGTTTGATTAAAAAAGTTTAACGCTCTATTGAGATAAGTCTTTGTCATTCTAAAAAAATCAATAAATTATAAAATTTATCAAATGATGGTTTCCAATATATAATTACCTTTCTGACGAGTAATTTTTCTGAGATTTATAATTTATTAAATGGAAGTTTTTGTTTAGTTCTGTCTGCCAGTGGATGGTAATCGCCTATTAAACCAATAGGATGCATATTTCTAATTTGTGATACGGTTTCGATAGAACCATAAGCTTCATCCAAACCAAAACCATTTCCTTTAATAATTTCCTCATAACTACGTGTATGTAATTCTGTGAAACCACCACTGAATTCTATAGCATCACCATCAACTTTTATAGACCTAAAGGTTGTAAGACCTTTGTTTTTAATTTCGTCTGGGATGTAATTATAATTTACTGATAAGAACCATTTGACGTTGGCATTTTTTAATTTTAAAAAACCTGCATTAGTATCAACCGTTTTTAGATGGACAATATTTTCTTCTACAGCACCAAAAATCCAACATAACATATCAAAAAAATGGACTCCAATATTTGAAGCAATCCCTCCAGATTTTGATTGATCTCCTTTCCAAGAAACAAAATACCATTTTCCTCTAGAAGTTAAATACGTTAAATCTATATCGTACACCTTGTTTGGGTTTTCTTTTAATTCTCTAGTAATTCTTTCTTTCAAGGCTATTATCGAAGTATGTAACCTTAGCTGAAGTATATTATAAACCTTTTGTCCAGTTTCCTTTTCTATGAGTTTTAATTGATCAATATTCCAAGGATTTAATACAAGAGGTTTTTCACAAATAGCATCAGCTCCGTTCTTTAAAGCAAAACGTATGTGAGAATCATGTAAATAATTAGGAGAACAAATAGACATATACTCTATTTTATTCTCACAATCACGATGCCACTTATCAACAAAGCGGTCAAAACGTTCAAATTCTGTAAAAAAGCTAGCTTCTGGAAAATTACTATCCATAACACCTATTCCATCATAGGGATCTAAAGCAGCTACCAATTGATTTCCAGTATCCTTTATAGCTCTCATATGTCTTGGTGCTATGTAACCAGAGGCCCCCATTAATGCGAAATTTTTCATTTTCTTGTATTAATTAATTCGTGTTACTATATTATTTGTTAATTTATATTTTTCTCCACTTTCTTTACACTCCGCTAATCCTTCCTCCGAGAAATATAATTTATGCCCAAATTCACTTACCCAACCAATATGTTTGGAGGGGTTACCTACTACTAGTGAATAATCTAGCACTTCTTTAGTAACAACAGCACCAGCTCCAACAAATGAATATTTACCTATGTTATTTCCACAAACAATAGTTGCATTAGCACCAATACTGGCGCCTTTTTTCACTATTGTTTTTAAAAACTCATCTTTCCTATTAACGGCACTTCTTGGATTAATGACATTTGTAAAAACCATAGAAGGACCTAAAAAAACATCATCTTCACAAATGACACCGGTGTAAATAGATACATTATTCTGAATTTTAACATTATTTCCTAATTGAACATCTGGAGATACAACAACATTTTGACCAATATTACAATTTTCTCCAATTATTGAATTTTTCATAATATGAGAAAAATGCCAAATTTTTGTATAATCTCCAATTACACATCCATTATCTATTATAGATGTTTCGTGTACGAAATATTTTTTTTCCATTATTGTTGATTTTTTATAGTTTGTTTGAGAAATAAACTATCAGCCATATATCTTTATAAAATATCCCAAGTTTATTAGGCAAAGAGTAATTTCTAGTTTAACTAAATTAAATTTTTTAGAATTTATTACTATTAACTTCTTTTAATTCCACAAAAATCTAAAATCACTTTATCCTCAGGTATTACCAAAGTTTTAAACTCATCATGCGCCACTAAAAAAGCAATAATATCTGCTTCACTGGCAGCAGTTTTATAATCAGTTAACTTAAAAACATTATGCTCTTTTATATTAGGCTCTACTATAAAGTATGCTCCATTACTATCATTTTGTAATACTTTTTGCGCAATATACTTGGCTGGAGATTCTCTTAAATCATCAATATTGGGTTTAAAAGCTAGGCCCATTAGTGCTACTTTTGGTTTCCTGCCATGCCTAAGTTCAAACTTAAGTTTCTCAGTTTGTATTTTCTCTGCACACCAAAACGATTTATAATTATTAACCTCTCTAGCGGTACCTATTATTTTAGATTCCATTGGGTAGTCTGAGACAATAAAGTAAGGATCTACAGCAATACAATGGCCACCTACTCCGCATCCTGGCTGTAAGATGTTTACTCGTGGGTGTTTGTTTGCAAGGTTAATAAGCTCCCATACGTTGATGCCTGCTTTGTCGCAAATGAGTGATAACTCGTTTGCAAAGGCTATTTGTACATCTCTAGATGAGTTTTCTACTAGTTTACACATCTCTGCGGTTTTGGCATTGGTAGCATGCAACTCTCCTTTTACGTATTTATTATAAAAAGCCGTAGCTTTTTGGGTAGAAGCCTCATTAACTCCACCAATTACACGGTCGTTATGCACAAGTTCATACATTACATTTCCTGGTAATACGCGTTCTGGGCAATAAGCAATATGAATTTTATTTGTTAATTCTGGGCGTGAGCTATAAATAAGGGCCATCATTTTTTCTGTGGTACCTATAGGAGAGGTAGACTCAATAATGTACAAATCTCCATCTTTTAAAAGCGGTATAACAGCTTTGGTAGCTGCCTCAACAAAAGAGATGTCTGGCTCATTCTTTCCTTTAAAAGGGGTTGGTACAACAATAATATAGGTGTTGGCCTCAACAGGTGTTGTAGCAGCTTTTAAATAGCCATTTTTAACAGCAGAGGCAACTGCGATATCTAAAGAGGGCTCAACGATATGAATCTCTCCTCTATTTATTGTTTCTACCACCTTAGGGTTAATATCTACACCGTGTACTTTTACATTCTTAGATGCAATGAGCGCTGCTGTTGGCAGGCCTATATATCCTAACCCAATCATTACTACTTCTGGTTGTTCCATTAATTTAATTTAAAATTCTAAACTATTTTATAATTATGTAAGATGTTTTATAAAATCGACAATGCGCTTACACGCTTTACCATCTCCATAAGGATTATGTAAAAGGCTCATTTGCTGAAACCTAGTTGCATTGTTTAATAAATCTAGCGCCTCAGTTACTATTAAGTCTTTATTTGTGCCAACTAAAATTACAGTTCCAGCATCTACAGCCTCTGGCCGCTCTGTAGTGTCTCGCATTACCAGAACAGGTTTACCTAGACTAGGAGCTTCTTCCTGTACCCCACCACTATCTGTGATAATTATTTTGGAACGGTTCATCATCCAAATAAAATCTTGGTACGCTAGTGGATCTATAAGCAACACATTAGCTACATCTGTTAAAATGCGCTTTACTGGTTCTTGAACCTTAGGGTTTAAGTGAACTGGATACACAATTAAGCGGTCTGTATTGTCTTGTGCTATTTCTTTTAGCGCCTCACAAATCCTTATAAAACCAGCACCATGATTTTCTCTTCGGTGTCCAGTAACTAAAATTAATTCTTTGTCACCCAAAGTAGTTGATAAATCGTTTATAAGTTCACTTGGCTCTTGGTTAACTCTTTCTACACTATCCAAAAGGGCATCAATAACGGTGTTTCCAGTAACTAAAATGGTGTCTTCTTGGATATTCTCTTTAAGTAAGTTTTCTTTAGAAGTAGTTGTAGGCGCAAAATGATAATCACAAACTCGACCTGTTATTTGTCTATTAATTTCTTCAGGAAAAGGGGATAATTTATTATGAGTTCTTAGCCCTGCCTCTACATGACAAACCTTGGCTCCACTATAAAAAGAGGCTATAGATCCTGCCATAGTGGTTGTGGTATCTCCATGAACAAAAACATAATCTGGCTCAAAACCCTCAAGTACGGGTTTTAGATTTGTTATAATGTCTGCGGTGAGACCATACAAGTTTTGACCTGGTTTCATTAAATCTAGATCATAATCAGGGATGATATGAAAAAAATCTAATACCTGATCTAACATTTCTCGGTGCTGAGCGGTTACACACACTTTTGTTTCAAAAATGTCTGGATGTTTTTGAAACTCTTTTACAAGAGGAGCCATTTTTATAGCTTCAGGGCGAGTCCCAAACACAATTAGTATCTTTTTCATATTTATTTTACTAAAAACCAATTATTCAACAATTCTTCTCTATTATATAACATCTTTTCTTTGGTGTCCCAATCAATAACCTTAAACCCTGCATGCTCACAGATAGCCTGCCCTGCTGCGGTATCCCACTCCATGGTGGGTGCAAAACGGGGGTAGCAATTGGCAGTTCCTTCAGCTACCATACATAATTTTAAAGAGCTTCCTTTTGATATTAAATTCACCTTGCCATGGATATCTCGCACCTGCTGTATATATTCTCGTGTCTCTACAGACATATGAGATCTACTAGCTACAATTGTAAAGGTTGTATCTTCTCTTTGCAAAGGTAATTTATTGGCTTTTGATAGTAAAGCGTCGAGATCATAATCTTCTAGATGTACCGCTGCTTTAAAAGCGCCAAATTCTTTGCTAGAAAAATACAACTCCCCTGTTACCGGCACAAAAATAACGCCAATGAGAGGTTTTTTATTTTCTATAAGAGCGATATTCACTGTAAACTCTCCATTGCGCTTTATGAATTCTTTGGTACCGTCTATAGGGTCTACAATCCAAAGCTGTTTCCAATCTTTACGCTCCTGGTAAGGGATGTCTCTACCCTCTTCAGAGAGTACAGGAATGTCTGTAGGCTCTAGGTAAGACATAATTACATTGTGAGAAGCGGTATCTGCCCGGGTTAAAGGAGAATTGTCTCCCTTTAACTTTATATCAAAGGCTCCTGAGTGGTAAATTTCTAGAATGGCTTTAGCAGCTTGTAAAGCGGCAGTGATGGCTGTATGTAATAACTGATTTTTCATTAAATAATCATCCCAGCTCCAATGGTTTCATTAGTTTGCTCATCAATGATTATGATGCTCCCTGTTTGGCGGTTTTTTTTATAGACGTCATAAAAAAGAGGCTTAGATGTACGTATAGATACACGCCCAATATCATTCATGGCTATTTTATCTATACCTTCTATACGGTGAAGGGTGTTGATGTCTACCTTGTATTTTAATTCTTTTACCATTGCCATACACTGGTTGGTGGTGTGTTTTATAACTACTTTGGTGCGCGCATGCAAGGGGTTACTACTCATCCAAGTAACTAGTACTTCTAGGTCTTGGCCAATTTCTGGGACGTTGTTCTCTCGTACAATCATGTCTCCGCGGCTGGTGTCTATCTCATCTTTGAGTGTCATGGTTACAGACATAGGCGCAAAGGCTTCTGCAATCTGCTCTCCATTAAGCTCTATGGTTTTAATGGTAGATACAAAACCTGATGGCAAGGTTTTAACCCTATCTCCGGGTTTAAACACCCCTCCGTCTACACGCCCTGCAAAACCTCTATAATCTTGATTATCTAGGGTGTGAGGCCGTATTACAGATTGTACCGGGAAACGGCAATCTATGTGGTTGTAATCACTAGAGATGTGCAGCGTCTCTAAATGATACATCATTGTGCTGCCCTGGTACCAGGGCATGTTATCAGATTTGTTGACTACGTTATCTCCTTTAAGGGCCGAAATAGGAATAAACTGTATGTCATTAATTTCTAGCTTAGATGCAAAGGCTTTAAAATCTGAAACAATTTTATTATAAACATCTTCACTATACGCTACCAAATCCATCTTGTTTACACATACAATAGCATGGGGTATACGCAGTAAAGAGGCAATAAAAGAGTGGCGGTGTGTTTGCTCTAGCATGCCTTTACGGGCATCTATGAGTATAATAGCCAAGTTGGCAGTAGAGGCGCCCGTTACCATGTTACGGGTGTACTGAATATGTCCTGGGGTATCAGCAACTATAAATTTACGCTTTGGTGTTGCAAAATAACGGTAGGCTACATCTATAGTAATGCCCTGCTCCCGCTCAGATTTAAGCCCGTCTGTAAGTAAAGATAGATCTACATAATCAAAGCCTTTATTTTTACTAGAAGCTTCTACGGCATCTAGCTGGTCTTGAAAGATAGATTTACTGTCATACAAGAGCCTTCCAATAAGGGTGCTTTTACCATCATCAACACTACCTGCTGTGGTAAAGCGAAGTAATTCTATATTTTGATCTTCCATAATTTCTTTGTTTGCCTAAGGCTCTATGCTTAAAGCTTTAAGCCCCATGCTGAGTATATTTTATGCTATTAATTTTTTACTTAGACTGTATAATTTTCTTTTTATCTCGTTGATTTCTGTTGTTAATACCTCAAAAGTACTTATTTCGATATATTTTAAATCCTTTGCTAGTAAAATAAAGTACTCCAACTCGTGTGCAGAGCCTAAACATATCGTTACAAATCTATTAAAGTCTTTATCAGAAGCACGTCCACAACCTTCGCTGAAATTTGAAGGGATTGAATACGCTGCGCGTTGCATTTGTGATACTAATTGATAGTTTTCACTTTTCGGAAACTGTTTTGTGATGTTATAAATCTTTAAAACAAATTGATGGCTTATTTCCCAAACATTATATTTTTTAAAATCTCTTATTTTATAATGGCTTTAGGCTATATGCTTTAAGCTTAGTGCTTACAGCCTTTTGGCCTACAGCTTTCTAAAAATAGCCCTGTTTTTTACGATCTTCCATGGCAGTTTCTGCCCGTTTATCATCTGCGCGGCCGCCGCGCTCGGTGGTACGAGTGGTGGCAATTTCTTCAATAATTTTTGTGAGATCATCTGCCACAGATTCTACAGCTCCTGTAATAGGCATATCACCACAGGTGCGGTAGCGGATGGTCATGTTTACCACCTTCTCACCTGGTTTTAATTTAATAAACTCAGAGCTTGCCAAAATAACACCATCTCTCACCACACAATCACGCTGGTGAGAAAAATAGAGAGAAGGCAACTCTATATTTTCTAGTTTAATATATTCCCAAACGTCTAGCTCTGTCCAGTTTGAAATTGGGAATACTCTAAAATGCTCGCCGTAGTTTTTACGCCCATTAAATAAATTCCAAAGCTCTGGGCGTTGGTTTTTAGGATCCCACTGCCCAAACTCATCACGGTGAGAGAAAAAACGCTCTTTGGCTCTTGCTTTTTCTTCATCTCTTCTTGCACCGCCCATAGCAGCATCTACTTTGTACTTCTCTAGGGTGTCTAGCAGGGAGACTATTTGCAATGCGTTTCTAGAGGCATCAGCGCCAGTTTCCTCTTTGGCCCGGCCTGTATCTATGGCCTCTTGTACAGATCCTACAATAAGTTGTACCCCTAGTTTTTTTACCAGCATGTCTCTAAATGCAATGGTTTCAGAGAAATTATGCCCCGTATCTACATGAATAAGCGGGAAAGGTATTTTGGCGGGATAAAAGGCTTTTTTAGCCAAATGTGTTAATAGTATAGAGTCTTTCCCTCCAGAGAATAGTAATACAGGATTCTCGAACTGGGCTGCAATTTCGCGAATTACAAAAATAGCCTCAGATTCTAACTCTCGTAAATGATTGATTACATAATTACCCATATGCCTTACTTTAATTTAGTATGTATATATTCTAGGATGGTTTTTACGCTTTTTTCAATAGGTTGCCCATCAGTAACAACTTCTAGATCTGGATGTACTGGCGCCTGGTATGGCGCAGAAATACCCGTCATGTTTTTAATTTCTCCAGCTCTTGCTTTTTTATAGAGTCCTTTTACATCTCGGCGTTCACAGGCTTCAAGAGAGGTGTTTACGTATATTTCTATAACATTATCTGGGCCTACAATTTGTTTTACAGCTTCTCGGTCTTTTTTGTATGGTGATACAAAAGCTGCCAAGGTTATAACGCCTGCATCAAGCATTAGATAACTAATCTCTGCAATGCGCCTAATATTCTCTGAGCGGTCCTGGGGCGCAAAGCTTAGGTCTTTATTAATGCCTTGGCGCAGGTTATCTCCATCTAGGATATAGGTAGAGAGTCCTTTTTTATGCAAGGCCATCTCTACCAAATTGGCCAGGGTAGATTTACCAGAGCCAGAGAGGCCTGTAAACCATAGCAAATAGGCCTTGTGCCCATGCAAAGTCTCTCGCTGGGTTTTTGTTATTTTATAGTTTTGGGTTACAGTATTTAAACTCATGGTTTGTTTGTTGTTCTTTGTGATTTAAGTTTATCTAATCTTCTAGCTTTGATTATTTTATCCAAACCAAAATTAATTTTATACCATAATTTTTCATGCCCAAAATACAATAGCATTTTTGAAACTGTTTCAAAAATTCCAATTTTAAAACCAATTAGTGGGTTGCCTGTTATTATCAAAGCGAAAAAAATAGTATCTATAGTGCCAACAAAACGCCATGAAAAGGTTTTGATAATATGCCTTTTGTTAGAGTCTGCCATGCTTGATTTAAACCAAAACTGTTCATGAATATAATACCAAACAAGTTTTGTGATAGTTGTAACTAGTGATACATTAATACCTTCATTAAGATTCCCTGTAATAAGCCAAGCAAATAGCAGGGTATCTATACTGCCAATACATCTCCAAGTGAGTGATTTGGCAATATGTCTTTTTGATATTTTTAATGTAGACAACATTATTAAAAATTGGTTTTATAAAAACCTTTATACCACAACACAAAGGCTTTGATTCCTTTATCTACGGTAATTTGTGGTTTGTAATTATAATCTCGCTCTAAGCTAGTGGTGTCCGCAAAAGTTTGATGAACATCACCGGCTTGCATGGGTAACATTTTTTTTATAGCCGAAATATATAGTGCTTTTTCTAAAGAATCGATAAAATCTAATAGCTGCACAGGCTTCCCGTTACCGATATTATAGAGCTTGTATAAGTTATCATTTTTAGAATTTTTTATAAGGGTATTAACTACGCCAGTGGTAATATCATCTATAAAGGTAAAGTCTCTAGAGAGGTTACCGGTATTAAACACCTTTATGGGTTTGTTGTTTATAATGGCATCTGTAAACAAAAACATAGCCATATCTGGCCTGCCCCATGGGCCATAGACGGTAAAAAAGCGTAAGCCTATGGTCTCAATATTATATAAATGGCTGTAGGTATGCGCCATCAGTTCATTACTCTTTTTTGTAGCAGCATATAAACTTATAGGGGCGTCTACATTTGCCGTTTCTTTAAATGGTGTTTCATCACTATTGCCATACACACTTGAGCTAGATGCATATACTAGACGTTTCACATTGTGATGACGACAACATTCTAAAATATTTAAAAAACCTGTAACATTACTATCAATATATGCTTCTGGATTTTCTATGGAGTACCTAACCCCTGGCTGCGCCGCAAGGTTGCACACCATATCAAAATTAAAAGTCTTGAATAATTTTGGCAAGGCCTCTCTATCTTCAAGATTGAGCCGTATAAATTGCATGTTAGGGCCATGGAGTGTACTTTGGGATATTTCTGCAAATACCGTGGCAGCATCTTTTTTAATACCTAGCTCTTGCAGGCGGGCATATTTAAGGGTAACATCATAATAATCGTTAATGTTATCTAGCCCAATAACATGATGGCCTTGTTTTATGAGGGCTTCACATAAATGGTAGCCTATAAAACCTGCTGCTCCAGTAACAAGTATTTTTTTTGATTGCATCATTAACTCCCTATTGCTTTATATACAAAACCAATAGCCTCTAATTTTTGTTTGTCTAGAATATTACGGCCGTCAAAAACAAAGGCTGGTTTTTGCATGGCATCATAGATAGATTGCCAATTGTAGGATTTAAACTCATCCCACTCTGTAAGTACAGCCAATGCGTGTGCACCTTCTAACGCCTTATATGGGTTCTCATTTGTTTGCAAAAATGATGCGTTCTCTTTCTCTGGACGGGTGTTTAAATAATCAAGATCATTCAGCATCTGGGTGCCAGTAACTTTAGGATCATACACTTTAATGGTAGCCTGCTCTTCTATAAGCATGTCTGCCACGTAAATGGCTGCAGATTCTCTGGTATCATTGGTGTCTTTTTTAAAAGCCCAACCCAAAAAAGCAATGGTTTTGCCAGAAACCGTGTTATACATGGTTTTAATCATGTTTTTAACAAAACGATCTCTCTGATAGTTGTTCATTAAAATTACTTGATGCCAATAATCTGCAACTTCTGTTAGGCCCAAAGATTTTGAAATGTATACCAAGTTTAAAATATCTTTTTGGAAACAGGAACCTCCAAAGCCTACAGAAGCCTGCAGAAATTTAGGGCCAATTCTAGAATCCATACCAATAGCCTTTGCAACCTCTGATACATTAGCCCCTGTTGCTTCACAAAGGGCAGACAAGGAGTTGATAGAAGATATACGCTGCGCTAAGAAGGCATTTGCAGTAAGCTTAGACAGCTCTGATGACCATAAATTGGTGGTTAATATGTTTTCTTTGGCAACCCAAGAACTATATACATCCACCAGGGCGGCAATAGCCTCTTTTCCTTCTTTAGTTTGGTTACCACCAATAAGCACTCTATCTGGCATGGCCAGATCTCTCATGGCGGTACCCTCTGCCAAAAACTCTGGGTTGGAAAGTATCTGGAAGTTTACCCCGTTACCAGTATTATCTAGTATGCTTTGTATGGCCTCTGCAGTTTTTACAGGAAGGGTAGATTTTTCTACCACAATTTTATCTGTGGTGGCAACGCGCGCTATTTGGCGAGCACACAGCTCTACATATTTTAAATCTGCGGCCATGCCCTTACCAGCTCCATAGGTTTTGGTAGGGGTGTTTACAGATATAAAAATCATCTCTGCTTTATCTATAGCGTCATCCACATTTGTTGAGAAAAACAAATTACGGCCTCGGGCCTCTGCCACTACAGCGTCAAGACCTGGCTCATAGATGGGTAGTTTTGTGAGATCTTTATCATTCCAGTCTTGAATACGCTGGGCATTTACATCTACAACTGTTACGATAATGTCTGGATTTTTTTGAGCAATTACTGCCATGGTTGGCCCTCCAACATAACCAGCGCCAATACAGCAAATATTTTTAATTTTCATAGAGAATTAATTATGTTGTTTTAAATTTAATGAAAAATTCGAGTAATAGTTATAGCCTTCCATCCACATATGTATCATCAATAAAATTCTTAACATCATACACAACAGCATTGTTATTTTTTAAAGACTGATAATCAAGCCCTTTAAATTTATTGTGGGATACTGTTAACACAACGGCATCAAACTTTTGATTTGGCAGTGTTTTTAATGATTTTAAGCCGTATTCATGCAATACTTCCTTTTGGTCTGCCCAAGGATCATGAATGGTAATGTTGGCTCCGTACTCTTTTAAAGAACTAATAAGATCAACAGCTTTGGTGTTTCTAACATCTGGGCAGTTCTCCTTAAAAGTGATCCCTAATATTAAAATATCTGCATCATTAACTGGGATATCTTTTTTAATCATGCACTTCACAATTTGTGAGGCTACATAATCTCCCATGCCGTCGTTTAATCTGCGACCAGCTAGTATTATTTCTGGGTGGTAGCCATTTTCTTGTGCTTTTTGAGCCAGATAGTAAGGGTCTACCCCAATACAGTGGCCTCCTACAAGTCCTGGTTTAAAGGGTAAAAAATTCCACTTGGTGCCGGCGGCCTCTAATACATCATGGGTATTAATATCTAGTAAATTAAAAATCTTTGCTAGCTCGTTTACAAAGGCAATATTAATATCACGCTGTGAGTTTTCTATCACTTTAGATGCCTCTGCTACTTTAATTGTTGGCGCTAGATGGGTACCTGCCGTAATAACAGCTTTATACAAGGCGTCTACTTTTTTTCCAATCTCTGGAGTAGAGCCAGAGGTTACTTTTAAAATTTTCTCTACAGTATGTTCTTTATCACCCGGGTTTATTCGCTCTGGAGAGTAGCCGGCATAAAAATCTTTATTAAATGTAAGGCCAGAAACACGCTCTAAAACCGGAACACAATCTTCCTCGGTAGCTCCTGGATACACCGTAGACTCATACACAACAATATCTCCGGGTTTAAGCACTGCTCCAACAGTTTCGCTTGCTTTAACAAGCGGGGTTAAAATAGGCCTGTTGTTTTTATCAACAGGCGTTGGAACTGTAATAATATAATAATTACAATCTTTGATTTGATCTAGCCCGTTGGTACAAAACAGCCCGTTTGCCTCTGTGTTTTCTTTTACAAGTACAGCTTGGAGGGTCTCATTATCTACCTCTAAGGTTGAGTCTATACCAGCGGTAAGTTCTTTAATTCTTTCTTGATTTATATCAAACCCTACCACCGAGTATTTTGTTGCAAAAAGTCTTGCCAGTGGCAAACCAACATATCCTAATCCTATAATAGCAATTTTATCTTTATTCATAATATACTTATAAATTTTCCCAGTACCATTGTACCGCTTGTTTTAAGCCTTGTTGTAAAGAAAACTGGGGGTTGTAATTTAATAAATCTTTTGCTTTTTGAACACTTGCATGAGAGTGTGGTATATCTCCTACCCTATTTGGGCCGTATACAACTTCAACATTTGAAATTTTAGAATCAAATTCAGATAAATACTCTTTTAAATATCTCATCAAATCATTTAGGGTGTTTCTATCTCCAAAGGCAACATTGTATACCTTATTAATTGCTTTTGGATTTGTAGTGACAAGGCTTAGTAAATTAGCCTGTATTACATTATCTATGTAGGTGAAATCTCTAGAGTAATTACCGTCACCATTTATCACTGGAGAGTCTCCAGCCATTAATTGGCTTACAAATTTTGGAATTACTGCTGCGTAGGCTCCATTAGGGTCTTGCTTTCTGCCAAATACGTTAAAATAGCGCAGCCCAATGGTTTCTAGACCGTAGGTCTTTGAGAAAATATCTGCATATAACTCGTTTACATATTTTGTTATAGCATAAGGAGATAAGGGCTTGCCTATTACATCCTCTACCTTTGGCATAGACTCAGAATCTCCATAGGTAGATGAGCTTGCGGCATACACAACTCTTTTTACTTTATTATCTCTAGCGGCTACTAGCATATTTAAAAATCCGGATACATTTACATCATTTGATGTGATGGGATCTTTAATAGATCTTGGTACAGAACCCAAGGCTGCTTGATGCAAGACATAATCTACACCTTGGCTCGCTTTGAGGCAATCTTGAAGATTCCTGATGTCTCCCTCTATAAGGGTGAAGTTACTATTGTTTAAAAAACCAGCAATATTCTCTCTTTTACCCGTGGCGAAATTATCAAGACACACTACTGTGTTTTGTTTTTCCAGTAGCGCCTCACAAAGGTTAGACCCAATAAAGCCAGCACCACCAGTTACTAAAACTCTTTTATTTTTAATATTTATTTCCATTTTTTATTCAAAATAATTTAGGGTTGAATAACCACTATCTTTTAAATACTGGTTTTTTGTTATCATTAATTAATAATTATTCTCTAGCATAGTCATCCTGCAATCGTACAATATCATCCTCGTTTGATGGTAATGAGGCGTCTGTATGCTGCCAAAACTCTGCAACAACACCCCAATTATCAAGACCTATTAAACGGTGACGCTCTCCTTTTTTTAGGATGATAATAGCACCTTCATGGTGCGTTATCATGCTTTTCTGGGTATCATCAAAACTTCTAATTACGCCAACCGGCCCCTTAACAACACGCCAGGTCTCTGCTCTTCTGTGATGGTATTGCCAAGATAA